>OIZR01000026.1_pt1 | contig 150799 bp, 130 predicted proteins | sample 1588591 | NCBI WGS metagenome assembly OIZR01 (sample SAMN03283249) | human gut metagenome | biome: human-associated habitat; material: feces | host: Homo sapiens | place: USA | collected 2013 | reverse complement strand
CCTGTTTTTCAAAGGCTCCTCACAGATGATGGGGCTGTGCCCGGAATGTGCCCATGTTCTCTATGGCTACCCGAATTGTGACCATCATTTCCAGAATGGCCGGTGTGTCCACTGCTACTGGGACGGCTCAAAGAGCGTGTACATCAAGAAACAGAATCAACAGGAGGAAACTGATATGCCTACAACTGAATGGCTGAACAAATACGAAGCAATCAAGGATAGACTGACCTGTAAAGATGACTTAGAGGCCCATTTTACAGAGAAAGTGATTGGGAACATGGCGGTGGATGTACTGGACATCGGCGCCGTCCATTTCCCCACCGGGCAGATTTTCGCCTGCGATCCGTTGGTGGAACTGGAGGACACGCTGCCGTTCCTTCAAACGATCCCCGCCGGAACTTATCCCGTAAAGATCTGTGTGGTGCCCAGTGAGAAATATGGTGACCGCTATGCCTGTGTCAAGGTGGAGGTCAGCCAGGAAAAGCCTGTCCGCTATGAGCTGGGCATGACGGGCAACGAGGAGTTGGACGCGGCGCTGGGAGATGACGACTACTTCGGTTTCGGCGTGGATGCTGGAATGGGCTGTGTTGCGGACATCCAGACCCAGGCGGCCTTCAAGACATACTGGGCCAAGCGGCTGGAAGAAGACCCGGACATCGACCCCTACAACGACCTGTTCTGCGATCTCCTGGAGGAAAACGCCCAAGCCCACCCCAAATATCAGGGGGACTGCGGCGACTGGCTCAACTGGACACTGCCGGACACGGACTGCAATCTGCCCATCTTTGCCTCTGGCTGGGGGGACGGCTACTATCCCGTCTACTTCGGCTATGATGCAAAGGGTGAAGTCTGCGCCGTGTATGTGCGCTTCATCGACATTGAAGCCAGTTACAAAGAGCAGGAATAAGGAGGTGCGCTATGGAATTACCAAAACGGGCGCGGACAGTGAACTGGGAGAGCGGCGTCCTGACCTTGGACGGAGAAAAGCAGTTTGAAGTCCCGGAGCTGACCACAGAGATCATGGAGCAGCTGGCCGGTTACACCCTGGTGGGCTTTCATGTGAAAGGCTATCCGGTGACGGATGAACTGCTTGCCCCCTTTGCCGGACATAAAAGCATGGCCAACTTCGGCGTGGAGAACAGCGCCCTTACCGACGCCTGTTTCCCCGTTTTTTCCGCCATGTCCAGGCTGCGCATCCTGCTGCTGACCGGGAACTCCGGAATCGACGGAAGCGGCCTGTCCGCCCTGCAAAGCTGTAAGCTGGACCTGCTGGCCCTTGACCACACTGGGCTGGATGATGCCGGTCTGCTCCAGGCGGCTTCCATCCCCAAACTCTCCCACATCTGGATCGACCACACTGCTGTTACTTATGAGGGCTTGCTGGCTGTCGCCGGCAACAACTACATCCATCCGGTGGCCCATGTGCAATTTACCAAGGAGCAGATGGAACACTTCTCCCAGCTCCAGCGGGAAAAGGCCAAAAAGCCCGTCCAGCTGGATGAGCAGGCAGCGTCGGAATGCCGCAGTGTGTTGTCCGCCTTCTTTGCCGAGATGACAGAATGGGAGCAGTACATGGAGCAGGCTGGGTTTGAAGATGCCGAGGCTGTGCCCCGCCTGCTGGCGATCTGGGAAAAGTATGTGAGCGAAAAGCCCCGTCCGGGCTACCGGCCTCTGGGCCTCTCATACAGCGCCCAGGGCACCTACAACGGGGAAGAATTCCTTGACGCGGAGCAGATCACCAAAAACAAGCTCTACATCTACACCAGGGAGAAAAACACCGGCTTTGACCGCCGCTTCCTCATGAAGCGTGTGGGCGAGGACTGGATGATCGACGCAGTGCAGGAGCGGCTGGACGGCTGGCAGCGGACAGGATTGTAAGGGAGGCATAATGGGATGATATATAGGTTTACGAAAGTATTAAACGATCTTGTTAATTATTTTCTCCTTGGTGACATTTTGTTGCTGGAGGACTGGAAGCAGGCAAATCATCTTTCAGATGATTTAGCGATGGAGTTAACCACAAACGAAAGCGGCGACAGGATATTTGCCGAAGGAATTGTAATCCCAATGACCGGTATTGAAAACTATCCCTATACCATATTGTTCAATCTCTCTGGTGATAGACCGGAGCTGTGCAAAGAAAGAAACCGATTGCAGCTTAGAAAAAGTGGCTATTCCCTCAAAGTAGATCATAATATGCTGATGCTTTTTACATGGCCAATATTGGAACAGTTTACGCCTGAAAAGGTGAAAGATCTGATTTCTTACTATAGAGTGCATAAGAAGCCGATGATTGAGCTTGCAAATGGCTGGTATCATATCGAGATTTTGGGTGGAGAAACCTTGCAGGACGGGGACTATGAACCTACATTTGAGTTTGTGATACAACCAGCCACAAATGAAGAAGCCACCATAAATGCAGATATGAATTTTAGCTTTGAAATTACAAGCTCTGCTTATTAGTGAAACCTATCCCTACCGAAGATGGAAAAGGAGATCATGATATGGATTTATTGAAACAATGCCAGCAATGGTTTGAACACAATCCAGCCCAGCTGGCGCATCGCCCCCTCCAGCGGTATGAGATCCCTGCCTCCGAGTTGGCGCTGGAACTGGGCTACAATATCGACTATGAGGATGAAAAAGAGAGCTTCGAGGTAGACGAGGCTGATACCGTGGAACTGGTTAACGGTGAGCGGATGCCCTGGGAGCAGGTCAAACGGGACGGCATTGACTACATTGCACTTTACTATGTGAATGATAAAGGAAAACAGTTGCAGATTCTGGATGCGGAACTGGCATGAGTACAACAGGACTGTTTTGGTAGCAGAATAAGGAGAGAAGCAAAATGGAACAGGCATATTGCACCGCAGTTTTCTGGCGCGGCGGAGAAAAGATTGATCTGAATGGGCGAAAGCCGGATGCGGTACGGTGCCTATCTGTGACGGGAGAGCGGAAGGTGAATCTGTCCTTCCTGCGAGATTATCCCAATCTGGAGGAACTAACCCTAATGGAAAAGTGTGAGGGTGTAGAAGTTCTCTCCGGGCTAAAGCAGCTTCATACACTGTCCCTATGGCTGTCGGCCCCTGTTTCCTGGGACAATGTTTCTCTCCCCGGCCTGCGTGTTCTCCACCTGCGTGGGGAAAAGAATGGCGACATCACCCCACTTCTCACCAGCATTACCTATCTCCATTTGGAGGAAATGCGGAAAACGGAAGATCTCACCCCTTTCCTGACTCCGGCGACCCGGCTTCAGAAACTCTATCTCCAGTCACTCCCAGCTGTGCAGAAACTACCGGATCTGGATGGGCTTCCTTCCCTTTATGCCCTGAAACTCTATGAGCTGCATAAACTAAACGATTTGTCCGCCCTCTCTCACAGCCATTTGCGCTACTTTGCCGCCTCTCTGATTGCGGATAAACTCTCCGCCCAGGCGCTGGCAGATGCTGTGATGGCGATTCCCGATCTGGAGGCAGCCGCGCTCCAGCTGGTAGACCGCTCCGGGCGGCGCTATGGCGGTGTCCAAAAAGCCTTTGCCGCCGCTGGGAAGTCCCCACTGCTGCGGGAGGAAATCAGTGCTTTGACCACATGGCTGTCGCTATGATGTAGGAATTGGAAGAAGGAGAAACTACCTATGGCAGAGTTCAAACAAATCATAGATGATGCGCTGGACATTCTAAAATTTGACGGAGCCGTACAGGACACTCTGGCGGAACTTCGAGGGAAATGGGGCGCACAGGTCCCGGCGCTGCTGGATGAACGCTTTGACGCCATCAGCATCCAATATATGAAATTGCCCCATGAAAAAGGAGCGGCGGCCTTGGGGCAGGAACTCTCTGCCTTCGGCTGGGCACTGTATAACCTGGACGATGAGGACGAGTATCTGTTTGCCTTGATCCCAGAGGAAGAACGCAGCGAATGGGAACGCTACTGCAAAAAGCAGGGGCAATATTGCCACCTGATGAAACAGCACGGGCGAAAATGGGGCGACCATGCTAAGGAGCAGGACCCTGGAAAGCTGATGCCCTGCGAGGAATACATACTTCAGGATGAGTACGATTATTTCTTCAACTCCCTGGCGGGTGATTTTGCGGCGGGCGAATGGAAAAACCAGGATGCAGAAGAATGGAAAAACGGCTGTGTGGCCGATCTGCGCCAGCGTCCGCCCCAGGTGACCCGCGCCCACAGTTTGCCGCACCTTGGGTGCCTCACTTATTCCGCAGAAAATGGACTCTATGCCGCGTCCAGAGCCGCTGGCAGCGGGACTATTGGGCGGGCATTACTGAGCAAGAATCCGGCTACCCTCAACTGGTTCGAGCCGTCCCCCATTGGATATGACGGTCCACCCCAGACCCTGTGCTGGGCTGACCATTCCCTCTGGGTGGGTGATCCCACCAACGCTACACGGATTGAACTGACAGACCGGGGCACCTGCCAGGATGTGAAAAACTGGACTCTGCCGGAAGATGGATGGAGCACCAAATACCATTGTGGCATCGTGACAGACGGGCTGGGCCGGGTCTACTTTTCCAACGAGTGGTACAAGGGGCAGATTTACCGCTGGGAAAACGGCAAGGTAACAAAACACACCTTCTCTCTGGATGGATACGACCATCTCTCCGAGGCCGTTCCCATTCCCGGCACAGGCCGCATTATCATGATCCACGCCGTCAGCGGAAAAGGACGGGTGGAAGAATGTCTTCTGGAACTGGACATGGACACCGGGCGGTGCCGCATCGCCACCCTGCCCGGAATGGGTGAGGGGCTGGAACTGCGCTGGTTTACCGGGGACTGGCTGCTGGTGCAGGGAAACGGCGAGATCCTCTCCGATGACTTTGCCCAGCTCATCAACATGAACACCCGTGAAGTGCTGCGTATCCGTCCAGGAATGTTCGGCGGGGAGAAAATGCAGCACATTGGAATACTCACCGATGGCACGGTGGTCATCGTCACCCGGCGGGATAGGGTCGGGCCTGTGTTCCGTTATCCCATCGACTTCTGGGGCTTCCTGCGCTCGGCAAACAAGCCCAAAAAGCTGGAATGGCGGGAGTATAAAGAAGTATACCCGAATCTGCCCTTCTTTCTACCGTCCAAGGCCACGGAGCGAAAAATTATTATCAAAAAAGACAGCCTGACCATCCTGGGGTCGGTGTTTACGCCGCCGTTTACCCTTTCTCAGCTTGCGGAAAAGCTGGGGTCCGCCCGCATTGTCCTGCAAAATGGAACACGGAAAAGCCCCATGACAGGCCGAGAGAGTCCCTATACCCAGGCACTTGCTTTGTGGGACGAGCTTGGACTCCAGGGCTGGTTGGATGAAGATGAGCAAACCATCAAAACCCTTGGTGTCCGGGTAGCGGCACAGGGAGAGTATGCGGTTCGGCAGACATTTGACGGAACGGTTTGGATCGGGTCCAAGGACTACCGGGAGGCCAGCTGGAAGGATTTCGCCGGATTTGCCCATACCCTCAAATTAGGCGGCTTTACCGTTTATACCCGCTTGCCGGGTCCTGTTCCAGAGGAGCAGTCAACGCAGAAAGCAAAGCTGGAGGCCCTCTCCGCCATGGTGCAGATCAGCTGGAAAGAGCCAGAGAATAAGGCGGCGAAAGTGCAGAAATACAAGTTATCCAAGCCGACTGAACCAGTGCTCACCTTTACCAGCTTCAACTTCAAGCTGGCGGTTATGGAAGTCCTGATGTACGAGAAAGGCTTACTGGCTCCTAAACTGGATGCACATGAGTTTGCCAGAGAGTATAGCCGACGCAAGATCGACATTGACGCGGAAGGGTATGAACCCATCCCAGAGATTCGGAAGTGGCTGGAGAAATACCCTGTCCCGGAGCGGCTGGCTCCAGAGATTACAGAGATCGAGATGGATGGCGGCAGCGAGATTTATACCCAACTCTGTCCGTTCTGGGATGGCGAGGATGGAGCCTTTGATCTTAATACCATTACTGAGGCGGAACTGCGTCAGTTCCCCAATCTCAAACATATTACCCTCATGTCCTCCAAGCCGGAACAGGTGCTGCCCGTTCTGGAACGGTGCGGTATCAAGGTAGACTTGCTGTGAGGTGAAAGCATGAAAGCGAAACTAAAAGTGATAAAGAACTGGGAGTTCGAGGAATTTGAACTGACGGGAACTTCCTTCAAATACAGCCCGACTGGATGCAAAGGTATGGTAGCCCGCAGCGAGGATGAAATTGTGTTTTGGACCTATCATTTCGTGCAAAAGTGCAGCGGCGTTTTGTGGGTCAAAGGCGAAGTTTCCAGGTGGATTCCCAGCCCGGAGCCGAAAGAGCAGCAAGATGTTTGGGAAGATCCTGTCTTGCTCTCATGCGACAGAGGAATACTGTTGGTTTGCCCGGCCAGTAAATCCCTTTGGTGGATGCCGCAGATGGATGGAGAGTGGATTCCGATCCCCATGGATAACTGGTGTGCCCAGGGTATCCCCAAGCCGGTGGCAGTCACCGGAAGCCAAGGCGTTTTCCCTATTGTGTGCCGAGTGGACAACTCCGCTGATGCGACCAACAGTTTTACCAGCCTGACGGTAGACTTTGAAACCATGACTGCACACTGGGCAGAAAGCGGCTCTTGCGTATACAGCAAAGCAGGAACCCGACAGACCCATTTGGCGGCGGTAGAGCGAGCTGGCGGCAATTTTGCCCAGGCAGACTTTCACTACAACTATCCTATGATTGGCTCCATACTGGAACAGAACGGACAGTTTTATGCCTTTTTGGAAAGCAGCACCATCAATCCGGCGGGTCTTTCTCTCATGGGCTACTATTGGTATCTGGAACTGGAGGAAAACGGACTATTCAAAAAGAAACTGTGGGGCAAAGATAATTTAAGCCGCCTGCCCGGAAAACACGGGATGCGCGGAAAATTCTCCGGTGACAGGACTTGCCTGATCCTATCTCCCATTTTTAAGAATGATGACTGGAAGGGTAAACAAAAGGTGCTGCGCCTTTCAGATTTGGTGCTGATCGACCTTGCCATGCCCCGTGGATACGCTTCCTTCCATGTGCTGGATGTATGGGGAAACCGGGCATTTCTCAGCGATGAGAAAGACAAGCTGGTTCTTTGTGAAATGACCTTGGAGTAGTTATGGGGGCTGAGTATGCTTTTCAAAAAAAGTAGGAAAAGAAGAATTTAATTGCTGTGAGACGAGGGAAAATGATATGACATTACAGGAAAAGAAAATAATGCCTCCCCCTTGGCTGGCCCACCAGGAGATCGAGAGATACTCTATTGGCTGGCGCATGGGCTATGGGGAGGATTACATATACCGATTTGGCGATTGGCTGGACACCCTCTCCCCGGAGGAGCGGGCGGAATACCGCACCCTCTTTCCCGAGCCTGTGACCTGGAAGGGCTGGTGGGATGACGAGGACAGCAGCGAGGTACTGGAGCATGGTGACTTCTTGGTGGATGCATGGCAGCCGGAAGGAAGCCCTAAATACACCCGGCAGTGGCTTCAGCAGGAGTTTGCCGCTGGGAGAAAGCGGGAGCTGTGCCTGTTCTGGGGCCATCAGCCTTCCGAGGACGGCCAGCTGACAAAAAGCTGCCTCAGCCAGTGGTGGATGGAGGATTTCTGGTCCATTGCCAATACCTATCTTTGTATGGAGCAGTATATGATGGCGGCCAAGGCGGAGCTCTTTGGCGATAGTGAAATCCAGGAGCAAATATTGAAGTGTAGTGACCCTAAACAGATCAAGGCCCTGGGCCGCAAGGTACGGGGTTTTGACCAGAAGGTATGGGATAAGTTCAAATACGCCATTGTATTGAATGGCAACTGGTGCAAATTCAGCCAGAACCGCAACCTGCGCGAATTTCTTCTCTCCACCGGAGATAGTGTGCTGGTGGAGGCCAGTCCCTATGATAACATCTGGGGTATTCGTCTCGCAGCCAGCTCCCCCGAGGCGCAGGACCCGATGAAGTGGCGGGGGCAAAACCTGCTGGGTTTTGCTCTAATGGAGGTACGGGACGAACTGCGCCGGGTGACACAGAATGAAATGTTGTGCGACTGGAACGCAGTCTGAGGTAAAATGATGGAATTATTTGCAAAAAGAATGACTTGGGAGCTGGACAATGAGGAAGGACTGTCCTGCCTGTCCTTTGAACTGGAGGATGGCTACTTTACACTCTCCCGCAAGACCGGCGCGGAAGCACTCCGCTTGGAAATGAATGATCCAGCCAATGGTCAGTTGATTGACCCGGACTGTTTTGAATATGCCCTTGATAATACCGGGTTTCGTCTAAATATCGTGCGGAACAACCGAAAAGTTCTGCGGTATCTGGAAGAACACCACATCAACACGGAGTTGTATGGAGAAATCGACCTTCACTACACTCCTCTCAGCAAGCCACAGCTTGAATCATTATCTGCCGTGGTTCTCAGACTGTTTTTCGGTGAACTGCTTTTTCAGGCGGAAACAGAAGTGTCGTTGGCAGAAATCATGCGAGGGGATAACTATGGTTAAAATTCATCGTATTTGGTTCAATACGGAGAGAGTGGACAGAGAGGATCACTACAAAATCACATTATTCAGTCGCCCTCGTGTATCTATTCATGTGGATGAGTACATTTGGAGTTTCATCGAAGAAAACATTGTGAAGCCACACAAGCTTATGCGCAGTGAGAAGCATGGGTATCTGTTGGACATTTCGTTTGACCAGTTTGACCCAGCAAAACACCGATATTATCCGCTTTCCCCGTACAACGGGCCGCTTCGGGAAGGGGTCGAGATGGACAGCGCCAACAGAAGCTATTTCCGCGAGGACTTTGCAGGCGGCAAAGATCGGACTACCTGGTTCTCCATGTGGCCTGTCCCTATTGTGGAACAACCATGCCGGGAGAAGTCCATAAAACAGCGGAGGCGTTTTCATATATTGGCGAAATCAGGGATGGACGAGAACCTTATTTCGGGTTGGAACTATGGTTTTTGACTTCATTTCAGGGAAAACCTGTATGGGCACTCAACCGAGAACATCTTGCCTATCTGATCGGCTATCTCAGCGCCGACCTGCGGGAAAAGCCGCCGGGAAGAGCGAAAATGACCCAGGCCGACCACCTCCCCACCTTTATGAAAACCGCAAAGAACCGGGAGCGGATCGTGAAGCTACTGAGGCAAATGCAGGAGAAATGAGGATGGACCAGACAGTAATTTACAATGGCCAAATTCTTACCCTGACGCGCTTTTGGGCGACGGGAGAGCCTTGCCTGTGGATCACCGACCCAGAGCAAATCGGGATGCCCAAAATGGAATTTGTGGGAGGCCACCCGGACGAATACTGCATTTTCCTGAAAAATCTGACGGAAACAGAGCTGGCACAGATCACATCTCTGGACGGTGCTCCACTGGATGTAAAAGAAGAACGAAACGACATCGAATGAGGAGAACACTATGAAAGACCTTTGCCAATACGGAAACCGACCGGAGGACGAATGGGAAATCTTGCCCTGGATACCTGACCCGCGCCCGCCCTTCAAAATCTGGGTGAATCCGGAGCAGATTGCGCCATTCTTTCTCATTCCCCACCACCCTTACGCGATCTCCCTGCTGCTGAAAATCAACGATGGATTCCGGACAGAGGAATTCCGACGGCTGGGACTGACTGGAAGCAGCGGAGACTGGGAGCGGCTGGTCCGGGGCGTGATCCAGGAGTTCGAGGAAAACAACAGCGGCGTGGATCTGTTTCACTTCGACTCCGACGAAGATGTGTTCTGCGTGTACTCCCAATACATCGACGATTTGATGATGCTGGCCAAAATGATCCGAGCAGCCTGTGCCGATGAAAAAGCGATGCGGACTTATCTTGGCAAGATCGAGTACATCAAGCTCTTTTGGGAGGGCGCACCGGAGGGTGAACCAGCGGTCATCCTCTATGAAGTGGATACCGAAAATGAGCGGCTGGCCCTCCGCTCCATCGACATCTTTGCAGATGGCCGCACCCACAACATCCCTGACCTTTACGACAGCGCCATCGAGATTACGCCGATCCCCACCGTGGAGGAATTGAACGCCCATGTCTGGGGCGAGGAATTCCACGCCTGCATCATAGAGAAAGCGGAATTCGAGGCCATCTGGGAAAGCCGATTTTATAGCGGAGCGTTTTGAAAAGCGAGGAATGACAATGGTTAAAATTCATCGTATTTGGTTCAATACGGAGAGAATGGACAGAGAGGATCACTACAAAATCACATTATTCAGTCGCCCTCGTGTATCTATTCATGTGGATGAGTACATTTGGAGTTTCATCGAAGAAAACATTGTGAAGCCACACAAGCTTATGCGCAGTGAGAAGCATGGGTATCTGTTGGACATTTCGTTTGACCAGTTTGACCCAGCAAAACACCGATATTATCCGCTTTCCCCGTACAACGGGCCGCTTCGGGAAGGGGTCGAGATGGACAGCGCCAACAGAAGCTATTTCCGCGAGGACTTTGCAGGCGGCAAAGATCGGACTACCTGGTTCTCTCCCAATAAAATCTGGACAAACTGCGGCGACAAGGTCCTGAATGTGGACATCAACGCCGCCAATGTAAGCGAGAGCATCACCCCCAGAGAATACGCAGACTTGCTGTTCGATGGGATTGGGGCAGCATTGGTGTTTAACTTCAAAAGGCTCAAGCGCGAGGAGTTTGATGGGCTGAAGCCCAAGATCGACTGGAGCGTGGTAGAAAGTTTCCCCTTCCCTGCATCCTTTGAGGAGCAGCAGTACATTGGGGATGAAGGCGAAATTCATGTGTATTCTTGGGATGGCCGAAAGGAAACAACCCTTGTAGGCCCGTATTCTGTGCGGGAATTGTATCTGGAACATTTCGGAGAATAGTTGGGAGGAATCTGATGAAACAGACAGATATTTATACCGAGGCTCTGTCCTGCCTTCGACTGATTTTATGGGCGGATCACCCCGAATTTGAAAACTGGATCGACTGGTTGGAGCGGGACATTCAGGACTGGAACCAGCGGCGGGAGGTTGCCCATCATCTTCGGGCATACGGTGGTATGGGCTCATTCAATGATCTGCCTGGTATGCGCGGAAATCACGACTATATTTTTGGCTTTCTCAAATCAGTGTGCTATGCCTTCGGCCACCTCTACGGCAAGCGGGAGGATATTTCGCCAGAGGCATTGATGGAGGCGTGCCTTCACGATGTAGAGCAGGCAGCCTATCACCCCAACAAGCCCCTGAACCGAGCCATTGCCCAGCACTTGATGCAGGGCGATTTGCAGGGAAATTGGGATAAGCTGTAGGAGGATAAATGATGGTTCCAGCGTGGCACAAGGTAGATTTTAGCACCGGAACGGTCGCATCCGAAAAGAACTGACCTTTTCGGTGCCCTGACTGCCACCAGGCAGAACATGGTCTCAAATTTGTATCCTGGCCGGAACATCCGCTTTATGCCTCCTAGCAAAAAATTCGTAGCTGAGCAAATCATTCAGACAACACAAAAGGGCGGCCATCTGCACCCATGCAGACAGCCGCCTTTGGTTTTATGCTGTATTTTATTTTCTCAATCCCTAAAGACCTTATCCAGTTCCCTTTCCATCGTGCCTGCCTTGGCAAATTCCAGCGTATCTGCCTGACGGATATGGTGGGCGGTGATGCCATGATCCTTTGCAAAGCCCAGAATGTAGCTGATGGCAATGCGGTAGATGATCTCAGTCGGCGCAAGCCCATAGACCTGTTTAGCAAAGATATGTTCCAGCCGGGCGTTATCGTCCGGGAAGATTTGCCGCATCTTCTCGCTGCGGTAGAGGCGCTTGACGATCTCCGTAATGTACAGGCCCGACTTCATGTAGGGGTCCAGGAAGGTCTTGCCGGGGTCATCGAAGCAGCCGGGATTTTCCTGTTCCAGCAGGTCTACCATCTTTTTCACCACCCACTTGGGGGTAAAGATCTGGTTGGTTTTCTGGGGCGGGATGTAATCGAAGATATCCTCGGTGCGGCTCTCATCAAAGTAATCCGCCAGCTTGACCTTCAGGTTCAGGAACTCCTTCACCGAATCGTCAAACACCACTGGATCGAACAGGTGACCTGCAAAGTGCTCCTCCTGTCCGGTGGCTTGGTTGATGTACGGCCCACCGTCCCGCAAAAAGCGGAACTGTTCCAACGTGATGCTGGTGACCTCCTGAAAGACCTTGTCCGGGATGATCTGATCAAAGTTCGCCAGCGTCACGGTCTCGTCGCCGTAGGCCATGAGGAAGGACGGGATGGTGCGAGAGAAGCCCCGGAGATGGTCACGGACGGTGTCCTCATAGCCCTTTTTCTCCTGCTCCTTCTGGTTGGTCTCCACGGTGCGCACGATGGTCTGCTGCATCTCCTGCGCCGTCTGCCGGATGGTGGATTGCAGCGTCTCCATCAGGGCGGCGGTGCTCTGCTGCTGCTTTGCATCAAACTCCCGGTTCACCTGCTGGCGCTGCTGGGCAGTGGTGCAGCTTTGCAGCTGCTGGGTGCGCTGGGTCTCCAGCTGGCTCTGGTCGATGCGGTAGTTGTCCACCACCTTGTTCACCGCCACGTCCATTTTTGCTTTGGCGGTGCTCTCAAAGCGTTTCTGGTCGGAAAGTTTCAGGTCCCGGCCATACTCCTGCTTTGCCTGCTCCACCATGGGGGCGATGATCTCCTTGGTGATGCTCTTTTTCAGGGGTTCCAGATGCTCTTCTTTGGTGGGAGCAGGGGCATCGGTGAGGTCTTGCAGGGCGGTGTCCAGTGCAGGGGTGCTTTCGTAGATCTTTGCCCCGAACACATCCGCCGCCTTGCCGATGACGTAGCCCTCATCCAAATCCACCTCGCCCTTGTCGTTCAGGGAGAGGTCTGCGCCGGTGTCCGGGGTGATCTGGATGGGCTTTGCCTTAGCTTCGCTGATAGGCTGGAAGTTTTGCAGAATGTCCAGCACCTCCTGCGGCGCACTGAACACGTTGGAAATGTTCTGAAACAGGAAGTTGCTCTGGAAGCCCATCCGCACCACTTCCTTGGACTTGATCTTTCGGGGAACGCTGAGGACTTTCTCCGCATCCAGCGGGATCATCTCCCCTTCCTCGTCCTCGCCAATGACTGGGAAGAAGTTGAGCAGATTTTGGATGTGCGCCTTGCGCTCCTCGGTGTCGCCCTTGCCGCTGGCGGTATCCTGTGAAAGGTCGTTGGCGAACTGCTCGTAGATCAGCAGGGTGCGGGCAGGGTCAAAATCGAACACATAGGCGTTCTCTTTGCGGCGGAAGGTGCCGTTTTTGTGGAAAAGGCAGGGGTTCTGGGCACGGAACGCCGCCTGCATATAAAGCGCCGGGCTTTTCAGGTTGGAGAGCATCAGCACCGCCGACCACTCCGGGATGGTGACACCGGTGGTCAGCTGCCCCACCGACAGGGTGATGGTCTTTTCGTGGTGGGCGATGGCAGCTTTTACCCGGTCAAAGCTCTTCTGGTTCTCGTCCGTGTCGTCCAGCTTGCCGTCACCGGCGGCTAGGATCACCTCATAGTCCCGGAATACCGGGTGCGCCTGCAGCTTTTTCGCCAGCGCTCTGGCGCTGTCCACTCGGTTCAGCAGCCAGAAGGTGTGCTTCAGTTCGGCACGCAGTTCCGGTGCGGAAAACGGAAATTTGTTCAGCGTGGTCATGGCATCCAGAAAGCGGTCCACCTCAGCTTCGTGCTCAAAGCTGCCATTGGGCTTCACCTTAAAGAACTCGTTCAGGTCAAAGGCAAATTCCTGCGTTTCGCCGTCGATCTCCACGCCCTGCTGGATCTCGTCCCGGATGATCTCGGACATCTGGTAGGTGTAGAGGTTGAGCATAGGGAGGTTTGCGTAGGGGTTCTGCTGCCCCGGTGCGCCCTGCCAGTTCCGCTTGGCGGCCTGCTCGTCGGCGTAGGTCCAGTTGAAGATGGCATCCCCAGCAAACTTGTCGTTCGCCAGCGCCTTGAAGGGCGTGCCGGACAGGTGCAGCGTGAACTTGCGGCGGATACGGTCAAAGGCAAGGTCGGTCTTGTAGGTGTCCACGCCCTCGTGGGCTTCGTCGATGACCAGCACATCCCAGTTCAGCTCGGTCAGGTGGCGCAGCTTGTCGTACTCGCCGCCGAAATACTTGGAGCCTTTCATATCCTGCAGGCTGACGAACTCAATGCGCTTATACAGTTCCTCGCCCTGTGCGGCGGCATCCAGATAGCCCTGCTCGTCCAGCACATGGGGCTGCCCGGCAAGGGCATCCACATGGCTGACAAACAGATAGCCGGACTCCCTGCCCAGAAAGCGCACATAGTCGCTGTACCAGCTGTTGGCGATGGCAGGGCGGTTGGTGACGATGAGCACCGTCTGTGCATCGACCTGCTTGCAGAAGTCGTAGACGGAAAGGGTCTTGCCAAAGCGGGGCTTGGCGTTCCAGAGGTATTCCCCGCCGGGGTGGCTCTGGTAATAGGTTTTGGTGTCGTGGACAGCCCTTGCCTGTTCTTCCCGCAGGGTATAGGCGATGGCGGCATCCAGCTGCACCCGGCCCCGGTTCATGCGGAAATCCTGAAAATATCGCCGGGACTGCTGCCCATCCAGATGGAACCACTCGTTTTTGCGGTCGTTCTCCACGTTCAGCTTGCGGAGATAGGCGTGGAAATCGTGGTCGGTGAACACCTCGCCGCTGCCGTCATCGTAGACGGCATTGCCCCGCCACTCCTCGTGGAACAGCACATCGGCGGTGTGGGTCTGCTGTTTCAGGCGTTTGTCCACCGATTGCTCGGTGTAGCCGATCTTCGTCCAGCCGTTGTGCCGGGCAATTTCCGGGGTGGTATAGGCGTAGATCATGGGCACCACCTGCCGGGCAGTGCGCAGGGTTATGCCAGCCATTATGCCATCTCCTTTATAATGCTTTGTATGAATGCCACTTCATCAGAAGTTAGTTTATACTTTGAAAACAGTTCTTCATCCGTCCACGCTCTTGAAAAATCCTGAACAGGAACAAAACCAAACATACCTTTGCTGATATGCTGTGTCATCGCCAAAATCGAAATCAAAAAACGCACAAATCGTGTTTTTAGGTATCTCATATAGTTATCTGCTTCAGCTTCTGTGTCAAATGCTCCTGCAACGAGATACGTTTCTGAACAAACTACTTTCGGCGGCTGCTTTTCCATTGTCGAGAGAATGCGGTATTGTCCGTTCTTGTCGGGCTGTCCTGCGTGTTCTGCTGTCAAATATGAAATAATGATTTTATAGCGGTCTATATTTTCTATACCCGTAGAAATCAAACTTCTTTTATATGGGCCTGTCCCACCATTAAATCTCAGTTGAATATCTCCTGCTTTGAGCGGTTTCACATTTGTAGCAAGACCAAACGGCTTTCGGCTGGAAACTATCGTATCAAGCGTCTGCTCTCCTTTCAGACGCACCTTCTTAACTATCTCGGCAGCGATTGGATAACGAATAAATGTCGAAAACTCATTCAAATCACGGTATTCGGATGTCTTAACCCCATCTCGGTAATTTATGAAGTAGCACTTTCCCTCATGTGACTTGGCCCACACAAAATAGCATACACCACCAGCAACATCCACATTCGGAAAAACATCCAGCGAGTTAGGATAGTCAACGAGTACCGCCATTCGTTTGTCGTTTAACATCTGCTCTCGAAATTTATCCAACCCTTTACCACCAGAATACCATTTTGCTGGAATGATAAAAGACATTGCCGTTGGATTCAATGTCTTTGTTTCCTCAATGAATTTGTTATATACCGGCGTTGCGCTTGCGCCTGAACCTCCATCAACTTCCTGATACGGCGGGTTTCCGATGACATAATCAAACTTCATGCTGGTACTCCCTTCCTGAATGGTTTCAAAGTTCTGGGTCGTCCCATGACCGCCCTTACGCCAGTTTTTTACCTTGCAGGATACAGATGGAACGCTTTCCTCTGCATCGCCGAACATGGAGAACAGGTCCAGCTGTTCCGTGTCCGGGTGGAGCTTTCCGCCGGGGATGGAGCGCTTTAGCCCGTCCATCTGCCAAAGATTCCATGCGATAATGTTTGCGGTGGATTTCAGCTCCTGTGTGGTGGAGCTGCGCTGCCAGCGGGCCTGCAAATGCTCTGCAAAGGTCAGCAGCAGATTTGTCCGGGCCAGCAGAAGATTATCGCCCTGGTACTCGTAGCCATAGGTCGCCTGCACAGCGCGTTTGGCCCAATACAGCCACTCTTTTTCTTCCTTGACTGTTTCGCTTACCACCCGCAGCTTGCGGTCCAGGATGCCAATGCGCTGCTGTACTGGGATCATCTCACCAGTGGCGGCGTCGTAGCGGCTGGCCAAAAAAGGGGCCTCCCCACAGGTAATCTCTAAACGGCGGCTGTCTATATACTGCTGCCAGAGCGGGGCCTTGCCTTTTGAGGCCGGAAATTCCACCTGCCCTTCCCTCGCCTGCCAGCCCTGGGGCTGCTCGGTATTGAACACGTCCTCCCGCCCAAACCAATCGGCATCCAGGGCGTTGATCATCTTGTTGCAGACCCAGGCTGGGGTACACACCTCGCCCCGCCGCCGGGTGCGCTTCTGCTGGACATCTGCCTGCTTTCCCGCCCGGGCCTGGACGGCCTCAAAGCCCAGCTGATGCAGTTGGGCTGGGGTCATCTCGCTTTTATCGGTGACCGTGTCGGACAGCGTCTGCGGCGGGTCGGTGGCCCAAATGATATTGCGGCCGGTAGATTTATCGGCCAGAAGCAGCGGCAGCACCGCCTGCACCTCCGGAGCCATAAAGTTGATCTGCTGTTCCAATGGAGTTTCCTCGCTTTGCCTTTGCGTTGGGGCGGAAGTGACAACATCTTTAACACTTTCGTCCATTATTCATAAGTATCTTATCACTTTCAAGACATTTTCACAAGATTCTCGGCGATTTTTGATTAAAGTAATAAGAAACATCTATACTTAGGTCAAAGAAAGGCGGGATGCACGATGATTGGAGCACGGTTGGCTGGCCTGCGTGATTGGAATGACCAGACCCAGGGAGACTTAGCAAAACTTCTAAGAGTTTCGCCCTCTACAATCCGAAGCTGGGAATATGAAAAAAGTTCTCCCAGCCATGAGATGTTAATTGCCATCTGCAAGCTCTACGGCACCTCCGCCGACTACCTGCTGGGGCTGACCGACTACGATCCATCTGACACGGCCCGCAAACAGCGCCAGCGCCTGACCGAGGAAGAACAAAACGAAATGCACCGCTACGAAGAATATTTGCTCTGGAAACGCAAAAAATAAGCCGCCCAGCGAGACCGTAAGGTCGCTGGGCGGCTGTTTTTGCTATATCAATATCAGTTTTTACTTAAAATGGTCTGAATCGTCTGTGCATCTTTCAAGTCGTTTGCATGATTATATTTTTCCACATGTCCATATGCATCTAGCTCTTTCTCAGTCGCAAATGATAGCACCGATGTGTACCCCATTTTATCATCTGATTCATCGGCAAAAAACAATGTAGTTTTGCCATCCGCTACCTTTACATCCGCTAGCTTGCAGTTAAACATACCAAAAATAGAGGGACACTTAAACTCTTGTCCCATAATATTAAATTTCAGATCTCCTGTGTATTGAAAATACATCGGCTTTCCAATAGAATCTTTTATTCGGTTTGTACTCTCTGCATTCCATTCGGATGATATAGAGGTTATTTTATGCTCCTCTCGTATAGGTTTTTTCAAAATAATTGTTTGGTATAACTTTTCGATATTGTATATCGTCTCTGCCTTTTGGGAGTCTTTTGTTGGAACAAAAGACAATTTCAATGCCGTTTCAACTTCTAAAACTTTTTCCCAAAAATCAAGTGTCCGTTTATCAAATTTGTCCTTTGAATTGTCAGGAAACGCATCCGATGGAATTTTCTCACCCATCAAATATCCTTTTCCATCTATAAAGGCATTAAAAATTTCCACGCTTTCTACGATTTCCTGAACAGATTTTGCACAATTCAAATTGTACGTTAGCTGAATGTGACTACTTTCTTTTTTGTCATCCATAGTTAATTTTAATTTCAGAGACTTTCCATCTTCACTTTCAAAATGTTTCTCGGTTAAACTTGCATAAGGATATCGTTTCATTTTCAATATGCGAGTGTATTTATCCGATGCAATTTTGATATCGGGCACTTCCGGAAACGGCTCTGGCATCAAGAAAAATTGCATATTCTTTTGCTTTATTGGATTATATATATTGCGGTGCAAGGCTTCTACTGGCAGTTCTTCACCATTAATAATAATATACCCATCTTTATTTAGGTTGACTTTTAACTCCATCTGCGCATTATAAACAAATTGATTAAACTCATCTTTGCTAAAACTTTCAACCTGTTTTTTTATTGATTTGGGGATTTCAAGTGTAAATCCACTAATGGTAAATGGCTTTCCATCTGCTATTAACGTTATGCCACCATCTTTGTCTTGAATATATCTTGTTCCTGTCGGAGCAGTTGAATTCAAATATTCCATCACAGCCTTGGGTATTGTTTTTTCTGCCGTGGGAGTGCTTTTAAAAGCTTTATTAAAATTTGGAATCATCAGAAATCCTCCTGCTTATCCGGCCAAATAATCACTTTTGATAAAATTTCGGATTTGTCTTCAAATTTCCACGAATCGATAGCCCTGCTCAATTCCTGATATTCTTCTTTTGTCTGAAGAACGATGTGCTTTATATCCGAATACTCAAAATGCAGGGAAACTTCTTCTCTAAAATTCATCGAGTTGCTGGCCAATTGAACATATCCTGCATTTTCCACGCCGGGATTTACTATCACTTGTTCAAGTTCAAGGGTAGCTACATCTGGAATATACCTCCATTCGCATTCATCCATAAGGCATTTGACCGCTATTTTCTTGGTTTTTCTGTTTTTCATTTTTCCTTGATATGGTTTATAATACATTAACTCATGCAGCAAATAGTTTTTAAGCATTTCATGGGTTTTAGAACCGGCCTTTTCCTCATTCAGGGCAGCTTTTAATACTTCTGTAATATCCTTTCTTAAATCGGATTCTTCATTTAAATAGTGCACTGGCTGGATATTATGCTGCATTCCCCATTCTTTCCTAAACGCAATTCCATAGTCACCATACCAGTCCATGTGAACTTTTAGCTTTTTTATATTGATATCACAAAAACATTTCATTGGATAGGCTAGAGATTTTACTTTTCTAAGATTTAAGTATCGTACATCTTCTTCACAATACCGTGGAGAAAGCATTTTATGTTCTAAGCATCCCAAAAGAAATCCGAAATCTGTCATAAAAGTAAACAATGTATCTGGATGAACCTTAGATGGAATATGTTTTGGGACTTTGTTTCTTTGCTCATTCGGGTTAATTTTGCCTAAGTTAAGCGTATCCTTCATTATAGTTGTCCTTTGCTGCCACTTTCCTAGTATCTATCACTTTATATCATCGATTCGATATACTCCCACTATCCATCCAGTGCTCGAAAGCTACGATATTGCTCGTCGATTTCCTTCATGTTGTAGTCCATCAGGCCGGGAATCCCCATTTCGCCGCCGCATTCGTTGCAGAAGTCCCTCTGATTTTCCATGGCGGCACGCTCCCTTCCGGTTTTACGTTCTCTTTTATTATTGTATCCCTACCTTAGTTTTTCGTCAACAATAAAGCCGCTGACTGTCTGACTCTCTCAGAAACCATCAGCGGGTTTCATGAGTCTTCAAATCCCCTAGACACAAAAATCGGCACCCGCTTTTCCAGCGAGTGCCGATTTTGTTACCCTATAATGCGCTTTGATTTTTGGCGTAAGTGGCGTAAGTTTGGCGTAAATCCGCTTTTGCGCGCTCCAAAAATCAAGGATTCATGCGGTTTTTTGGCAGTTATTAGTACATGCCGCCCATATCCGGAGCCGGAGCAGCGGGGGCCGGGGGTTCCGGCAGATCAGCAACCAGGCTCTCGGTGGTCAGGACCATCTCAGCCACGGAAGCAGCGTTCTCCAGTGCAGAACGGGTGACCTTGGTGGGGTCAACGATGCCAGCGGCGATCATATCCTCCACAAAGACCTCCTTCTGGGCATCAAAGCCGTAGTTGGGCTTGCCAGCAGAAATGATCTTGTCGATGATAACGCTGCCCTCCAGGCCGGCATTCTGAGCGATCTGGCGCAGAGGTGCCTCCAGAGCCTTCAGGACGATGCGGGCGCCGGTGCGCTCGTCGCCCTCCAGGGTGTCGCACAGAGCGCTGACTGCGGGAATTGCATTGATGGGTGCGGTGCCGCCGCCAGCCACAACGCCCTCCTGCACAGCAGCCTTGGTGGCGTTCAGAGCGTCCTCGATGCGGAGCTTCTTATCCTTCATCTCCACTTCGGTAGCAGCGCCGACCTTGATAACAGCCACACCGCCGGCCAGCTTAGCCAGGCGCTCCTGCAGCTTCTCACGGTCGAAATCGCTGGTAGCAGCTTCGATCTGGTTGCGGATCTGTGCAACACGAGCACCGATGGCATCCTTATCGCCGTAGCCGCCCACGATGGTGGTGGTCTCCTTGGTGACCTTGACCTGACGGGCACGGCCCAGCATCTGCAGGGTAGCATCCTTCAGCTCATAGCCCAGGTCAGAGGACACGACCTGACCGCCGGTCAGGGTAGCGATATCCTGCAGCATCTCCTTGCGGCGATCGCCGAAGCCGGGAGCCTTGACAGCCACCACGGTGAAGGTGCCGCGCAGACGGTTGACGATCAGGGTGGACAGAGCCTCGCCCTCGATGTCCTCTGCCACGATCAGCAGCTTCATGCCGTTCTGGACCACCTGCTCCAGCAGAGGCAGAAGATCCTGAATGACGCTGATCTTCTTATCGGTGATCAGCACCACAGCGTCGTCCAGCACAGCCTCCATCTTCTCGGTATCGGTGACCATATAGGGGGTCAGGTAGCCGCGGTCGAACTGCATACCTTCAACGATCTCGTTGTAGGTCTCAGCGGTGGTCTTGTTCTCCTCGATGGTGATGACGCCGTCAGAGGTGACCTTTTCCATAGCCTCTGCGATCAGACGGCCGATCTCGGGGTCGCCGGCAGAGATGGTGCCTACGCGGGCAATGTCGTTGGAGTCCTTGACCTTCTGGCTGTGCGCCTTGATCGCCTCCACAGCGGTATTGACGGCCTTGCTCATGCCGCGGCGGATGTCCATGGGGTTTGCACCAGCGGTGACATTCTTCATGCCCTCGTTGACCATGGCCTGTGCCAGGACGGTAGCCGTGGTGGTGCCGTCGCCTGCAGCGTCGTTGGTCTTGGTTGCGACCTCACGCACCAGCTGTGCGCCCATGTTCTCGAACTCGTCCTTCAGCTCGATCTCCTTAGCGATGGTGACACCATCGTTGGTGATGACCGGTGCGCCGAACTTCTTGCTCAGCACCACGTTGCGGCCCTTGGGGCCCAGGGTGATCTTAACGGTATCTGCCAGGGCATCAATACCGGCGCACAGCGCCTTACGGGCGTCCTCGCCCTGCTTAATCTGCTTAGCCATACTCTATCTCTCCTTTGATTTGGTTCCAATAAAGCTTAAACAAAGAACGAAAGGCAGCGGATCAGTCCTCCACCACAGCCAGGATGTCGCTCTGGCGCACGATGGTGCATTCCTCACCGTCCACCTTGACCTCCGTGCCGGAGTACTTGCTGGTGAGGACCTTGTCGCCGACCTTGACAGTCATCTGGACTTCCTTGCCGTCCACTACGCCGCCGGGGCCAACTGCCAGCACCTGCGCCACCTGGGGCTTCTCCTTTGCGCTGCCGGTCAGGATGATGCCGCTCTTGGTGGTCTCCTCGGCTTCCACAGTCTTGATCACAACACGGTCTGCAAGAGGAATGATCTTCATAATTCTTGCCCTCCTATAATAAATTGTAATGGAAACACTTTTGCAGCGGCGGGGCTGTACAGCACCCGATCCCGCTTGTTAGCACTCCTTTTGCTTGAGTGCTAAGAGTATTGTACTCATCTCCGAGTGAAAAATCAAGGGGTTCTGGTAAATTTGTTTGTTAATAATTTGTGACACCCCCCAAAAAGCACCTTTCTGCGTAAAAAGCATTTGGCCCGCGTAAAAACGCAGGCCAAATAAAAGGCGTTATCTTTCTGCAGTCGATCCCACATCTGCCGGGCGCTCCATAAAGCGCTGATAGACCGGCAGCGGCAGCAGGATACGGCCTTCCAACGGGCAAAGCTGGACATCCACCTGGTCGATGGAGGCACATTCTCCATCCGCCGTAGCTACAATGGGGCCGCGGCCATCCACCGGGGTGAGTGAGACCTTTTTTGCCCGCCGATAAATAAAGTAAGGCCTAGCCTCCTCTGTCAGCTGACCATCTACAAAGTGACGGCCATTTTTGTACATTCCCAAAAGCTTTGCAATGGTCAGCCGGCCTGCGGTGCGCACGATATACACATCCAGCCAGCCGTCATCCGGCTGTGCTTCCGGCGCAGCAAAAAAGCCGCCGCCGTATGCCCGGCCATTGCACACAGCACACATCATGCTGTCTGCCGTAATGACCTCGTCATCCACCTGATAGCGGATCGTGCGGCCAATGTGCCCGCAGATCTGCTGCACGATGGAGAGGATATACGCCATCTCGCCCCCGCAAAATGGGATGCGCCGAAATTTGGGGATGCCGTAGGCCACCTGTGCATCCAGTCCGGCTGCGCAGATCGTGGCCGAAAGGCCCAGGTTGGTATGCATCAGATCGATGGGCACTGCCTGCCCTGCCAGCTGTGCATCCAGGTCCAAAAATTCTTCCCGGACACCATAGGTGCGCAGAAAATCATTGCCGCTGCCATACGGCAGGCAGCCCACGGCCGTGCCAGAAAAACCCCGGGCACCGGTCATGGCCTCCATAAAGGTGCCATCTCCTCCGGCGGTAAAAATGCGCAGCTCCTGCCCGGCCTGGGCGGCTTGCTCGGCTGCCTTCTGGGCCACTGCCCGGGCATGGCCTGCATATTGTGTGCAAAGGATGGTAAGCTGAGACGGGTCCAGTCCGGCCCGGGCAGCTGCGGCCTCGATCTGGGGGCGCAAGGCGGCAGTGCAATCCTGCTTACCCGCAGTAGGGTTCAACAAAAAAAGGGTGGACATCCTGTTCTCCTTATTGATCCAAAATAAAAACAAAAAGCTACCCTTAATCATACCCAAAAGTGCCTCCGGATGCAAGAGGGAGACGGCTATTCTGCTGCGTCTCCTGCTCCTTTTTCCCCTCCGTCTGCTGTTTTTATCCAACCGGCACGGGGGATTCCGCCTGCAAGGTGATCTCCCCGTTCTCGGTGCAGTCTGCCAGCCATCGTCCCCCGTCCGGGGCATCTCCGGCAGCGATCCGGTCCGCCAGAGCCTGCTCCACTGCCCTGTCCACCTGGCGGCGCAGTTCCCGTGCGCCGTAGGCCGAGCGCGCCCGTGCAGCCAGCGCCGGACCCACACGGTCGGTGTGATGCAGGGTCAGACCGCTGTGCGCCGCCCGCTGCTCCAGCTGGTCCAGCAGACGTTCCGCAATGGCGCACAGGCTCTGCTCTCCAAGGGGCCGAAATACGATCATCTCGTCCAGGCGGCCCACCAGTTCCGGACGCAGCCAGCGTTTAGCCTCTTCCACCGCCTGCGCTGCCTGGCGGTCAAAGGCAGTCTCCTCACTTGCAGCAAAGCCCAGCGGAGCGGACTGCCCTGCCAGGAACCGTGCCCCCAGGTTTGCCGTCAACAGCACGATGGTATTGCGGAAGTCCGCTTTGCGCCCCATGGCATCGGTCAGCTGGCCTTCTTCCAGCAGCTGCAGCAGCAGGGTCTGGATCTCCGGGTGCGCTTTTTCGATCTCATCAAACAGCACGACACTGTATGGACGGCGGCGCACCGCCTCGGTCAGCTGTCCCCCTTCGTCATGGCCCACATAACCCGGAGGCGCCCCCAGCAGACGAGCCACCGTGTGCTGCTCCTGGTATTCCGACATATCGAACCGCAGCAGCGCCTTCTCACTGCCAAACCAGCTCACGGCCAGCGCTTTTGCCAGCGCCGTTTTCCCCACACCAGTCGGCCCCAGAAACAGCATTGCGCCCATGGGACGACCCGGTTCCCCCAGCCCGGTGCGGCTGCGGCGGATGGCTCCAGCCACCGCTGCTGTCGCCTGCGGCTGACCTACCACCTGGTCATTCAGACGCTGTTCAAGCCGGGCCAGACGTTCCCGCTCCTGTTCCCCTACCCGGCATGCGGGCACACCGCTGGCCTGCGCTACGACCCGTGCGATCTGCTCCACCCCCAGCACCGGGGCAGCATCCCCCTCCTGTTCGGCCTGGATGCGGGCTGCTGCGCAGGCTTCGTCCACCAGGTCAATGGCCTTATCCGGCAGGCAGCGCCCCGGCAGATACCGCACCGACAGCTCTACCGCCGCATGAAGGGCATCTGGCGGCAGCTTTACCCCGTGATAGCGCTCATAGCGGGGGGCCAGCCCTTCCAAAATAGCCTCGGCGCTGTCGGGAGAAGGTTCTTCCAGCTGAACACGGCCAAATCTGCGTTCCAGCGCCGCATCCTTTTGGATATAGGCCCGAAACTCCTGGTTGGTGGTTGCACCGATAAACTGCAATTCTCCCCGGGCCAGCACCGGTTTGAGGATACTGGATGCATCGATGGCACCCTCGGCTGCGCCCGCCCCCACTACCGTGTGCAGCTCATCCACGAACAGGATGGCCGTACCATCCCGCACCAGTTCCTCTAGTAAATTTTTGAAGCGTTCCTCAAAGTCTCCGCGGTACTTCGTCCCTGCCACCAGGCTGGCCAGGTCCAGCGCCAGCAAGCGGCGGCCCTGCAGCGCCCGGGGCACCTGTCCCTGTGCAATGCGCTGCGCCAGTCCCTCTGCCAGAGCGGTTTTGCCCACGCCCGGCTCCCCCACCAGGCAGGGGTTGTTTTTTTGGCGGCGGCAGAGGATCTCCACCATACGATCCAATTCGGCTTCCCGGCAGAATACAGGGTCCAGCTGTCCCTCTGCCGCCCGGCGGGTCAGGTCCCGGCAGTATTTATCGCTGGCACGGCTGCCCCGCGGTGCGGACGTGGATGCCCGGGGCTGCAGCGGCAGGATCAGCTGCCCGGACATCTGGCGGCACTCCCGCACAGCCTCATTCAGCTGCATCCCCATAGCGCTCAGCATCAACCCTGCTGCACAGCCATCATCTTCCAGCATCGCACAGAGCAAATGCTCCGGCTCTGCCCGGGTAAGATGCGCATTCTGCGCACCGATCAGCGCATAATCCATCGCCCGTTTCAGCTCCGGCGCCATCGCCGAACGGTCCAGCCGGTGGGAGGGGCCGCAGCGTTCCTGCGCGAGCTGACGGCGCACCGCTTGCTCAGAGATCTTTTTACCTGTCAAAAAGCGGGCCGCCGGGCCGCTGGACTGCTGCAGCATCGCCAGCAGAAGATGAGAGGTATCCGCCCGGTCACAGCCCAAGCCCCCTGCCAGCTGCACCGCTTCGTCCAAAAGGCGCCCCGCCTCCCGGGAAAAGCCCCGGTATCTGTTATTGCTGAATCCATCAAATAAGCCCATCCTGTCCGCTCCTTGCTATGGTGATCTTAGTCGCAGTAAAAGTATAGCCCCACTTTGAAAGAAAAAAACAGCAGGTTGTGTCGGAGCCGCCCTGTGCTGCCGGACAGGGTGCAAAAAGCAGCACAAGTCCCTTTCTTTCCCGGTGCAAATGTGGTACAATGGGCCCACAAATGCTATGTTATAGGAGGGAACGAGCCATGAAGCTTGCCGAAGCATTGCAGGAGCGCGCCGATCTGAACCGCTCCATTGCGCAGCTGAAAAGCCGCCTGGAAGCCAGCGCCTTGGTCCAGCAGGGGGAGCAGCCCTTGGAGGACCCCGCCCAGCTGAAACAGCTGCTGGATCAGGCGATCCGCCGGCTGGCCTGGCTGATGGAGCACATCAACCTGACCAACTGCACCGCCGCCGTCAACGGCCGGACCCTGACTGCACTGATCGCCCAAAAGGATGCGCTGACCTTGCAGATCCAGCTCTACCGGGAGATCCTGCAGGAAGCCAGCCAGGCCAACTACCGTGCCCGGGGCACAGAGATCCGCATCCTGCCCACGATCCAGGTGGCAGATTGGCAGAGCCAGCTGGATGAGCTGTGCCGTCAGCTGCGGCTTTTGGACAATCTGCTGCAAAAAACCAACTGGGAGACCGACCTGCTGGAAGGCCCCCTGCAAAATCCCTGATCCTTTTGGCGGAGAAGGGGCTTTTGGTGTAGCGGCAGCAGGGCGAGTGTCCACGCGGCGACTGCGCAAGTCGCACATTAGCAGGTGCAGGAGCGCGCCTTTTTGCATCGTTATGCTCCAACGGCGTACAAACGCATCCTTTACAGCGCATTGTTACTACCAGGACATTGACTGCCGCCGTGAGGGCGGGCATGGGGCAACAGCCTTTCCGTAAAAAGCAAAAGGGCGTGACCGATATGGTCACGCCCTTTTTGGTTTGGGTAGCTTGAGCGGCACAGCAGCCTTCGCTGTGCCGGTCATTGTATATCGTTTGATGCAGCGGGCCAAAGTCCCACTCAGCGCACCGTATCCTGGTGATGCAGCTCCGGCGCACCGCCCGCCAGCTTCTCCGCCGTCAGGGGGGCTGCCTCGGCAGGCTCGTTCAGACGCTCCCGCGCCACAGCCAGCATCAGTTTGATGCGGTTTTCCTGGTTGACCCGGGTAGCGCTGGGGTCGTAGTCGATGGGGGTGATATTGGCACTGGGATACAGGGCACGGATCTTATTCACCATGCCTTTGCCCACGATATGATTGGGCAGGCAGCCAAATGGCTGGGCACAGACGATGTTGCTGTACCCGCCCTGCACCAGTTCGATCATTTCCGCGGTCAGCAGCCAGCCCTCGCCCATTTTAGCTCCCAGGGAGATGACCCCCTTAGGCTTTTCCACCAGCTCAGTAAAGGGGCCGGGGGCATAGAATCCCACGTCCGTCTGCGCCTTGAGCATGGCACGCTCGATGCCGTCCAGCCAATGCAGCAGACGGTCCGAGCCCAGCTTCATCAGGTGCTTGCCGCCATACAGCACCCAGTCCTCGCCCTGGTTGAAGATGCAGTACTGCAAAAAGCCCAGCAGTCCCGGGAAGTTGACCTCGCAGCCCTGGCTTTCCAGGAAACGCTGGAGGTCGTTGTTCCCCAGGGGGCTGTATTTGACATAGATCTCGCCCACAACGCCTACCTTGACCTTGGGGACCCGTGTCACCGGCAAAGCGGCAAACTCTTTTGCCATGAGGGGGAACGTATGCTTCATCTCCCGGGCGGTAAAGCCCTTGCCTGCCAGCAGCACACGGCCCAGCCGCTCCACCCACAGGTCCACCAAGCGGTCGGCAGCGCCCGGCTCGTTCTCATACGGGGCGGTCTGGTTGCGCAGGGCGCACAGCAGATCGCCATACAGTACGCAGGCCAGGGCACGGCGGATCAAAGGCAGCGTCATCTGGAAGCCGCTGTCCTTCTCCAGGCCGGAGAAGTTCAGGCTGGCCACCGGGATCTGCGGATACCCCGCCTTTACCAGTGCTTTGCGCAGCAGATGGATGTAGTTAGAGGCACGGCAGCCGCCGCCGGTCTGGGTGATCAGCAGGGCGGTATGTTCCAGGTCATATTTGCCGCTGTTCAGCGCATCCAGAAACTGGCCAATGACCAGCAGCGCCGGGTAGCAGGTGTCGTTGTGGACATATTTCAGGCCCAGCTGCGCCACGGCACTGCCGCAGTTGCCCAGCACCTCACAGTTATACCCCTCGTACTGCAGCGCATACTGCAAAAGGCGGAACTGGGTCACCGCCATATTGGGGATAAGGATCTTGTGGGTCTTTTTCATCTCAGGGGTAAATTTAGGGTAATTATACTCCATGGGTATCATCCTCCCTTTCCCCTGCATGGGGAGCAGCTTCGTCCCGTTCATCCAAGGCAGCGAACAAACTGCGCAGCCGGATATTCACAGCGCCCAGGTTGGTGATCTCATCGATCTTCAGCTGGGTATACAGTTTGCCGCCCTCCTGCAGGATCTCGCGGGTCTCGTCGGTGGTGATCGCATCCACGCCACAGCCAAAAGACACCAGCTGTACCAGGTCCATATCCGGCTGGGTGGTGCAGTATTTAGCGGCAGCATACAGCCGGCTGTGGTAGGTCCACTGGTTCAGCACGCTGGTACGGAATTTTTCTACCCGATCCGAGATGCTGTCCTCGGTGATCACTGCTGCGCCGTAACGGGTGATCAAACGGTCGATGCCGTGGTTGATCTCCGGGTCCACATGGTAAGGGCGGCCAGCCAGCACCAGGATGCGCTTGCCCTGGCGGCGGGCTTCGGCAATGATCTCAGCGCCCTTTGCCCGCACCTTGGCCTGATACTCCGCATGGGCGGCATAGGCAGCATCGGCGGCCGCCTTGACCTCCCGCTCTGTAATACCGCCAAAGTATTTGGGCAGCACTTCCCGGGTCATTTTATGCACAAAGTCCTTCGGCCGGTGGATGCCCACATAATCACAGATGAACTTTTTGCCTTCCAGCTCCGGACAGTTGCCGCTGAGCACCTCCGGATAATAGGCCACCACCGGACAGTTATAGTGGTTATCCCCCAGGCCCTCGTCCAGGTTATAGGTCAGGCAGGGGTAGAAGATCGCATCCAGATGCATCTGGCTCAGCGCATGGATATGGCCGTGGCTGAGTTTTGCGGGGAAACAGGCGGTATCACTGGGGATCGTGGCCTGACCTGCCAGATACAAGCCTCGGCTGGACACCGGGCTGGTATGCACGGCAAAGCCCAGCTTTGTCCAGAACGCATGCCAGAACGGCAGCAGCTCGTAGAAATTCAGGCACATCGGGATGCCGATGGAGCCCCGGCTGCCGGGTATAGGCCGGTAGCTGGCCAGCAGCTCCTGCTTATAGGCATACAGATTCAGGCTGTCGTCCTCCCCTTTGCCGGTCACAGGCTTATCACACCGGTTGCCGGAGACGAAACGCCGCCCATCTGCAAAGGTATTGATGGTGAGCTGACAATGGTTGCCGCAGCCGCCGCACTTGACGCTGGCCACCTTTTGATCGAATTTTTCTAGCTCCTCCAGGCCCATCACGCCGGAAGCGGTGCGGTTGCTGGCTGCACTTTGCCGCATACCGTACAAGGCAGCGCCATACGCACCCATCAGACCTGCAATGTCCGGGCGGATGACCTCCACCCCCATCTCCTTTTCAAAGGCACGGAGGACCGCCTCATTATAAAATGTACCGCCCTGCACCACGATCTTTCGGCCCAGCTCCTCAGGGCTGGACGCACGGATCACTTTATAGAGCGCATTTTTGACCACACTGATGGACAGACCCGCCGAGATATTCTCCAGGCTGGCGCCGTCTTTCTGTGCCTGCTTGACCGAACTGTTCATAAACACCGTGCAGCGGCTGCCCAGATCGACCGGACGATCTGCAAACAAGCCCAGGGCAGCAAACTTCTTGACGTCATAGCCCAGTGCCTGGGCAAAGGTCTGCAAAAAGCTGCCGCAGCCGGAGGAACAAGCCTCGTTCAAAAAGATATTGCTGATGGCGCCATCCTCGATCTTGAAGCACTTCATATCCTGGCCGCCGATGTCGATGATAAAGTCTACATCCGGCATAAAATACTTTGCCGCTGTAAAGTGGGCTACCGTTTCCACCAGACCATAATCACAGCGGAATGCATTTTTTACCAGATCCTCGCCGTAGCCCGTTGTAGTAACACTGACCACCTGCAGGCCGGGATGCCCCTTGTAGAGCTTGAGCAGCTGCTCCCGGATCAGGGGCAGCGGATTGCCCAGGTTGGGCTGGTAGTTGGTGTACAGGATCCGTTTCTGGCTGTCCACCACCACCAGTTTGACGGTCGTGGACCCGGAGTCGATGCCGATATGCACCGGCCCGCACTGTGCAGCAAAGGGCACATGGGGCACGCTGTGGGACAGATGCCGGGCGTGGAACGCCTCATATTCTTCTTTATTGGCAAACAGCGGGGGCTCGCTGGCATAGGTAGCCGTAGCAGCATACTGATCCAGTGCCTTGGCTACGTCGGCCAGGCAGAACTCCTGGTCTGCATAAAGGGCAGCGCCCAAGGAAACATACAGCAGGCTGTTTTCCGGGCACAACCCGGTGACACCCAGCGCCTCATCAAAGCTCTTGCGCAGCACCGAGCTGAAGGTGAGCGGACCGCCCAGATAGAGCACATTGCCCCGGATGGGACGGCCCTGGGCAAGCCCTGCAATGGTCTGGTTGACCACCGCCTTGTAAATACTGGCTGCAATATCCTCTGTGCGGGCACCCTGGTTGATCAGGGGCTGTACGTCACTTTTTGCGAACACGCCGCAGCGGGAAGCAATGGTGTAGGTGCGCTGCGCCTGTTCTGCGGCGGTGTTCATCTCCTGGGCAGACATCTTGAGCAAGGTGGCCATCTGGTCGATGAAAGCACCGGTGCCGCCGGCACAGCTGCCGTTCATCCGCACCTCGGTTCCCCCTGTAAGGAAAAGGATCTTGGCGTCCTCGCCGCCCAGCTCAATGACGCAATCCGTCCCCGGCTGGAAGCGCTTGACCGCCACCCGGGTAGAGAATACTTCCTGCACAAAAGGTACGCCGCAGCTATCTGCCAGCCCCATGCCTGCTGAACCGGAAATGCTCAACAGCGCCTTTTCTCCATGGAGATACTGCTCATCTACCCGACGCAGAAGCTCCTGCGCTTTCTCCAGGATATGGCTGTAATGCCGTTCATAGGTCGAATATACCAGCACCTCGTGCTCATCCAGCACCACACATTTAATCGTGGTGCTGCCGATATCAAGACCAACTCTCACACTTGTTTCCTCCTCAAAGGACCGATTGGGCCGCCCCTGCCAGTGCCCGGCAGCGCCTCCCGCGGCAAAGAAAATTAATTTGTTAACGATGTATCCTGCCTGCCGAATTCGTTCCCCATTATAATCCAAAAATACACTTCATTCAATGTTCTGTCCCTATTTTACACGGAAAAAACAGGTTTTTCCCCTCGGATAGATAAACATTTTGTTAATTTTACGTTCTCCGACCATCATCAATGGGGTTTTGATGCAAAGATTCTTTACTGACAGTAGGATTTCCGTCTCAAAACAGCAAAACAGGCGGCGGGGACACGCCCCACCGCCTGTTCTGTGTGTTCTTGTGTGATCATAAAAGTTTCCGGTCCTGTTCCTCCAGCAGCAGAAGCTCCTGCCGCACTCTTTGGGCCATCTGATACCGGCATTGTTCCAACACTTGCGGCGCCGGCTCTGCCAGCCAGATAGTGCCGCCTTCCCCAAGTGCTTTCTCGCCGGGAATACGAACGATCGCCTGCGTTCCCTGGTGAAGGCGAGGTGCAAGTTCCAGCTCCCAGCCCAGCTGGGTGCAGTACGCCTGGCAGAGCAGCAGCCCCGCCCCAGCTCCGCCTAAAAAGCAGCGGCGGTTCTGCAGCGGATCTCCCCCTGCACCGGGCAGACCGCATCCGTTATCTTCGACCCGCAGCTGCCAGCCCTCTCCATCGGGGCACAGGAAAAGCTCTACCCTGCCCCCGGATCTGCAGGCCCGCAGCGCATTGGAAAGCAGCTGCAGGCAGATCTCCTCTGCCCGCGCCCAGTCTCCCAGGGTCATGCAAGGGTGTGTAGGATACTCCACCCGCAGCTCTACCCCCAAACTCTGCTGGATTTGCTCTGCCTGCGCCTGGATGCTTTGCACCAGGGTGCATAGCTCCAGCCCGCGCAGATCCATCTGAGGGGGCTGAGAGATGCAGTCCAGCAGGGCCATCATCTCCCCCAGTGCCCCCTCCAGCTGAGAGACCGCCGTTTGCAGATCAGCCAGTGCGTCCAGGCTTTGCTGATCCTTCCAATGTTTGCGCAGATGATCCTCCAGATACTCCCGGTTCTGGGTAATCAGATCCAGGGCATGGAAGCATACTGTTTTGAACCCCTCCCGGGGGAACTCGTCCAGCTGCAGCCAGTCCTGCTGGTGCACTTCTCTCATATTTGCCCTGCCTCCTTTTTTCATTTTCACCCGCCCCCGCTTGCCTGCAAAAGGACGTGTCCCGCGCTCTGTGAAGGGGCGCTATGCCTGTGACACTGACTTCTTCGGCCGGGTATGTACCAGAAGCACCCGGCGCAGCCCATAGATCAGTTTTCCGGTGGTCGGGCGTCCGTCTCCCAAACCGCACTCCCGCTTGAACCTCTGCCAAGCCGGCGGACACTGTTCTTCCAGCTGATCGATGAGACGGCGGATGCCGCTGTCCACCGCCGCTACCGATACCTGATACTGCTGCGCCACCTGCTCCAGCAGCTGTTTGCGCAGTGCCAGGTGCTCCTTGCTGCCGCAAGCGATCTGCAAAGCTGCCGCTAGATACCGGCAGCGAATGTCCTGATCCTCCAAGCCCCAAGCAGCAAAGAGCTTTCGGCAACCGTCCTCTAAGATACGCGGTACGGTGCCGCCATATAGTCGCTCTATCTCCCGGCAGAAGTGTTTCAGCTCCATCTGCCTTATCATATAATAACTATCATCCCGTTGCAAGCAGTTTGAAGAAATTGTATGGCAGTTTTTTATGCCCGACAGCAATAGCAACGGCTTATGATCCAACTGCCGCATCTGTTGGATAAACTGCCCTTCGTCCATATCTTCCAGCTGGCTGCTCAGCACCACCACATCATAGCTGCCGTGGCGGCGCAGCTCATCCAGCAGCGCCCAGCCTCTTTGATAACAATCGCATGCCAAGGGCACGTCCTGGTCCTCCAGATAGCGCTTCTGCACCCGGAGTTCCCGCACATCATAGCTGGCCAGAGCCACACGCACCGGTTCCAGATTTTGATCAAACTTCACAGGACATCCTGCACTTCCCCCAGCACTTTGCAGGAGATGGCCTCAGACACCACGTCTCGCCACACCTCTGGCTGGACTGCATTTTCGTACAGATACCGCAGCAGGCCATAGCACTCCTCCGGCTCTGCCAGTACACGCATACTATCCATCAAACGATGACAGCCCGTGCGGCATAAAGTCAGCCAGCACTCCCCCGGCCCCGCAGGGTCCATTGAGTACACAAGCGTGTAGCTTGGCTGCAGCCCCTGGATATAAGAGAACTGCTTGGTCATGGGGCGATAAATAGTTTCCATGATAGATCCTCCCAATCTTGCACCAGGGCAAAACCCCAGCGATCAATTGGCCCCCTGCCCGGCGTATTTCACACCTTACAGACGGTCACTCAAAGCAAATGTATCCTTGGATACTATTTTACGGACGTTGCGTCCTTGTTTCAACCGTAAAATTGCGTCAAAATGTGTCGCATCGACGCACAAAAGCGCTTTTTGTGACATTTTTGCGAATCTTCGATGTTTTTTGTTTGTGTGAAATTTTTATGCACCCCAAAATATAGTTGAAAATAACCCTTCTCCGGTATTCCCCCTTTTTTATCCCAGTTATTCCGCTGGGCATGACCGCTCTTTCCCCTATTTTCTTAAAAGTATCACACTGTGTTTTTGCTGTTTGGAGGATTTTACCATTGAATGGAGGCTGCCACATCCCACATATCCTCTTCCCCTTTTCAGCGGCAGATTTCTGCTCTCTGCACTTGTCACCCCCCCAATTTATGGTATAATAGCAATATATCCTTTTGCTCCATTTATCATCTGAACCCATTTGAGGCTCTGCGATGGAACACACGACTTTACGGCGGCGTGAGCGCCTCCTTTTTAGAATGGATCTTTATCCTCCTGTCTTTTATATTGTATCTGCACAGCAGATGCACTTGTTTTTTGCGGCCTTTTCATGCCCTGCGTCAGCCTGTCCTTAGGACAGTGCGGCGCAGGGCTTTTTGTTTTGAGATGAGGTATTTTTGATGGACTTGCCGAAACGCGACGGCGTGAACGACCGTTATTATCTGATCCACAAACCCGATACCGACCCGGAAGTGCTCAGGCACGCAGATCAGTGCATCCAGGATGTGCTGAACGGCACCGCCCGTGAAAATCACTCCGCCTACCCAACCGTGGTGCGAAACCACAACGGAACGCCCTTTCTGCCCAGTCAGCTGCTGGAACGATATCTGTCCCGGCTGCCTTTAAAGGATTTCCCCTATGCAGAAGCGGTTACATTCTGCGACGCCCTGCGTCGGCTGGCAGGCTGGGAAGAGATCCGTTATCAGTTGGAGCAGTACATAGAAAAGCAGGTGCAGGAACGCTGCTTCCTTGTGGGAGAGCGGGATGATGGCTTTACCGTCTTTCCACCCTGCACGGTGCTGCCGGAATTGCGAGCGGAGGATGTGGACGAAGGTCTGCTGCGCTTTGCCTGCTATGTGGCGGTCTGCCATACCGTGTACGGGCAGAGTTTTGAATCCCTCACCACCGAACACATCCTCGGCCTGGTTTCCCAGATTCGTCCTGACATGGTAAAGGAACTGAAAACCAATGGCAGCGGCAAATTGCCGCCTAATATCCAAAAGCGCAAAACAAAGCATCTGACTGCCTCGGCCAACGATGCGTTTGCCACCATCCGCATTACCGCCAGAGACTGCGGCGAGGGAGCCTGTGAGGAAGCGCTCAGCTACCTGATCGAGATTTTGGAGCAGCCGGAGTTCCCCCGCAGCTACTCCATCGAGTTCCGTGGGCCGGAAAAAATCTATCTGCCCATCCCCGGCTTGCCCAAAAAGGGAGTCCACCAGCTCTTTGCCTGCGCGGTGCGGTACCCCCGCCTCCATGTCCGAATGGAAAATTATGCCAGACTGGCCATGCGGGAGGATGAGTGGTATCAAAACCTCGCGGATGAAGCCTGTGCAATGCCCGGCACCTTTGCTGTGTTCGCCCTGGGACTGGAGGGAGAACGATGGGCACCGCTGGTGACGGAGTATCTGGATCTCTGCGACGACGAGCACTCCTCCCTGCAAGGGAAATTCCTTCATGCCCTGATCCGAAAGTTTGGGTTCCAACCATGGACGCTGGGGGTATTGGTGCGGGGCGCATTATCTATGCAGTGGCTGGAGCCTGCCAGAGAATTCCGCAGCCTGATAGCCAATGGGGAAAGCCTGGATGCACTGCTGGCAGTCAAACGCCGCTTTTCCGCTTATCTCCTGCCGGAAGAAAACAAAGACCCGAAATTCCGTGCCATCGCTTGGCAGAGCCTGCTCTGGGCCATCTGGGGAAAGAATTCCGAAAATGGTGGTAGCAAGGTCATCAAGACAGCACCGAAGGAACTGAAAGAGAAATATCAGCAGGTATTTGTGTAAGGAGGGCTCTGTATGTGCGAGCACTGCCGAAACATTCAAACATGGAGAAAATTTGACGCCCCAAAGGACTATCTGGCCTGTATTGCTTACATTCAGCAGTTGGTGTCGGAGGGGGAATTTGAACTGATGCAAGAGGAATCCACCTGCCCGCTGGAGAAGGTAAAGACAGAGGATGGCTGGGCGGATGAGATTATGGCTCACATGATCCGGTGCAAGCACTGCGGCCAGATCTTCACCTGTGTGGTCAACACCTGGCGAGGCAGTGGACACTTCAAAAAAGGCAAGGGATAACACAGAAAAGGCGGTGAAATGATGAATCAGACAGAAGAAACAAAACTGCTGGAGCAACTCGAACAGTGGAATAGCAAGGACGAGTATTCCCAGTGCATCCAGGCCATCGAAGCTATCCCGGAACAGGAGCGGAGCTATCTGCTGACCGTCAAGCTGAGTCGGGCTTACAGCAATCTGGCGGTGCTGGGAGATCATGGAGAGCATGGGACCGACGGTGAAGTGGACGGGGATCTCATCCGACACGCCATTGATCTGCTGGAGTCCATCCGCGCCCAGGGAGAGAACGACCCTTACTGGAACTCCCGGATGGGCTATTCCTGCCTGATGGCATACCGCTCCGCAGCCACCGCCTATGAATACGCAAAATGCTGGCTGGCTCTGACCCCGGATGACCCAGCCGCTCAAAAGCTGGTGCGGGACTGTGAGAAATATCTGGAGGAGGAAAATTCCTTGGAACTGGATTGGAAAGAGCGGGAGGAGATCATCCGGCGGGAGACCATTTCCCCTGCCGACGATGACATCCTCGGCCATGTGAAAGTACATATCGACCAGTATTTCGGTGTCTATACCCAACTCCTCACGGACGACAGCGATCCGGATCACCCTCTGGAGATCGCCGTCATCCCGCCTCGACCGGAACATGACTACTACACCCTGGTCACTGTGGGCCTGAGCCGGCATCGGATGGATTTCTCGGAGGAGCGTCGGGAGGAAAAACTGGAACGGGCAGAGCTGCTCATCAACCTGCCCCGAGACTGGAAGCTGACAAAGGCGGACTGCCGGGAGGAGCGGTGGAGCTGGCCCATCCGGATGATGCTGGCCACCGCCCACTTCGCCATGGAGGACCCGGAGGTAGGGCTGGAATCCAGGACTACACTGGATGAGGGTGAGGATGGCATCCCCTTCGCGGAGAACACGGAGCTGTGGGGTGAGATCCTGCTCTGTCCCGGTGTGTTTGGGACGGACTCCTTTTTCTGCCGCCTACCGGACGGGGACGAAGTCAACTTCTATCAGGTGATTCCCCTCTATCGGGAGGAGATCCAATACAAGTTGGAGCACGGCTCGGACGCCCTGCTGGACCTCTGCCCGGACGAGAGCTTGGAGGTCATCAATCCGCACCGGCTCAATGTGGTCACAGACCGGGAGAAAATCAGCTACGACCCGGCGGAGATGGACAACGCCGCAGAGCAAATCAAGAAGATCCGGGCGCTTCACCTGCCAGTGGACGAATTGGACGCCTGCAATCTGATGGCTTTCTTCCTGGGCTGGGCTATGAAGCGGGGTCAGATGAGTAACCCGTTCATCTCCCGGTATCGGGAGATAGTGGAGGCAGTCCAGTCCGGAAAGGGGCCTGATCTTCGGGTGTTCATCCTGGACAATCTGGATGGGAAATTGTCTACTCAGTCCTTTGACCGGAGAGGCTCCGGTTTTGCCCAGTGGTACGCCCAGGACAACCGATCCAACCCCTATGTCTACCGCCGGGACTGCCGGAATATCGTCTTGGCTGGGCTCAAAGACCGCGTCTGGAACAGTATTGCGGAAAAAGAAGCGGCCTACCTGCTCCTGCCATATACCGAAAAAAGCCGCCAGCGTGTGGAGCACCTGCTGGATGAGCGGTTTCAGCAGTATCTGGAAGCGGAATTTGCAGATGACCCCGAGGAGCGGGTGGCGCGGGCAGCGGAAGGAAAACCGGCTGTCATTCCTGACTGGGACGGTCCCCTGTTCTGCTACGCTTCCGACCGCGTCGCCCAGGATGGGTGCAAGGTGCAGATTATGGACCGGCTGTTCCCTGAGCGTGAGGATATGGGTTGGGAGAGCGGTTGGGCCTTCTACTCCGGGGACGAGGGCGATGTGTACGGTGAAGGGGATGAATACTACGAGTCACACTGCGGCTTCTATGATATTCGGGACATCTGCCGCATCGATCCAGACATTATCCCGTTCCTGAACCTGCCCTATGGTACCATGCAGATGCGCGGAGAAGATGGAGCGTGGTATGAGGTGATACGCGACGACGAAGGCGAGGAGGAAACCTAAATGAACAGCGAGCAGATCACAGCATTTTTGCAAGAGCATTGGTACATTGCCTCGGTGCTCATCGGGGCCGTGATTTTAATTGGGGCGATCCGCAACTGGAACTGGCTCTGCGACCCCACTGGTACGCGGGATGCCCACCGCCACAGCAGAGGATACCGGCGTGTGGTTTTCTTTCTGTTGGGTGTCCTCCTGATCGTGGTGAGTATCTGGGGATTTGTGCTGAAATTGAAATAGGAGGAGCAATCCCATGACCCAAGAAGAACAGATCCGACTTTATCGGCTGATGGAAAAACTCAACTGGTTTTTCCACCAAGAGATGCACTACCTGAATAGAGATATTGCGGAAAAGACCGCTGAACTTCAGGAATACCAGCAGATCGCCGTTCTGATTTCGCTGGATGCCATCCATTCCGACCTGCTTCCACAATACTTGGAACGGGCCAAGCAGGATGGTCGGAGCTATCTGCAGGAACACGCAAAACGAATCTAAGGAGGACTTGCCATGAACGAAAAACTTTCCCGTCCCCAATTCACTCAAATGGATACAATCGAGAAGCAGACGCTGATGGAAAGCCTGGCTGATCGTTATGATATGACCTTTCTCGGTCTACATACCTTTGACCACTGGGGCCAGAGCTGCACCACCGGCATCTTCAAGAAAGATGGTCGGGAGTTCGTCTTTGTCCCCGGCGATACCGTCACCTTGGGCTGGGAGCAGTTTGCCGTGGGGCTGAACCAGGAGAGCCGGGAGGAATTGGACTATCTGTTCCAGGAGTGGGAGATGGAACCGCAGAACCCGGAGGAGATGATCCGGGAAAGCATGGCTCCCGTTCGGCAGGCGGTCATTGGCCCCATGTTGGTGGGCCGGGAGCTGGAGGAACTCTGCTGGGAGCCGGTCAAGATGGACGATCCCAGGCTGACTGCCCACCCTGACTGGCTGAAGGAATTCCGGGATTTTGCCTGGAGTGACAGCAGCAGTCTTACCTTGCATCAGTCGGCCCGCATTGAGCGGACGGAAAAGGGCTTTCAGATCTGTATCTATAACCGCACTGATTACGATGAACTCCTTGCCGGGCTGGAAAAGCAGGGGCTCTCGCTGCCTACGGCAGACGAGTGGGCCTATCTGTGCGGCGGCGAGTGCCGCACCCTGTTCCCCTGGGGGGATGGGTTAGACTACTCCATGCGTCTGCACTGGTTTGAGGACATGGATGAGGATGAGAACCGGCCCTATGATATGGAGGAACCCAACTTCTTCGGCCTATCCATCGCCTACGATCCCTATATGCGGGAAGTGGTGCAGGCTGATAGGCTTACCACCTGCGGCGGTGACGGCGGATGCAATATCTGCGGTGGGCTGGGCCCATTTCTCGGTTTCCTACCCTGTTCGCCCCACTGTAAGCCGGAAGTGCAGGAGGACAATGAACTAAACGGAGATTATGACTTTTATCGGCCTATTATTCGGCTGGAGAACTATGATTGACAATAGAAGCTTGATACAAAATAAAGAAAGAGAGGTGCCGACATGGGAGCATGGGGCATAAAAGCATTAGAGCGTGACGAAGGGCTGGATGTACTGGACATCCTCAAAAATGAATATGTACCGGAGCATCCGGTAATGGATCTGGGCGAGATGATCGAACTGATGAAAGAGGAAGTCATGCTGGGATCTGACTTCTCACAAATCGACTTCCTCTTTGACAATACTGCGATGGCTCTGGCGGAGCTGTATTTCCAATGGAAGGATAACAGCAAACTGGACTACGATCATGAAGAAGCTATATGGGATAAAGTCACCGGTTTCACAGCATCCAAAGAAGCCCTTGCTTTCCTGCTGCGGCAGCTCACCGACATCAAAAACGAGGTGCCGGACGAGGACGGCATCCGTGAGATTGTGGATCTTTGGAAGAACGAGGACAGCGGCGAGATCGCTCCTGCGTGGTTGGAACACTTGAATCAGCTCATTGATCGACTGGATTCAGAACAGGAGGCGTGACAGATGTATATCAAAAAATACTGGGGTAACTTTATCGGAGGCTCGGACGACAGCCTGAACCTTGTGGCCTTTTTAGAGGATCAGAAAAAGGAGGAGATCCCCCTCAGCGAGATTTTTGCCAAGATCGGTCTGGACAAGCAGAACTGGGACTTTCGCCAAACCGTGGAGTACCTGGAGTTTACACATTCCGATGGTGTGGAGATGGACTTTCACTTCGCCATTGATGTGGTCACCGACCTGGCCGCCATCCTGCTGGAGTGCAGCGTCAGCGGCAGTGTGAACCTCCACGATCTGGACGAGTACAACACCCCCTCCCGCCGCATCCGCATCACCGCCACGCCAGAGGAGCACGAGGCCATGAATAAGGCACTGGCGGATTTTGCCCAGAACCCACTGGAATATGACCTCAGCGAGATGATGGACGACGAGGAGATCCAGGAGATGGCTCGGGATGTGGAGGCGCTGCGGAAGGATCTGTACGAGGCCGCCGGCCGCAACCGGAACTACCATGTGAAAGCGGAGGATGTGAAATCTCTGCTCCCTGACTGGAAGGGCGCCGATGGCTGTATCGCCACCAACCGCATCACGGTGGAGGGCTGCAAGATTGGCTACTGCTACCGGGAGAAGCCGGACGGCGGCTGGGACAGTGGCTGGCGCTTCACCGCTGGTGACGAGAGTGAGGCGTACATGGACGATCCCAACAACGCCGGGATCTACAAGCTGAATACGATCTGCAACGACGATCCCGACATCATTCCTCTGCTGAACACCCCTGCCCCCTGCGCCTTTGAGCGGGATGAGAACGGCGTGTTCCAGCAGATCAAAGACTGGAAACCAGATGAGGACGAGGAGGACCCGGATATGGATATTTTGAAGCAGTGCCAGAAGTGGCATGAAAAGGGGCAATACCAGAAGATCATCGACGCGCTGGAGGCCATTCCCGCCGAGGAGCGTACCCCTGAGATGGACAGTGAACTGGCCCGCGCCTACAACAACCTGGCTGTTCCAGAGGATCGGGAACTGTATCAGAAGGCGCTTTCCTTGCTGAAACCCCATGCAGACTACTTTGCAGAAGACTACCGTTGGAACTTCCGTATGGGATATTCCTATTACTATCTGGATCAGGAGGGCCGGGCATTGCCCTATTTCCGCAAGGCGTTGGAGAAACTTCCTGGTGATGAAGATACCCAAAAACTCATTGATGCCTGTGAGAGTCTTATTACCTTGCCCCAGTTCTCGGAGTGCTTCCGAGAGCGGACAGAGAACTGGTGGGAAACCTTTGCCGAGATGGAAGCAGAATTGCGCCAGATGATGGATGAGGACAAAGATCACACCCGCGGAGCAGAACTCGTGGCCCAAATGGAGGACACCCTGAATCTGGTTTTTGATGAAATTTCCTTCGAGCTGGGCTTCAATGGCGAAAAGCATGAGTTGATCCTCACCCCGGAGGGCGACAAGGTCAAATTGTTTGAGCTGGTCTACTTCCAGAAGCACGCCCCCAAAGAGGTACTGGAGCACTGGAACATCCTTGTGGGCCGTCAGCCCCTCCAGAACATCGGTCTGCGTACTGAGAATGGCTGGGACATCTCCGGGGATGATGTGCAGATCTGGCTGGAGGAGCAGGGTGAAAACAGCTTCGCCATCTCCGCCTACTGCGAAAAGCTGCTGCCTATGCTCCGTGAGGAGGAAGGCCGGGCCTGGTGGATGCTCACTACCCTCACCGACCAAGTGCTGGGCGAGATCTCCCACATGAGATACATAGACAGCTTTGATGTGCTGGAAAAGCCCAAGGCAGAGCCGTCCTTCCTCCTGTCCCAGCTGCCCGACAAACTGCGGGAGCAGGGCCTGGAGCTCTCCACCGACCCGGAAGCCTATCTGGAGAGCTACCTTGGTTACAAAATGGAACCCAAACAGGACCCGGACGCCGATTGGCGGCTGGATGTAATGGCCGGTTCCACCTGCTGTGTGCCGCTCATCAACGGCTATCTGAATACCGACAATGATTTTATGGACGATCTCCATGCCGACGGCGCGGTGGCAGGCTTCTTCTGCTATCCCCTGGATACCCTGCGGGAGGAGGAAGGCAGTCAGAAGATCTTCGACTTCCGGGACAAGCTGGAAGAAGTGTTTACCACCGGCGACGGCCCGGAGATTCTCACCCTCACCGGTGGTGCTACCGGCCTCTACTGTGGCTATGTGGACTTCATCGCCTGGGACATCCAAACGGCGCTCCAGATGGCCAAGAAATTCTTTGAGGACAGCGACATCCCCTGGGCCAGTTTCCACACCTTCCGCCGGGAAGCAGGCACTGTGAATCTGAAAACACCGCCCGAGGAGGAACCAAACGATGAGGATCAGGTCTCCGAGCTGGACGAGACGCTGACGGGCATGGACTATATTCCTTATACCCAACAAAACGCCGAAGCATTCTTCGCTCAGCTGGAGCAGTGGAACGACGAAGACGAGTACACCCGCTGTATCCAGGCACTGAATGCCATCCCGGAGGACTGGCGAAACTACCGCACCGCCTACGCCCTGGCTCGGGCGCTGGAGAACTACGCCATCATCGGGGACCATGACGAGGGTACCCCTCGCTATAAGGGAGACAAAGCCCTGTACCGCGCCATCGAGGTGCTGGAGTCCGTCCGGGAAGAAGGACAGGACAAGGCCCAGTGGAATATGCGGATGGCCTACGGCTATCAGTATCTCCATGCGTGTGAGGAAAAGGCCATCCCCTACGCCCAGCGGTGGGCAGAGCTGGACCCAGAGGATGAAAATGCCCCGGCGGTAATTCGGGAGTGTAAGGCGGAGATCCGGAAACGCCAGTGCAGCCGGAAAAAGAAGGCCAAATTCGTGCCTGGTGATACTCCATTTGAGGGCTTCGACCTCACCAACTTCTGGGATGATAATTGGTATGCACTGAAAGAATATGTCAGTGATCCGCCTTCCGATGAGCTGATTGCCAGCGTGGAGGAGGAACTGGGCTACAAGCTGCCCGCCGCCTACATCTGGCTGATGAAGCAGCACAACGGCGGTATTCCGGTGAACACCTGCTATCCCTGCGATGAGCCTACCTGTTGGTCAGATGACCATGTGGCCATCACCGGCATTTTCGGCATCGGACGAGAAAAGAGCTGCTCCCTCTGCGGAGAGCTGGGCAGCCAGTTTATGATCGATGAGTGGGAGTATCCTGCCATCGGTGTGGCCATCTGCGACTGTCCAAGCGCCGGACACGATATGATTTTCCTGGACTACCGAGCTTGCGGTCCCCAGGGAGAGCCTGCGGTAGTCCATGTGGATCAGGAAAATGACTATAAAATTACCCATCTGGCAGATAGCTTTGAGGAGTTCATCCGCGGACTGGAGCATGAATCCTTGTATGATCCGGATGAAGATGCAGAGGATCTTGAGGATGACTCCGACGAGGAGGAAACCGACCATAAGGGTTCCTTTGCCGGATCTGTGCTCCTCTCCAAAGCAGAGTGGGACAAGGAGCAGTTGATCCGAGATCTGCGGGAAGAATGGGGCATCGTAGATGAGGAGCCGGATGAGGGCGATGAAGATGTTGAGAACAGCGATGACGCTGTGGTAATGCGGGTCGGCGGCATGATGCTGATCGTGACACTCTTCCACGGTCACATCCCCAACAATGAAGCAGAGATCAACGCCGAAAACAACTATATGTGGCCAGAGGCCGTAGAAGTGGCCAAAGCGCACAAGGCCCATATCATGGTGGCTGTGTTGGGCGAGGAGGAAAAACTGCTGGAACGAGGTAAGCTGTTCACCAAGGCGATGGCAGTGTGCTGCAAGCAGAAATACGCCACCGGTGTCTACACCAGCGGCGTGGTATTTGAGCCTCGTTTCTATGAGGGCCTTGCCGATATGATAAAAGAGGACGAACTGCCCATCTTCAACTGGGTTTGGTTCGGCCTGTACCGGAGCGAGGGGGGCCTAAACGGCTACACTTATGGCATGGATGTGTTTGGCAAGGAGGAAATGGAGGTGTTGAACACCGACGCTGAGCCGGAGGATCTGCGGGACTTTTTGGCCAGCCTTGCCTCCTATGTGCTGGCGTGTGATGTGACGCTGCAAGACGGCGAGACCATCGGCTTTTCTGCGGACGATAAGCACACCATCAACCGCAGCCCCGGTGTCTCTCTGCCAGAGGAACAGATAACCCTGAAGATCGGTTACGAGCCTATAAAGGGAGATCCGGAGGATGACAGATGCGACCACTCAGACAATGATGACACACAGGATGAGGAAGAATTCAGTAATCCCGAAGTCTACACAGAGGAGGAGATGGAGGCCGTCGAGGGACACATCCAGCAGTATTTCGGCAAGTTTGAGAATGTATTCCACGAGATAGTTTCCCCGGACATCCATGTGGACATCTGCATGGTGCCGCCCACTGAGGAGCGAGACTATTACACCCTAGTCACCATGGGCATGGGCGCTCACCGGATGAATGTGCCAAAGGAACTGGCGGAGTACAAGCTGGAGCGGGCAGAGCTGGCCATTGCCCTGTCTGCGGACTGGAAGCTGGATCAGGAGTCCATGAAAGACGAAAAGTGGTACTGGCCCATCCGCCTGCTGAAATCCTTGGCTCGTCTGCCCATTGCCAGCGATACCTGGCTGGGCTTTGGCCACACTATGGACAATCAGGAGGACTTTGCAAAGGATACAAAGCTGTGCGCCGCCATTCTGACCGGTCCCCAGGACACCGAAGATGGCAGCGAGGTCTGTCCCCTGCCGGGCGGCGAGGAGATCAACTTCTATCAGGTCATCCCTCTTTATGCGGATGAATTGGACTATAAACTGGAACATGATGTAGACGCTCTGCTGAACAAGATGAGGGGGATCAGTTTTGTTGTAAACCCCACCCGCCAGGATGCCATCACTCGTGGCACCCTTTCCAATGATGATTTTGACGGTGAGATGGACGATGCCTCCTATCATATCGAGAGCATTGAGGAGAAGGGTCTGCCCATTGACCCCATCAACGCCTACAACCATATGGCCATCTACTTGCGTTGGTGCATAGAGCATGATTTGATGGGCGAGGAATTCCTGAAAGAATACGGCGAAGTGGCCAAACAGGTCAAAGCCGACCCTGTCAGCGTAGACCTGCGGGCGTTTATCCAGGATGAACTGGACGGCTGTTTGTTTTCTGTGCTGTTCAATCAGCAAGGCCGTGCCTTCGCAGGCTATTACTACGGAGAGGGCGACAGCCCCTGCTATCCTGCCGATGTTGACGACAACGCCCTCCGCTTCTTCGGCCCGGAGCGGTATCACTCTGACGAGTTCCAGGACGAAGCCTATCTGTTCATCCCCTTTAACGAGGACTACTATCAGGCCATGGAAAAGGTGATCGAGGAACGCTTCACCAACTGGCAGGGACAGGACTTCGACGAGGACACTCTGGAACCCTCCGAACTGGCTGAGGCGTTGATGGAGTATCTGGACTGTGAATGCACCTATTTCCCCTCCATGAAGGACGATGATCCCATCATGTCGGCATACAGCTATGCCAAACGGGAAAGTGTCAAAGAAGGCTTTGTGCCGGTACTCATCAAGGCGGATGACGAAACGCTGCTTGAGTGTCTGGTGATGAACGCCGACCCGGAGAATGATGCGGACATTTACGAATTTGACCTCAAAACCGTAACGGAGTACCGGAAGAAGATGCTCTCTGCGCCCATCAAGGACGGAAAGGCAGTTTTGGAGAAATTGACTGGCCAGCGCAAGGAAGAAGCCGAGGACGATGATCTGGACTGGGAGGAGGAAGTCCTGGGCGAGATGGAAGGCGGCTATGAGAATAACCGTATCTCCTGCTACTGGGATTCCGACACCGATATGACCCACCCTCTCATTCTGGCGAAAATTCCGGTCAAGAACCCCTGGGAGATCTTTGCCTACCTGCCCTTCGGAAACTGGAACGACTGCCCCGATACGCCGGAGCTGATGGCAGCGGCCAAATACTGGTTCGAGCAGCACGGTGCGGTGCCTGCCGCCATGAGCCACGATGAATTGGAATTCCTGCTCCCGGCCCCCGTTCCCAAGAAGAAGGCCATGGATGTGGCTGTGGAGCAATATGGTTTCTGCCCGGACATCGTGGATCAGGAGCAGGAGGACCCCACTGTGGGCAATCTGGCGGATGTCCTGCGGCAGTCCACCGTCTGGTACTTCTGGTGGGATTGATGGGAGGTTGTGACCATGAACGAATACCTAATGCAATATATTGAACTACAAAAGCAGTTTCGGGAGACAAAAGGAAATCCAGACAGTGTCCGCGCGCTCTATACCTTCAAGGAGAAACTGGAACTATCGGAAGACAAACAGGCCAAGGAAGTGCTGGTGGATGTGTATGATCTGCTGGACTTCAAGAAAGATGCCTATGAACTGCTCTGCCAAATCGGAAATCGTTCCGACAAAAAGACCCTCAAGAGGCTGGGCACGCTGAAGGAATATGCGGAAAACTGGGGCAACCACTACGCCCTCCCCAAGCCCAAAACGCCGGAGGAGACGCAGAAAGAGAAGGAACGGCAGGCCCAGCTGGGCCTGCCCACCTTCCGGTATCACCCAAACCCTCTGGAAACTGGGGCTTTTGAGGAATCCGCAGACGGCGTTGTCTGCGACTGCTGCGGCAAGACGACCCATATTTTCTATACAGGCCCCTTTTACGCTGTGGAGGATATTGAGTATCTGTGCCCGGAGTGTATCTCCAGCGGCGAGGCAGCCCGGAAATATGATGGCAGCTTCCAGGACGATTGCTCCGTGAACGATAGCGTGGAGGACCCGGCCCGACTGGACGAGTTGATCCACCGAACCCCTGGCTACTGCGGTTGGCAGCAGGAATATTGGCGGGCCCACTGCGGCGACTACTGCGCCTATCTGGGCCGTGTGGGTGCCAGAGAACTGCGGGCGCTGGGTGTGCTGGAGGAGGTGCTGGACGATCCCATGTGGGACGAGGAGCAGAAAAATATGATCCAGGAATCCGTCAATGGCGGGCATCTGCAATGCTATCTGTTCCAGTGCCTCCACTGCGGAAAACACCTGGTCTGGATGGATTTTGATTGATAAGGAGGTGCCTGCACCAATGGAAAAAACCTTCCTCAACCCCGCCACAAATAAGAAGTGGCGGATTGAAATTGACGGACATACCATCCGAACCTGCTTGAATGGCGGGAAGGTCAAGGAGATCCTGTGCGACTCCGCCTTCCAGGTCAAGAGCAAGGCAGCCAGCGCCATGATGAGCCAGATGCGGAAAGGATTCGTCTATCAGAATCCGGATGCCGCTGTTGGGCAGGCACGGTGCCATCGTTTTGTCGGTAAGGACAGCAACGGTTTTATGCCCCTGGCTACTTCCCTCACACGGGATGACTTCTTCCTGACAAGGGTGGTCGGAGATTTTGAGGACGAAACCCTCTATCACTTCGATGGCAGCGGGGAGATCCTCGAAACAGTTTCCCTGGGTGCAAAGAGAATGACCTATGAGCAGGTCCTCTGCCCCAATGACACCCTTCTTCTGAATAACAGCTATCTTCTCCAGCAGTTCTCACTCCGCACCCATGAAATCACGCCCTTTGCCAACAAGAAAAACAGCATGAAGACCATGCTGGATGCCAGCGGCAACCTGGCCCTGTGGTACACAGGCAAGGAGATTGTTGTCTTTGACTTTGGCAGCAACACAGCGGTGTGGCGGGAAGTGGTAAAATGCAAGAAGTCAAAAGACCCGAATTTTGCCTATTACTGCTTCGGAATGCTCTCTCCCCGGCAGAGCAAAGCGGCCTACCGCGTCACCGAGGGTGAGTATGTGCTGGTCGATCTGAAGTCCGCCCAAAAAGTAGTGATCCCCAATGCGGGCTGGCATCCTTTTTTCTCTCCGGATGACCAGTGCTTCTCAGCGGGCGGCAGGTTCTATCTGACCCAGACCGGAGAGGAGATGGACAATCCTTTCCCATTTTCTGTCCGGCAGGGGCTGAGTTTTTCGGATACCTGTACGGTGAGGACAAGGGGCAGCCTGATGGCCGTTCAGCAGGATCGTGGCAGCTCCCCCATAGAGCTGTGGGATACTGGAAGCGGCCAGTTGTTGGCCACCATTGATGACCCCTTTGTGGTGCGGCAGGTGAATTTTGCCTTTACCAAGAGCGGACTTGTCCTGCACACCGATTACGGGGCCATGAGCATCTATTCCTGTGCCCTCTGAAACGGAGAAATGAACTATATTTACTTTTACGATGAAAAAATGGAGGGGGCACAATGAACTTTAACGAAGCAATGCAAATGCTTGGAACCAAGTTGCAAGGAAAGTACGGCCATTTAGGATTCAAGTATAAAAAATCCGACAAAACACTTACGAGGCACAGTAAAAATTATACCTATATGATTGCGTTTTCCTCATTCGGCGGGAACACAAAGGATAGCATAAGCATAGAGGTTTGCTATATAATCAACACCCGTCCATACGACCCTTATGGGTATGCCAAACCAGACATCAACACACAACCGCTGTTTTACAGTTTAAGAGACAATGAAATATATCTTGATATAGGAAATGAAGAAAAGATTTACAATGCCTTTGAGGTTGTTTGTCAGTGGATGGATAAAATACTGATTCCAAAAATGAATGAGCTTTGTGCTACCGAGTAATGTGGAAGTGATGGCGGAGAAAGAGCGTGGACACCCATGAACAAAGAATCATTGACAGAAAAACTCCTGGACTTGGCTGAGGGACGGGAAACACCTGAAACCTGGCAGAACTGGTGGGACGAACATGAGACGGAGTTGGAAGCCCTGCTGAGTCGGGGTGAATTTCTGAAACTGAAGCCCTGCCGACACGGTTTTCAGTGGGTCCCGGTGTTTGGCAGCCAAAAGGGGGCCATCGCCATTCTGGAAAAGAGCGGCACAGCATTTGAGGCCAGCAATCTCTACCAGGAGCGGTATCTGGCCGAGCTGGACGCTTTCTGCAAGGAACAGGAGCGGGTGCAGCGGGAAAAGCAAGCGAAATTCAAGGCCGACAACCCGGAGCTGTTTCAACGCTACCCCAAGTTCTCCAAGGCGCTGGCAAAGGTGCTGGACCCCTCTGACGAGATCAAACCCGCCGCCACGGAGAAGCAGATCGGGAATCAAGAAAGGGTGCTGGATTTCACGCTCCCGTCCCAGGTGCGGGAGTTTTTCCTGCTGACCGCAGGCGTCCAGGCGTCCACAGGCGTGATCCTTTTCCTTTCCGGGATGTTTGATCTGACCATCCACGGAGAGCGGTATTGTGTGCTGGGCGAGTTCTGGAAGGAAGCGGACGGCGACCAGCTTCTGCTCCGCCCCGGAGAGGAAATCATCTGGTACTACGCCCATGAGCAGGACAAGGTAAAGCGCCTCTGCAATGATATGACAGAACTGCTGGAGAAGAAATTGGCGAGGTATCTCAATGAGCAATGAAAACATCGCCCATGAAAAACGCTATCGGGACTGGCAGCAGTGGAAAGGAGGTAATCACTATGTCAACCTGGAGCGGAATCCGGAATAAATTGGAGGATGACTACCTGTGCCCGGCGCTCCGGGGCCACATCCAGTATTTTGCCACCAGCTACTGGGAAAGCCACGACCAAACAGGCCGGGCAGCCATTCGACTGGACGGTGTGGAAGTGCTGCGGAGCAACTACTATGCCTATGAGCAGAACTACTGGAACAGATATCAGGCCCTGCGGCGGGAAGGCATCGGCCAGGACGATCCAAAGGCCCCTTTCCGGCTGGCCCATGAAGGAACACTGAACGATGGCTGTTTTGACAACGGTTTTTTCTATCAGGCATTTCATGAATTTGACAACCAGAGCATCGAGAAAAGCCTTGTCAGCAAGAATCCTCTTGTCCGCATCTTTGCCCTTCTGGACCGCAGGCTGGGAAAGCGCCGCCTGCTTGCTTTGGAGGAATCCATGGAGCAGGAGCTGGACTGGGTGCGGGCCTTCTATGTGATCCGGATGCAGGCAGAAGGGCTGATGGAAAAAGAATAACATTTTAGGAGGAATTGCCATGTCACAGATCGCATCCTTTTATCTTCTCAAAGACGGCCAGCGGCAGGAACTGTCGGGTGGCGACTGCTCCGGCGCGGTCTATATGGCCATCTGGGACTGGTGCGAGAGCGAACTGGATCTGGATGTCCGTTTTCCTGCTCCCCAGACGGAGGACACCCTGGACAGCGCTCTGCTGGAGGGAGAGCTGGCGTCTAAACTGCTGGCAGCTCTGCGGGAGCAGGACCTCTTGGAGCTGGCCGCTGAAATTGCCCTTGACTGGGACCTGCCCGCCGAGGCGGTGCAAAGCGGGCTTGAAACGCTGCGCTCCCATCTGGAACTGGTGCAGGGCGACACTGCCCTGCTGTATGAAATGATATAGACAAAAAGGAGAAAAACTTATGGGACTTGACATTTACGCCGGAACATTGACCCGGTACTATTCTCACAACTGGAAAACCGTTGTTCAGCAGTGGGCGGAGGAAAACGGATATTCCTTCAACCGCATCACCCCGGATGGGGAACCTGCTGACAACGAGGAGGAGCTGTCCCCGGCCGAGGTTCAGGCGGCAGTGGAGGACTGGCGAGATCAAATCTTGAGCGCCATTTCTCAGCCGGGCCAGCCTCCCTATGCTCCCTGGCCGGAGGATAATGAGAAGCCCTATTACACCGACAAGCCGGATTGGGATGCCTTTGGCGCTATGCTGCTGGTGGCCGCCTGTCATACATACGAGGAACCGGTGCCTCTCACCGTGGAGAAGGACTGGGACTTCGGGGAGCATCCCCTGATTGCCCGCCTTGCATCGGACGAGGATCGGGTGTGGTCCCTGCTTCGGGGCGCGACTTGGTGGCTTCCCCTCACCGACAGCTTTCTGTTCCAAGGCCCTCTGCCCACCGATGATCAGACGATGATCGCCACTTTGGGCGGTCTGCGGAAGGAGCTGGAAAAGCTGAACCATCTGGCATGGCAGGCCGATGAGGACACCATCCTTGGCTGGGCCGATACGGAGGGATACCCGGTAGACGGAACCATAGACTCAGATGGACAGTACAGCAAGGCAGAAATCCCAGAACACACCCAGTATGACACCCAATCCCTGGCCAAATTCGCCTTCTCCATGTTCTGGCGGGCCATGCGGTTTGCCGAGGAACAGCAGGTGCCCATCTTGCTTGACTACTAAGGAGGACTTTTATGGGATACGATGTAAGTTTTCACCCGATCTCGCCAGACGAAATACAGGAATGGTATTTTACCCCGCTTTCCTGGGTCCAGCAGGGACAGGAGGAAAATGTGCTGGCACTCGCCGCACAGTACGGAATAGAGGATTTCTATGCAGAAAAATATCTGGATACCCTGCGGGTTGGGGCTGAAACAGAATCCAACGAGCTGTTTGACAAAAGCCATGGTTTCTATATTGCAGTGATCCAAGGTTTTTTCCGGGATTACTATTACACCCGAGGCAGTGCTTTTTCTTTCCTGGCGGAGGAGAAGCCGGACTATGCCCGATACTTTACACCCTGGGCACAGGTGGTGCCAACCGCCTTCCCAAATCCAGCAGAAAACCGGATCGTCGAGAACTACTGCTCCGGTGTATATCTGTCTCCGGATCAAGTTATGCAGCTTCTCAAAGACATGGAGCAGGACCCCAAAGTGTGTGAAGATCTGGAGAGGATCTGGAGCAACGGACAGATTGCTGTGCTGAAAAAAGCACTTTCTGCCGCTGCAGAACTGGGCGCCGGCCTGCTGGAAGCCACTGAAGTGGTAGAGCCAAACCCCATCTACCCCAACGAGAGTTCCAGCTATTCCAACCTGTACCACTGCGATCGGAATGGGGTGTATCTTTACATGGACCTGACCATGCAGCAACTTGCGCAGGCTATGGAAAAAGAGAAAGATAATAACTAAACCGAAAAATGACAAGAGGGTCGAGAGCAAAATGAACGGTGTCGTCCTTTTGGTGGGGGCAGCATTGGCTGCAGTCTTGATCGTGCTGCTCGTAACAAAGCAGTGGTTCGGGTTGGCGCTCTTTCTCCTGGCGCTGTACCTGATATTTCGATAGAGGGAATTAAAAAACGCTCAGGAGGCGAGCAGAATGGAACAAAAACGCCCGGCGGACATCTTTGCGGAAAGCCCCAAGCAACTCGCCAATCGGAAGCTGTTCCCGGAGAAGAAGGAGGAAAGCAAATGAGCAATAAATTGTTCCAGCAAAACCTGGATGACAAAAAAGGCCCCCAGCCCGGTGGCCCCTATCTCATTCAGATGCTGTTCAAAGAGCCGGTAGAAATGCCGGATAAAGAAAAAATGACTGCCATAATGGAGAAGCACATCGGATCAACAGAGTGCTTCTGTTATGATAAGAAAATGGCCGGCTTTGCCGCCCTGGATCATGTCGCGGAATTTCAGGACGGCAAGTGCCCGGTACAGCTGATGGTGATGAAATGCGACAAGTTCAAGGGCAAAGGTTTTGACGCTTTTTTGATGAGCCAGATGTGGGACTGCCAGGAGGACCGAGAGCGGATCTTCCGGGAGTGCCGGTATCAGGTGGTGGCCACCGATATGCTGGCGGCGGCGCTTCCGGCGCTGGAGCGGGCCAACCTGGATGCCGACTTCTTGGAGGCTCTGGCGGAGCTGTACCCCTCATGCGAAGCATTCTATTTCCAGAACTGCGGCAAGCTGTTTCTGGCAGAGGATGTGCGCTCCCATCAGATCGAGGGCCCGGATCGGTTCATCCGCTTTGGGGTCAATGTCCGATTCTTCAACATCGAGGGCACCGAAGATATGCTCATCGACACGGTGGGCATGAGCACCCTGTTCCTGCCCGACCTCCAGTACCACTTCCACGGCATGGACCCCAACTGGGTGGTAAACCACGCCTACAATGTGGCATCGTACATATTGGAGCATGATAACCCCATTCAGGATGGGGAGACCATAGATGGCGTGGCGGATGGCCAGATGTGCCGGGAGATCCAATGGAAGTGCCAGTATGAGGATGCCCTGATCCAGTCGCCCAGAGGGGTGCTGGACATCAACATGGGGAACTACGCCGCCGGGAGCCGCTGAAAAAGCTGCACAAAAATCCCTGCCAGCAGACTGCTGTTTCGGTCGTCCCCCCATTCTATTGAAACACGAAGGGCGGGGCTTGTTATACGGCCCCGCCCTGTATATTTACAGTATTCAGTGTTATAAACAACCCCGGTTCGCATCTACGCAGAGGTCCTTCCACCGCTCCGCCGGGATGACCGATTCCACCACAAAAGCCTCCGGGTTAGGTGCAAGGACATGACGGGTCACCCGGAAAAGCCCCTCAGCGTCGCACAATATGCACTTTGCATCGCCAAATTTTGTGTTTTGTGCTGTACCGCAGTCCAGGTATGCCTGCTCCAGTTTGACAAAGTCCTCTGAGATATGGGGCTGGTCTGCATTGTAATGGCGGCGCATATAGGCCGTATGGCTCTCCCCTGCCTCATCCACCACCGTCAGCTTGAGAGGCTTATCTGTCAGCCGGTGCGGAACATTCAGCACCTCCTCCACGCTGTGAATAAAGGTGTTGCGCGCATGCGTGACCCCCAGCAGCAGGATCTTGCCGTGAACTGTCCGCAGCCGATCGTAACAGCCGCCCGGGGCACAGGGCGTGCTGGTTTCCAGCTCACCCGCCAGGTATGCCGCTGCGTCCTTACCATAAGCAGCCATACTGTGGGTCGGGTGGAGAGAACGAATCACACCCGGCCGCTGCCGGAACAGCTCCGGAAGGATGCCCACACAGCAGGGGCTGTTCCGAACATCGAACACGGTATTTCCGCCATCCATAAAGCGCCAGGTATGGGTCGGCAGCAGAAGCAACCCCTGTGCAAAATACTCCATCAGGGCATCCAGGACGGTATCTGCGCCCCCTTCCACCTCTCCGATGGACTTCATAGACGAATGGATCAGGATGGTCTCGGCACCGGTCAGCCCCATCGCCGCCAGGTCCTGTTTAAGGCTCTGTTTTGTATACGCCATATTGTTTCTCCTTTTATTCCGCCCGCTCCCCAGCTCAAATGAGAACAGCCGTTCCCTCGGGTCGCAGCAGTTTTTAACTGTTCCCATCCTATCATAGTCTCCCCTTTGACGCAAGCGCAGAACGGATAGCAAGTCGATCTCCATGCTTGGAATGGCCGGTTTTGACTGTGTTTTCGCCTTACAGCACGCTTACAGTCGTGACCGTTGTGACACAATTTTTCGGATAAGATTTTGGACACAGCACCATCCAAGCCCCTTTTTCTTATCGAGAAAAGGGCTGACTTTTCTTGTATATCCAACGATAAAACAAACAGCCCTGGCGCAGGTGTCCCAACAAGAACACTGCGCCAGGGCTGTTTGTATGAAGAAGAAAAATATCTTTCAGCTGTCAGAGAAGAACCGGACATCTACGGCAAAGTATGCCCCACTGCTGGAGAGACTCTGCCAGAGAGAGAGAGCAGACGCCTTATCCTGCTCCGCCAGCAAAAAGCAAGTTCAGACCCGGACACCGTATGCTCGCAGGTTTTGGCGCAGCTGCTCCGGGTCCTGACGGAAGAGAATACCTGCCATTCCTTCCTGCTGTGCTGCTTCCACATTGATGGGCGTATCATCAATGAATACACATTCCTCTGCACACAGCGCAAACCTTTGCAAAAAGGTTTGATAGATTCGAGGATCCGGCTTCAAAAGCCCCACCTGTGCAGAAATCAATGCTCCATCCATCAGGCGGCTGGCCTCTGTGCGAGCCCAATACAAGGGCTGGCGCGCAGCGGCATTGGACAACAGATAAAGCTGGTAGCCCTGCTGTTTGAGCTGCCGGACCAGTTCCAGCATACCACGAACTGGAATAAGCGGCTCATCCCAAGCCTCGATCAGATCCTGCGCCACCGCATGCAGCGGCTCCGGCAGGCGGGGCAGGATGCGCTGCTCTGCTCCGGCTTCGTCCAGTGTGCCCCGGTCCAGCATGACCCATTCCACTGAGCGGAAAACCTGCTCCAGCAGCATCTTCCGCTGCTCTTCCGTAAGGGCATAGCGGGAAAGGAACAGCTCCGGGTCAAAGCGGATCAGCACGTTGCCCATATCCAACACAATATTTTTGATCATGGCAGTGCCCTCCGGCCATCAAAGGATCTCCAAATATTTTACGCCTTCCATCCGCCTTACAATATTCAGGATCTGTTCCTGATTTCGGATGGTCTGACTGCGGATCGTACTATGACACCACAACATCCCCGTTTTGCCCGCAAAATGCAAAAAAATAAGAGGACGCTTTTGCATCCTCTCAATGACCGTGCGTGGCAATCAGACACACGCAGGCTCTTTTTCCTGTTCATGGATTCGTAAGGCACCGTCAATGGCACCTTCTACGATGGGTAAGTATTCTTCCGGGCAAAGCTGCAGCTTGTGGCTGACCCGCTGACGTTCCGCACTTTCTTCCCGCATGAGTTCCGGGTTGAAGTACCGCTCCACGGGCAGACCACATATTTTTATCAGCTGAATCACCACCGGCAGGCTGGGCAGCGTGCCTTCGTTTTCGATGTTCGCAAGATACCGGCTGTCACAATGTATCATGTCAGCCAGCGCACTGCGGGAAAGTTGTTTTGCCTTTCGAGCTGCCTTGACATCCGCTCCGAACGTTTCAAAGCCGGGACAGTCCTCAATTTTCGCCATTCTGCATCACCCATATACATTTTATAGTTCATGAGCGATTGGCGAAATGTTGCTATGTCCGTTCTGTCTATATTTTATAATTCATATTTTAATACTACTATCATTCGCTTGATTATACATAATCCTTTGCAGTAGTTGCCAAAGTGAACACAAGAATATAAACACGAACACTTCCTTTCCTGCCAAGATCAAAATAACATACAGCATCCAGAAGTTCATTCCAGCGATATGTAGAGAGTTAAAATGCCACTTGTTTGAGTAACAGTAAAGCTTAAATTCTAGGTAAACTGCTCTATTTTTTCGTCTTTATTCTGAAGGATTTATTTGATTCTCTTTTAATAAAGCAATCCATGCTTGGATTGCTTCCACCAGTACATACTGCTGACGCAAAACAGCCATACCTGTTGCGGGAATACTGGGTTCATTTTCTTTTTTCTGTATATTATATTCCAGATAGGATTTTAAGGTACTAATATTTTCCTCAATTTCTGCTATACACGATTTTTGTTTTTCAGGTGGCAAGGAATCCAAATTCACAATAACTGCGTTGAAGTCTAGAAAAATGTTAATAGGTTTTTCAGAAATCTCAAACATGAGCCGTTCAAATTCTGCTTCTCCGGCATCCGTCAGGGAATAAATCACTTTTTCTGGCATCTTCCCTTCTTTTACGATTTCGCCTCGGATTAGCCCCTTTTCTTCTAGCTGAATGGCTTTTTTATAAATGGATGGAGTGCTGATCTTTACCCATTTGGATATATTTCTATATTCTACCAACTTTTGAATATCGTAGGCACTCATTGGCTCCTTTTTCAATATTCCCAATACAATTAAATCTATGGTTGCCATGTGGAATCACGTCCTTTCGCTATGTTTTCTGAATAAAAGAGCACCGTCAAATTCACTATAAAATATAGTATTGTATTTTATACTTTTTGTCAAGATAAATTGCCTCACCTCTTGACATATACTATAAATTATAGTACTATTATTTATACTGTGTAGCACTATGGCCTACACTACTGTAAATTATACCTGAAGAGACGAAAGGAGTTTTGACAATGAATGAACGCAACAACAAACTTGAGCTTTTGGGCAGTGCACCTATCCCCAAAGCTCTGATGGCTCTCGGCATACCGATTATGATTGGGATGTTGATCAATGCACTCTATAATCTGGTGGATGCCTATTTTGTGGCTGGTTTGGGCAAAAGTCAAATGGGTGCTATTTCTATCGTATTTCCGTTGGGACAAGTTGTGGTTGGTTTAGGTCTTATGTTCGGTAACGGAGCCGCATCCTATCTGTCAAGACTATTGGGGCGCGGAGATAAAGATACCGCCGATAAAGTGGCAAGCACCGCACTGTATAGCAGTATTCTGATTGGTGCTATTATCATCCTACTTTCTATGATTTTCCTTAAAACAATTTTGGTAATGTTGGGCGCGACGGAAACAATTACGCCGTATGCCTTGACATACGCAAGAATTTATGTGCTGTCCTGTATTTTCAATGTGTTTAATGTAACAATGAACAATATTGTAAGTAGCGAGGGGGCAGCAAAAACGACCATGTGTGCCTTGCTATTGGGAGCCGTATTGAACATCGGATTAGACCCTCTTTTCATTTACATTTTGGACATGGGAGTAGCAGGTGCAGCAATCGCCACAGCAATTTCGCAAATGGTATCCACGCTTATTTATCTCACCTATGTTCTTCGCAAAAAAAGCGTATTTACGTTCAGCATAAAAGAGTTTTCTCCTACGAGGCAAATGATGACGGAAATTTTAAAAATTGGAGTTCCCACTTTGGTGTTCCAACTGCTGACAAGTCTTTCGATTGCGCTAATTAACCGCGCGTCCAGCAATTATGGCGATTCGGTCATTGCAGGCATGGGGGCGGTTACGCGAATTACTTCTATGGGAACTCTTGTTGTTTTTGGATTTCTGAAAGGGTTCCAGCCTATTGCTGGATTCAGCTATGGGGCAAAGAAGTTTGATCGCTTGCGCGAAGCAATCAAAACCTCAATCATTTGGTCTACAAGTTTCTGCTTAGTCGTAGGTTTGGTGATGGCTGTTTTTTCTACGCAGATTATCTCTCAATTTACTAAGGGAGATACTCAAATGATTTTAGTGGGTCAAAAATCACTGTTTGCAAATGGGATCACATTCATTCTTTTTGGTTTCTACACGGTTTACTCCTCTTTGTTCCTTGCCTTGGGCAAAGGTGCGGCAGGTTTCTTTTTGGGAGCATGTAGACAAGGTGTCTGCTTTGTTCCTGTCATTTTGCTGCTGCCTATGGTATGGGGAATGAACGGAATCCTATATGCCCAACCCATCGCAGATGTGATTTCCGTAGTAATCACTGTATTTATGGCGTTACACCTTCATCGGGAATTGTCTATGGCTGAAAAACAGGTTAGGTCCAATTCGGAAATATAAAGTACTTCCCCTTGACTTTTGCTATCAACAATAGTACTATTGATAATAGTAAAGGTTGGAGGTGTAGTTATGTCGTCAATCGATTTAGTCATACTTGGTATTGTATTGGAAAAACCGCAAAGCGCCTATGACATTCAAAAGGATGTGGAGTACCACCATTTTTCCCGATGGACAAAAGTAAGTGTACCTTCTATTTATCGTAAGGTCCGCCAGTTGAGTGAGAAAGGGTATCTGCAAAGCGATATTGTCAAGGGTGATAGGTTTGCAGATAAGGCCATTTATTCTATTACTGACCAAGGCAGAGCGTATTTCAAGGAGCTGATGGCCTCTTATGCCGCTGGCCCAGTACCCTTGCTATTCGATTTCAATGTGGTTATTACCAATTTGAACAAGATGGACAAGGCCGAAGCGTTGGAGCTGGTTTCGGCTTTGCGCCGGAGCATACAGTCCTCGGCTGAATCCAACGAGGGCTATGCGCGGGAATTTACAGACATTCCTTTGGTTGGGAGAACAATTTTTGAGCAGCAGCAGCTTCTCTATCGCGCCCTTTTGGAATGGCTGGATCACTTTGAAGGGCAGTTCTTAAAAGAATGAGCACAGTCCCCCAAAGCAGTTTGACCATCCTGTTTGAAGCTCCATTTTGGATTGGTCTATACGAAAGAACGGATAACGGTAAGTACGAGGTATGTAAAATCACTTTTGGTTCAGAGCCCAAAGACTATGAGGTCTATGAGTTTCTGCTGAAGAATTGGCATAAATTGAAATTCAGTCCCCCGATCCAGACCGAAGTAGCCATAGAGCGAAAAATCAATCCCAAACGAATGCAGCGCGAAATCCAAAGTCAACTGCAAGATAAAGGCATTGGCACAAAGGCACAGCAGGCGTTGAAACTCCAGCATGAGCAATGTAAGCTGGAACGGAAAACCAAGAGCCGTGAGCAGAAAGAGGCTGAGAAAGACCGTCAGTTTGCCATACGGCAGGAAAAGAAGAAAGCCAAGCACAGAGGAAGATAACATGAAGATAGAATGGATTTTATGCCCCTTTTGCGGCAGCAAAACGCGATTGAAAATCCGCAATGGTGCGGATGAAGGGACTTGAACCCCCACGGTATCGCTACCACTAGAACCTGAATCTAGCGTGTCTGCCAATTCCGCCACATCCGCATATTCTCTTTCGCTTTGGCTGTTCACCTCAGCGAGGTGTTTTGTTATAGCACGGATCTGACAAATGTCAACACCTGTTTTCAATTTTTTTGAAAATATTTTCCCCGGCGGTTTTGCTTCCTTTGGAATTGACATTCCCTTTGCGGATGCGTATAATATATAAAATGTTAGGACAAAGGCGTCCATCCCAAGGCGGTAGTATCCGCTCTCGGGATGGACGCCTTTTTTTGTATTGCATTACAACAGACACAATCTTCAAGGGGGATATTGGGAATATGGCAAGCAAACATATTTTTGTGACCGGCGGCGTGGTTTCCGGTCTAGGCAAGGGCATCAGCGCGGCCAGCCTTGGGCGGCTGCTCAAACAGCGCGGCCTGAAGGTGGCAGCTCAGAAGCTGGATCCTTATGTGAATGTGGACCCGGGCACCATGAGCCCTTATCAGCACGGTGAGGTATTTGTAACCGAGGACGGTGTGGAGACCGACCTGGATCTGGGCCACTACGAGCGCTTCATTGACGAGGATCTGAACAAACTCTCCAACCTGACCAGCGGCCGGGTTTACTGGAACGTACTGCATAAGGAACGGGCTGGCGAATATCTGGGCCACACGGTACAGATCATTCCCCATGTGACCAACGAGATCAAGGAGTTCGTTTACGGTCTGGGCGAGTACACCAAGGCGGACGTGGTCATCACCGAGATCGGCGGCACCATCGGTGACATCGAAAGCCAGCCGTTTCTGGAGGCTATCCGCCAGATCAGCCGGGAGGTTGGCCGGGAGAACTGCCTGTTTTTGCATGTGGTACTGGTTCCCTACCTGAAATGCTCCGGCGAGCACAAGACCAAACCCGCCCAGCATTCGGTGCATGAGCTGCAGAGCATGGGCATCATGCCGGATGTGATCATTGCCCGCTGCGACGAGCCCCTCGAGGACGGAATCTTGCAGAAGATCGCTGCCTTCTGCAACGTGGAGCAAGACTGTGTGATCGAAAACCGCACCCTCTCCAGCCTGTACGACGTACCCCTGATGCTGCACGGCGCCCGGCTGGACGAACTGGTCTGCCGCCGGTTCGGTTTCGCTGCACCGGAACCGGATCTGACCGAGTGGCGCCAGATGTGCAGCCGCATCAACGGGCTGAACCGGTCGGTGACCATTGCCATGGTGGGTAAATATGTGGAGCTGCACGACGCTTATCTCTCGGTTGTGGAGGCACTGCACCACGGCGGTTACGAGAACAGCGCGGCTGTGAGCATCCGCTGGGTGGATGCGGAGCAGCTGAGCGAAGCAAATCTGAACGAGCAGCTGGCCGGTGTGGACGGCATTCTGGTTCCCGGCGGCTTTGGCCAGCGCGGCATTGAGGGCATGATTCTGGCTGCCCGCTATGCCCGGGAGCACTCCCTGCCCTATCTGGGCATCTGCCTGGGCATGCAGATCGCCGTAATCGAAGCGGCCCGGAACATGGCCGGTCTGACCCGGGCCAACAGCCGGGAATTTACCCCGGAGAACGACCAGTGCGTGATCGACCTGATGCCAGATCAGACCGGCGAGCTGCCCAAAGGCGGCACCATGCGGTTGGGCGCATACCCCTGCGCTCTGGCCGAGGGCAGCCGGATGCGCACCATTTATGGCGGCGCCGAGCTGATTCACGAGCGTCATCGCCATCGCTACGAGGTGAGCAACGCCTTCCGTCCGGTGTTGGAAGAGGCGGGCGTGCGCTTCACCGGCGCCTCTCCGGATGGTCGTCTGGTGGAAGCCATGGAGCTGCCGGAGCACCCCTTCTTTGTTGCGGTGCAGTATCATCCGGAATTCAAGAGCCGCCCCAACCATGCACACCCCCTGTTCCGTGAGCTGATCCGGGCCTGCCTGAAGAGCTGATTGCTTTTTCATAGTGTAAAAAACGTGCCTGCCGTCTGCACCATGCAAACGGCAGGCACGTTTTTTACAAATCAAAGAGCACTCCTCCGCATTACCGCAAAAGCATCGCCAGAACGGCAAGCCCCATAATCCCCACAATAAATGCACTGAAGCCGCATGCTTCAAAAACGCGTGAAAGATCAGGATATAGCAGTATAGTCCATGATGTCCTCGAGAAAAATGTGTCAACCAATCTTGACAACATCAGAATTTCATGGATGAACCTCCTGTTTTGGAGATAATCCAAGTATAGTCCGGAAGCCGGAACACAGCAAGCAACTATTATTAGCAATCTGTCAACCACACATAACCTGCCGCTGCTTGAAAAAACTCCCCGTTTGCGGAATCGTATTTTCTGCGACTTCCACAAACAGAGTGTTTTGTTTTACCTCATGGTCACATGGGTACGTAAAGGGCTTTATACTGGTTTTCCGGGTTGGGCTCCAGCACCCAGAAAGGGCTATTCAGCAAAGAGTCCAGATCCTCGTCAAAGGCGGTGCAGAACTGCTCCAGCAGGGGCCGAATCGCTTCTTTGTCCGCCTTCTGTGCCCGGCGGCAGAGGATCTTTTCGGTCAGATCTTGGGATGGGATATTCCCCCGCAGATAAATGTGACCGCCGTACATGCCCCGGCCGCAGAAGCCGCCCACCACCGGCTGGCCTTCCGGTGCGCCCAGACCCAGCACCACGATCGCGCCGCCTGCCTGATACTCGCCCAGAAAGCTGCCCGCCGTGCCGCCGATTACAATGCTGGCACAGGAGTCACCGAACGCCTTCATATGAACGCCTGCCCGGTAGCCCACATCGCCCCGGATCATCAGCGTGCCACCACGCATGGCATAGCCCGCGGCATCGCCTGCGCGGCCCTCCACCCAGATGGTGCCCGCATTCATGGTATCACCCACCGCGTCCTGCGCGTTGCCGTGAACCCGAATGCTGCCGCCGTCCAGATAGGCCCCCAGTGCATTGCCCGGTGTCCCCCAGATTTCCAGATCGCGGCCCTGCATGCCGCTAGCGATGTATCGCTGGCCGCAGCAATTGTGAATTTGAACATGGAGATCGGTACAGGAGCGCAGGCAGCGGCCCAGTTCCTCATACTCCATTCCCGTAGCATCTATTTTCATCTATGGTTCTCCCCTCTCTTATTCCCCTGCATGCTTCACACCCAGAATATCCAGCTCCTTCTGGGTGAGCCCGACGCCGCGCAGTGCCAACCGGTTGCCGCACAACGCCTCAATGGAGTTGATGCCCATACCACCCATCATCTCGCGGATCTCACGGGTCCAGGCGTTTACCAAATTCACCAGGCGCTGTGCGCCCTCGTCCGGATCCAGACGGGCAACCAGATCCGGGCGCTGGGTGGCAATGCCCCAGTTGCACAGGCCGGTATGGCAGGAGGCGCACATGTGGCAGCCCAGCGCACACAGCGCCGCTGTGCCGATGGACACCGCATCCGCACCAAGGGCGATGGCCTTGACCACATCTGCCGAGTTGCGGATGGAACCGGAAGCAATGACGGAGATACGACGACGAATCTGCTCCTGACGCAGCCGCTCGTCCACCGCAGCCAGAGCAAGCTCGATGGGAATGCCCACATTGTCCCGGATTCGGGCGGGGGCGGCACCGGTGCCGCCCCGGAAACCGTCGATGGCAATGGCATCCGCGCCGCTGCGGGCGATGCCCGAAGCGATGGCCGCGATGTTATGCACTGCCGCCACCTTCACGATCACCGGCTTGGTGTAGCCGGTGGCTTCCTTCAGCGAGGCCACCAGCTGACGCAGGTCTTCAATGGAATAGATGTCGTGATGGGGCGCTGGACTGATGGCATCCATGCCTTCGGGCACCATGCGGGTGCGGGCCACATCGCCCACGATTTTGGCACCAGTCAGATGTCCGCCGATCCCGGGCTTTGCGCCCTGACCGATCTTGATTTCGATGGCAGAGCCAGTCATCAGGTATTCCCGGTGCACGCCAAACCGGCCGGAGGCAACCTGCACAATGGTATTTGCCCCATACGGATACAGATCCCGGTGCAGACCACCCTCACCGGTATTGTAATAGGTGCCCAGTGCCTGTGCAGCCCGACTGAGGGCCGCGTGCACATTGTAGCTGATGGCACCGTAGCTCATGGCTGCAAACAGAATGGGAGTTTTTAATTCCAGATGCGGCGGCAGCGTGGTGTCCAGCTTGCCGTCCGGCCCACGGTGAACCTTATCCGGACGACGGCCCAGATAAACCTCGGTTTCCATGGGCTCCCGCAGAGGGTCAATGGGCGGGTTGGTCACCTGCGAAGCGTTCAGCAGCAGCTTGTCCCAATAGCAGGGCACCTCCTTCTGCGAACTGCCCATGCTGGACAGCAGCACACCGCCAGTGGCCGCCTGCCGATAGATTTCCTGCCGGGCATCCTGACTCCAGCCCACATGGGGACGGAACACATTTTCCGACGGGCGAATCTGCAGCGCCCCGGTGGGGCAGCAGGCCACGCAGCGCTGGCAGTCCACACACAGGGCGGCATTTGCCTGCATCCGGCCTGTTTTTTCGTCCTTTTTATGCACACCAAAGGCGCATTGCTGCTCGCAGATGCGGCAGTTCACGCACAGCTCCCGATCCCGCAGAACCGCAAAGCGGGGCGTATCCCATTGGATTTTCATTTTTCTTCCTCCTTCAGCCGCACAATCACCGGTTCGCCGCCATTTGGCGCCCAGATGCGATCCAGCTCCGGTTCCACTTCCCGGATAGCGGCCTCTTCACTGGCAAAATATACCCGGTCGCCCCGTTCAGCCACCACCAGACTGCGCAGCTTAAGCCGGTCATTCAGAGCCATCATACCGCCCTCAAAGCCCACCAGAATGGAAAACGGGCCGGTGATCAGCAAATCACTGTACATCTGGCGCAAAAAGCGGCGCTGCTTCTGCTCCGGCTGGGGCATGGCTGCCAGCTCACTCCAGAAGGGGGCTGCCACCACCTGTGCGGCTTCCTCCAACGTGAGGCCCTGATGGCGCAGCAGGTAGTCCAGCGTATAGGTAATGACCTCGGTATCCGTGAGCAGGTTGCAGCGATAACCGTACATCTCCACCGCCCGCCGGTTCGCGTCGTAAGAGGAAATCTCGCCGTTGTGCACCACCGACAGATCCAGTAGCGCAAAGGGGTGCGCACCGCCCCACCAGCCGGGGGTATTGGTGGGATACCGGCCGTGAGCCGTCCAGGAATAGCCCTCGTATTCCTCCAGGCGGTAGAAGTCCGCCACGTCCTCCGGGTAGCCCACCGCCTTGAACACCCCCATATTCTTACCGCAGGAAAACACATACGAGCCCTTGAGCTGATCGTTGATTCGGATTACACAGCGGGCAACATATTCCTTTTCGTCCAGATGGCTGTCCGCCAGCTTGTGGGGCAGCGGCTGTACGAAATACCGCCAGATCAGCGGCGCATCCTTGATCTTGGGTGTGGGCCGGGTGGGAATCTTGGACAGGTTGATCACATCGAAATGGCGATCCAGAAACCGTTCGCACTCCTCCCGGGCAGTCATATCATCATAAAACACATGCAGTGCATAATGATTTTTATATTGCGGGTAAATGCCGTAGCCGGCAAAACCACCGCCCAATCCGTTGCTGCGCTCATGCATCACCGCGATGGAACGACGGATCACCTCACCGCTGATGGGTCGGCCATCTCTGGCAAACACTCCACTGATGGCGCATCCGGACGGGATGCGCACCTGACCTTCCTTCAACATGTTTCTCCTCCTTTTACACCGCGCAGCGCGCGAAAAACAAAAAAAGCGCCCGCACCGGCAGGAATCTGCCAATGCGAACGCCCTTGTTCGTATGCGTTATCATAGCACCACACTAAAGCAAAAGTCAAGCATTTTTTTGCTTTTTAACACTTTCCCACAGTTCCGACAAAGCATTCCGGGCAAATGCGTGCAACTTTTGTGCAAAGGCAAAAAAATTGTTTCCTGCAACCTTTTGCCCTCTTGACGGGGCCGCATTTGGGGGCTATAATACAGCCATTGGCACAGCAAAGGCGCTGCGATCCCTACGGATTTGCGGCGCCTTTGTCCTTTTTTATTCCCGGCGTCCAAGGAGGAATTATCCATGAGCCACACCCTTTCGCAGCTTATGCAGTTCATAGAAGAAAACGACATCAAGTTCATTCGCCTGGCCTTCTGCGATATGTTCGGCGTACAGAAGAACATTGCCATCATGGCCAGCCATCTGCCCCACGCGGTGGAAAGCGGCATTTCGTTTGATGCCTCCGCCATTGCGGGCTTTGCTAACGTTGCGGAATCGGATCTGTTCCTTGCTCCTGATCTGGACACCTTCGTCATTCTGCCATGGCGGCCCAGCGAGGGCTGCGTGGGCCGGTTCTTCTGCAACATCAAATATCCGGACGGCCGCCCATTCGAGGGTGACGGGCGGCATCTGCTGCAGACCATCGAGCAAAAGGCAGCGCAGGCCGGATACCGATTTTTGCTTGGACCGGAATGTGAATTCTATCTGTTTGAAACCGATGAAAAGGGTCGCCCCACTCTGGAGCCTTTTGACCGGGCAGGCTACTTCGATCTCGCCCCCATGGATCGGGGCGAAAATGTGCGCCGGGAAATCTGCCTGACGCTGGAGGAGATGGGCATCCAGCCCGAGCGAAGCCATCACGAGCAGGGTCCCGGCCAGAATGAGATCGATTTCCGGTGTGCCTCTCCCCTGCATGCGGCGGATGATCTGATGACCATGCGGGCCGCCGTAAAGGCCATTGCTGCCCAGAACGGGTTGTTCGCCTCCTTCCTGCCGAAGCCGTTGCAGGACGAGAGCGGCAGCGGGCTGCACATCAATCTTTCCATTTTCCAGAACGGTGTGAATCTGTTCGAGAATTTCCGCACCGACCCGCACCCCACTGCCGCCGCTTTCCTTGCAGGTATTCTGCGGCGCATCCCGGAAATCACCGTCTTTGCCGACCCGCTGCCCGGATCCTATGAACGGCTGGGCCGCTGCGAAGCCCCGGGTGTGGCAAGCTGGTCCTGCCAGAACCGTTCTTCTCTGGTGCGGGTGCCTGCTGCCAGCGGGCCCGATTGCCGCATGGAGCTGCGCAGCCCGGACCCCTCCTGCAATCCCTATTATGTAACCGCGCTGCTGCTGGCCGCCGGGTTTGAGGGTGTGCAGGAAGGCTTGAGCCTGCCTGCCGCGGCGGACTATGACGCATTTGCCCGGCCTGCCGGCCTTACTCCGTTGCCCGCCAGCCTGGACGAAGCGCTGGCACTGGCTCGGGAAAGCGAGTTTTTGAAGCAGGTTCTGCCGGAAAAACTGCTGGTGGATTATCTGGGCCATAAACAGCGGGAGGCGGATGCCTACGCCGCGGAAAGCAAACCCTATCAATATGAGATTCGCCAGTACTTTGAGCGAATCTGACCATCGGTTTCAAAAAGTGAGGTGAACGGGGATGCCGGGTGTTCTGATCGCAAGCGACAAGCAATACCACGAAACGCTGCGGGCATTTTTTGCCGCCGGTCAGCCTGCACAGTGCTGCGCCAACGCCGGGGAAGCCCGACGTGCCATGTGCGGCGGCTCTTTTGAAACTCTGGTGATCAACGCACCGCTTCCGGATGAATTCGGCCGGGAGCTGGCGGTTCAGGCCGCAGACAACGGCATGGATTCCATTCTCCTCTGCCCCGGTCCTCAGGCGGATAAACTTGCCGCCGGGCTGGAAAAATACGGGGTATTTGTGCTGGCAAAGCCTCTTTCCCGCCAGCAGACTGCATTTGCACTGCGGCTGATCCAAACCGGACGCCAGCGGCTGCAGAAGCTCACCGCACAAAACCGCCGCCTGACCAAGCGGCTGGACGAAGCCCGAATCATCAGCCAGGCCAAATGCGCACTGGCGCTTTGCCGGGGGCTGAGAGAGGAACAGGCTCACCGGCTGATCGAAAAAGAAGCCATGGACAGCCGCATCTCCAGCCGGGAAGCCGCACTGGAGATCATGCGAAGGCTGGAAGACAAAGGCCTTTTATAACTGCTTTTTTCGTTTTACACCAAATAATAAATACGCCAAACAGGCAAAGGCGCCTGCATGAATGCTTGAGGAGAATTCTCCCCGGGCATTGTGCAGGCGCCTTTACTTTTCGAGGGACATTTTATGCAGAAACTTCCCCGGCATCTGCCGATTCATTACGAGGACTACGCACCCGATCTTGCACCGGAGCAGCGCAAAACCTTTTACGGACTGACCAAAAACGTGCAGTTCTGCCGCGAGTGTGTGATGAGCAACCAGAAGCCCAACAGCTGCTACGAGTTTGAACACACCATTCATTCCGTGAAAAAGACCATGGTCATTCAGGAGGACGGCGTGTGCGACGCCTGCCATGCCTGCCACAACAAGGAAGGCAAAATCGACTGGGCCGACCGGCTGGCGGACACGCTGTATGGCGGGCACCGAATCTGTGCCGCCGTGCAGCGCGGCAATATTACCGGGGTACAGTTTCACCCGGAGAAAATCGGCGAGGTGGGCCTCATCATTCTGCGCACGTTCCTGGGCAGCTGCCCGGCGTGAAGATAGAGGGTAACTTTTAAGGAGGGAATTTATTATGAAACAGACCTATCGACCTGCGCTGAGCCTTTACGAGACGCAAAGTGCCATTGACATGATCAAGCAGTGCTTCCCCGCACATCTGACCCGCCAGCTTCGGCTGACCCGGGCCAACGCTCCCCTGTTTGTGGACCCCACCACCGGCCTGAACGATGATTTGAACGGTGTGGAACGCCCGGTCTCCTTTGACATTCCCGCCATTCCCGAACTGGAAAAGGGTGCACAGGTGGTTCACAGCCTGGCCAAGTGGAAGCGCCAGGCACTGGGCCGTTTCGGTTTCGCCCCGGACACCGGCCTGTATGCGGACATGAACGCCATCCGCCGGGACGAGGAACTGGACGAGCTGCATTCGGTGTATGTGGATCAGTGGGACTGGGAAAAGGTCATCACCCACGAAACCCGCACTGAGGAATACCTGAAGGACACCGTGCGCTCCATCGCAAGCGCCATCTGTGCCACGCTGGAAGAGGTCAAGAAGGCATATCCCCAGCTGTGCGTAAGCCTTTCCGAGCATGTGAGCTTTGTGACCACCCAGCAGCTGGAGGACCTGTGGCCGGACCTGACGCCCCACCAGCGGGAAAACGCTTATGTGGAGCAACACCCCACCGCCTTCATCATGCAGATCGGCGCACCGCTGGCCAGCGGCAAGCCCCATGACGGACGCGCCCCCGACTACGATGACTGGAGCCTGAACGGCGACCTGCTGTTCTGGGATGACGTTCTGGGCTGTGCGCTGGAGGTTTCCAGCATGGGCATCCGGGTAGATGCCGAAGCCATGGAACGCCAGTGCAAGGCAGCTGGCTGCCCCCACCGGCTGGAGCTGCCCTTCCACAAAGCGGTGCTGGACGGCACCCTGCCCCTGACCATGGGTGGCGGCATTGGCCAGAGCCGCCTGTGCATGCTGCTGCTGGGCAAGGCCCACATTGGCGAGGTACAGGCCAGCCTGTGGCCCAAGGCCATCCGGGAGCAGTGCGAAGCTGCCGGAATCCCCCTTTTGTAAGCGTATCCGCACATTTTTGCTTTGAAGCACGAAAAAGGAGCTGTGACATATGAATCATGTACCGGAATTGTTCGGCAGTATGGTATTCAATGACAAGGTCATGAAAGCCCGCCTGCCCAAGGAAGTTTACCGTTCTTTGAAGAACACCATCCAGCGGGGTGCGCCCCTTGATCCGGGCGTGGCGGATGTGGTGGCCGCCTGCATGAAGGACTGGGCGGTAAGCAAGGGTGCGACCCATTTCACCCACTGGTTCCAGCCCATGACCGGCATCACCGCCGAAAAGCACGACAGCTTCATCAACCCCTGCGGCGACGGCAGCGTGATCATGGATTTCTCCGGCAAGGAGCTGGTCAAGGGCGAACCGGATGCTTCCAGTTTCCCCTCCGGCGGCCTGCGCGCCACCTTTGAAGCCCGCGGCTACACCGCCTGGGATCCCACCAGCTACGCCTTCATCAAGGAAGACACCCTGTGCATCCCCACTGCCTTCTGCAGCTACAACGGTCAGGTGCTGGACAAGAAAACTCCCCTGCTGCGCAGCATGGATGCCATCAGCAAACAGGCGGTTCGCGTTCTTGCTCTGTTCGGCAAGAACGTCCAGCGGGTGAATGCCACTATCGGGCCCGAGCAGGAGTATTTCCTGATTAACAAGGAGGACTATGCCCGCCGCCCGGATCTGATTCTGACCGGCCGCACGCTGGTTGGTGCTCCCGCACCCAAGGGGCAGGAGCTGGAGGATCACTACTTCGGTTCCCTGCGGCCCCGGGTCAAGGCGTTCATGGCCGACCTGGACGAAGAACTGTGGAAGCTGGGCATCCTGGCCAAGACCGAACACAACGAGGTAGCCCCCTGCCAGCATGAGATGGCTCCCATCTTCGCCACCGCCAACATCTCCACCGACGCCAACCAGTTGACCATGGAGGTGATGAAAAAAGTGGCCGACCGTCACGGTTTTGCCTGCCTGCTGCATGAAAAGCCCTTCGAGGGCGTGAACGGCAGCGGCAAGCACAACAACTGGTCGCTTTCCACCGACGGGGGCGAAAACCTTCTGGATCCCGGCACCACGCCCGCCGAGAACACCCAGTTCCTGCTGTTCCTCACCGCTGTGATCAAGGCGGTGGATGATTATCAGGATCTGCTGCGTATCAGCGTGGCCAGTGCGGGCAACGACCATCGTCTGGGCGCCAACGAGGCACCTCCGGCCATCGTTTCCATGTATGTGGGCGACGAGCTGCAGGCCGTGATCGACTGCCTTGTGGCCGGCAAGCCCTGCCAGCCCAACGCCCCCACCGTGCTGGACACCGGCGCTGTGGTACTGCCCAACCTGCCCAAGGATACATCGGACCGTAACCGCACCAGCCCCTTCGCCTTCACCGGCAACAAGTTTGAGTTCCGTATGCCTGGCTCCTCCTTCAACATCGCCTGCACCAACGTGATGCTGAACACCGCTGTGGCCGAATCTCTGCGGCAGTTTGCCGACGTGCTGGAGCAGGCCGACGACCTGCCCCGTGCCCTGCTGGAGCTGATTCGCGGTGAACTTACCGCCCACCAGCGCATCCTGTTCAACGGCAACGGCTACAGCCATGAATGGGAGGTCGAGGCCGCACGCCGCGGGCTTTCCAATTTCCGCACCACCCCCGAGGCACTGGTTCATTACACCGACCAGAAAAATGTGGAGCTGTTTGCCCGCCACGGTGTTTACACCCGGGACGAGATTCAGTCCCGTCAGGACATTTTGCGGGACGAATATGCCAAGGCCATCCGCATTGAAGCACTTACCCTGCTGGATCTGGTACGCTGCCGCATCTCGCCCGCCTGCGTCCACTACGCCACCGAGCTGACGCAGGGCGTGAATGCCAAGAAGCAGCTGGGCATTGAGGTTCCTCAGGAGGAAACCCTGACCCGCCACATTTCCGCCCTCACCGGCCAGCTGATGCAGGCTGCCGATCAGCTGGAAGGCCGGCTGGCAGACCCCATGGCAGAGAATGCTGCCGAGGCCGCAACCTGGTGTGCACATACCCTGATCCCCGCAATGGATGCGGTGCGCACCCCTGCCGATCGGTTGGAGCAGCTGGTAGATCGTTCCGTCTGGCCGCTTCCCACCTACAGCGATATGCTGTTCTACGTTTGATTACTCCTCATTCTTCGTTTTCCCCCCTATAAAACGCACAGAGCGCGCGGTTTGCCGGTTTTGGCAGTGCCGCGCGCTCTGTGTGTTTTGCGTTATTTCTTTTGATTGGGATTTGCAAGCCCCATAACCTGATAGACCGCGTCCAGATCCAGGCTGGCGCGTACCGCATCTGCCAGCAGGTCATACTGGCTCTGCTGGTATTCCCGATGGCCTGAGGCCGGAAGGCTTCCTGTGCAATGCCCTTGCGGGCCAGCAGCCAGCTTGCCAGCGCCTCGGTGAGCGAGCCCTCGTCGAAGATGCCATGCAGATAGGTGCCGAACACATTGCCCTGCATCGCGCCCTCTTCCTGCCCGTTTTCCAGCCGGCACAGCGGCTGGCCCGCCAGCTGTTTTGTGCGGCCCATATGAATCTCGTAGCCTTCCATGGTCGCCCCGGCAAAGGGACCGGTCAGCACCTTTGCCGCCGTGCAGGTGCGGGCCTTGCTGGGGGTGAATTCGGTTTCGCAGGGCAAAAGACCCATGCCCCGCATCGCGCCTGCCTGAGGCTGGTAGGCCTCCATGCCGTAGTTTTCGAAGGTGTTGGATTCCTCATACACTGCCTAGGCCATATCCAGCAGCGGCATGGCCGCCAGTGCACCGGTGCCCTCACCCAGGCGAATCCCGGCAGTAATCAGGGGGGTGCTTGTCCAGTGTATTCGGCAGCAGCGCGCCCGCAGGCTCCGCCGACACATGGCTGGCCAGAATCGCCTTGCCCGCATCCGAGCAAAGGCGCACCGCCAGAAGAGCTGCCGCCGCACTGATCACTCCGTCCATAAGCACCGGAACCTCGAAGGCCGCGCCGCCCAAAAATGCGCCGCACATACCCGCAATGTCAAATCCGCCCAGCTTGGCCAGCACGTCCAGCGGGTCCGCCGGGTTTGGCTGATTGATTTGGATAGCCCGACAGATGGCCGCCTTTTTGCGGGCAAGCCCCTCGTCGAAAAGACCGGCTCCCCGGCCGGTGATGGCCTCCGGATCACAGCCCAGCAGCACACTGGCCACCGCGCTGGCGGTGGTGGTGTTGCCAATGCCCATTTCACCGGTGGCCAAAAGGCTCACGTCCTGCTCCTTGCAGTCCTTCACCAGCAGTGCACCAGCCAGAATGGACTGCTCGGCCTGCTCGCGGGTCATGGCCGGGCCTTTCGAAATATCGCCGGTGCCGTTGGCCACCCTCCGGTTCAGCACACCGGGCTGCGGGCTAAAATCCTTGATGCCCATATCCACCGGAATCAGCTTACAATTCGCCCGCCGGGCCATTCGACAGGCGTGGTGCCTTCCGCAAATCCGCAGGCCACCATGGCCGTCACCTCGCTGCCGGTCTGGGTCACGCCCTGGGCCACCACGCCGTTATCTGCGCAGAAGATCAACAGGGCTTTTTTGTTCAGATCAATGTCCACCGAGCCGGTAACCGATGCAATCTGGCACAGCGCATCCTCCAGAAGGCCCAGGCTGCCCAGCGGCTTTGCGCAGGCGTTCCAGCGACGGCGAGTTTCCTGCTCTGCCGCTTCGTTTTTTCGGCTCGATCTGTTCCAGCAATTGTGCCAGTATCACGCCTGCTCCTCCTCTCGCTCTACCCCTGCCCCCGCCAAATGCGCCACCGGATCCCCGCCGCCTATGTCTATGTCTCCGATCAGGGGACTAAATACCACCGTGACCCGGATTGCAGCGGTATGATAGACCCCGACCGCATCGCCCTGGAGGATGCCCGGTCCATGGGCTTTGCCCCTTGCCAGAAATGCTACTAGAAAGAAAGAGCGCCTGGCGGACCCACAATCCCCGCCAGGCGCTCTTTCTTTCGTTTTAGGAAGTATGTCTCGCAACCCATATCCATTTTAGTCCCGGCAGCCGTGTGCCGCAAGTCCAAAGCAAGAACTTATGCAAAACAAAAAACGCCCTATCAAAAAGATAGAGCGTTTGATTTGAAAGGTTTGTTTTATGAAACGCAGAAAAAATATCGACGGGGACTGCCGCCTTGTTGCCTACTACCGCTACTCTGGCGGCAGCGGGCAGACGGAACAGAGCATCGAAGGGCAGCGCCGTGACTGTGAAACTTTCGCCAAACTTCACGGGATGACCATCCTGCATGAGTATATCGACCGCCATATTTCCGGCAAGACCGATGACCGTGCCGCCTTCCAGCAGATGATCAAGGACAGCAGCAAAGGCGCATTTGACGCCGTTATCTGCTGGAAAACCGACCGCTTTGCCCGGAACCGCTATGACAGCGCTGTTTATAAAAAGCAGCTGCGGGATAATGGGGTAGAGATCATGTACGCTGCCGAAAGCAACGTGGAAGGTGCAGAGGGTATCATCATCGAGGGCCTGATGGAGGCGCTTGCCGAGTATTACTCCGCCGAGCTGTCGGAGAAGATGCGCCGCGGCATGCGGGAAAGCGCGCTGAAAGGCCAGGCTATTAGCCGCTGCCGCGCTCTTGGCTTGACCACCGATGAAAACAAGCGCTTTGTTATTGATGAAAAAACAGCCCCCACTGTGCGCTTTATCTTTGAGCATTACGCCGCCGGGGAGAGCAGCGCATCCATTGTGGCGCAGCTCAATGCTGCAGGTAAACGCACAAGCCAGGGCAACCCCTTTAATAAAAGCAGTATCCCCCGCATCATCCAAAATGAAATGTATCGGGGCGTTTATTCCAGCCGCGCTTATAATGTCCGCATCGAGGATGCGATCCCGGCCATCATCGATGCAGATCTTTGGGAAAGGGCACAGACCATGTTAAAGATAAATCGCCAGCTTAAAGCCAAGCATGAGCCAAAAGCCGATTATATTCTGTCCGGAAAACTTTTTTGCGGTCAGTGTGGCCGCCTGATGAAAGGTGTCAGCGGCCACAGCAGTGGCAATGGTGAGGTTTATCGCTATTATGCTTGCTCAAATCCCCAGTGCCATAAACACAACGTCCCCAAGTCAGCGCTTGAGAATAAGGCGTGCGGCTCTATCCGCGATAACCTCTTGCACCCCGCCGCCATGGAAGCTCTGGCCGATGCCATGATGGAGGTGCAGAAAACCGATTCCCAAAAGCCCGACCTGGAGCGGGAAGCCCTGGAGCGGGAACTTCGTGACGTGCAGCGGCGCAGCAAGAATATCATGGATGCCATTGAGACCGGCAGCGCAAACCCTCAGCTCATCGCCCGCCTGGACGATCTGACCCAGCAGGAAAGCACTCTGACCTTCCAGCTCTCCACCATGGAGCGGGAACAGCCTCTGACCTTTACCCGAGATCAGTTCCTTTACCTGCTCAAAAATTTCTGCGCACAGCCCACCGAGCCGCAGGATGACTATATGCACCGCCTGTTAAATACCTTCGTGACCCGCATGGAGATCACGGACTCTGAGCTGCTTATTTATTTTAACATTTCTGAAAGCACCGAGAATAAAAACAAAAACGCACCTCAGCAAAACTTTACTAAAGAAAGTTCTACTGAGATGCGTCTGGTCCGAGTGGCGAGAGTCGAACTCACGGCCTCTTGAACCCCATTCAAGCGCGCTACCAAAACTGCGCTACACCCGGAAATGTGCCGTGCCTTGTTATCAAATCGTGGCGACAAGAGATATTATACTCAGAACCTGGGTGTTTGTCAACTACTTTTTGCAACTTTTTTATTCTTTTTTGGCCAGCGCATTTCTGCCCGCAAAAAGAACGGGATCAGGCCTTATCCCGCTCCAGCAAGGGACGCAGATACTGCCCTGTAAAGCTGCCGGGCACAGCCGCCACCTGCTCCGGAGTACCGGCAGCCACGATCTCGCCGCCTGCACTGCCTCCCTCCGGGCCAAGGTCGATGATATGATCGGCACACTTGATCAGATCCAGATTATGCTCGATCACGATCACAGTATTGCCCGCATCCACCAGTTTTTGCAGCACCTCCACCAGGCGATGGACATCCGCAATGTGCAGGCCGGTAGTCGGCTCGTCCAGGATATACACGGTCTTGCCGGTGCTGCGCCGGGCCAGTTCATTGGCCAGCTTTACCCGCTGCGCCTCGCCGCCGGACAGCGTGGTAGCGCTTTGCCCCAGGGTGACATATCCCAGACCCACATCCAACAAGGTCTGCAGTTTGCGGGCGATTTTAGGCTGATTGGCAAAGAACTGCACCGCTTCCTCTACAGTCATATTCAGCACATCTGCAATGGTCTTGTCCCGGTATTTGACCTCCAGCGTCTCCCGATTATAACGGGCGCCCTTGCAGACCTCACAGGGGACATAGACATCCGGCAGAAAATGCATCTCGATCTGCAAAATACCGTTGCCCTCACAGGCTTCGCACCGGCCGCCCTTTACATTAAAGCTGAACCGGCCCGGTCCATAGCCCCGCATCTTTGCATCCTGGGTCTGGGAGAACACGGTGCGGATATCGTTGAACACGCCCGTATAGGTGGCCGGGTTAGAACGCGGTGTACGGCCAATGGGCTGCTGGTCGATGCCGATGACCTTGTCCACATATTCCAGCCCTTCTACGCTGCGGCAGCGCCCTGCCCGGCTGCGGGCTCCATTCAGCTCACAAGCCAGGGTCTTATACAGGATCTCGTTGACCAGGCTGGATTTGCCCGAGCCCGAGATGCCGGTGACACAGACAAGCTCGCCCAAGGGGAACTCCACCGTCAGATCATGGAGGTTATTCTCCTGTGCACCCACCACCCGCAGACAGTGGCCATTGCCGGTGCGGCGGGTGGCAGGCACGGTGATGCGCTTGCGGCCGGAGAGGTAGTCGCCTGTGATACTGCGTTTGGCCTTGCAGATATCCTTAACACTGCCAGCGGCTACGATCTCGCCGCCGTGCACTCCAGCGCCGGGCCCCACATCCACAAGATAATCTGCACTGCGCATGGTATCCTCATCGTGTTCTACCACGATCACCGTATTGCCCAGATCCCGCAGATTTTTCAGGGTAGCAATGAGCTTATCGTTATCCCGCTGGTGCAGACCGATCGAGGGTTCATCCAACACATACAGCACGCCGGACAGGGCGCTGCCGATCTGGGTCGTCAGGCGGATACGCTGGCTCTCACCGCCGGAAAGGGTGCCCGCTGCCCGGGCCAGTGTAAGGTAATCCAGGCCGACGCTCTGCAAAAATTGCAGGCGGTTCTTGATCTCTTTCAGGATCTGACCGCCGATCTGGGCCTGTTTCTCCGAAAGGGTGGGCTCTGCCTTGGCAATGAAGGCCAGCTCTTCCCGGATGGACATTTCGCAGAACTGGCTGATGTTCTTGTCCCCTACTGTAACTGCCAGAACCACCGGCTTCAGACGCTGACCATGGCAGGCGGGACATTCCACCCCGGACATTACGCTGCCGATTTCCTCTTTCATCCACTCGCTGTTGGTCTCACGGAAGCGGCGCTCCAGGTTCTCTACAATGCCCTCAAAGGTATTGTAGTACACACCGCTGCCAAACTCATTGGTGCGGTGCATCTCCAGTTTTTCCCCATTGGTGCCGTAGAGCAGGGCGTTCAATGCCTCGGTGGAGAACTGCTCCACCGGGGTATCCAGGGTAAAGCCGTATCTTTTGCCCAGAGCCAGGTAGTACATCTCACTGACCGAGCCCTCGGCGTAGTACCATCCGCTGGCCTTGATGGCCCCCTGCCGGATGGAGAGACTGCGATTGGGGAGGATGCGGTCCTCATCCACCCGCATAAAAGTACCCAGACCCGTGCATTTTTCACAGGCACCCTGGGGGTTATTGAAGGAGAACAGCCGGGGCGACAGCTCGCTGATGGAGATGCCATGTTCCGGGCAGGCAAAGTTCTGACTAAAGGTCATGCACTCGCCCCCGATCACGTCCACTTCAGCCAGACCACCGGTCAGGGCAAGCGCCGTTTCCAGAGAGTCAGCCAGGCGGCTGCGCACCCCTTTCCGCAGGGCCAGGCGGTCCACTACGATCTCCACGGTGTGCTTGAGATTTTTTTCCAGGGTGATCTCCTCATCCAGGTCGTAAAGGCTGCCATCGATGCGCACCCGGGCATATCCAGCCCGACGGGCTGCATCCAGCTCCTTTTGCTGGGTCCCCTTGCGCTGACGCACCACCGGCGCCAGCACCTGGAATTTTGTGCCCTCCTCCAGCTTGAGCACCGCATCCACCATCTCATCTACGGTCTGCTGGCGGATCACCCGGCCGCACACAGGGCAGTGGGGCACACCCACCCGGGCATACAAAAGGCGCAGGTAATCGTAGATCTCGGTCACCGTGCCCACAGTAGAGCGCGGGTTGTGGCTGGTGGTCTTTTGGTCAATGGAGATAGCCGGAGACAATCCGGTGATCTCGTCCACATCCGGTTTGTCCATTCGTCCCAGAAACATCCGGGCATAGCTGGACAGGCTCTCCACATAGCGGCGCTGACCGTCGGCGTAGATGGTATCAAACGCCAGGCTGGATTTGCCCGAGCCGGACAATCCGGTCATAACGATCAGCTTTTCCCGCGGGAGAGTCAGATTGATATTTTTCAGGTTGTGCTCTCGTGCACCTCGAATAACGATCTTATCGTTTGCCACCGTGTTTTCTCCCTCTTTTTGGTGTTTGTCTGCGCTGGGCCTCGGCATCCGAATCCAGGGTGGGGTTCTCGCCCCGGCGCAGGCGGTCGATCTGGTCCCGCAAAAATGCAGCGTTCTCAAAATCCAGCAGCTTGGCCGCCTGCTTCATCTCCCTGGTCAGCCGGTCAATGGCAGCCTCCCGCTCCAGCTTGCCCATGCGGCGGGTATTGAGCTTTGCCGTCTCGGCCTTATCGCTGATCTCAATGGAATCCCGGATGGCCTTGACGATGGTTTTGGGCACGATGCCATGCTCCTGATTGTACTGAGTCTGGATCGCACGGCGGCGCTCCGTCTCCGTAATGGCCCGGTCCATGCTGTCGGTGACCACATCGGCGTACATGATCACCAGACCCTGTGCGTTGCGGGCGGCACGGCCGATGGTCTGGATCAGGCTGGTCTCACTGCGCAGGAAGCCTTCCTTATCCGCATCCAAGATAGCCACCAAGCTGACCTCCGGCAGGTCCAGGCCCTCCCGCAGCAGGTTGATGCCCACGATCACATCAATGGATCCCAGGCGAAGGTCCTTGATAAGCTCCATCCGCTCAAACGTATCCACCTCATGGTGCATATACTTGACCTTTACGCCCTGCTCGGTGAGGTAATCGGTCAGATCCTCTGCCATGCGCTTGGTCAGGGTGGTCACCAGCACCCGTTCGCCCCGTGCAGTGCGGGCGTTGATCTCGCCCAGCAGGTCGGTGACCTGCCCTTCTACCGGTCGCACCGAGATCAGCGGGTCCAGCAGACCGGTGGGGCGGATCACCTGTTGGGCAATGCGGGCGCTGTGCTCCCGCTCGTACCCGCCTGGTGTTGCGGAGACGAAGATGGTCTGATTGAGCTTGGACTCGACCTCTTCAAATTTCAGCGGGCGGTTGTCAAAGGCAGAAGGCAGCCGGAAGCCATATTCCACCAGTGTTTTTTTACGGGCATAGTCGCCGCCGTACATAGCCCGCACCTGCGGCAGCGTAACATGGCTCTCGTCGATAAACAGCAGAAAATCCTCCGGGAAATAGTCCAGCAGCGTGGTGGGCATACTGCCTGGCGCCCGGCCGGACAACACGGCAGAATAGTTCTCGATGCCCTTGCACATCCCCACTTCATTGAGCATCTCGATATCATAGTTTGTCCGCTGGGAGATGCGCTGCGCCTCAATGAGCTTGCCCTCGGCGGTAAACTGCCTTACCTGGGCGTCACACTCTGCACGGATCTTCTCCAGCGCAGCGGCTTTTTTCTCGGCGCTGACGATATAGTGGCTGGCGGGAAAGATCGCCACGTGCTTGACCACGTTCTGCCGTGCGCCGGTGACTGGGTTGAACTCTGTAATGCGGTCGATCTCGTCGCCAAAAAACTCCACCCGGATGGCCAGCTCGCTCATATAGGCCAGGTAGATATCCACCGTATCCCCCCGCACCCGGAACTTGTTGCGCACAAAATTGATATCGTTGCGCTCGTATTGCAGATGCACCAGCTTTGCGCACAGGTCATCCCGCTCCATCTGCATCCCCGGACGCAGACTGATGACCATGCTGCGGTAGTCGATGGGGTCGCCCAAGGAGTAGATGCAGGATACAGACGCCACGATGATCACATCCCGCCGCTCTGACAATGCCGCCGTAGCAGAATGACGCAGGCGGTCGATCTCATCGTTGATCGCACTGTCCTTTTCAATATAGGTATCGGTGCTGGGGATATACGCTTCCGGCTGGTAGTAATCGTAGTAGGAGACGAAATACTCCACCGCATTTTCCGGAAAAAAGGAGCGAAACTCCGTACACAGCTGCGCCGCCAGGGTCTTATTATGGGCCAGCACCAGGGTGGGGCGGTTGCACTGGGCAATGACGTTTGCCATTGTAAACGTCTTGCCGCTGCCGGTAACGCCCAGCAGCGTCTGGAACTTATCCCCGGCTTGCACCCCCTGAACCAGCTGGGCAATGGCCTGGGGCTGGTCACCGGTGGGAGCATAGGGGGATACCAGCTTAAAGGTCTCGTCTGACATAGAGGCGTCCTTTCCGGTTCCCGCTGCGAGAACCACCATTAGTTGTTGATATTCACCTTATTATAGCACGGTTGTTTTATAATGTAAAGCGGCATGACGGCAGGAGACGTTCCTTGCTTAATACAGGCCGACAGAGCAGGGTCTAAAAAATACACTTTAGCTTTATTGGCGAAAACTCAATACAACATGCTTCTGTTCGATTCCTGTGCTTGGGTAGAATTTTGCGGTCCGAAATTCTATGTTGTCAATTTCGTGATGATACTCAGGTTCGCAATTACACAATGAAGATTCGGTTATAGAAGCATAAAAAGCCCTTGTTCCAGAAACATCCGCCTTCATCCGCTCACATCTCCGATCCATGTTTCTATTTACCTTATCATATTTTTCTGTTCTCTTCAACGCATGTCTAAATTGACAGAGATCCGCTCCGTCCGTCTAAATGTAAAAAGGGACTCCCCCTCCCCGTTGACTTTGCCCCTTGAGATATAGTATCATGGAAGGGACAGGCGGTTTTATCCGCCAGAGAGAGAGGCCGATTTATGAAGCAATTTACCGCCACTGCCAACGATGAAGGGGTGCGGATGTCCCGTTTTGTACAAAGCGTGACACGGGGACTGCCCACAAGTTTGTTATACAAGAGCTTCCGCAACAAGCGGGTCAAGGTCAACGGCAAGCGTGCTGCGCCGGAGGACCGGCTGCGGGCCGGCGACCTGATCGAACTGTACATCAACGACGAGTTTTTCCCCCCGGAGGGGAGCGCTCCCGCCAAACCGGCAAAAAAAGCCCCTGCTCAGCCGCCGGTGACCGTGGTCTATGAAGATGCCGATATTGCGGTGCTGTATAAGCCTGCGCATCTGTTATGCCACAGCGACCGTACCGGAGATGCAAACCTTGTGGATGCTTTTGCCCAGTATCTGGAGCAGAAGGGTGAGTACGACCCCCACAGCGAGCAGCGGTTCAAACCCGGGATCTGCAACCGGCTGGACCGCGGCACAGAGGGGCTGGTGATCGCCGCCAAGAGCTATGCCGCCCTGCGGGATATGAACGAGATCATCCGCACCGACCTGCTCAAAAAGGAATACTACACCATCACGGTCGGCATCCCCCAGAGCGGGCGGTTCACTGCCTGGTGGGAGCACGATGAAAAGAACAACAAGGTCTCCATCCACGCACACCAGGCACAGGACGGACACCGCAAGCAGATCATCACCGATGTGGATGTACTGCGCACCGCCGGGCCTTTTGCATTGTGCCGCATTGGCCTGGTCACCGGCCGCACCCACCAGATCCGAGCACACCTGGCCTACCTTGGCAAGCCGGTGCTGGGAGATATCAAATATGGCAACCGCAAGATGAACCAGCGCACCGGGGCAAAGACCCAGGCGCTGTGCGCAGTACGGCTCAGCTTTTTGCAGATCCCGCCGGAGAATACGCTCCACGGCCTTTCCGGTAAGGTCATCAAGCTGAAAGACCCGCAGATCCTGCGCCAGTTTGAAGCACTGGACAAAGCGCCCCAAAAAGACCCCGCCAACTAAACAGCGCCCCCCTGCCCTACTGCGGGCCGGGGGGCGCTGTTTGATTACTGGGACAGATATTCCACCAGCTCGCTGATGGCTTTGGCCACATCCGGCAGCACACGATCCTTTTGGGGACGCGGCGCATCGATCGCCTGCTGATAGACTTCCAGCGCTTGACGGGCAAAGTTCTTGGAGGAATAGTGCGCGGCCTTTTCCTCTGCTTTGCCGGCATAATCGCTGTGGTTTGCCATCACATCCTCAAATCCATGGCGGAAGGTAGAGCTTTCCTCCCACTGCCAGCCGTTGATCCCGTTTTCGATCACGCCCTCCAAGCAGGGGTCCGCCCGGCAGATAGCAGGCAGACCGCAGGCCATGGCTTCAAAATAGGTCAGGCCCTGGGTCTCGCTCCGGGAAGCGCTGACAAAGACATCCCCCACCTGATACCACCGAGGGACCTCCTGAGGGCTTACCATACCCGCAAAGCGGACCCGCTCGGTCAAGCCCAGGCGGACGGTCTCTGCCTCCAGCTCAGTCCGGACCGGGCCATCCCCCACGAACACCAGCCAGGGGCGCTCCTCTTCCGGCCACTCTGCCAGCAGCTGCAAAAGCTCCCCATGGTTCTTTTCCGCAGCCAAACGCCCCAGCGAGAGCATCACCGGCGCTTCGGCAGGGATGCCCAGCTGGCTGCGCAGCTCTGCCCGGGCAGCGCCGCCGTCCTGCCAAGGCTGGAACTCGCCCAGGTCAATGCCCGTCGGCACTGTGAACACCTTGCACTCCACGCCATAGCTTTCCAGCAGCGCACGGATCTTGCCGGTGGGGGCCAGGATCGCATAGCAGTGCCCTGCCACCACCCGGGTGAAATACTCTACCGCCGCCTTGCCCAGCCGCTCGCTGGGGCAGACATAGCGGGTGCAGTCCTCCCACATGGTATGGTATGTATGCACCAAGGGGCAATCGCAGCGTTTGGCCAGCTGGCAGGCCGGGATAAAGGTGGAGAACTCACTCTGGGAGTGGATCACATCCGGCCGCCACTCTTCCAGCACGTCCAGCCAATGGCTCAGGAGCCGCAGCCCCAACCGCACGCCCGGGTAGACTTTTTCCGCACTGAGGCTGCCCAGGTAGATCACATTGCCTTCCTGATAGGAGCGGCTGTTGCCGGACAAGGTCAGCACCCGCACATCATGCCCCAAAGCCAGCAGCTCCCGGTAGAGCAGCTCCACCGACCGCACCACTCCGTTGACCGCAGGCGCCCATGTATCGGTCGTCAGCAAGATTTTCATCAGAACACCTCCGCAAGATCATCTGTTGTTTTATCCTTTTTTTCTGGCGGCAGAGCATGGCCGATGCCCTATCCCGTCCATACCATTTTAACGAAATTCCCTGCCCTATTCCTGCAAAATACTGCGGGAATGGGGCTGCACTTCCAATATACCCGCCGCAGCACAGCAGGTCAAGACTTTTTCAGCCAAAACCTTGCCCTTTGCTGCAAAAAACACAGCAGCAGGGATCAGACCTGCTGCTGTGCTGCTTTTATTCTTTACAGACGGCCACCTCTGCAACACCATAATGGTGCATCAAGGCCACCGCCGCAGGACCGATCTCCTCACCGCTGACCGCGATGGGGATCGCCGGCGGGCAGGATACGGTGGGCAGTGCGCACACACGGCCCAGTGCCTGCTCCACTGGCACTCGCTCTGCAGGGGACAGCACCGCTGCCCGGATGCTGCGCACCTGCTTATTCTGGCTCGCCAGCTCCGCAAACGCTGGGCCTATATCCTCCGGCAGCAAAGCTGCCTGGGCCTGCTCCAACAGATCCAGCAGCGCCGCCCGCACACGAGCCATATCTTCCGGTGGGTTTTCCGGCGTAAACATCAATACCACGTTGCGGATATCCGCATACTCACACTCGATACCGCAATGCCGCAGCTGATCCGCCAGCCACTGCCCGGTGCGACCCAATGCCGCCGCATCCAGCGTCAGCTTCAGCGGCTCCTGCTCCGGGCCGGACAGCGCCACCGGCACCGGACAGCAGCCCAGCGCAGCCATGTTCAGTTCCTTCCGCAGCTGATCCAGGCCCGCCATGCTAGCTGCCAGCTTCTCTCGGTAGCCCTGTGCCAGATACCGGTTGCACAGGTCCAGGGATTGCAAAATCAGATAAGAAGGGCTGGTGGAGCCAAACAGCGCCATTGCGCCCCGGACAGCCTCCGGTTGGGGGACCGGGGCGTTTTCCCCCAGGTGCAGGTAGGCTCCGCCGGTCAGCACCGGCAGCGTCTTATGACCGGAGTCGCAGCACATAGCAGCCCCCAGTGCGATCGGGTGCCGGCTGCCCCCTGGCAAAAAGGGCAGATAGGCGCCGTGTGCGTTGTCCACCAGCAGCGGCACGCACAGGCTTTGACAGACCTCTGCCAGCCCCTGTACGTCCTGCATATACCCCAGATAGTCCGGGCTGGTCAGGTAGACGCCAAAGGGACGCACCCCTTGACGGAGCAACTGCTCCAGACGGGTGCGGAGACTGGCAGGCGTGACCGGGCAGCTGCACAAACTGCCCCCCTGTCCCTGCGGCCACAGCCATTGGATCTCAAAATCCAGCAGGGCAGCACTGTACACCAGCGCTTTATGTGCATTGCGTGCCGCCAACAGGATCGGACGGCCCTCCCCTGCCGGTGCGGCCTGCATGGCCAGCAGCAGCATAGCCCGAATACACTGAGAGGACCCGCCCGCACTATAATAGGTAGCCGCCGTGCCGAACAGCTGGGCAGCATTTGCCTCGCTCTCCGCAATGATGCCTTCTGCCTCGTACAGCTCATCTGCCCCTGCGATCTCGGTCAGATCCAAGGGCTCGCACCCCAGAAAGGATACGCCTTTGTGCCCTGGCATATGCAGCCGGGCCGTGCCTGAACTGCTGTACCGCCGGACAAAATCTGCAATAGGGGTGCTGGGCATCATTCGCCGCAGCCCTCGCCATCGGCGCAGGCATTGCAGCTGCCGCCCAGCTCAATGGGAGCCTCTACGCCCTGAGCTGCCAGGTCCTGGTTCTCAGCCACCTTGATCATGATGGCGCACTCGATCCGCTTTTTGAACAGCTCGCAGCCGTAATCGTACACGCCTGTGATGCTGCCCGTTGCATGGTATGCATTGGCTGCACAGCCGCCGGAGCAGTACAGCTTAGCCCAGCAATCCTTGCACTCGGGGCGGGCGTAGGCGTTGCAGTGCTTGAACTCATCCCGCACAGCGGTGTTGGTGACGCCCTTCCAGATATCGCCCATGAGGTACTTGGGGTCACCCACGAACTGGTGGCAGGGATACAGGTCGCCCCACGGCGTCACAGCCATATACTCGGTTCCGGAACCGCAGCCGGAGATGCGCTTGTAGATGCAGGGGCCTCCGGTAAGGTCGATCATGTAGTGGTAGAAGGTAAAGCCCTTGCCCTCCCGGCGGCGGCGGATCATCTCCTTGGCCAGGATCTCGTACTGCTCCTTCAGGATGGGCAGATCCTCTGCAGTCAATGCACAGGGATCGTCCGGCTTAGAGACCACCGGCTCCATGCTCAGCTCCGTAAAGCCCAGGTCTGCCATGTGGAAGACATCCTTGGTGAACTCCACATTGTTATGGGTATAGGTGCCCCGGATGTAGTAGTTCTTATCCCCACGGCGGCGAACGAACTCCTGGAACTTGGGCACGATGACATCGTAGCTGCCGCGGCCTGCATAGTCCTTGCGGAGACGGTCGTGGATCTCCTTGCGGCCATCCAGGCTCAGCACCACATTGTGGCACTCCTTGTTGCAGAAGTCGATGACATCATCATCGATCAGCATGCCGTTGGTGGTCATGGTAAAGCGGAAGTTCTTGTTGTGGATCTTCTCCTGCTCACGGCAGTAGGCCACCAGCTGCTTGACCACATCAAAGTTCATCAGCGGCTCGCCGCCGAAGAAGTCCACTTCCAGGTTGCGGCGAGTGCCGGAATTCTCGATCAAAAAGTCCATGGCCCGCTTGCCCACCTCAAAGCTCATCAGGGCACGGTCGCCCTGGTAGCGGCCCTGGGCAGCAAAGCAGTAGGAGCAGTTCAGGTTGCAGGTGTGCGCCACATGCAGGCACAGTGCCTTGACCACCGTATTGCGGTTCTTGAAGTCAAAGGCCATGTCCTTATAGATATCCGGCGCCCAAAGTTTGCCCTGGGCCTCCAGCTGGGCCACATCCTCCAGGCACTGGCGCAGGTCCTCCTCCGTAACATCCGGACGGTGGGCGTACTTTGCCAGCATCTGTGCTACGATCTCATCGGCCGGATGCTGCTTGTACAGGGCGATGATGTCGTAGGCCACCTCGTCCACAACGTGCACAGAGCCGCTGCAGGTGTCCAGCACGATATTATATCCATTGAGTTGATACTGATGTACCATTGATTTTCCTCCGTGAAAGATCACTAAAAATGAACACAAAAAATGCCGCCCGGCTCAGGCGGCATCCGATTGGAAAAAAGCTTACTTGTTGCTGTTCTCGCACTGCTGGTTAGCCACGCCGCAGGAGGTCTTGCAGGCAGACTGGCAGGAAGTCTGGCACTCGCCGCAGCCGCCGGTCTGCACGCTCTTGGTCAGGTCACGGGTAGCGATCGTCTTAATTCTTTCCATAATCAAAAACCTCTCTCGCTTGAAAAGATTGCGCTGTGCGAAGCATTGCCTCTGCCCAGCGATTTATCTTTTAGTATCATAACACGGGAGGCGATTTCTGTCAAGATTTTTTGGCACCGGGCTTCCTGCAAGGGCAGCATCAGCCGGGCAGGCGGGGCTGATAGCGTGCCAGCACTGCATGCAGCCCCAGCTCCCGGGCCCGGGCCAGCAGATAGCGGTAGCGGCACAGCAGCGCCTGCCGCTCGTAGATGCGCTGCTCGATCAGATCGGAGTCCACCTCCAGATCAAACATCATCTCGTTGCAGCGCAGGCAGGCCAAGCACTCCTGCAGATCCTGCTCCAGCTCCGGGCAGTAGCGCTCGTGTTCCGGGTCCCGCGGTACACGGGGCGAGAGGTTGCCTCTTTCCGGGCGCAGAGTTCGTGTCATCATATGCAGCATCCTTTCTAAATCAGGCCAAGCAGCCTTTCAATGTCCTGTGCGAGTATACCGCACCGCCGGGGCAAAACCTGCCGCACCCTGGAGAAGTGCGTTAAGACGGCATTTTTTTATTTTTTGCAAGTTTTTTCAAAAATATGCTTGACAAATGCCTCCGATATGCGTATAATAACACACGTTGACCGGCTCACCCAGCCGGGCGGCACCACTGATGGGGATTTGCATAGTGGTAGTGCGGTAGACTCTGACTCTACTTGTGGGAGTTCGATTCTCTCATCCCCAACCAAAACGAAGCAGTCTGCAATACCTTTTCTATAAGGTTTGCAGACTGTTTTTTGTTTTTCATCCACTGCAAAAGACCGGGCGCATCCAGGGATCTACTCCCCGGACACGCCCGGCCTTTTTTATTTCAGCTCAGGATCCCTAAATGGATCAGACCAGCTGGATACGGCCTGCGCCGTACTCATTCTCGTAGTTCAGCAGATAGCCCGGATACTGAGACAAGGGGCTGTTGGCGCTGCTCAGGTGAGGCAGGCCATTGGCATCCACGCCGCCAAACAGCATAGCGTACATGGACATGACCAGGTAGTCCTCAGCCACATAGTCCTTGATCAGCGTTGCGCCGTCGAACATGGCAAAGCCATCGCCCAGGTTGCGCAGGGTATAGTTCATACCTGCCATTGCATAGGTAGCGTTGGGGTCCAGCGGCTCATATGCACCGGTCTTGCGGTTGTAGATCTTGACATTCTGCACACGAGGGGTGCCAGTAGCGCTGCCGACCCAGACATTCTTGTCATTGGTCTGCACCGTGTTGGGCAGGCTGGTGTGGATCTCGTAGCTGGCGCCTGCCACGTGCAGGAAGCCGCCGTTCTCCTTCTCCGTACCGGCAAAACGAGCACCGAACTCCAGAGCATCCTGGATCTGCTTGCCGGTGACCGACATCAGGCAGGCCACGTTGCCAAAGGGGCTGACCTGCTTGCAGGTCTTGAAGCTCCACTCCCCTGCCGGCACGTCGGTGCGGATACCGCCGCCGTTCATGATGGCGATATCGCAGTCCAGCTGCTCGATCTCGTTGAAGTAGGTGTAGATGCCGTCGGCCACAAAGTCGCCCAGGTTGGTCTCGCCGGAACGAATACGGCGCTTGCCGGTGGCCGGGTCGTTGATGTAGAAATTGACATCGCCCACAGCGATCTTCTCGCCCAGCATATCGTCCACGGTATCGATCCAGTTCTGCTGGATCGCCTTTACAGCCTCATCCTCTGCGGCAAAGGTGGGGATCAGCTCGGTGGTGATGGTGCCATCCACGCCGATGGTCATCTTACCGATGTTCTCAAAGTAAGAGCCGGTCTGGGTCAGGGTGACCATCTTGCCGGAGGCATCTGCCACCTGCTTGTTGACCAGGGTGGAGTGAGAGTGACCGTCGATGAATGCGTCAAAGCCAGTGGTATGAGCAATGACTTCCTCACTGGTCCAGGGAGAAGAGGACGGGTCTACGCCCAGATGGCCCAGACCGATGACATAGTCTGCCACGAGCTTTGCCTTGTCCACCGACTTCTGCACAGCGTCATACAGCTTCTGGCCGTCCTCGCCGCCCAGGATGTCGTAGATGAACTTGGTCTGCTTCTTGTTCATGAAGTAAGCCGGAGTGGACTTCGTAAAGGTCTCCGGGGTGGTAATGCCCACGAAAGCCACCGTAACGCCGCCGGTGTACACCAGGCTCATGTCCGGCAGCACACGGCCGCCCAGGCCCTGCAGGCTGACCCAGTTGCAGGACAGGTAGGGGAAGTTTGCCTCTGCAATGATCTGCTGGGCACGCTCCATACCATAGTCAAACTCGTGGTTGCCCAGGGTAGCCACATCGTAGCCCACCTCATTCATCAGGCGGATGATGGATGCGCCAGAGTCCATAGAGCCATAGGCAGTGCCCTGGACGTGGTCACCTGCGTCCACCAGGATGACCTCCTGGCCAGAGTCCTCGATGCTCTTTTTCAGAGCAGCCAGGGACGCATAGTTCAGCTCCGGATTCTCGCCATCGATGTAGGTATGGGTATCGTTGGTGTACAGGATGGTAACAGCAGCCTTTTCACCAAAAGGCCAGCAAGCAGATGCCTGGGGTGCGCTCATAGCAACAGCTGCGGTGGCAAGGCCAGCGGCCTGCATAAAGCTGCGGCGGGAGATAAGATGTTTCACGGGTAAACAACCTCCTTTTTTTGTACCAGCAGACAAAAGTGCTCCGGTGGGACGCAACAGCGACCACCGGCTTTTTTCTGCTGGATTTCTTCCTGCACTAAAGATAGCACATTCCGCCCGGCAGGGCAAGGCTCAAACGGCAACTTTGTGTAAAATAGCCGTCGAAAACCGTACTTTTTGCGCATAAACTCTAATTTTATCAGAAAAACGAAACCCCGCACCCGTCTCGTCCCCTACGCGTCAAAAAAGCAGAATCGCTTTTTATTTTCACACTTTTATGCTACACTGTATCCTGTATTTTATCACCGGAACGAACCGAGGGCCATGACCATGAAAACGATCTTTCTGCACGGGTTGGGGCAGACTTGCTCCAGCTGGGAAAAGACCACCGCTTTCCTGAAAAAGGGCGCAGATGTTCTGTGTCCAAACCTTTTTGATTGGTTTGAGGGACAAACTGCCAACTATCCCGTATTGTACCGCGCTTTTTCTGAATACTGCCAGCAATTTCCCGAACCGGTCCAGCTCTGCGGACTGTCCCTGGGCGGCGTCCTTGCCTTGCATTACAGCATCGAACACCCACAGCACGTCCACTCTCTGGCATTGATCGCAACGCCGTACACGATGCCTAAGAGGATCTTGAAGTTCCAGAACATGATCTTCCGTTTCATGCCGGAGAAAAATTTCCAGAGCATGGGCATTAGCAAAGCGGATTTTCTCTGCCTGACCCGTTCCATGATGGATCTGGATTTTGAAAAGGACCTGCCGCGCCTGAGCTGTCCCGTACTGGTCCTTTGCGGAGAAAAGGACACCGTCAACCGATCTTCTTCCCTTGGATTGCAGGCCCGGCTGCCCAAGGCAGAGTTCTGCCTGCTGAAAAACTCCGGCCACGAAGCCAATCTGGACGCCCCCGAAGCACTGGCACAGGAGCTTTCCGCTTTTTTCCAGTTATGATCCATTAAAAAAGAGTCTGCCCGCTGTTTCTGCGGTCAGGCTCTTTTTTCTTTCTGCGACCATTTGCCGGAACAAGCGCTGCTCTCTGTTTTAATGTCAGCTTTATCTCTCCGGCGGCTTTTTTTCATCTTTTTAATCTCTTTGGTGTTAGGATAGCGGCATCCCAGAGATGCAGCTATCCAGAGCATTGGATATACAAAACCGCCCTCAGGCTGCTGAGGGTGGAAAATATGGAGGAAAAACCATGAAAAACACCGATTGTGACAAGCTGATCCTGGCTGTACTGCAAGGCGAAGAATACCAGGATGCCATTGCAGAGCTGAATCAAAACGGCTTCTATGCCACCGTCCTGCAATCCAGAGGCGGCTTTCTGCATTGCCAGAGCGCCACGATCCTGGTGGGTGTACATCATACGGATCTGCCGCAGGCGCTGGCGCTGCTGAAGCGCTATGGAGAACGCACGGTCATGCAGTACCAGCCGCTCATCCTGGGCGGCACGGTACAGCCGCTGGCTGCCACGGCGCCCCTGCCGGTGCAATGCGGCGGCGTGACCTTGTTTGTGCTGGATGTCCAGCAGTTTGAAAAATATTAAGACGGCTGCAAAAAAGAGCCTGTCCGCTAAAACGCGGACAGGCTCTTTTTATAAATACTTCAAAACACGATACGCATCTGGTGCCAAACCACGCCTCCATGGGTGGAACCGGAGACGCCCTCGTCCACAAAGCCGAAGCGGGAATAAAACGGCAGCAGCGCCTGTTTACAGGTCAGCACCACGCCTTTTCGGCCCGTGGCCCGGGCATCCGCCAGCATTTGGGTCAGCAGCGCAGAGGCGCAGCCCTGCCCCCGCCACTCCGGGGCCGTCACCACGCTGAAGATCATCTGCCAGGCCCCCGCAGGGTCGTACAAACCGGGCCGGTCGTACATTTCATCGGTCAGGTCCGGAGTGTCCGTAGCAAATCCATTGACAAAGGCACGGACCTCTCCTTCCTCCTCCAGCAGCCAGAAAAGCTCCGGGTAAGCAGCCAGGCGGCCCGCCAGACTCTCCCGGCTGGCACCTTCTGCCGCCGGGTAGGACGCTGCTTCGATCGCAGCCAAACGGTCCAGATCAGACATCTGTGCATGACGGATCTGCATAAGAGACCTCTCCTTTCCCATTCTGGATGCAGTGCAGCTCTCAGCCTTTTGCCTGTGCAGGCTCAAAATCCACCTTGCCCAGGTTCACATCTGCCCGGACGATGGTGATCATCATGCGGTCGCCCAGGTTCCAGTTCTTGCCGGAGACCGGGTCGGACAGGCGGACGCCTTCGGTCAGCAGGGTGCCGGCAGCAGTCAGGCTGGATGCAGGCACAAAACCTTCCACACCGTTATCCATCTCCACAAACAGGCCACGCTGGGTCACGCCGGAGATGCTGCCCTCGTAGCTCTCGCCCAGGTGACGGCGGGCGTACTCTGCCTTATAGCAATCTTCTGCCTTGCGCTCGATCTGCATAGCAATGACTTCCCGCTCGCTGGACTGCTTAGCTGCCTGCTCCGCAAAATCGGTGTAGCGAAGAGTCATGGTCTCCTTGTCGGTGCCGGAGAGCAGGTCGGTGAGGATACGGTGGATCGCCAGATCCGGATAACGGCGGATGGGGCTGGTGAAATGGGCATAATCCTTCAGCACCAGGCCGTAATGTCCCTTGGGCTTTGCCTCATACTGCGCCTTGGACATACACCGCAGCATTCCGGTATTGATGATCTGCTCATATGCCGTGCCGCGGACCCCTTCCAGGATCGCACTCAGCTCCTTGGGCGCAGGGACATCCTTTGCAAAGTGGTCGTTGATGCCGCAGGCGGTCAGCAGTGCGCGCAGACGCTCCAGCTTTTCGGCATTGGGTTCCTCGTGGACACGATAGACAAAGGGAATCTGCTTGACCCGTGCAAAGTGCGCAGCGCACTGGTTTGCCAGCAGCATGAACTCCTCGATCATGGCCTCGCTCTCGCCGGAAGTGCGCTTCTGCACATCGATGCAGCGGCCTTCCTCGTCCAGGATCAGCTTGACCTCTCCGCTCTCGATATCCATGCAGCCGCGCTCTCTGCGCAGGCGCGCACGGTGGCCATACAGCTCCTTCATGGCAGGCAGCTGCTCCGACACCTCGGCATACTTGGCCTGCAGTTCCGGGTCCGTGCTGCCAGCCAGCAGAGCGTTGATCTCGCTGTACACGCCCTTGACACGGCTGCGGATCACGGATTTGACAAAGCGGTAATCGGTCAGCTCGCCATTGTTATCCAGCCGCATCAGGCAGGAGAATGCCAGCCGCAGCTCGCCTTCGTTCAGGCTGCAAATACCGTTGGACAAGGCCTTGGGCAGCATGGGCACCACCTGATCCGCATAGTACACACTGGTGGCACGGCGGAAGGCCTCGTTATCCGTCTCGGTGCCGGGACGCACATAGTGCGATACATCCGCAATATGGACGCCCAGTTCAAAACCACCCTCCGGCGTGCGGGTCAGGCTGATAGCATCATCGATATCCTTGGTAGAGGCACTGTCGATGGTGAAGATCGGCAGGCTCCGCAGATCCAGACGACCCTTGGTGTCCGCCTCCGACACCACTGCATCCTCCAGCTTTTTGGCCTCCTCCCGCACTTCCTCCGGGAAGCGAGCCCGGATGTCCTGTGCATACAGCAGAGCCTTTGCGCAGCGCTTGGCCTCATCGGCACTGCCAAAGCGCATGGTGACCCCCACCCGGTGGTCCTCCTGCCGGGTGCCGCGCTGCAGGATCTCCACAGCCACCTTATCTCCATCCTTTGCGCCGCCTTCACTGCCGCGCATCAGCTGCATGGAAATAGCCGGGCAATCATCCGGCACAAATTTCAGCCGGCCGTCGATCCGTTTTGCGGTGCCCACCAGGTTGTTATGCTCGGTCAGGATCGCCAGGATCTCGCCCTCATCACTGCCCTCCACCCGGGGATGGGCAAACTTCTCCACCAGGACCTGATCCCCCGGCATTGCGCCGCGGGTAAAACGGCCGGGGATGAACACATCGTTCTGGCCATCCTCCAACATTACAAATGCAAAATTCTTACCCAGCTTGACCACCTTGCAGAGCAGTGCCTTTTCTGCACGGCCGGACCGCACGGTAAAGAACACTCCCTGCCGCTGGCAGACCACAGCCTGGCGCACCAGCTCATCCAGCGCCTCCATGACCTTGCGGTCCGCAGCACGGTCCCCGCCAAAACGGGCTTTCAGGGTTTTTACCGTGCAGGGCTGCATCTGGATCGCATGCTCGATCTTATCACGAATTGCCATAAATACTCCTACTCTTTCTCTACTCTTACTTCTTTCCCCCACCGGCTGCCTGCATCTGCGGACAGCACATCAAACGGGGCCCCTCTTTTTTAGCACGAAGGTTTTGACTTATAGACAGAAAAACAGCCCCGTTCAACACGGAGCTGCGGCTTGGCGCTCAGCCCAGACGGCTGGCGAACACACAGGCCAGAATGGCCACCACAAAGAACACGACACCAGCGATGCGGGTCACCTTGGCCAGCATCTGATCTGCGGGGGTCAGCCGGGCATTGTTTGCACCAGCCGCACCGTTGATCGCGCCGGACAGGCCCTGACCGTGGGTGTGCTGCAGCAGGGTGAGGAACACGATGGCCACCGAGGCCACCAGCAGGATCGCACCGCCAACGATTTCAATGACAGACATTGTTTGTTACGCTCCTTTATTGATCTTGGTCGATCAGCATACAAATACGCATATATAGTATCATATTGGAGAAAAAAAATCAAGCAGAACAGCGCAGGCACATCACTCTTTTGCGCTAAGGCCCCGGCATCCCCGGTGCAGGATCTTACTCCTCCCCTCCCAGCAGCGCCAGTGCCTCGCAGATGCGGGCAAACACAGCTGCACTGGAGTAAGGCGGGTCCAGCTGCGCATCCTGGAGCACCACCAGCGTATACTGCGGCTCCTGCGCAGGCCAAAAGCCTGCAAACCAGAGATTTTTCAGCTCTTGTCCGGATGGTGTAAATTGCCCGGTCTGTGCCGTACCGGTCTTACCGCCGGCCGTGCTCTGGCCGGGTGCCGCCTCCCGCCCGGTGCCCTCCTCCACCACTGCCGCCAGCATCTCGGTCAGCTTTTGCGCATTTTGTACCGACAGCACCCGGCGGGCTGTGCGATGCGCAAGCGGCTGCAGCTCCTGTCCGGTGACTTCGTCCACCGCACACTCCACAAAACAGGGGCTGCGATAAACGCCCCCGGCGGCGATGGTATTCATCATTGCTGCTACCTGTACCGGCGCAGCCATCAGTGTCCCTTGTCCAAAGCAGAAGTTGGCAAATTGTCCGCTGGAATGCAGCTCCGCTGCTGCGGGCAGACGACCCTCATCGGCTTCCAGCGCTCCCACCAGGGGGACAGCGCTGCCAAACCCCATCGCTGCGGCCATATCCCGCACCCTTTCTGCGCCCAGCTGCTGCCCCAGCTGGATAAAATAGCCGTTGCAGCTTTTTTGCAGAGCCGCTGTCAGATCCACGGTGCCATGGGCGACCCCGGATGCGCAGTGGAACACCTGCCCATCCACCATCTGGCAACCGGGACATTCATACTCCAGCCCCTGCACTCCGGCTTCCAGCGCTGCAGCTGCTACCACCGGCTTGAACACAGACCCCACTGCATATGCCTGCAGCGCACGGTTGACCAGGGGGCTGTTCGGCTGGCCCAGACTAGCCGCCACATGATTGGGGTCAAATGCAGGCAGGCTGACGCTTGCCCGCACCTTTGCAGTGGCCACATCCAGCACCAGCACACACCCGCTGGACATCATTTCCCCAGCCACCGCCTCTACTGTGCGCTGCACAGGCCGGGAAATGCTCAGCCGGACCCCCGCCCCGCCTTTGGTGCGGCGACGCTGCGGGAGAGTATCTTCCAGCAGCCGCCCCCGGGCATCTACCTGACAGCGGATCTCATCCTGCGCCCCCGGAGCGGACAAGACCGATTCCAGGGCTGCTTCCAGCCCTGCCACGCCCTGCTCCTCTCCATCCAGGTACCCCAGCAGATGGCAGGCCAGCGGTGCAGCACCATAACGCTGCGTCACCGGGAAGCAGCATACTCCCTGCTGCGAAAGATCCTGCTCCAGCTCCACCAAAAACGGGCGGCGTGCGTTGCGCTGCTGATACAGCAGCGATTGCTGCTCCGGCCCTGCGTACCGGTACAACCGGCCATAGCTGTCCTGCCCCGGGATACATACCGCCTGCCAGGTCTGATGCAGACCCGTAAGCGGACGGTTCCGGCAGTCATAAAATCCGCCCCGGGGAGCAGGCAGAGCCAGTGTGACCTGACTTTGGGCTCGGGCACGGGCAGCGTAAGTTTGGTTCTGCGCCAGCCAATACAAACGGCACACGACCACAAAAAAACAGGTTAGCATCACCCCATACAGCGCCAAAACACGGCGTCCAGACACAGCAGACCTCTCCTTTCTGCAGGGGAGCATCATCCCCCTCCTGCAAAAGTCTGCCCCATTTTTTCCGTGCGCATACAAAAACACGGTGTGCATCCGGGTCTCCCCCCTGCACACCGTGCTGATAAAACGGATCGTTTGGTTCCACTTTGAGCAGAGCTGCCTGCCATGGGGGCTGCCTTCCCCCACGGCCTCTGCCAAAGCGAAGTTTTTTTGTTTTTGTGTACTGCCAGCAAATAAGCGGCCGTCTCTGTCCAGCGCAAGGGGCGGCGGTTGATGTGGTTGCCTGCCCCTTAAAAGACCGGTCTTGTCAGGGCTGCCTGCCGCAGGGGGCTGCCTTCCCCCCACGACCCCTGACAGTGCATGGTCTTTGCTGCACTTCCGGACGTTACAGATCTGCCAACAGCGGTGCCCGCAGCTCCTGCCAAAAAACAGGCGGTTGATGTGGATGCCTGCCAGCAAGACGGGCTTTGCGCAAAAACGCAAACACCGTTCTGTATGATCGTATTATAATAAAGGTATTCTGCTTACTTTGCAGCCTTTGCTGCCTCGATCTGCTTGACCAGCTCCGGCACGACCTTGAACAGGTCGCCCACGATGCCGTAGTCAGCCACACCGAAGATCGGAGCGGATTCGTTCTTATTGACTGCGATGATGCACTCCGAATCCTGCATACCAGCAGCGTGCTGGATCGCACCGGAGATGCCCAGGGCCACATAGATCTTGGGATGGACCGTCTTGCCGGTCTGACCCACCTGGTGGTCAGCACCCAGCCAGCCAGCGTCGGTAACGGCACGGGATGCACCCACAACGCCGCCGCCCAGCGCAGCAGCCAGCTGCTCTGCCAGCTCGATGCCCTTGTTTACGTCCTTGCTGATGCCGCGGCCCACTGCGACCACCACATCTGCGCCGATCAGGTCTACCAGCTTGTTGGCAGCCTTCTCCACACTGAGCACCTGGGTCTGGATATCCTCAGCGGTCAGGCTGAAAGCAGGCTTAACGATACGGCAGGCCTCGGCCTTAGCTGCATCGTAGGGAGCCTTCTTCATGACGCCAGGACGCACCGTAGACATCTGGGGACGGAAACGGGGGCAGATGATGGTTGCCATCAGGTGGCCGCCGAAAGCCGGACGGGTCATCTTCAGGTTGCGATCCTCGTAGTCGAAGGTCTGCTTGGACAGGTCGATGGTAGAGCTTTCCTTCAGGAACTCCACATACTTGCCGGTATCCACATCCAGGTGGGTAGCGTCGGCGGTCAGGCCGGTGTGCAGACGGGCAGCGCAGCGGGGGCCCAAGTCACGGCCGATATTGGTAGCGCCGATCAGCAGGACCTCAGGCTTATACTCGTTGACCATGTCGCACAGGACCTTGGTATAAGCGTCGGTGGTGTAATCCTTCAGCAGGGGGCTGTCGCACACCAGGACCTGGTCAGCGCCATAGCCGCCCAGTTCCTTGGCAATGGACTCCACATTATCGCCCAGCAGCAGGCCGGTGACCTCGCAGTGCAGCTCGTCTGCCAGCTTGCGGGCCTCGCTGACCAGCTCAAAATCAGTGGGCATCAGTTTGCCCTGGCGCTGCTCACAAAAGACCCAGACGCCCTTGTATTCGTTAAAATCAGCCATTGTAATCCTATGCTCCTTTCATCAGATCAGGTGCTTGTTGGCCAGGATGCCAGCCAGCTGCGCAGCGACGTCGTCGCCAGCCAGCATGGTGCCTGCGCCCTTCTGCGGAGGAGTGAAGGACTTGAACACGTTCGTCGGAGAGCCCTTCAGACCGATGGTATCCACCTCGATCAGCGGGTCGTCCTTGAGGGCGTTGTAGTCAAAGACCTCCATGGGCTTGTCGTAGCAGGTAAAGATGCCATTGACGCTCATGTAGCGGGGCTCGTTCAGCTCCTTGATGCAGGTCACCAGGCAGGGAGTCTGGACCTTGATCATCATATAGCCGTCCTCCAGCATCCGCTTGACGGTGAGGGAGTTGCCCTCCTTCTGGATATCGGCTGCATAGGTCACCTGAGGCAGGTGCAGCTTCTCAGCGATCTGGGGGCCTACCTGAGCAGTGTCGCCATCGATCGCCTGACGGCCGCAGAACACAACGTCCTCGGGGCCAACGCCGATCTTATTGACGGCAGCAGCCAGGATCTGGCTGGTAGCAAAGGTATCGGAGCCGCCGAACTCACGGCCGGACACCAGCACTGCACGGTCTGCGCCGCGGGCCAGCAGCTCACGCAGCATCCCCTCGGCCGGCGGGGGGCCCATGGTGACCACCACGACCTCACAGCCGGTGGCGTCCTTCAGCTTCAGAGCAGCTTCCAGAGCGTTCAGGTCATCGGGGTTGGTGATGGTCGCCATCGAAGCGCGATCCAGGGTCCCGTCGGGTTTGACGGCCACCTTGCCGGAGGTATCGGGGACCTGCTTAACACAAACAATTGCTTTCATTGTAAACTCTGCCTCCTTACTTCAGCATCGCGCCGGAGATGACCATCATCTGCACTTCGCTGGTGCCCTCGTAGATCTCGGTGATCTTGGCGTCCCGCATCATGCGCTCGATCGGGTAATCACGGGTGTAGCCGTAACCACCGAACAGCTGCAGGCAGCGGCGGGTCACGTCGCTGGCAGTGCGGGCGGCGATCAGCTTAGCCTCGGCAGCCTCTACGCTGTAACGCACCTTGGCGCCGTTCATGGCCTGCTGCTTCTTTTCTGCAGCGGCATAGACCAGGTACTTGGCGGCATCCACACGGGCCTTCATCTCTGCCAGCTCGAACTGAGTGTTCTGGAACTGAGCGATGCTGCGGCCAAACTGCTTACGCTCCTTGACATAGGCCACCGTCTCATCCAGAGCGCCCTCGGCAATGCCCAGTGCCTGGGAAGCGATGCCGATACGGCCGCCGTCCAGAGCAGACATCGCCAGCTGGAAGCCGCGGCCCCGCACGCCCAGCATACGGTCCTTGGGGATGGTGCAGTCTTCCATGATCAGCTCACAGGTAGAAGAACCGCGGATGCCCATCTTGTCCTCCGGCTTGCCCACGGAGAAGCCGGGGTCGGTGCGCTCCACGATGAAAGCAGAGCAGAGCTTCTGGCTGCGGCCGCGCTTATCCACCACCTTATCGGTAACGGCGATGATAACAAACACGTCTGCGTAGCCTGCATTGGTGATAAAGATCTTGGAGCCGTTCAGCACCCAGCAGTCATCCTTTTCCACTGCGGTGGTCTGCTGGCCCTGAGCGTCCGTGCCGGCACCCGGCTCGGTCAGGCCAAAAGCGCCCAGCCACTCGCCGCTGCACAGCTTGGGCAGGTACTTTGCCTTCTGCTCGGGGGTGCCGTTCTCATAGATGGGGGCAGCGCACAGGCTGGTGTGGGCCGACAAGATAACGCCGGTGGTGCCACAGACCTTGCTCATCTCCTCCACAGCCATAACGTAGGACAGCACGTCGCCGCCTGCGCCGCCCACCTCAGTGGGGAAATAAATGCCCATCATGCCCAGCTTTGCCATCTTCTTGACGGTCTCGGCGGGGAAATACTCCTCTGCGTCCACCTTTTTGGCCAGGGGCTTGACTTCGTTTTCAGCAAACTCGCGGTACATCTTCTGTGCCATCTGCTGCTGCTTGGACAGAGTGAAATCCATCGCTATATCCTCCTAAAGGGTCCTTTTCAGATTGCCGCACCCCACTGGATGCGGTGCAAACAAATTCCTCCCGGCAGCACCTGCCGCCGGGAGAAATGGGTATGCCAGCTTACAGCTCGTCTACCGGGGTCTTGGTGCGGTCTGCGTTGTAAACGTAGAAGCCCTTGCCGGTCTTGCAGCCCAGGTTGCCGCCGCGCACCATCTTGCGCAGCAGCGGGCAGGCACGGTACTTGCTGTCGCCAGTCTCGTTATACAACACATCCATGATGGCCAGGCAGATGTCCAGGCCGATGAAGTCGCCCAGCTCCAGGGGTCCCATGGGGTGGTTTGCACCCAGCTTCATGGCGGCGTCGATGCCAGCAATATTGGAAACGCCCTCCATCTTGATAAAGGCAGCCTCGTTGATCATGGGGATCAGGATGCGGTTGACCACAAAGCCAGCAGCCTCGTTGACCTGGACCGGCTGCTTGCCGATCTCCACAGAGATCTTCTTGATGGTCTCCACGGTCTCAGCGGGGGTGTTGCAGCCTGCGATGACCTCGATCAGCTTCATGCGGTCAGCGGGGTTGAAGAAGTGCATACCCACCAGCGGGCGGCTCAGGCCCTTGCCGATCTCGGTAATGGACAGAGAGGAGGTGTTGGAAGCAAAGATGCACTCCGGCTTGCACAGCTTATCCAGCTCTGCAAAGGTGGTCTGCTTGACCTTCATATCCTCAAAGGCAGCCTCCACGATCAGATCGCAGTCTGCGCACAGGTCTTCCTTCAGGCCCGGGGTGATAGCGCCCACGATGGCATCTGCCTTCTCCTGGGTCATCTTGCCCTTAGCCACCAGCTTGTCGTAGCCAGCCTTGATCTTAGCCAGGCCCTTCTCAGCCCACTCCTGCTTGATATCGCACAGGGCAACGGTGTTGCCCTCCACCTGAGCAAATGCCTTTGCGATGCCCTGGCCCATGGTGCCAGCGCCGATAACACCGATCTTCATAGGAAATCTCCTTTATTCTATCTCACAGTTTATAAAAAACAGTACAGCTTAGTTGTTGGTGAACACAGGCTTCGGCTTCGGTTTCTCGCGGGAGAGGAAGCAAGCCATACCCTCCACCTGGTCGTGGGTCTCAAAGCAGTCGCCAAACAGCTTTTCCTCCACCTCGACTGCCTTTTCGATGGGCAGGGAGATACCGTCGTTCATGGCCTTCTTGCAGTTGCGCACAGCGATGGGTGCGTTCTTGGCGATCTTGGAAGCCAGCTTCAGCACATTGTCCATCAGCTCCGCCTGCGGATACACAGCATTTACCAGGCCGATGCGCAGTGCCTCGTCTGCCTTGATGTTCAGGGCAGAGTAGACCAGCTGCTTTGCCATGCCCATGCCCACCAGACGAGCCAGACGCTGGGTACCGCCAAAGCCCGGGGTGATGCCCAGACCCACTTCCGGCTGACCAAACACAGCATTGTCAGAGCAGATGCGGATATCGCAGCTCATAGCCAGCTCGTTGCCGCCGCCCAGAGCAAAACCGTTGACCGCAGCGATCACCGGAATGGGGAAGCTCTCGATCATCAGGAACACATCGTTGCCCAGCTTGCCGAACTCCTCGCCCTGTGCCTTGGTCATCGTGCTCATGGAGCCGATGTCTGCACCAGCCACAAAGCTCTTATCCCCCTCACCCGTGAGGACGATGCAGCGGATGTTCTGCTGATCCACCGCCTCAAAAGCGGCCTTCAGATCTGCCAGGACCTCCGGGTTCAGTGCGTTCAGTGCCTTCGGGCGGTCGATGGTGATGATCTCCACAGCGCCCTGCACTTCGGTTTTTACAAAAGCCATTGTAAAAAACCATCCTTTCTATCTAAGAAGGCTCCGGGCAGCGGCTACCCGCCGCCCGGAACGATCGTTCAGTCTGCTTTATAAAGAGGAATGTTTAGTCCATCTCAACGATGGTAGCGCAGCCCATGCCGCCGCCGATGCACAGGGTAGCCAGGCCCTTCTTTGCACCGCGGTGCTTCATAGCATACAGCAGGGTGACCAGGATACGAGCACCGGAAGCGCCCACCGGGTGGCCCAGAGCAATGGCGCCGCCGTTGACGTTCAGCTTATCCAGGTCAAAGCCCAGGGACTCGCCCACAGCCACGGACTGAGCAGCAAAAGCCTCGTTGGCCTCGATCAGGTCCATATCGTTGACGGTCAGACCGGTCTTGTTCATGACCTTCTTGGTAGCAGCGATGGGGCCCAGACCCATGACCTCCGGCTCCACGCCTGCCAGAGCACCTGCGACCCAGGTAGCCAGCGGGGTGACGCCCAGTTCCTTAGCCTTCTCCTCGCTCATCACGACCAGAGCAGCTGCGCCGTCGTTGATAGCGGAGGAGTTGCCAGCGGTGACGATGCCGTCCTTAATGAAGGCGGGCTTCAGCTTTGCCAGCACCTCGGGAGAGCTCAGACGGGGGCCCTCATCGGTATCAAACACGGTGTCGCCCTTCTTGCCCTTGATGACCACGGGGACGATCTCGTCCTTGAATGCGCCGTCCTCGATCGCCTTGGCAGCCTTGACCTGGCTGTTGTAAGCGAACTCGTCCAGCTGCTCACGGGTGATGGGGCTGTAGCCGTACTTCTGCTGGTAGGTCTCGTTGGAGCAGATGTTCTCAGCGGTGACGCCCATGTGCTTGTTGTAGCCAGTGGCATCCCACAGAGCATCGTTGACCATGGTGTCCACCAGCTCGCTCTTGCCCATGGGTGCGCCCATGCGGTAGCCGTAGCGGGCCTTCATCATAGCAAAGGGAGCCATATCCATGTTCTCGGTGCCGCCTGCGACCACGATGTCAGCATCGCCGGCCTCGATCATCTGAGCAGCCATGTTCACGCAGTTCAGACCAGAGCCGCAGACCACGTTGACGGTAACAGCGGGGGTCTCGATGGGCAGGCCAGCCTTCAGGGCAGCCTGACGAGCCACGTTCTGGCCCAGGCCGGCCTGGATGACGCAGCCCATATAAACGTGATCCACCTGCTCCGGGGTGATGCCAGCGCGCTGGATGGCCTCTTTGATGACGATGGAGCCCAGCTCAGCCGCCGGGACGTTTGCCAGGGTGCCGCCAAACTTGCCGATGGCGGTACGGCATGCGGACGCGATAACTACTTTCTTCATAAGGATAGCCTCCTGACTAATATATGTGGGTTGCGTTCAGATCACATTTTTATCAAAACGCCGGAAAGGCGTTTTCTCATAGATCGGGGTCTGTCTGCTGCCGGAGCTGTGCAAATTTATCGTGCACAGCCTTTTCCACATTGGGGGTGACGAACTTGGAGATATCGCTGCCGTAGCGGGCAGCCTCCTTGACCACCGTGGAGGACAGATAACTCCACTTGATGCTGGTGGCCAGAAACATCGTCTCGATGCCGGGCATCAGTGCGTGATTGATCTGCGCAAGCTGGATCTCGTTTTCAAAATCCGTCACAGCCCGCAGGCCCCGCACCATCACGGAAGCACGGCGTTTTTTGGCAAAATCCACGGTCAGCCCATTAAAGCTTTCCACTGTAACATTGGGCAGCCCCTGGCAGCACTCCCGCAGCATCTCCACCCGCTCCTCTACGGTAAACAGAGGATGCTTTGAGCTGTTGATCAGCACAGCCACGATCAGTTTTTCGTGGATCTTGGCGGCCCGCTTGATGATATCCAGGTGACCTTTGGTCACCGGGTCAAAGGAGCCGGGGTAAATTGCAATCGGCATTCTAAAATCTCCCTTTCACACCGGGGGGTCCGGTAGGGCCGGGCCGCAGGGTCTCGCGCTATCGTTAATTTTTAGACAATCCCTTGTGGGGGTATGCCCTGTTCCCTGCGACACTATAAGTAAACCACATCGTCAAAATTTTATCAAGTCTTTTTCTTGAAATTCTTCTCCTGTATGTTCCAAACAATCCCAACGAATTTCTGCTGTTTTTGTCCATTCTGCTAATCACGGAGTTTTTACAGTTCAAAGCCTTGATTCTATACATTGTTAATGTTATAACTAAGTTGATGTCGGCCCATCCGGCAGTCCCGGGTCTTTTTTGTATGGACATAGCTTACCATAAAGATGTGTGTAAGGTATGTTGGCCTTGCAAAGCTTATGCAAAGGTCCAGCAAAGATTTGCCCGGCTTTGGCAGAAAACCGAGAGTTTACAATTCTTCTATATTATTATCGGAGAGGATGGTTTATAATGGACTTCAAGGCACTGTATGCAGACAAGCAGATGACCGCAGCCCAAGCTGCCGCCCTGGTGCAGAGCGGCGATTGGGTGGACTACGGCTGGACCGCCAACACCCCTGTGGCGGTGGATGCAGCCCTGGCCCAGCGCCTGCCCCAGTTGGAAGGGGTCAATTTCCATGGCGGTATCCTGATGTGGGTGCCCGAGATCTTCCAGATCCCGGACCCTGCTGCCCATATGACCTGGAACAGCTGGCACATGAGCGGCATTGAGCGCAAAGCCATTGCACAGGGATTTGCGTTCTACTGCCCCATCCGCTACTCGGAGCTGCCCCGTTATTACCGGGAAAGCCCGGACCCCGTAGATGTGGCGGTGTTCCAGGTAGCCCCCATGGACGCCCACGGTTACTTCAACTTTGGACCCAGCGCCTCTCATCTGGGGGCCGTGTGTGAAAAGGCCCGCAAGATCATTGTGGAGGTCAACACCAACATGCCCCGCTGCCTGGGCGGCAGCGAAAACAGCGTCCACATCTCGCAGGTAACGGGTATCGTGGAGGGCGATAACCCCCCCATCGGCCAGATGGCCGCTCCCGGTGCCGCAACAGAGGTGGACCTGAAAGTAGCAAACCTTGTGGTGCCCCAGATCCCGGACGGCGCCTGCCTGCAGCTGGGCATCGGTGGGATGCCCAACGCCATTGGCGGGCTGATCGCTCAGAGCGACCTGAAAGACCTGGGTGTACACACAGAGATGTATGTGGATGCCTTTGTGGACATTGCCCGTGCAGGCAAGATCAACGGCAGCCGCAAACAGCTGGACAAGGGCCGCCAGGTGTACGCCTTTGGCGCCGGCACCCAAAAACTGTACGATTACCTGAACGACAACCCGGAGTGCATGTCTGCTTCGGTGGAGTACACCAACGACATCCGCACCATTGCCGCGCTGGATAATTTCATCTCCATTAACAATGCGGTGGACGTGGATCTGTTTGGACAGGTAAATGCAGAGAGCGCTGGTGTCAAGCACATCTCGGGCGCAGGCGGTCAGCTGGACTTTGTGCTGGGCGCCTATCTGTCCCACGGGGGCAAAAGCTTCATCTGCCTGTCCTCCACTTTCATGAACAAAAAGACCGGCAAGCTGGAGAGCCGTATCCGTCCCACCCTGGTGAACGGCAGCATTGTGACCGATACCCGCGCCAATGTTCACTATCTTTGCACCGAATATGGCTGCGTCAACCTGAAGGGCCTGTCCACCTGGCAGAAGGCCGAGGCCCTGATCAGCGTTGCTCACCCGGATTTCCGGGAGGAGCTGATCGCTCAGGCAGAGCAGCTGCACATCTGGCGCAGAAGCAACAAACGTTAAAAGCACCCGCCGACGCGCCAGGCTGGCGGGCACGGAGGAGCCATGATCGACAAAAAGCCACACATCAAACCCTATCTGTATGGGATGCTGGCTGGGTTTGGAGCCATCAGCCTGAGCATTGCCTTCTTCTTCCTGATCTACCGTTTCCAAGGTTTTGGGGACGCGATCTCGGTGCTGACCGGCATCCTGATGCCGTTCATCTACGGCGCAGTGATCGCCTACCTGCTCAAGCCGGTGTGCAACACCGTTGAAAATTTCCTGCGGCGCAGCTTCCCAGAGAAAGCCCACAAAGCGGTGGAACCGGTCGCGATTTTGCTGACCATGCTGTTTGGGGTGCTGCTCGTCTATGCACTGCTGATGATGATCATCCCGCAGCTGATCACCAGCGTCACCACTCTGTACTATACCGCCCAGCGCAACATCAACCGGTTTGTGGCTTGGATCTCCACCCAGGAGTTTTTTGAGGAGAACCACGATCTTTTACTGATGATCGAATCCGCTTACGACAGCATCTCCCTGAACCTGGACACCTGGATCAAGACCACCCTGGTCCCCTCGATGCAGAACATCGTCTCCGGCGTGGGCAGCGGCGTGATCAGCGTGGTGAACACCTTGAAAAACCTGCTGATCGGCATCATCGTGGCGGTCTATCTGCTGGCCAGCCGCAAGCGGTTTGCACAGCAGGCCAAGATGATCCTGTACAGTGCAGTCCCCAGCCCTTGGGCACAGCGCATCCTGGATGAGGTAAAATACGCAGACCGGATGTTCGGCGGTTTTATCAACGGCAAGATCCTGGACTCGGCCATTATTGGCGTGCTTTGCTATATCGTCTGCCTGATCGTCCGGTTCCCCAGCGCTCTGCTGGTGTCGGTGATCATCGGTGTCACCAACGTGATCCCCTTCTTCGGGCCTTTTATCGGCGCCATTCCTGCCACGCTGCTGATCCTGATCCAGGACCCCATCAAAGCCATCTGGTTCGTTTTGTTTGTCTTTATCCTCCAGCAGCTGGACGGAAATGTGATCGGACCCAAGATCCTGGGCAACTCCACCGGACTCTCCAGCTTCTGGGTGCTGTTTGCCATTCTGCTGTTTGGCGGCCTGTGGGGTTTTGTGGGCATGATCGTAGGCGTGCCGCTGTTTGCCGTGATCTACGATGTAGTAAAAAAGCTGGTGTTGTTTGGCCTGCGCCGCAACGGACAGACGCAGATGTACGACGCCTACCACGACACCTTTGGAGAATCCTGCGAGGGAACGCCCCCTTGTCCCCCAGACAGTCCTGCAGCACCTGAAGTGCAACCGGAACAGGCGGAATAAGCGCCTCTCCCACACACATTTCGTTGGCCTATGCATTGCGCATAGGCCAACTTTTTATGCCCAAGCAAAAAGGACGCGATGCTTTGCATCGCGTCCAAAAAGCCGCTCCCGGCTGGTCAGCCGTTTTGAGCCACCATGTGGATCAGAGCAGCGCCCTTTTCCATGGGAACCCGGTAAGACGTATAGTAACGGCCGGCATCTGCGGCCAGCTTCGTCTCCGTGCCGTCCTCTGCCACCAGATACAGGTCGTAGCCCTGCACCGCCTCGTTGGCAATGCGGACCCGCGGGTCGATCTCATCCATTGCGCCCTGCCCGCTGAGGCAGGTGACCGTCATCATCTTTTCCCCGTTGTCCAGGGTCCCCGTATAAACGTAGAGCTGTCCGTAGGCCGAAAAGCTGTCCGTGATCTCCGTCATCACTGCCTTATCGTTCACCTTGCCGCACTCTGCGCAGAAATCGTAGCTCTTGACCGTGCCATCCGGTGCTGTATAGTTTGCCGTTACCACCGCATTATCGCAATGGCCGCCATCGTACAGGCCGCAGGTGCTGGCCTTATAGCCGGTGATCCGGTAGGGAGATGCCTCCGCTGCAAAGCTGGCCAGTGCGCCGCCGGTCATCACACACGCCGACAGAGTAACCATTGCAACCGCTTTCATGATCTTTTTCATAGTAACCGCCTTTCTTCCTTTGATCGCTCCAACGATCAAGGAACCTGTTCTAAATTCCGCAGCCGGGTCTGAAAAGAAGCTCAGGCGCCCCTTCCGTGCTTGCTTCGGTACCTGTATTGTAGCAGCACAGCCTTGTGCCCCGCTGAAGATAGGATGAATTTTAGCTTAAATCTCTGCCCTTTGGCAGAGAACAGGGGGCTTTTGCTGCCCGGCCGAGGACGTCACTGGCGCGGGGAGTTTTGCACCACCCTGTTATCTTTTTATACGGCATAGCCGCAGGCGCTCCTGCAAAAAGGCGGAATATTTTTGCGAAATTTTCCCGATGTTTAGTCCCCCTGACCAAATACAGACATAAAAACACCCGCACGCTCTGCAAAGGGAACGTGCGGGCTTTTTTGTTATGTGTTATGCAAGACGTGGAAGTTTGCAAAACAAAACGAACACACTGCCGACCGTTTGAATGGTGACACTGTGTTCGTTTTGCATTTGATTGGTGGAGAATACCGGGATCGAACCGGTGACCTCTTGCATGCCATGCAAGCGCTCTCCCAGCTGAGCTAATCCCCCATAAGCTGGTTTTTGTTTGCCGCACCCTGGCGACGTTGATTATTATACCAGCCCACAGCAGGATTGTCAACACTTTCAGACAAGTTTTTTGAAGAAATCCTTCCCTCTTACAAAACAACGCTCTGTCCTGTAGACAGATAATGGAGACGGTGCATATAAGGCCGCATAAACTCATACTGCGCACAGCCGGTACAGTGGCAGGTATAAAACTCCGTGTCCATCCCATCCAGCTGGCGGGCGTACCCGGCCAGGATATCATCCAGCGGCAGACCGGAGAAGTGGAATCCACCCACCAGCACATCCGGCTGGAACCACTGGGCGATATCCAGCACACCTTTGTGAGAGCAGCCGCTGATCAGCACTCGTTTTCCCTCTTCCTCGATCAAAAGGTACTGCTCATGGCGGAAATCCTCCGGCAAAAGAGCACCCTCCTGCACCATAGTCAGGCCAAAACTGCCCAGATCCCATTGTTTTGTGCGATCATTGCAGGAATACAGGGTCAGCCCAGGGGCGATCATCTGCTGGTCTGCCACAAAATGCAGCCGGTCGCACCCCTGCAGAGCCGGGTCCAAGCCGATATACCGTTCGGCACCGTGGTAATGGGGCTGAAATGCGTAGCGGCTCAGATAGACCGGCGCTGTCTTATTCAGCTCCAAAAAGTGCGTCAGTCCGCCGCCATGGTCGTAATGTCCGTGGGACAGCACCGCCAGATCCACCTTAGCCAGGTCAAGCCCCAATGTCTGGGCATTTTGGGCAAACAAGCCGCTCTGCCCCATATCAAACAGCAGGGTCTTGCCTGCCGCCTCGATGTACAGCGAAAGTCCATGCTCCTTGCCCAAACGAGGGTCCGCAGTAGTATTTTCCACTAAAGATGTGATCTTCATGGTCAGCCTCCTCCTTCTGTCTGCACCCGGCAGACGCTGCGCCGGGGAATCCTTTTGTTTTCAGTATGGTCTGCCCGGCTGCTTTTGTCAAGGCGCAAAAGACGAAAGCACCTGCAGATCCTGCAGGTGCTTTTGCCTTTTACGAGAAGGGAGGAGAATTGCGGAAACAAGATAAATCAGAGCGAGGAGAGCTTCCCTCCCCTACAGGTCAGATCACATGATACTCCTGCAGCAGCTTTTCTACGTCGGTATTATGGATCTTCTCCAGCACCTTTTTCAGCGCCAGCTTTTCTGCAAAGCCCAGGTGCATCTCGGTGAGGGGCTTGCCGTCCCGCAGGCGGATGGTGGCATTCAGCAGATCCCGGATATCATAGGTGCTGCCCCACACTTCCGGCACGCCGCGGTCAATGTTCAGCAGGGTGTAAACGGCTTCCATACCGGTGCGCATCGAATACTCGGTTGTAAAAATGGTGTCCCGTGCGGTCTCGGCAAACTGACCGATAAAGGCAAAGTTGACTGCCCCTTCCGGCACGATCTTCGGCCGGTCGGTATCGGTGCGCGGCATAAAGAAGGCGTCGATGTAAGGCATCATGACCGGCACGGTGTTGGCGCTGTGCTCTGCCAGATCCTCAATCTCAGATTCCGGCACACCCAGATGATACAGCCACTCCATGCAGATCTCCTTGCCGGTGCACTCCCGCATGGGCTTTTTGATGTAGTTGCCGGGCTTATCGGTAAACAGCGAGTAGACCCATACCAGGCAATGGCCCCGGGGCTGATCCCGGAACTGCGGCTGCCGGTTGATGGTCCAGCTCATCAGCCAGCCAGAGTCCTTGACGGTAACGATGCCGCCGGTGACCACACCGCCGCTGAAGGGATCCCGCTTGCAGATATTCTTGATGTAAGGGATGATCCGCTGGTCCAGCGTTTCCACGGTCGCAGACATCCAGTTGGTCTTTTCCGGGTCAAAGCAGAACTTGTCCGGGTTGCCAAAAGCAGGGTCCTGGGCTGCGATCCGCCGCCACATATCCCAGCCGCCGCCGGGGCGGATCTCGGTATCATATGCAGCGGGGGTGTTCTGACTGCCCATGGTGGAGTTCTCCACACAGCCGCCGGGGGTGATGAAGACCAGGTCGTTCTCGGTCAGGTCCACAAACTCCTGCTGGCCATCCCGCTGCAGCTCGATCCGGGTGGCCTGCTTGCAGCCGGGCTTCAGATCGAACTCCACATTCATCACCTTGATGTTATAGTGGAACTGCACGCCGTGATCTTCCAGATATTTGATCATCGGCAGGATCATGGACTCATACTGATTGTACTTGGTGAACCGCAGAGCCGTGAAATCCGGCAGGCCGCCAATGTGATGGATGTAGCGTTTGATATAGCGCTTCATCTCCAATGCGCTCTGCCAGTTCTGGAACGCAAACATCGTGCGCCAGTACAGCCAGAAGTTGGAGTTGAACACCTCATCATCAAAGAAATCTTCGATCTTTTTGTCAAACAACTCCTCATCCGGGGTAAAGAACAGCCGCATGATCTCCATCGCTGCCTTGTCCGACACTGCAAACTTGCGGTCGGTGTGGGCATCCTGGCCGCATTTCTCGGTAGCGCGGCAGAGGGAGAAGTTTGGGTCCTTTTTATTCAGCCAATAATATTCGTCCAGCACACTGACCCCATCGGTCTCGATGGAGGGGATCGAACGGAACAGATCCCACATGACCTCAAAATGGTTGTCCATCTCACGGCCGCCCCGCATCACATAGCCCACGTCAAACCGCCAGCCATCGCAGGCGCCGCCGGGCAGCGGGTCTTTTTCAAAAATATGGACATTGCTGCCCTTCATCTGACCATCCCGCACCAGATAGCAGGCAGCGGAAAGAGCCGCCAGACCTGTTCCGATGATGTAGGCCGCTTTATGGTCCACACCCTCCGGCTTCAGGGGCCGGGCAAATGCCTCGTAGTTGCCACTGGAGTAATACATAGAAAAAGCCTCCTTGCAAATTCAACTCAGAGCGGCTGTTCTTATGCAGCGCTGTTGGTAACACTACTATACCCAAACCCCTGCAAAGGCTCAATAAACAGCCGGGCCCCTGTGATGGAAGTTTCATCACAAAGGCCCGGCTGATTTATTTTTGATTATTCCGCACCGTTTGATGGGTGCAGCCAGCTATTACTCCAGCTCAGCCAGAGCCGTGCGGATATTGGCCAGCACCTTCTGGCTCAGCAGCACAAAAGCCTGCTTGGTGCGTCCCGCAGAGACATTCTGGCAATGGACGTTGTCCCGGTCAAAGAAGCCCTCTGCCACAGCGCCTGCAGCGGCCCGGGTATCGCAGAAGAAATGGGTACCCGGCTGATCCAGCCAGCGCTCCAGCGCTGCGGAGTCAAAGCCAGGGCCGATGGAAGTGTTGAACAACACCTTGCCTGCACCCAGCTGCTCAAACTCCGGCTGGCCCAGCAGCAGCACATTCTTGTTCAGGCAGGTAAACACCACCTGGCTATCCTTCAGCAGAGCATCCAGCGGCTTATAGCTCATCCCGGCGGCCTCGGCTTCCGGCTTGCGGCTGCGGCTGTAATAGCTGACCTCTGCCCCCATAAAGGCCAGCGCATCGGCGATCATCTTGCCGGACACGCCCAGACCCACGATGCCCACCTTCAGACCCGTGATCTCCACCGGCTCATCCTGCAGCATCGGCATCCCAAAACCGTGCAGCAGACCGATCAGTTCATGCAGGACATACTCGACCACGCCCCGGTCGCCGTAATCCCGGATGCCCAGCACCCGGATGCCCTTTTCCCGGGCAAAGGCAATATCCACGTTTGCGCTCTGCTCAGAGTAGAGGCTGCAGCACATGCCAATGTAGCGGATCTTGGGGCAGCGCTCGATCACCTCACGGCCGATACGGGAGGTATAGCTCAGCAGTACTGCATCTGCATCTCCAATGCGGCGCACGATCTCATCATCATCGGCGGGGATGTCCGTAAACAGCTCCACCTGCTGTGCATAGCGGGACAGTTCCTGCTCGGCAGAGGGGATCAGGCTGACTGGCTCGATGGCAACCAACTTCTGAAACATAGTCATGTAAGCTCCTTCCTTGCAGAGAAAGCTCTGCGGCTGATTTTATTGCTTCTATCAGTATACCATGAAACGCCGTTTAGGGAAAGCGGCTCTGCCGGTACTTCAAAAACCGCCTTTTCTAAAAAGCGGCTTTCTCCTTGCAAAGCCCAGCGGCAGGCTGTATAATAAGATAAAAAGTTGTTATTTCACTCTTCCCTCGCATTTGCCGGATGTAAACACAGCAGAAAGGAGGCCCCGTCCCTTGGAAACGCAGCGCACCTATTTTGCCATAGACCTCAAGAGCTTTTATGCCTCGGTGGAGTGCATGGACCGGGGGCTGGACCCGCTGACCACCCATCTGGTGGTGGCGGACACCTCCCGCACCGAAAAGACCATCTGTCTAGCGGTCTCCCCCTCTCTCAAAGGGTACAAGATCCCCGGGCGGGCCCGGCTGTTCGAGGTGGTGCAGCGGGTGAACCAGGCCAACGCCCAGCGGCTGCAAGCTGCGATCCGGCAAAAGCAAACACTGCGGGGCGAGGACGGACGATTCCACTTTACCGGGGCTTCGGCAGATGCCAAGGCTCTGGAAAAAGACCCCAGTTTGCAGATCAAATTCATTGCTGCACCGCCCCGCATGGCCCGGTATCTGGAGGTCTCCACCCAGATCTACAAGACCTATCTGCAATTCGTCTCCCCGGACGATATCCACCCCTACTCCATTGACGAGGTTTTTATTGACGCCACCGCCTACCTGCCCTATTACCATCTCAGCGCCCATCAGCTGGCCATGCGGATGGTGCGGGCTGTGCTGGAGAACACCGGCATCACTGCCACAGCAGGCATCGGCAGCAACCTCTACCTGGCAAAGCTGGCCATGGACATCGTGGCCAAACACGCCGCACCCGACCCGGACGGCGTGCGCATCGCTCAGCTGGACGAACTGTCTTACCGGTACCTTTTGTGGGATCATCGACCGTTGACCGACTTTTGGATGACCGGCCCCAGCACCGCCAAAAAGCTGGAGGCACACGGCATACACACCATGGGACAGCTGGCCCGTGCCTCGGTGTGCAACGAAGACTGGCTGTACGACACCTTTGGGGTGGATGCAGAGCTTCTGATCGACCACGCCTGGGGATACGAGCCCTGCGGCCTTGCCCAGATCAAAGCCTACCGTCCCAGCTCCAACAGCATCTGCGAAGGGCAAGTTCTCAGCTGCCCCTACCCCTTTGCCAAAGCACGGCTGATCGTGCAGGAGATGGCCGAACTGCTGTCCTTTCGGCTGATGGAAAAGCAACTGGCAGCGCAATCAGTAACGCTGGAGATCGGCTATGACCGGGAAAATGTGGACACCGGCCGTTACCACGGGCCGACCAAACTGGACCCCTACGGCCGCACCCTGCCCAAACCCGCCCACGGCACAGCCCGTTTTGATGCCCCCACCAACCTGGGCAGCCAGATCATTGGCAGCTGTGTGAAATTGTTTGCGCAGATCGCAGATCCCTCTTTAACGGTACGCCGTGTGACCTTGACAGCCAATCGGGTAGAAACCGATCAAGGCATCTGCCAGGTGGACTTATTCACCGACCTGCGCAAACAGGAAAAAGAGCGCAAATTGCAGCAGACCATGCTGGACATCAAGACCCGCTTTGGCAAAAATGCGGTGCTGAAAGCCAGCAGTTATGAGGAAGGCGCTACCATGCGCCAGCGCAACGGACAGATCGGCGGCCACAAAGCCGAATAAAGGAGCCATCCATGGAGGAGTACAAAAATACCCCAGAGGGGCGGGACGTGACCCGAAAATACGCTGATATCCTAGCATTGTCCCGCCCGGACAGCGAGGAGAGCCGCCGCCGTCACCCCCGGATGAGCTTGGAGAACCGGGCAAAGATCTTTTCCCCCTTTGCCGCTCTGCGGGGGTATGATGAAGAACTGGATGCAGAAAAACAGCGCAGCCAGCGGGTCCCGCAGCGTTTTTTGAGCGAAGAAGAAAAGGAGCAGCTCTCCCAAAAGCTGCTCCTTTTGACCAAAGGTTCCCAGGTGCGGGTGCGGTATTTTGCAGCGGACACGGCACAGCCCGCCCATCCGCCTGTGGGTTTTTACCACACCATCACTGGGACGGTCCAGCGGATCGACCCGGTCTATCGACTCCTGCATCTGGAGGACCGATCCATCCCGTTTGAGACCCTGGATCAGATCCAGCCGCTGTGAGCTTACATCTTCAGCACAGATTCCCAGATCTCCTCAATGACCGGGACCCCCAGTTCCAGGTTCTCCCGTGTATCCCGCAGCGATCTCTCACCGGGATAGAACACCTCTGCCCCCTCTTTTACCGGCTGGCTGGCCTTGACATCCTGTAAGATCTCATCGGCGATGGCGTCGGTCTGTTCCGGCGTATTGAACTTGCCGGGGTCGATGGCCAGCATGATCTGCGTGACCCCCGCTTCCTCCTCAAAGGTGCCAATGGTATGGACACTGTTGCCCCCCGACAGTACCGCACCGATCAGGTCCAGCGCCACGGAGAGACCACTGCCCTTCCAGTAGCCCATGGGCAGCACACGGCCGGTCTTTTCAATGGCGGCGGGGTCGGTGGTCAGCTGACCGTTTTCATCGTAGCCGCCGGGCACCGGCAGCGGGATGCCCCGCAGACGGCAATCCTCCATTTTGCCATAGCTGAACTGGCTGATGGCAAAATCCAGTACCATATGCTCGCCGTTTGTGCGGGGCACAGCCAGGATCAGCGGATTATTGCCGATGCGGCAGTCCTTGGCGCCCCAAGCGGGCATATTCGGGGTGGTGTTGGACCAGCAGATGCCGATGCAGCCCGCATTGGCCGCCTGCCAGCCATAGGTGCCGCCCCGCATCCAGTGGTTATTGTTGCCCAGAGCCACCAAGCCAATACCGTGCTCCTTAGCCAGCTGACAGGCCCGGTCCATCGCATGCCAGGCATTCAAGGGGCCAAAGCCACGGTGCCCGTCCCACCGCTCCATGCAGCCCATCTGGACTTCGCAGGTAGCCTTGGCCGTGGGGTCTACGACGCCCCGCTCCAGGTAGCCCACCAACCGAGGAAAACGGTTCAGACCATGGCTGTATACCCCGGCCAGGCTGTTTTGTGCAAAGATCGTGGCCGCCGCCTGCGCATCCTGCGGGGCAAAGCCCCGGGCCGACAGCACCCGGGCAAACTGACGGACCATTTCTTCATAAGGGACACGTTTCATTTTAATCTGCTCCTTTATCGTATGGTAAGGGGGGTCTTCTTTCAAGATTACCGTTTTATGTGGGTGCTGTCAAGACAGCCGCTGCAAGCAAAAGCAGCATCCCTTTTGGCAGGGGTGCTGCTTTTCTTTTTTAATGCTCTATCCAGGCTGCGCCTGCATATGGCAGGGTCCCGCTCAGCCCTCCCACCGCTCAAAACGGTAGATCTGATGCGCATCGGGGTACTTTGCCCGGTCCACCTCGCTCATGAACATCTCATAGGGGCGCACACAGACCTTAAACGGCGGATACAGTGCCTGATAGACCACCATCTGTTCCTCTGTTTCGGTGTGCTGCGCAAATGCAAGCACCTTATACAGGTACTGCGTGGAGCCATCGGTCACCCACTCTCGTTTGAAATGGCGGACGATGTCCCCTTCACGGATCTCTTTTTCTCTCATACACACTCTCCTTTTTCAACCATTGTACCATAGGTCTGCCGTGGAGTAAATACCGCCCGATGCGGCATCATCAGAGAAAGCATCCGCCCACGCCCGCAAAGAAAAACAATCGTATTATCGGCAAACAGTCCCGAATATTGCATAGGTTTTTATCATTCCATTATCTTTCTGTGAATTTTAGCACTCATCGCTTGACAGTGCCAACGCCCTGTGCTATAACAAGGCTGCGCTCAGGGGAACGGGTCCCAAAGATGCAGAACGATGCATCCCCCCTTCCCCCTCAAACGCATACAATTATAAGACCCGACCTAAAGCCAAGCCCCCGCCGCATACCGGTCCAGGGCCCGGCCAGAAGCCGAGATTGGAGGAATGATTTATGCTGATGCCCACTGTTTTTCATGAAAATCTGTTTGATGATTTCTTCGATCCGTTCTGGAATGACGCCGCTTTGGAGCGCGCCATGAATCGGGAGGCGCACAGCGTCTTTGGCAAGCATGGCGCCAATATGATGAAGACCGATGTCAAGCAGACCGATACCGGCTATGAAGTCGCAGTGGATCTGCCCGGCTGCAAGAAAGAGGATGTGCAGATGGAGCTGTCCGGCGGATACCTGACCATTCAGGCCGTGCGCAGCCACACCAAGGACGACCAGCATCAGAATGGCCGCTATCTGCGCAGAGAGACCTTCAGCGGCAGCTGCGCCCGCAGCTTTTATGTGGGCGAGGGCTTGCGCAAAGAGGATATCCACGCCAAATTCGAGGATGGCATCCTGCGCATCGAGCTGCCTGCACCGCAGCAGACACCCAAGCTGCCGGAAAACCCCAATTTGATCAAGATTGAATGATCCGGCCCTGCTGCGCCGCAAAAAACAGCTGTGCCCGGAGAGATTTTTCCCTCCGGGCTTTTTTTGTGCGGCCTGCGGCGCAGGGTTGCATGGAGTGAAAAGGCTGTGTTATACTGAACGGTAGAACACTCAGTGCTGTTTTGCGGAAAGGAAGCAGATGCCATGCGAATAAAGGATTTTGAGGCATTGAAGCTGTGGCTGGAAAACCGGCCGGACTATTCCACCCCCATCCCCTCTGATTGGAGAGCGAAAGCCGCCAACGGAGAACCCCTGGACACCGACCCTTCTGCCAAGGTGATCATGCGGCGGGACCAGGAAAACGTCTACACTTCTTTTGCCAACGCCGATCTTTTAGCCAACAAATTTGCTGTGCGGCAAAAATATTCCATCGACATCCCCACCCACCGCCATGAATATATCGAGATCACCTATGTTGCCCAAGGACATGTGACTGTGGTCATTGAGGGACAGGAGGTGCAGATGCGGCAGGGCGACCTGTGCATCATGGACAAAAATGTGCGCCACTCCTCCGGGTTGATGACCGGCGAGGACTGGGTGTTCAACCTGATCATGACCGAAGAGTTTTTTGATACAGTGTTCATGTACCTGCTCTCGGAGGATAATTATATCTCCAACTATATCGTAAACAGCTTCTACTCTGAAAAAAAGCTGCGCCGGCATCTGCTGTTCCATCTGGAGGATGAACCGTTTTTGGAAGCACTGCTGGAGCAGATCCTCTGCGAATATTACGCCGGTGACAACTGGAGCGAGGGCAAGATCACTTCCTGTCTGGTGATCTTGTTTACCGAGCTGTCCCGCATGGCCGAAAAAGGCGACAGCGACGAGACCATTGCCCGCAAGCTATCCGAAGTCTCCCGCGATTTAATGGAGTACCTGAAAGAGCACTACCAGGAGGCCAACTTGTCCGCAGCAGCGGAGTACCTGCACTTTCACCCCAACTATCTGTGCAGCGTGCTGAAAAAAGAGACCGGCAAGACCTTTAAGGAACTGGTGACCGAAGTGCGCATGATGGAGGCCGCCAACCTTTTGCAGAACACAGATTGGAAGATGCAGCAGATCGCGCAAAAGATCGGTTATGCCACTGAGGGCTATTTTTACCGTCAGTTTCGCCAAAAATATCACATCTCGCCCAATAAATACCGGGAGGAACACAGAAAAACTTAACTTTCGACAGACGGACCTTTGATTTGTGTGTGAAATCTCTGTCAATCTTTCGTTATACTGTACTTGTTTGGAACAATGGGCAGCCTTTTGTCCGTTGCATGTTTTGCGTATAACAAGGAGGCATTATCAGAGATGAGCAACCAGAAAGCAACCCCTCGGATGGAACTCGTCCGGGTCGTTATGACCCCCCTGGGTTCCGCAGCGTCCAACGTGTTCAACATGTTGAACATGATGTTCTTTTTGACCTTCTGCACCGAAGCGCTGAACCTGAATGTCGTTGTTGTGGGCGTGGTCATGACGGCCATGCGTCTGTTTGACGGCATCACCGACCCCATCATCGGCAATATCATTGACCGCACCGAGACCCGGTTCGGCAAGTTCCGCCCCTTCCTGGTGATCGGTTCTGCGATCCTGCTGGGCGCAAGCTTTGCTATCTATGTTGGCTCTTTTGCAATCCCGCAGAGCTTCCGCATGGTGTGGGTCGTGCTGTGGTACGCTGTGTGGGTCATTGGCTACACCTGCATGACCACCGTGAACAAGTGCGTGCTGTCTGTGGTCACCAAGAACCCCAAGATCCGTCCTGTTTCCGGTATCGCCGGCGGCGTGTACAGCACCCTGATCAGCGCAGCTGTGACTGTGGGCATCGTGCCGCTGCTGCAGAAGTACGGCGGCCTGGGCTCTCAGCAGGGCTGGACGGCCATCATCATCGCTGCTTTCGTGCTGCACCTGGTGTGCCTGCTGGCAAACCTGTGGGCTATCTCCGCAGCTGATAAGCCGGAGAACTTCCAGCACGGCGAGAAGGCCGAGTCTGCCAGCTTCAAGGATATGGTGGAGCTGGTCCGCATCAACCAGCCGCTGCGGATGCTGGTCCTGGCTGCTTCCACCGATAAGATCGCTGCTACCATTCAGAGCGCCTGCACCGTGTACTTCTACGTTTACGGCGTGCAGAACCTGGATATGCAGCCCATCGTCAGCGCATTTTCTACCCCGATGTCCCTGATCGGCGCTTTCGTTGCCGGTGCTGTGGCTGTGCGCTACACCTGTAAGCGTGCTTACCTGATGGGCGCCATTGCAAACTTTGTCTGCGAGGCTATCCTGCTGGTCTTCCGTCCCTTTGGCGAGGGCACCGTGGTGCTGTTTGTTGCCCTGATGGCCAGCAACATGCTGTTCCGCCGTTTCTCTGCACAGAACACCGACCCCATGATCGCCGAGATCATCGACTACCACAAGCTCAAGACCGGCAAGTTCATGCCTGGTAAGATCGGCGCTACCTTCAGCCTGCTGGACAAGGTCATCAGCGCCTTTGGCACCTCCATCGTTGGTATCGTGATGGGCGCCTGCGGCTACGTTGCCGGCGCTGCTCCCACCACCACCCTGTATGTGGCTGTTCTGCTGATGTACCTGGGCGCACCCCTGCTGGGCGACCTGTGCAGCATCATCGGTCTGAAGCGTTATCACATCACCCCGGAGGAGTACGCTGCAATGTACCCGCAGAAATCTTCTTCGTGAAAAGGAGCCTGCAGTTATGAGAAAAACCCTCAGCTTAAATGAGAATTGGCTTTTTACCCGGCAGGGACAGGACCCCTGCACTGTACAGCTGCCCCATACCTGGAACGCTCAGGACGGGCAGAGCGGCACATCCATGTGGCGGGGCGTGGGCCGCTATGAAAAGCGGCTGACCTTTACCCCGGAGGACCTGCAGTCCTTTTTGTACCTGGAGATCGGTGCAGCCTCTCTGGTAAGCCGGGTATATGTCAACGGCCAGCTGGCAGCGGAGAACCGGTTCCCCTTCTCTTTGTACCGTCTGCCCCTGAATGACTGGCTGCAGCCGGGAGAAAATACCCTGTTGCTGGAGGCCGACAATGCCGAGTGCGACAATGTGTATCCCCGTATGGCCGATTTCTCTTTTTACGGCGGGGTATACCGGGATGTCCGTCTGATCGCAGACGGCCCCATTCACTTTACAGAGACGGACCGCAGCCGGGATGGTGTGCAGGTGCGCACCAGCAAAAAGGCTGACGGCAGCTGGGAGCTGCAGGTCACCGGTACCCTGGTGAACCACGGCTCGGACTGCCCCGGCCGGGTGACTGTGCGGCTGACCGATGCTGACACCGATCTTACCGCCCAGTGCGAGCTGCAGCTGACTGCGCAGACCCCCTTTGCCGTACATCTGGATGTGCCCTCCCCTCACCTGTGGCAGGGCACCGCTGACCCCCATCTGTATACCGCAGAAGTGCAGGTCTGGGCGGACCAGACTCTGCTGGACACCCGCTGTGTGGAGACCGCTTTCCGCGAGATCTGCATTACACCGGACAAGGGTCTTTTCCTCAACGGGCAGCACCTGAAGCTGCGGGGCGTTGCACGCCACCAGGATTTTGGCGGCGTAGGCAACGCTGTGACCCCGGCACAGATGGACACGGACCTGGCCCTGATCCAGGAGCTGGGCGCCAACTCGGTGCGTCTGTCCCACTACCAGCACGACGATTATTTTTACACGCTGTGTGACCGCGCCGGTATTCTGGTATGGGCCGAAGTGCCCTTTATCAGTCTGCCGTTTACCGAGCAGGCTGGCATGGAAAATATCGAAGGCCAGATGGAGTGCCTGGTAAAACAGTGCGGCAACCATCCCTCTATCTACTGCTGGGGCGTGCAGAACGAGATCACCATTGCAGGCGAAAGCCCGGAGATCCACCAGATGGTGCAGCACATGGCCCAGTACACCAAAAAGCTGGACCCCACCCGCTACACAGCCGAGGCCAACATCTACTCGGTAGAGAACCAAAGCCCCCTGAACCGCCTGGCCGATCTGGTGGGCTACAACCTGTACTACGGCTGGTACTACCAGAACATCCCGGATCTGCAGGTGCGTCTGGATACCTTCCACGCCCAGTGCCCGGATATCCCGCTGATGGTCACCGAGTACGGCGTGGATACCAACCCTGCACTGCACAGCTATGAGCCCAGCGTAAAGGACTACACCGAGGAATATCAGCTGCTGTTCTCGGACAACGCACTGCGTGCCTTTGAGGAGCGGGACTTTATGGTGGGCAGCTATGTGTGGAACATGGCCGACTTTGGCAGTGCTGCCCGGAACGAGGGCGGCAAGACCGGTCAGAACCAGAAGGGTCTGGTCACGATCGACCGCCAGCTGAAAAAGGATGCATTTTACCTCTACAAAGCCTATTGGTCGGCGGAAAAGTTCGTCAAGCTGGCAGGCAGCCGGTTTGTCCATCGTCATCGGGAGTGCAATGACCTGACCGCCCTGTCCAATCTGGCAAAGCTGGCCCTGTATGTGAACGGAACTTTGGTCCAGCAGACCCAGCAGGTGCAGCCCATGACCACCTTTGCAGCGGTTCCCCTGCAGATGGGTGAGAACGAGATCCTGCTGCAGGGCTGGGATGAAGACGGCAACCTCTATGAGGACCGCATGACCCTTTGCCGTGTGGAGCAGCCGGATACCAGCTATGTACTGCCCAAAACGGCAGGCACCCGGGCCACCAACTGGTTCGAGGGGATGGATCTGCCGGAAGTCGAGCCTTTTGAGCTGGACGAAAACTGCTACTCCAGCCGGGACAAGGTGGGCGTGCTGCTGAAGAACCCCCAGGCTCATGCAGTCCTGTCCAAGTACTTTGGCCGGATGCTGGATGATCCCCGTCGTGCCCTGATGGAGAGCATGACCATCGATGCCATGTCCAAGCTGAGAAACCTGGGAATGCCCCAGGGTCTGGTGGACGTGCTGAACCGTGAGCTGAACAAGATCCCCAAGGATTAAGCGTTTTCTCCGGGTCAGAGATTCCCCTGATAAAAAGGACCTTTCGCACCCCCAAACGGGGCGCGGAGGGTCCTTTTCTTTTTATTCGGCCCAAGCACACACAACCCTCGCCCTCCCCTCTTGCAATCCGGCAAAGATTCCGCTAGGATAAGGCTGGTACACACCACTATTTTATAGGAGGCTTTTATGCAGCAGGCATACGATCTATTCCTTTTTATCGGACAATCCAACATGGCCGGACGAGGGGTCAGCTCCCCACGTTGGCCGGAAGGCGCACCGGAGCTTACCCCCGGCGCTGGCTTTGAATACCGGTCTGTTTCCGCACCCGAACAGCTTTTCCCCATCCAAGAGCCGTTTGGTGCAGCGGAAAATGACCCCAACGGCATCTTTGAACCTGGGATGAAGACCGGCTCTCTGGTAACTGCCTTTGTCAACGCCTACTATGCTCAAACGCACACCCCTATTATCGGCGTATCGGCCAGCAAGGGCGGCTCGGCGATCTCTGCCTGGCAGGGACAAAACGATTACCTGTCGGATGCGCTTGCCCGGCTGCAGCGGGCGCAGTGCTATATGCAGCAGCACGGTCTGCCCCTGCGGCACTGCTTTGCTCTGTGGTGCCAAGGCGAGACCGACGGCGACCTGGGCACTCCCGCCCCAGTATACCGGCAGAAAATGGAACAGATGCTGGAAAAGCTGCACCATGCCGGCGTGGAGACCTGCTTTTTGATCACTATCGGGGAGTATAACGGCCCCCATGGCTACGATTACGCCCCCATCCGCCGTGTTCAGCTGGAGATGGCCGACAGCCTGCCCGGGCTGGAACTGGTGTGCGATTTGTTCCACACCATGCGTGCGAAAGGGTTGATGAAAGATGATTTCCACTATTATCAAGCCGCTTATAACCAGGTAGGCACAGCCGCAGGTGCCGCTGCCGCCCGGTTCGTGCAGAATGATACCGCATATGGTATAATACAGGCATCGTCAACACCCGAACATGGATTTGCGATAGACAAGGCCAATTTTCGCAACATCCAAATTTAAAAAATGAAAGAGAAACGGCAACTTTTGTTTGGGAGATACCCTGACCCTTACACCCGATCGGAAAATCATCTTTCAACCTTTCAGAGGAGACGTACTGCCCCCCTCTGCCGGTTTGACGCAAAAAGCCCCACGCCGAAATACGGCGTGGGGCTTTTTTGGTGGACCCGGAGGGATTCGAACCCTTGACCTCTGCGATGCGAACGCAGCGCTCTCCCAACTGAGCTACGGGCCCATATATCTTACAACGCTAAACATTTTAACGCTTTCCAATGGATTTGTCAAGGTCTTTTTGTCTGTTCCCTGCTGCGCTGTCCGGCAGACGAATTTTCGTTCTATCTTTGCAGGAAAACCGCTGCCTCTTTCGTATTAACGAGCAGGCAAGCATTTTATCCCCCGTTCCTGCCCCTCATCTTAAAAACAGCTTAAATTTGGGCTGTTTTGGTTGATTTTACTGCTGCAACGCGGGATACTTATGCCGCACAGTCCGGCTGCAAGCGCCTTGTACTGAAAAGGTCAGGGTGCTTCCCGCTTGGTCTTATCCAATAACAGGAGGTCTTTGCTGCATGATGCAAAACGAAAATCCAGAAAAAACATCCACCGCGGTCCGGGAGCCGTTCCTGCACCGGGCACAGGGTTTCTGCAAACGCCATTGGAAACTGCTGGCCGCTGCGGCCGGTGTGCTTGTGATCGGCGGAGCCGTTGTTGGCCCAATGCTGTCCCCCCAGACCGCCCCAGCATCCGCCAACTACATCCAACAGCCGCTGGAACGGCGGGACATCGTAAACACCTTCAACGGCAGCGGCACGATCCAAGCGGCGGACGCCTACACCGTGCGCACCCTGGTCAAGGGGACTGTCCTGACCGCAGACTTTGAGCTGGGTGACGAGATCGAAAAAGGCACCGTGCTGTACACACTGGACAGCGCCGACGCTTCTGCCGAGTGTGAAAAAGCCCAGCTGGCCCTGGAAGAAGCAAAAAACGGCTACGAAAATGCTTTGGACGATCAAACTATCCGCAGCCCCATCGACGGCACCCTGACCGCGTTCCTGGTGGGAAAAGGCGATGCCGTGCAGACCGGGCAGGAGCTGGCCGTTGTGCGTGACCGGTCGGTGATGCTGCTGGGACTGGAATTTCCCGCCGCCGAAGCCGCCGGGTTCAGTATCGGGCAGAAAGCCCAGGTGCTGGTAGACACCACCTTTGAAGCGCTGGAGGGCACCGTGCGGTCGGTGTCCGGAACAGACAGTGCCAGCGGAAGCAATCTATTGACCCGGACGGTGACCATTGCCGTCCCCAATCCCGGCGGACTGACCCCCGCCCAGGCCGCAGCCGCCACCGTAAACGGCGTGGGCTCCATTGGTTCTGCTCATTTCCGCTACCAGCAGGAGCAGACGATCACAGCTGCCGCCTCCGGCACTGTGGCAGAGCTTTGTGCAGCCGAAGGCGCTTCGGTGCGGCGGGATACGGTCCTGCTCCGGCTGTCCGGCCGGGATCTGGACCGGCAGTCCCGCACCGCACAGACCTCTGTGCGCAGTGCGCAGCTGAACGTGGAGGCTGCCCAGAGAGCGCTGGCCAATTACACCATCACCTCTCCGATCCGGGGTACCGTAGTGGAAAAGCGGGTCAAAGCCGGCGACACCGTGGGCACCAGCCTCTCCGACAACGAAAGCCTGTGCACCATCTATGACATGAGCTATCTGGAAATGAACCTGGCAGTGGACGAGCTGAAGATCCGCTCCCTGAAACCTGGGCAGACGGTGGAGATCCGGGCAGACGCAGTACCTGGCGAGGTATACACCGGTGTTGTGACCAGTGTGCTGGTCGCAGGCACCACCACCGGCGGCACCACGACCTATCCGGTAACAGTACGCATCGACCGCACCGGCGAGCTGCGCCCCGGCATGAACGCCACCGTCCAGATCCAGACCGAGCAAGTCCAGGATGTGCTGGCAGTGCCCAACGCCGCCCTGCTGCGGGGCAGCTATGTGCTGGTGACCACCGACAGCCCCAGCGCTGCCAACGCCGATCCGTCCATGACTGCACCGGAAGGGTATGTGTATGTTCCGGTCCGTACCGGTATCAGCGATGACCAGTACATTCAGATCCTCAGCGGGCTGACCGACGGCGATGTGATCGGATACGACCCCTCCACCCTGACCAATGCCGGTTACTATGGCGGCGCCGCCGTCACAATGACCACAACGGAGGGCTGATCCATGAGCGCACTGATCGAGTTTGACGGGGTATGCAAATACTATCAGATGGGCGATACCACGGTAAAAGCAGCGGATCACATCTCTATGCGGATCGACCGGGGCGAGTTTGTGGCCATCGTGGGGCAGTCCGGCTCGGGCAAATCCACCTGTATGAACATCATCGGCTGCCTGGATGTGCCCACCGATGGGACCTATCGGCTGGACGGCCGGGATGTGGGCAAGATGTCCCGCAACGAGCTGGCCGCCATCCGCAACGAAAAGCTGGGGTTTATCTTCCAGCAGTACAATCTTTTGCCCAAGCTGAACCTTTTGGAAAATGTGGAAGTGCCGCTGATCTATGCCGGCGTTCCCCGGGCAGAGCGCCATGCCCTTGCCAAAGCTGCGCTGGAACAGGTGGGCCTGGGCGATAAGCTGAAAAACAAGCCCAGCCAGCTTTCCGGCGGCCAGCAGCAGCGGGTATCCATCGCACGGGCACTGGTGCGCAATCCGCCGGTGATCCTGGCGGACGAGCCTACCGGCGCATTGGACAGCCACACCGGCCGGGAAGTGCTGGCCATGCTGCAGCAGCTGCACCAGCAGGGCCATACCGTGGTGCTGATCACCCATGACAACTCCATTGCGGTGCAGGCAGAACGGATCATCCGGCTGGAGGACGGGCAGATCGTCTATGATGGAGATGCCCACTCCCCCGATGCGGTGGTACACTCCGCCTTTGCACCGGAAAGGAGGGCGCAGGCATGATGCTGGAGACCTTCCGCCAGGCAGTCCAAAATGTCTGGAGCAACAAACTGCGCAGCTTTTTGACCATGCTGGGCATTATCATCGGCGTGATGGCGGTCATCGTGATCGTGGGTCTGGGCAACGGCATGACCGGAATGTTTACCGACCTGTACAACACCATGGGTTCCGACCTGCTGGCCATCAACTTATACACCTCCGGTACACGCACCGTATCGGTGGACGAGATGCACCGCCTCATCGAGGCTAAACCGGAGTATTTCCGCTCGCTCTCCCCCATCTACGGCGCCAGCACCCAGATGAAGGTAGGTTCCAAGGAATACCGCTTTACCAGTGTGAGCGGTGTGAACGAAGATTATCTTACCATTGAAAAATACGACCTGGCCAGCGGCCGCGGCTTGCAGTATGCCGATATCCTGGACACCAAAAGCATCTGTGTTATTGGCGACTACGTCAACCGAGTGATCTTTGGGGGCAACGGCCTGGGACAGACCTTAAAAGTAGGCCCCAATCCGTATCGCGTGGTCGGGGTGCTGCAGCCCAAGACCAAAAACCTTGCGCAGCAGCAGGAAGGCGGCCAGGACGATATGGTCTTTGTGCCGTACAGCACGCTGATGCGCCAGGAGCATCAAAATGTTGTAAATATGTATTATGCCATCCTGGCAGAAGGTGCCGAGACCACCCCCGCCAAGGTCTATCTCCAGACCGAGCTGGAAAAGCGGGTCAGCCGGGATGACTATATCTATGTAGAGAGCCTGAGCGAGAGCATCCAGATGATGTCCGGCATGATCAACATCATGGTCGGCATCCTCACCGCCATTGCAGGCATCTCCCTGCTGGTAGGCGGCATCGGCATCATGAACATCATGCTGGTATCGGTCACCGAGCGCACCCGGGAGATCGGCATACGCAAGGCTCTGGGCGCAAAAGAGCGCATCATCCTGACCCAATTTGTCGTGGAGGCCGCTACCACCTCTGCCCTGGGCGGAAGCCTGGGCATCGCTCTTGGCTATCTGGTCTCCCTGGGCATCAACCAGATCCTGCCCCTGTTTACCGCCAGCCTGGGGGTGGAGATGAGCGTCTCCCCCTCCTTTGATGCAGCCGCGGTGGCCTTTATGATCTCGGTAGGCATCGGCGTGCTGTTCGGCTATCTGCCCGCCAAACGCGCTGCACGGCTCAATCCCATTGAGGCACTGCGGTATGATTAAAAACTCTGACCCCATCCAAAACAGAGAGGAAGAAACCATGAAAAAACGTCTTCTCGCATTTTTACTGGCGGTTTGCACTGCATTTTCCATGTTGGTGCTGCCAGCCTCCGCCAGCGGCTCCAATGCAGCAGTCCAGACCGCCATTACATTGGGAGCGCTGACCCCTGACCAGACGGCCAACCTTGCCGCACCCCTGACCCGGGGCCAGTTTGCCCGGATGCTCACTGCATTTTCGGCGCAGCGCAACAGCGTCAACACCCAGAACGCCACCGGACGGCTGTATCTGGACCTGGACAGCAGCTCTCCTTATGCCCCTTATGTACGCACTGCCGTGCAGCACGGCTGGATGAGCGGTTATGCAGACGGCTCTTTCCGTCCGGAACAAGGGCTGACCCTGGAAGAAGGCTGCACCATGACCCTGCGCCTGCTGGGGTATGATGTAGCCAAGCTGGGGGGCAGTTTCCCGGATGCACAACTGAACAAAGCCAGCACCTTGGGCCTGCGCAGCGGTCTGACAGCACAAAAAGGCCAGGGGATGACCTTGGAACAGGGTGCAGTCCTGCTGTACAACGCCCTGACCGCCCTCAACAGTGAGGGGGCTCCCTACGCCGGCACCCTGGGCCTGACCGTCACCGACGGCAAAGTTGACCTGGGCTCGGTGCTGCTCAGCGGGGTGCAGGGGCCTTTTGTGGCCGGAGAGGGCACTACCCTGCCCTTTGCTCCTGCTGCTGCGTACCGCAACGACCAAGTGACGACCCAGCCCCAGCTTGCCCCCCATGATGTCTACTATTCCAGCGAGACCTCCCGCACGTTGTGGATCTACGACCGAAAAGCCGCAGGCCGCATCACGGCGGTCTCCCCCACCGCCAGCGCCCCCACATCGGTGACGGTGGCAGGCACCCAGTACACCATCGCCTCCCCGGCGGCTGCCTATCAGCTGTCCTCCCTGGCAGGCGGCGGTGTAGGGCAGGCCGTCACTTTGCTGCTGGGCATGGACAACGAGGTCGTCCAGGTACTGACCGGCGAGCAGGCCGACCAAGTATTTTACGGCGTGGTGCAGGATTCTGCCCGCACCCTGACCCAGGAGAACGGCGCCAGCGTAGCCCAGGCCGTTACAGTCGCCTGTACCGACGGCGTACAGCGCACCGTTCATGTAGACCAGCGCACCAACTACCCCGCCGGGTGGCTGGTGGAGCTGTTGGTGGATGAAAACGGTGAGCATCTGCGCTCGCTGGAGACCGCATCCCTCAATGGGCAGGTCAACGAGAACGGCACTGCCCTGGGCGAGCACCCTTTTGCACAAAACATACAGATCCTGGATACGACAGCGGAGGGTGTGGCTGGGACGGTTCGTCCCAGCCGCCTAGCCGGGGCGGGACTTTCCGGCCGGGTACGGTACTACACCACCAATGACAAAGGAGAGATCGACCGTTTGATCCTGAACGATGCCACCGGAGACTTGTGGGAGTACGGCGCTCTGGATACGGTGCGGACGATGACCGATGCCGTGGGCGGACAGATCGACCAGGCGCTTCGGGCTGCTGCTCTGCCCGGCGGAGGGCAATCCTCCGGGCAGCCGGAGCAAAACGAAAGCGCACAGGCTGCGCTGGAGCTTAAAAACATCCTGATGCCCAGCACCAGCGATGTGCTCTATGGGCTGATCGACGGCAGCATCCTTTCCTCCAGCTGGAACACCCTTTCCGGCAGCACGGGTGCACTGGCTGGGTATGTGCTGCGTCAGACCGGTGCAGCCGTGGGCGGCACCGCTGGTTCTCTGCTGCAGATGCTGGGCAGCGGCGCAGATTATACCTGCTATGTATCCGGCCAGCCGGTGCGGTACCAGACATCGGTCAAATACCCCGTAGTAGCCGGAGGCGTTGCCATTGGCAAAGCGCCGGACGGCAAAACCGTGCGCTCTATGGTACAGCTGGCTCCGGTGATGCTAGATCGTCTGGGTCCTGGCTGGGCGATGAGCGGCTCTGCACGGTACGAGACCGCCGATGAAATGCAGGTGTACCTGTGGTCCGGCGGGCAGTATTTTGCCACTACCCTGGCACAGGTATCCCCCGAAAATCATCACCTGATCGGCTGGTACGACAGCTTTGGCTGCCCCGCCGGAAAAAAGGTGCGGATCCTGATCGCCGTGGAAAAGGCTTGATCCCCCGCTCCCCTTATACAAAAAACAGCCCGGTTCACTGTGAACCGGGCTGTTTTCTATCACATCACAGGCGCTTACGCCTTTTGTGCATCTGCGGGAGCAGGCTGGGCCGGGTCACGGCTAAAAAGCGCTTTCATCACCAGCGGCGTTGACACCGAGGATACCACGATCAGCAAGATGACGGCGGTAAAATATACCGGCTCCACCACACCGGCGGCCAGGCCTTTCTGGGCCACGATCAGCGCCACCTCACCGCGGGTCATCATACCTACGCCCACCTTGAGGCTGTCGCTCCAGGAGAAGCGGCAGAGCTTGGCTGCCAGACCGCAGGCCAGGATCTTGCTGCCAAGCGCCACCAGCACAAAGCAGACACTGAACAGCAGGATCTCCGGCGTCAGACCACTGATATCGGTCTTCAGGCCGATGCTGGCAAAGAACACCGGTGCAAACAGCACATAGTTGCTGATATCCACCCGACGCTCCACATAGGGGGCATCATCGATGGAGCAGAGCACGATACCGGCAATATATGCGCCGGTAATGTCCGCAATGCCGAAGTATTCCTCTGCCAGATACGCCATAGCAAAACAGAACACCATGCTGAGAATGGTAATGCGCTGGGTGTGGGGGTTGCGCTTATCCAGCCACTTCATCCCATAGTGGAACAGCACACCTACGACCAAAGCCGTAAGGAAGAACAGCACCGTATCCAGCAGCACCTTGCCCAAGCCAGAACCGGTGCCCGCGCTGGCACCCAGCACACAGGTCAGCACCACGATGCCCAGCACGTCGTCGATCACTGCAGCGCTGACGATGGTGGTGCCCAAAAAGCTTTTCAGCTTGCCCAGCTCCTGCAGCGTGGCCACAGTAATGGACACGCTGGTGGCGGTCATGATCGTACCGATAAACAAAGCGCGGTAGAATCCATCACTGCCCACGGCCGAAAAACCGTAGAACAGACCGTACAGCAGCGTTCCGCCCGCCATGGGCACGGCCACACCCATACAGGCCACCAAGGTGGCAATGGGCCCTGCCCGCAGCAGCTCTTTCAGGTTGGTGCCAAGGCCGGTGCTGAACATCAGCAGCACCACGCCGATCTCGGCAAAAATAGCAATGGTGTCGCTTGGCTGCACCAGACCCAGCATACAGGGCCCGATCAGCAGACCGGCTATGATCTCTCCCACCACCTGGGGCGCATGGCACTTGCGGGCCAGCAGACCAAACAATTTTGCTGTAAACATAATGATCGCAAGGTTACGAAACACAGAGCTCATAAAACCATCCTTCTTTCCCATTTTTCCTCTGTGAGAACCAGGCACAACAATGGGCGAAATACCCAATTTTTTGCACTAGTTTTTGTGCAACTCTGATTATAGTACGTCCAGGACCAAAATGCAAAAGGTTTTTTGAAATTTTTGCTGCATCTTTACATCCGACGCAGATTGTAGTACAAAACCGCTGTATTTTGCTCCGCCGCACCCCTATATCAATATAGGTATACCCGCTTCGGCCTGCTCTGCCGCATCGGCCTCCAAGAGAGCGGCTTTGGCGCCGCTCTTGTTTTTCGCCCAAGTTTTTGCCGCAAGGGGTTGACAAAGCCAATTATCCTTGCTATAATAAATTGCTGTCTGAATAAGACAAGCCGCGCAGGGCATCAAACACCCTGCGTACCCTTGGTCCCGGCAAAAGGCCGGGGCCCTCAAGTCCAAAAGGAGGTGCTACAAAAATGGCAAAGTACGAAACCATGCTGATTACCAGCGCCGCTCTCGACGAGGAGGCTTCCGCCGCTCTGGTGGGTAAGTTCAAGTCCCTGATCGAGGCCAACGGTACGATCGATTCCATCGACGAGTGGGGCAAGCGCCGTCTGGCCTACCCCATCAACGACGAGGAGGAGGGCGTCTACACTGTGATCAACTTCACTGCCGAGCCCAGCTTCCCCGCTGAGCTGGACCGTGTGTACAAGATCACTGAGGGCGTCATGCGCAGCCTGATCATTGCCCACGAGGAGTAATCTTTTCGTGACCAAAAAGGAGTCTGTGTTATGTTGAACGTTGTAGCCATTATGGGCCGGCTCGTGGCCGACCCCGAACTTCGCACTACCCAGACCGGGATCAACGTGGTCAGTTTCCGCATTGCGTGCGACCGCAATTTCGCCCGCCCGGGTGAGCAGCGTCAGGCCGACTTTATTGATGTAGTGGCTTGGCGTCAGACCGCAGAGTTTGTTTCTAAGTATTTCCAGAAAGGCAGCCTGATCGCCATTGAAGGCAGCATCCAGTCTCGCCAGTATCAGGACAAGAACGGCAACAACCGCACTGCGGTGGAGATCGTAGCCAACAATGTCAGCTTTGCAGGCTCCAAGGGCTCGAATCAAGGCGGCGGAGCGTATCAGAATTCCGCTCCGTCCTACCAGAACCAGGCCCCTGCCCGCCCCGCCGCTGTGGAAGCAGCTCCAAGCTACTCTGCCGGCAGTGCGGACGACTTCGCCGTCATCGATGACAGCGATGACCTGCCGTTCTGACCCCAATACGGTCTACCGTACAAAAATCCAACAGGAGGTAATAAGCAATGGCTTTTGAAAGAACCGAAGGCTCTCGCCCCGCGCGCCCCATCCGCCGCGGCCGCAAGAAGGTCTGCAGCTTCTGTGTCGATCGCATCGACACCATCGATTACAAGGACGTGCCCCGTCTGCGCAAGTATGTCTCTGAGCGTGCGAAGATCATTCCCCGCCGCGTCACCGGCACCTGCGCTTACCATCAGCGTGCACTGACCATCGCCATCAAGCGTGCTCGTCATGTTGCTCTGATGCCCTACGTCAGCGACTAATTTTCGCTAAAAAATAATCCCTTCAAAATAATCAGCAATCAGCAAAACGCCCTTCGCTGCCGACACAGCGAAGGGCGTTTTTTCTCACCATCTTTCTGTAAGGAGGCTGTTCCCATGGTATTATCTCTGCAAGGATGCATGGCTGTGGGCAAAACCACTGCCGCCCGCTATCTGCAACACCATACCCCTCAGGTACAGGTGTTTTTTGAGTCCATCGGCGATGTGATCCAGCAAGTGCGCAGCCGTCAGCTGGACAAAAAGCAGTATCCAGACTACCTTGAGATCCAAAAACTTTGGCTGGCCAACGAAGTGCGCCGCTGGGAGCAAGCCGTGCAATACCCCTGCAGTGTGCTGGATTTTGGTGCGGAGGAGATCGAGTTTTATACCCTGCACTACCCCCAGAGCATCGGCCAGAATTGGGAGGTCGAGCGCCCCTTACACAAGGAGCTTGCCGCTGTGCGGCGCTGCATGCCTGACCGCATCCTTTTTCTGGATGCCTCGGACACTGTGCTCCGTGCCCGAAAAGAGGCCGATGCCACACGCTCCCGGGAGTTTTTTGACCACTACATCACCCATATGCTGCCCCTTAAACGGGCTTGGTTCGCCCAGAAAGACAACGTGGGCTGGCTGTCGGTGGACACACTCACGCCGGAGCAGGTTGGCCGCAGCGTACAGGATTGGTGCTTGGACTGCCTCCGCCGGGCAGAATGATCCCCCCTGCCCTATGCAATTCTGCTGCCCCCGCATCCGATCGGATGCGGGGATTTTTTATTTTCAGCTTTTAGCCCGCATTAAAAATGTTACAAAAGGGTACGGATGCACCCGGTATCTGCTTACATTCCCGGTAATCGCCGGAAAATATCCGTATTTTCGCCCGCAGGTCAGATCAATCTGCACAAAAAGCGGCCGGTGTAATTTTCTATTTGCACAAAAATACCATTTGCTTCTTGATTATTTTGCGTGGATGTGCCATACTAAAGCCACGGTAACGTTCCCGAAACCGTTCCCGGCTTTCCAACGGAACGCCGGTGCTTAAAATAACAGGAACGAGGGGTTAGCTCATGACCATTAAGGATATCGCCCGCATCAGCGGATGCTCGGTGAGTACGATTTCCCGGGTCATCAATGACCGGCCGGACGTCCACCCGGAAACCAAGGAGCGCATCCGCCGCATCATGCGGGAGGTTGGTTTTACCCCCAACACCAATGCCCGGCAGCTGAAGATCCAGCAATCCCGCAGTTTGGTGTTTGTGGTAAAAGGCACCCGCAACCTCTTTTTCTCTGACTTTCTGGTCCAGCTGCAGCGAGCCGCTACCTTGTATGGTTACAACGGCATCGTCTCCTATCTGGACGAGAACGCCAACGAGATCGATGCTGCGGAAAAGATCCTGCGGGAGATCAAGCCCAAGGGTATGATCTTTTTGGGCGGAAGCGTTGCAAACTTCCAGCGTGGATTTCACTCCATCACGGTGCCTTCGGTGCTGGCCACCTTGGTATCCGAGGAGTTGGACTTCCCCAACCTGTCCATGGTAGGGGTCGATGACCGGGCCGCCGCACGGGATGCGGTGGACTACTTGATCCGTCAAGGACACCGCCGCATTGCGGTGCTGGGCGGACCGGAAAGCAGCTATCCCAGCCGGATGCGCCGCCTGGGCGCACAAGACGCTATGGAAGCTGCGGGGCTGGCTTTTGACGACCGGCTGTACGGACTGTCCAACTACGATTTCGAGTCCGCCTATCACGGCATGAACAGCTTACTGGCCCGCCGGGCGGAGTTTACCGCACTGTTTGCCATGAGCGATGTCATTGCCTTTGGTGCGATACGTGCACTGGTCAGCGCAGGATTTCAGGTGCCCAAAGACGTGTCTGTTATTGGCTTTGACGGCATCACGATGTCCCGCTACTGCGTACCGGTGATGACCACCATCGTGCAGCCCAGTGAGCAGATCGCTTTGCAAAGCGTTGAACTGCTGGTAAGGCAGATCGAGCATGGCGCTCCGGCGCAGACCGTGACCCTGCAGCCGGACCTGCAGCAGGGGGAAAGCGTACTCCCCCGCTGAACCTTTTCTTTTGTCTCTCTTCCGTCCACACAGACGGATCACAAAAAACCACACAGATAAGCAAGGAGAACTAAGATGAAAAAGATGATCTCTCGCCGTAATTTCCTCGCCGCTGCCGGTGTCTCGGTTGCTGCATTGGGTCTGGCCGCCTGCGGCGGTTCCAGCTCCAGCTCGGCTCCTGCCAGCAGCGCTGCCCCCTCCTCCTCTGCTGCCTCCTCTGCACCCGCAGCCAGCGGCAAGGTCTACTATCTGAACTTCAAGCCCGAACAGGATGAGGCTTGGCAGAACCTGGCCAAGGCATATACCGAGGAGACCGGTGTGCCCGTCACTGTGGTGACCGCTGCTTCCGGCCAGTACGAGACCACCCTGATGAGCGAGATGGAAAAGAGCGAGGCTCCCACCCTGTTCCAGGTCAACGGCCCGGTGGGTCTGGCCAACTGGAAAGACTACTGCTACGACCTGGCAGGCTCCCCCCTGTACGGCGAGCTGACCAGCGACTCCTTTGCACTGAAGGAGGGCGATACGGTCCACAGCATCGCCTACGTTATCGAGACCTACGGCATCATCTACAATAAGGAGCTGCTGACTGCTGCTGGCTATACCCAGGACGATATCAAGGGCTTTGATGACCTGAAAAAGGTCGCCGACGATATCCAGGCCCGCAAGGCAGAGCTGGGCGTGGACGGTGCCTTTACCTCCGCAGGCATGGACGGCTCCTCTGACTGGCGTTTCAAGACCCATCTGGCCAACCTGCCCATCTACTATGAGTACAAGGCCGACGGCATTGGCAGCACCGATGCCATCAAGGGCACCTATCTGGACAACTACAAGCAGATCTGGGATCTGTACATCACCGATTCCACCTGCGACCCCAAGCTGCTGGCCAGCAAGACCGGCAACGACGCTGTGGCAGAGTTTGTGGGCAAGAAGGCCGTCTTCTACCAGAACGGCACCTGGGCATACACCGATGTGAAGGATCTGGGCGATGACAATCTGGGCATGCTGCCTGTTTACATTGGTGCAGAAGGCGAAGAGAATCAGGGCCTGTGCACCGGTTCTGAGAACTACTGGTGCGTGAACAACACCGCTAAGGACGAGGATATCCAGGCAACGCTGGACTTCCTGTACTGGTGTGTCACCTCCGACAAGGGCACCGCTGCCATGGCAGACGACATGGGCTTCGTGATCCCCTTCAAGAAGGCGAAGGATTCCACCAACCCCCTGATCACCATCTCCAACCAGTATGTGGCTGACGGCAAGACCAGTGTAGACTGGTGCTTCTCCACCATGCCTTCTGAGGAGTGGAAGAACGGTGTTGGCAGCGCCTTGACCGCCTATGCGGCTGGCACCGGCGACTGGGACGCTGTGGTCACCGCTTTTGTGGACGGCTGGGCCACCGAATATAAGCTGGCCAACGGCTAAGCGCCAGCGCTGTAAAATACAGACCCCCAAAAAGGAGGCGGGCGAAGGGTTCGCCCGCCTCCGCTTTTTGGGTCAAGCAACAGGAGGTCACTTATGCAAAAGGCCATCAGCAGATATTGGCCGATCTTTGTGCTGCCCACGCTGGCCGCCTTTACCATCGGCTTTATCTGGCCCTTTATCTGGGGCGTTTATCTTTCTTTCCAGCGGTTCACCACCGTCAGCAAGACCACCTTTGTGGGCCTGCAAAACTACATCTCGGTGTTCCAGGACAGCAGTTTTCTGCACGCCTTTGGCTTTACCACCGCATTCACCATCGTCTCTACGGTGATCATCAACGTCTGCGCCTTTGCCATTGCGCTGGCGCTGACCCGCGGCATCCGGGGCACCAACCTGTTCCGCACCGTGTACTTTATGCCCAACCTCATTGGCGGCATTCTGCTGGGCTATATCTGGCAGATCCTGCTCAATGGTGTGCTGGCCAACCTGGAAAAGCCCCTGCTGGCGCTGGATTCCACCGCAGGTTTCTGGGGTCTGATCATCCTGATGTGCTGGCAGCAGATCGGCTATATGATGATCATCTATGTGGCGGGCCTGCAGGGCGTGCCGGGGGATCTGATCGAGGCGGCACGGATCGACGGCGCCTCTGACCGGGCCATCCTGTTCAAGATCAAGCTGCCCATGGTCATGCCCAGCATCACCATCTGCACTTTCCTGACCCTGACCAACAGCTTCAAGCTCTTTGACCAGAACGTGGCTTTGACTGCGGGCGAACCCGCCAATATGAGCGAGATGCTGGCGCTGAACATCTACAATACCTTCTATGGCCGCTCCGGCGCACAGTGGAAGGGCATCGGCCAGGCAAAGGCTGTAGTGTTCTTCCTGATCGTGGTAGTCATCTCCCTGATCCAGCTTAAAATGACCCGCTCCAAGGAGGTGCAGGCATAATGGTCAAACAGAAAAAGCGCGTCAACACTCTGCTTACGGTGCTCATGTCCCTGCTGTGCCTGTTCTGGGTCTACCCCATTGTGCTGATCCTGCTGAACAGCCTGAAACAAGAGGGCACCTTTACCACCTCCACCGTGTTCCAGCTGCCTACTGCTGAAACCTTTGCGGGCCTGTCCAACTACATTTACGGCATCGTGAAGATGGACTTCCTCTCCAGTTTGCTGTACAGCCTGGTGATCACCGTCAGCAGCGTATTTTTGATCTTGCTGTGCTGCTCCATGACCGGCTGGTACCTGACCCGGGTAAACAACAAACTGAGCAAGTTCATGAATCTGCTGATCGTGTTCTCCATGGTCGTCCCCTTCCAGATGGTGATGTTCACCCTTTCTAAAACCGCCGACACCCTGAAGCTGAACACGCCTTGGAACATCTGCATCATCTACCTGGGTTTTGGTGCGGGCCTGGCCGTGTTTATGTTCACCGGCTTTATGAAGAGCGTCCCCATCGAGATCGAAGAAGCCGCCATGATCGACGGCTGCAACCCGATACAGATCTTCTTCCGCATCGTATTCCCCATCCTGAAACCCACCATGATCTCCACCGCTATCCTGGAGACCATGTGGGTCTGGAACGACTACCTGCTGCCCACCCTGGTGCTGGACATCAAAAAATACCGCACTATCCCCATGGCGATCCAGTATTTCCGGGGCGGCTACGGCCGGGTAGAGCTGGCTCCCATGATGGCCTGCATCATCATCGCCATCATCCCCATCATCCTGCTGTACATCTCCTGCCAGAAGTACATCATTGAGGGCGTTGTTGCGGGCGCCGTCAAGGGATAAGCAGCAAGGAGGGATCGGCAATGCGAGCAAGTGGCATCCTGATGCCAATATTCAGCCTGCCTGGGCCTTACGGCATTGGCACGCTGGGACAGGCAGCCTATGATTTTGTGGATTTCTTGGCCGAGACCGGACAGACCTACTGGCAGATGCTGCCCATTGGCCCCACCGGTTACGGCGACAGCCCTTATCAGAGCTTTTCTGCCTTTGCAGGCAACCCCTATTTTATCGACCCGGAGTTTTTGCTGCGGCAGGGTCTGCTGACAGAGTCCGAACTGCCGCCCCCGCAGCCGGAAGGCCGGGTGGATTATGGCGCACTGTATCAGCAGCGTCCTCCCATGCTGCAAAAGGCAGCAGCCCGGCTATTGGCTGCACCCCCCGCCTCCTACCAGGATTTCTGCGCAGAGCATAATTTCTGGCTGGACGATCATGCTCTGTTTATGGCGGTCAAAGCGCAGCAGGGCCAAGCCGGGTTGGATCAGTGGCCGGATGCGCTGCGCACACGGCAGCCCCAGGCGATCGCCCAGGCCAAGCACGAACTGGCAGGCGAGATCGCATACCACAAGGCTGTACAGTTTTTGTTCTACCAGCAGTGGACAGCCCTGAAAGCCTATGCCAATCGCCAGGGGGTCAAGCTCATCGGGGACATCCCCATCTATGTCAGCCCCGATTCCAGCGATCTGTGGACCCGTCCGGACCTGTTCCAGACCGACGGCGCTGTACGGCTGACCCATGTAGCAGGCTGCCCGCCGGATGCATTTGCTGCCGACGGTCAGCTGTGGGGCAACCCCCTATACGATTGGCCCCGCCACAAGGAGGAGGGCTTTGCCTGGTGGAAGCGCCGGATGCGCCACGCCACCTCCATCTACGATGTCGTGCGCATCGACCACTTCCGCGGGTTTGAGAGCTACTTCTCTATTCCATCCGGCTGTCCTTGTGCACAGGGACATTGGGAACCTGGCCCCGGCCATGCATTTTTGCAGGCCATGCAGCAGGAGCTGGGCAGCGGGCATATCATTGCGGAGGACCTGGGTTTTTTGACCGAAGGCGTGCGTCAGCTGCTGGCAGACAGCGGTTACCCAGGTATGAAGATCATGCAGTTTGCCTTTGACAGCCGGGAAGCCGGCAACTACCTGCCCTACACCTATCCCCCGAACAGCGTAGTATACACCGGCACCCATGACAATGTCACCACCGAAGCCTGGCGAGAAAACGCCAGCCCTGCGGACATCCATCTGGCCTGCCAATATCTGCGCTGCACTCCAGACCAGTTGACGGACAGCATGATCTGCGCCTGTCTGGCCAGTGTGTCGGACACCGCCATCATTCCTCTGGCGGACTGGCTGCATCTTGGGGCTGAGGGGCGCATCAACACCCCCAGCACCCAGCAGGGCAACTGGCAATGGCGGCTGAACCAGCCCCTGGTTCCCGCACTGCGCCAAAAGATCCGGGAGCTGACCCAGCTCTACGGCCGCCTGCACAGCTGAATAGCATCGTTTCCCCTTTCCGTCTGCATCCGGACCTTGTGCCGGGGCAGGCGGTTTTTTGTTCCTGCCGGAGATAAAATTTTTCCTCCAGGAACATTTTTTCGGAAGATGGAGAACTCCGCCCGCACACATTTGCACTTAACTACGTCCTTTATTTGCGTGTTCTGCCGTTCTTCCGACAAAACAGGAGCGTTTTATTTTCTTTCGCTCTCTTGTCGTTTTTTGTGAAATATGCTATAATCCAAGTAACATCGTCCCCGTGCTGTGAGCGGGGTGCACGAAAGGAGAATTCCCAATGGAGCTTACATATCAAAATGCAGTTCGTCTGCCCAGCAGCTATTGTGTGCTGACAGAGGAAGAAATGACCTATGTGGACGGCGGCAAGGTGGTCATCACCTTCCATCCGGAGGCCATCGTACCCATGCTGACCAATATGGCCGTCAACATGACCTATATGCTGGCAGCCGGTGCATTTACTTCGGTGGTCAATGGTGTGGTCAAGGGCTACCGGGATGGCCTGTCTCCCCTTCAGACCCTGACCCATTTCTGGGGCCGCCAGAACACCGGCGGCAAGGTGGCCAGCGTATTGGTCGGCGGCCTGGCTGCTGGTTACGCCGGACTGCAGGCTTATTCGATGTACACCACGGTCAAACAGCTGATCGATGCAGTGAAGAGTGCAGCAAACCCGCAGCCTGCACCGGAGGCAATCCCTCAGGCTATTTAAGCTGATGGTACGCCCCTCACAGAAAGGAGCTTTTTATGAAGACTTTGCAGATGCCTGCTTCGTACGCTGCTCTTTCTGAGCAGGAGCAGCAAAATGCCGTTGGCGGCGGCGAATTATTTGATGCACTGGGGAACTTTTTCAGCAGCATCCATCTTGACGATCTGATGCTGGGCAATGCATTCTTTGCGCTGTCCTTCACCTTTGTGCCGGCGCTGCTGTTCAATGTAGTGCGTGTAGGTTTTGGTTTGGCCAAGACCATCTACCACAACATCAGCGGGCTGCTGGGTCTGCGGGAGCAGGCACAGAACGCTATGGCAAAACTGTATCTCCGCTGAGCATCTTCCATCCAAATAAAAAACAAGCGCATCCCCATGGGGATGCGCTTGTTTTTATGGCATAAAACCGCCGGATACTCAGATCACCCGCACAGCCCCCTGCTCCCGCAAACGCAGCAGGTGGCAACAGCCCGGCCCAAATACAGTTTCCATAACGGTGCGGTACCGTTCCAGGGATGTTCTGGGCATGAACGCCTGGATCGTGCCTGCAAAGCCGCCGCCCTGCATCCGCCAGGCACCGCCTGCCCCTTCCAGCACCTGCTGACTGAGAGCCAGCGCAATGGACAGCCCTTGCACTTTCGGTTCCTGTGCGCAATAAACGTTCTGACATGACGCAAAGGAAGAATGTCCGCTGTCCCGCACCATGGATAAAAACTCCCCAAAACGACCCTTGCGCAGCGCACGGAACTGCATAAGCGTGCGACGATTCTCCTCAAAAAAATGCAGTGCCCGCAGTACTGCACGGTCGCCGCAGCAGCGGCGCAGCCGGGGCAGCTGCCCCCAGAACTCCTCCTCTGGGATCTGCCCCAGCACCGGTTCTCCTAAAGCCGCTGCCACCGACTCCATCTCCTGCCGAATGGCGGCAAACTCTCCGGTCAGCTCACTGTGACTGGCACGCGTATCGGTAACGCACAAACAGATCTCCGGCGGGAGGAGGCCCTGGGTGTTCAGTTTGGTCACCTGCGGGGCTGCTGGACGTGCAAAATCCGCAAAGACGACCCCGCCCACGGCGCTTGTCAGCTGATCCAGCAGGCCGCTGGGTTTGCCAAAGTATGTATTTTCCGCCTGCTGGCAGAGCAGTGCCATTTGGGGAGCCGAAAATCCGCATTGATACTCTCCGTTCAAGGCGGCTGCCACTCCCATCTCAAAGGCAGCCGAACTGGACAGCCCTGAGCCCCGCAGCACGTCGCTGGTGGTATATAGGTCCAGGCCGCCTACTTTGGCCCCCTGCGCCTGGAATCCCTCTGCGATGCCCCGGATCAGGCTGGCGGAATGGGTGCCTTCTCCCGTTTGCAGTCCCTGCTGAGACAGGTCGATCACATCCAGTTTATTGAACCCCCGGCTTTTGACCCGGATATAACCATCCGTGCCCGGACAAGCCACTGCCACCAAATCCAGATCCACTGCCGCCGCCAATCCAAAGCCCTGCTGATGGTCGGTGTGGTTCCCGCCCAGCTCTGTCCGGCCCGGAGCCGAATACAGGTGGACCTGCCTCCCCGGCCCGAAGTACCGCTCAAACTCGGACAACGCCTCACAGTACCGCCTGCGCTGCCGGACCAGCGCTGCTTCCTGCGCGCCGTACAGCTCCCGGAGCGTACCATCCCACTCCCCTGCCTGGATCTGCTGTCTTAGCTGTTTGCTGGTGGCCATGCTGCTGCCCTCCTGTCCCCCCGGTCAAAACCGGAGCTTCTGCGGCTGAATCTGCGGCATTTTGCAGCCCCCGGCTCTTCGGATGGCTGCTTTAATAGAATCATTGTACAGCACTGCACCTGATTTTTCAATTTGAAACCAACAAACCGCCAATTTTTGGCGTGAAAGCCAAAGAATCGTATGTACTTTTGTTGAATTTGCATCCCTATTTATGGTATACTTGTCTTATACCAGCCTGACAGACAGGAGGCAGTCGGACTATGGCGGACGTATACAAACAATCCTTCAAACAAAATTATACCCACAACATCGAGCTGTCCATCTTTAATTGCGGCCTGGAGCGCTGTGCCCCCGGCCACACTTGGGGGCCTGGCATCCGGGATCATTACCTGATCCACCTGGTCGTAGCCGGAAAAGGGACTTTTGAGGTAGGCGGCCACACCTGGGAACTGGTGCCTGGGGATCTGTTTTTTGCCCAGCCCAGCCAGCTGATCCGCTATACTGCCGATGAGCAGCAGCCGTGGGAATACCGGTGGGTGGGTTTTAATGGTGCCTGCGCCCATAAGCTCACTGCACAGCTGCCCTTTACCGATGCAGAGCCGGTGCATCACACCCAGGATCTGGAGGGGATGTGCCGGGCGCTGAACAATATCTATCAGTCCCGCGGACTGAAACCGCAGGATGAAGCTGCCATGGTGGGGTATCTCTACCTGTTCATTGCCGCATTGATGAAGGAGACCAGTGCAGCAAAGCCTCACAGCAGCTCCTCCTCCAGCCAATATGTGCTGAATGCCATCAAGTATATCCAGTTCAACTACTCCCACGACATCTCCATTGACGACGTCGCCAAAAGCGTGGGCGTATCCCGCAGCCACCTGTACCGGGTGTTTATGTTGAATGTGGGCAAAAGCCCCATTGACTACCTGACCGAATACCGCATCAACGAAGCCTGCAAATTGCTGCGGGGCGGCAACCTTTCCATTGCAGAGGTGGCTATCTCGGTGGGCTTTTTCGATCAATTCTACTTTTCCCGGGTGTTCAAGCGCGCCAAGGGCGTGCCGCCCAGCAAGTACCTGGCCGCTCAGTCCGAGCCGGAGCTCGCTGCTCAGCAGGAGGAGCTTCCCCAGGACTGCCCCAGGGCGTGACCCAAGGAGGGCCTCATGTCATTACATAAAAACCAGCTCCTCACTTTGCAGATCCAGCGGTTGTCCAGCGACGGCAGCGGCGTAGCACACTCCCCCGAAGGGGAGGCCGTGTTTGTGCCCGGCACCGCCCCCGGAGATGAAGCTCAGATCCGCATCGTCAAGGACTGCGGCCGCTACGCCTATGGTATCCTGGACCAACTGCTGACCGCTTCTCCTGACCGTATCCCGGTGGACTGTCCGGCTGCCGGCCGCTGCGGCGGATGCAGCCTGCGGCATCTGGATTACGCTGCCGAACTGCGTGCAAAGCAGGAAAATGTGGAGGATGCATTCCGCCGGATCGGCGGGCTGGACCTGTCTGTGCTGCCCACACTGCCCTCCCCCGAAGTGGACCGCTACCGCAACAAGGTGCAGTTCCCGGTAGGACGGGATGCAGACGGCGCCCCCTGCCTCGGTTTTTACGCCGGGCGCACCCATCGGATCATCCCCTGCCCCGACTGCAAACTGCAGCCCGCGGTGCTGAACGAGATCGCACAGGCGCTGTGCCGTTTTTTTGCAGCCCACGATATCGCCCCCTACGATGAACAGACCGGCCAGGGCCTGGTACGCCACCTGTTCCTGCGCCGGGGCGCGCACAGCGGGCAGATCATGGTCTGCCTGGTCTGCACCCGTCCTCAGCTGCCCCACAGTGAGCAGCTGGTGGCCGAACTGTGTGCGCAGTTCCCCGCCATTGCCACCATTCTGCTGAATGTGAATTCCAAAAACACCAATGTGATCCTGGGCAGCAAGACCCTGACCCTCTACGGCCCTGGAACCATTGAGGACACGCTGTGCGGTGTGCCGGTGCGGCTGGGGCCACTTTCCTTCTACCAAGTAAATACCCTGGCTGCTGAGCAGCTCTACCGCACCGCCGCCCAGATGGCGCAGCTGGCTCCCGGTCAGCTGCTGCTGGATCTGTACTGCGGCATGGGCACCATCGGTTTGTCCATGGCAGAACAGTGCGGCAGTCTGATCGGCGTAGAGATCATTCCGGAGGCCGTGGACAGTGCCAAAGCCAACGCCGCACAGATGGGCCCGGAAGTGGCTGCCAAAAGCCGCTTTTTGTGTGCAGATGCCGGTCAGGCCGCCACACAGCTGGCAGCTGAGGGGCTGCACCCGGATGTAGTCATGCTGGATCCGCCCCGCAAAGGCTGCGACGAGGCGACCCTGTCCGCTGTGGTGCAGATGTCCCCCCAGCGGGTGGTCTATGTAAGCTGCAACCCAGCCACAGCCGCACGGGATGCTGCCTGGCTGCAGCAGCACGGCTATTACGCACAAACCGTACAGCCGGTAGACCTGTTCCCCCGCACAAAGCACTGCGAAGCGGTTCTCCTTTTGACCAAACTCCATGTCGACCGGCACATCGAGGTGGACGTCAGCATGGATGAGCTGGATGTAACTGCCGCAGAGAGCAAGGCAACTTACAATGAGATTCGGGAGCATGTATGGGAACATCATCAACTCAAGGTTTCCAATCTCTATATCGCACAGGTGAAGCAGAAGTACGGCATCATCGAGCGGGAGAATTACCATAAAGCGAAAAACGAGAATGCAAAACAGCCTAAGTGTCCGAAAGAAAAAGAGGATGCGATCGTGGAAGCACTGAAGCATTTTCAGATGATTTGATAAGTTGAAGCAACCTGCTGATGCTGAACAGGAGGCATCGAATGTCAAAATTAAACATTGATCAAAAAAGCGTGCGGGCACTTTTCAGTGAGAAGAAGGCTGATTTCCTCATTCCGGATTATCAAAGGCCTTACGCCTGGGGAGAAAAGGAATGCCAGACTCTTTGGGATGACCTGTTCTTATTTGCATTTCCTGATAATGACTGCGACAAATTCAACAGTGACAGCGATGAGTATTTTCTCGGCCCCATCGTCACATTTAAAAACGATGACGGTAAAATGGAGATTATTGACGGACAACAGCGCCTTACAACATTGATGCTGTTACTTCGAGCTTTCTATGAAAAATATGGAAGCATGAAGAACGATAAAGCCGTAAAGACCAGCAAGTTCATTGAGCAGTGCATCTGGAAAACCGATGAGTTTGGTGACCCGGACAAGTCAGCATTGAAAATCGACTCAGAAGTCGCCACCGACAAGGAAAAAGGCGAATTTCTGAATATCCTGAAAACAGGAACCGTGTCTGATTGTGAAAAGAGCAGCTACGCCAATAACTATCGCTTTTTTCAGCAAAAGATCGTAGACTTTCTGAATACTTACCCAGACTGGTTTTCCTTCTTTCCGATTCGGATCATGAACAACTGTATTTTGCTCCCGATCGAAGCAGAATCTCAGGACACCGCTTTGCGAATCTTCTCGACATTGAATGACCGCGGGAAGCCACTGTCTGATGCAGATATCTTCAAGGCGCAATTTTACAAGTATTACTCTGCCAAAGGCGAGCGAGAAGTCTTTATCCAAAAGTGGAAAGACCTCGAGGTACTGTGTGATTCTATTTTCCATCCTATTACAGGCACCCCGATGGATGAGCTTTTCACACGGTATATGTACTATGAACGTGCAAAGCAGAGCATCAAATCCTCGACAACGGAGGCACTGCGCAAATTCTATGAGCGGAATGCTTACAGCTTGCTAAAAAATGACCAGACTTTTGAAAATCTGATCGATCTTGCAAATTTCTGGAATGATGTGCAGAATCAAAATGTTGAGCGCTTCTCTGACCGAATTCTTCGCAGGCTCTTTGTTCTGAACTACGCTCCCAACGGTATGTGGACCTATTTTGTTTCGGTCTATTACATGGCCAATCGGGATTCCGATGGTCTACTGAACGACGATCGCTTCTATAGCTTTCTTAACAAAATCACCGCATTCATCTGGGCATATGCCATTACAAATCCGGGCGTCAATGCACTGCGCACTCCCATTTTTGCAGAAATGATCAACATTGTAACCAGCCAACCTGTTCGGTTTTCTGACTATTTGTTTGATACGCAGAAATTGCAGAATGCTTTTGACAACTATACCTTCAGCAACAACCGCGCGATCACAAAGGCCATGCTGACATGGTGGGCATTCCAGAACTCCTCCCAGGAGCTCTTGTCCCTTGAAAGTGTACTTGAGATTGAACACATCTACGCACGCAATCGCCAGGAAAAGGAGCACTCGCTTTCCAATCCGAGAAATGTTGAAAGCCTTGGCAACAAGGTGTTGTTGGAAAAGCGCATCAATATCCGCGCTTCTGATTATCGCTTCAGCGATAAGGTCAAGTACTATACCGGTTTTGAAAACAACCGGAAGCAGAAAAAAGAGGGTACAAAAATCAAGGAGCTTACTGACCTTGCTACGAATGCCACAGATTTTACCGAATCTGACATTGTAGAGAGAAACGCCAAAATCATCCTCAACTTTGTCACCTTCATGCGCAACAACGATCTTCTATGTGAAGATTAAGCCCTTCTATGATCGATGCCCGTCTGGTTTTCAGACGGGCATTTTCTTTTGCCGGAATATGGTGTTTATACTTTTATCGTGGTACAATAAATTCAAGAATCATTCTTCAGGAAAAGCAACCTTCCATCCAATCTATAGGACACCCATTGTTGTAAAATCAGGATGTCCACCCATCACAGAAAATAAGGAGCAACTCATGCCAAACGATAAGATCGCCGCCGTAGGTGCCAATATCGTCGAAAAAGCCGCCATGATCTGGAACGTGGCCGATATGCTGCGGGGTCATATTGAGCATAAAAACGGCGGGTCGCCTGGCGTACAGCCCCGATCATATGGTCCATCATAACGCTCCTCCGTTTATTTTTGCATCACAGGGGCACAAAAAAGGCAGGGATGCACAAAACATCCCTGCCTGAAAAGGTACGGCTATGTTCCCGCGCCGGCTGTGTTGTTTCTATTGGGTTTTTCAGCGGTCAAAACTGCCGCTTTACGCCACGATGCCCAGCACAGACAGCAGGATGCCCAGCACGATGGTCATGCAGACCAGCTTGACGGTAGTCCACTTTTTGACCCTGATGAGGTAGAACACCAGGCCCACAAATGCACAGGGCAGCATGCTGGGAGCGATCGCGTCCAGCATGGACTGCAGGGTGATCAGCTTCTGCTCACCGCCGGGGACAGCAACGGCATACTGGATGGGTGTGGTGATCTTAACAAAGCTTACCGCCAAGCCCGCAATGACCGTAACACCGATCATGCTTGCAATGCAGGAGACCTTCTCGATCCGCTCCGTCATGGTGCCGATGATGCTGGTGCCCAGGTTGTCGCCCAGCAGACCGCACATGATCTTGACAGCCAGCAGGATCAGGTTCATGCCCAGCAGGTAGATGATGGGGCCAGCCATCATGCCCTCCGTTTCTCAGAAGGGTGATACACAGTCTCTCACCGGTTTGCACCCCGGCGCACCTTGGCAGCCGTGCACCGGACCTGCGGAGACTTGTGCCGGATCGCACCCCCGATCGCATAGAGAGGGAGGCTGCGGCCCTAAGGGGCCTTTCAGCTTGCGGGGCGTGTCCGGCTGTGTTTTTAGTATAGCCCCCTTGGAACCGTACTTGAATACCCTATCCGTTACTTTTTATTCACAAAACGGATATTTTGAATCCATCTTTCATCACAAATATGCAGATGACCGAAAAATTCCACAAAATCGACCCGCAAAATTCGTCAATAAAAATCCCCCGGCGGAGCCGGGGGATTTTTATTATTGAGCAAAATACGCATTCTGCACAGCCAGCAGCACACCGGCGCGGCTGGCAGCAAAGTTCAATCCGCCCTGCAGATAGCAGGTGTAGGGTGCACGCAGGGGGCCGTCACAGGACAGCTCAATGGTGCTGCCCTGGGTAAAGCTTCCGCTGGCCATGATCACCTCGTCGGTATAACCCGGCTCCGGGCAGGGTTCCGGTGCTGCGTAACTGTCCACCGGACTGGCTGCCTGCACGCCCCGGCAGAAGCCCACCAGCGCTTCAGCCGTACCGGCATCAAAGCAGGTAACGATGTCGTTATGGTCCTCGCAGTAACGGGGAATGGGGTTCTTGCCCAGCAGCTCCAGCAGGCACTGTGCGTAAATAGCGGTCTTGATGGCCTCGCACACCACGCCCGGCGCATAGTAGAAGCCCAGGTACATATCCCGCGGGGTCTCCAGGGTACAGCCCAGCTCCTTGCCCAGACCCGGCGCATTGAGGCGGTAGGCACACTGCTCCACCAGATCCGCCCGGCCTGCGATATAGCCGCCGGTGGGGGCAATGCCGCCGCCGGGGTTTTTGATCAGGCTGCCCACCACCAGATCGGCCCCTGCCTGGCAGGGTTCCTTCATCTGGGTAAACTCGCCATAGCAGTTATCCACAAAGATGATGATATCCGGGTTTGCCCCACGAGCCGTATCGGCAATCTTCTGGATCGTATCCAGATCAAAGGCATTGCGCTGGAGGTAGCCCCGGCTGCGCTGGATATGGCAGACCTTGGCTCCGGGAGCCTTGCGGGCGATCAGCGCATAGTCCGGGGTCATATCCGGCAGCAGCGGCGCCTCATCGTACAGCACGCCATAATCCATCAGAGTGCCGGTGCCCTTGCCCTTGCCATCCAGACCAATGACCCCCTCCAGGGTATCGTAGGGACGGCCGGTGGCGGCCAGCAGCGTGTCACCCGTACGCAGCAGGCCAAACAGCGCCACTGCCAGGGTGTGGGTGCCGCTCATGAACTGACTGCGCACCAGCGCATCCTCACAGCCCATCACCTGCGCAAAGATCTGTTCCAGCTTGGCACGGCCAGAATCCCACAGGCCATACCCGGTAGTACCCAGCATATCTGTGGAGGACATCTGGGTATCGGCAAAGGCCCGCAGCATCTTGAGCTGGTTATAGTCCCGGATCTCCTCTGCATGGCGGAAATAGGGCTGGCACAGCTCCATGGCCTGCTGGTCCAGGGTCAGCACCTCGGGTTTAAAATCAAAAAATTGGTTCAACATTCTATCTATGGTTCCTTCCTGTTTCAACATTCTTCCGGTGGCTCGTACCGGGCGTACTCCCCCAGGCGGGTAAAGCCCAGACGGGTATAAAACGGCACCCGCTCCGGGCTGCACAAAAACACCGGCTGCCAGCCCTCCGCTGCCAAAGTGTTGGCCATCTGGACGATCAGCCGCCCGCCGATGCCCCGGCCTCGCAGGGCAGCATCGGTCTGGCCGCAGGCCATATACGCCTGGCCATTCCACAGGGCGTAGGCCCCTACAGTGCAGACCAGACGCTCCCCTTGATACAGTGCCCAGACCCGGGCCTGTCCCCGGCTGCGCTTTGTGCACAGTTCCGAGTAAAAATCATCCCGTCTAGCCTGTCCCTGGTGGGCAAACAGCGCATCTGCCACCGGCCCGGCAGGGGGGCTTTTCTCCCAGCGGAGAGCGGCCCACAGCTCCTCTTGCACCGGGGGCAGCGGCAGCGCCCGGCCTGCGGCCAAACCGAATACAGTGTGGGTCTTAGCCCGGACCCAGCCGGCAGGTGCGGGACATTCTGCCTCGTCCAAAATGACCCCGCTGCACCCGCAAAAGGCCAAAAAGCCCGCCAGCTCCTCCGGGTTTGCATGGCCTGCCAAAAAAGCGGTGCTGCCGCCCACATCCAGCGCCAGTGTGGGTCCCGCAAAAAAGCGGCCCGGCTGACTGCGCCCAAACAAGCGCAGTGCCAGCGGCATGGTCGCGCCCAGACACAGTCTATCCCCGCACGCCCGCAGATAGCGCTGCCGCTGGCGGCGGTTCGTGACCTGCGCGATCACAGGCTGTTGACGATGGCCTTATAATCCCGCCCGCGGACCTCAAAGTTCGGGTACAGGTCAAAGGAGGCGCTGGCCGGGGACAGGCTGACGATATCGCCGGGATGCGCGGCCTGACGGGCCTTTTCCACGGCATCCCGCATCCCCTCTGCGTGGAGGATCACCAGCCCGGAGGCGGCAAAGTCCGGATGCTCCCGGACGGCTTTCTCGATACGGGGACCGGTGGCGCCCATCAGCACCAGCACCTTGACGTGCTGCAGGATCTCCGGTGCCAACGGCTCGTAGGGGATCTTTTTATCGTATCCGCCGGCGATCAGGATCAGCTTCTGATCAAAGCTGCGCAGCCCGGCAATGGTGCGGGTGGGGCTGGATGCAATGGAGTCGTTGTAGTAGGTAACGCCATCCAGCGTGCGCACCGGCTCAATGCGGTGCTCTACCCCGGTAAAGGTGCTGCCCACTTTCCGGATGGCCTCCACCGGGACACGGCCCCAGACCGCAGCGGCAGCAGCCAGCAGATTTTCGATGTTGTGCAGACCCCGCAGCTTCACATCCTTCTGCGCCAGGAAAGGGGTCACCTGGCCATTCTCTGCCATGCAGAGCATCCCGTCTTCCCGCAGGAAAGCGCCGTTATCGGTCTCATGCAGGCGGGTAAACCAGACCTGTTCTCCCTTGCAGTCCGCCTGCATAGACCGGGAGATGGGGTTCTCGTACCCCAGCACAGCCCGGCAGGGCGGCTGCTGATACAGCAGGATGTTGCGCTTTGCGTCGATATACTCCTGCATATCCTTATGGTGATCCAGGTGGTTGGGGGTCACATTGGTCACCACCGCCACCTGGGGGCTCTTGCGCATACTGATGAGCTGGAAGCTGGACAGCTCCACCACCGCCACATCCTCCGGGGAGACCTGGGGCAGCATGGGCAGCAGCGCCGCACCGATATTGCCGCCCAGATGGACCCGGCGGCCCGCCGCCTCAAAGAATTTGGAGATCAGGGTCGTCGTGGTGGTCTTGCCGTCCGAACCGGTCACCGCCACGATCTCACAGGGGCACAGATCAAAGAACAGCTCCACCTCACTGGTCACCTGGGTCCCAGCGGCAATGGCATCCTGCAAGGGCTTTTGGTAATATTCAAAGCCCGGCGTGCGCAGGATCATATCCTGTCCGGCAAAACCGTCCATATAATGCTCGCCCAGGCTGAGACGCACCCCCAGACGGCGCAGGGTCTCTCCATAGGGACCAAACTGCTCCAGACTGTCCTTGCGGTCGCACAGGGTCACCTGCGCACCCAGGCCCACAAACTCCTCGATCAAGGTGCGGTGGCTGACCCCCGCCCCGATGAATGCCACCTTTTTGCCTTGCACCATCTGGGCAAGGCGCTGCTGCTGTTCCTGCATAAAAGTTCTTCCTCCTTGCATAGGCTTGCTCTATCCCCGAGCGTATCAAAAGGCGCAGCACCGCCCATGGGCTGCGCTGGATCGTATGCTTTGCCGTCCTATTATAGACCATTTCTTCCGCCTTGGCAAGGCACACAACGTCTGCTCCGCCAGGGCATCTTCCAGTTTTTGAACAAGCCGCCGCAAAGCAGCACTTTTGCTGTTTTACAAAGACATGGACTGCACCGCTTGCACGCAAAAAGCAGCCGGAGTGCAAAAGCCCTATTTATGGGAAAAATACATCAAAAGCCCCCTGGAAATCACGAAAAAAGAATTGCCTTTCTGCACTCTTTCTGATACACTGAAAGTTGTTCGAGTATTTTCGTGTGGATGCGCATTTTTTCGCAGCCGCAACTATCCTACAAGAGGTTCTTTTGCATTGAAACATTTGCTGCGCCGGGTCTCCGGTTTTTTCTGTGCTTTGGTGCTGGCCGCTGTCCTGAGCAGCTGCGGCGGCGGAGCCAACAGTTTTACCTGGTTCGTAGAGCAGATCCCCGCCAATCTGGACCCCCAGGTCGCCCTGGAGCCTTCTGACGTGATCGCCTGCACCAACCTATACAGCGGCCTTGTGCGCCGCACGCCGGAGGGCGAGTTGGCCCCTGCCCTGGCTGAAAGCTGGGAGGTCTCTGCCGACGGGCTGCGGTATACCTTTACTTTGCGTCCGGAGCTGCGCTACACTGCCGCCAAAGGCGCCCAGACCGATTATGCTATTACCGCCCAGGATTTTGTATTTGCGTTCCAGCGGGTCTTTCAGGCAGAGACCCATTCCCCCTATGCCGTAGATTTTGCAGCCATCCTCAACAGCGGCCCGGTGCTGGCGGGGGAGCGCGCCCCCGCTGAGCTGGGGGTACAGGCTGCCGATGACCGCACCCTGATCTTTCGCCTGAGCGAACGGGACGATAATTTCCTTGCCAAACTGACCCTGCCCGGAGCTATGCCCTGTGACGAGGCATTTTTCACCCAGACACGGGGCACCTATGGGCTGAAGACCTCCAGCACCCTTTCCAGCGGGAGCTTTTACATCTACAACTGGACCTCCGGCGGTTTGTTTCTCCGCCGTTCCCCCAGCGGCAGCCAGGTAGACAGCCTGCGTCTGGTGCAGAACACCAACAACATGGACCAAAGTGCGGAAGAACTGATCCTGAACGAGCGCTGCTCTGCCGCACCGGACGAATCCTCTGCCCCCACAGCGCTGCGGTCCATCCCCTATTCAGACACCACCTGGGGGCTGATCTTCCAATGCGGTGAGGATTCGGTCTTTGCCGCGCCGCTGCTGCGCCAGGCTTTGATCGCCTCAGTGCAGGAAGCCGAACTGGATTTCAGCTCCCCCCTCTACCCCGCTGCGCAGGGACTGATCCCGGAGGGACTGACCGTAGATGGACTGGACTACCGTGCGCAGGCGGGGGACCCCCGCCCCCATTTTGGCTCTGCACGGGAGCTGTATATGGAAGCACGGCAGGGGATGTCCAATTCTGCTTTTGACAAGGTCACTCTGCTGATCCCCGCAGGCTGCGGTCTGGAGGAAGTGGCCGCACAGATCAACAGCCAGTGGCAAAAGCAGCTGTCCCTCTACTTTTCTTTGGAGCAGGTGCCCCCTGACCTATTTGAAAAGCGGATGCAGCAGGGGGATTACAGCATTGCCCTTGTTCCTGTACAGACCGAAGGCGGCAGCGTATACGAGATGCTGCTGCAATTCACCGCCGAAGGCGGCAGCTCGGCCGGATACACCGACCCGGATTTTGCCGCAGATCTGGCCGCCAGCACACGATCCACCGGCCGGGACCGCTGCCGTTTGCTGACCCAATGCGAACGCCGCCTGCTGGCGGATGGCGTCTTTGCTCCCCTGTTCGCCCAGCAAAAGCGTCTGCTGCTGGCAGATGGGGTGGAGGGACTGGTATTTGACCCCTTTGGCCCGGTGCTGGACCTTACCTATACCACAAAAACCGACAGCTGACCATCCAAAGACAGCCGCGCCCCTTTGCAGTTCCTGCTTTTGGGCGCGGCTTTTTTCGTCCTAATTGAGGGGAGGAAAAGAGTTTTTTCGCAAAAATGGGAAAAATCCGGCAAAATATGATACAATAGCATTTGCTTGGCCTGCCGCCCGGCAAAAAACACAAAAGGAGGCCCCCGGCCATGAAACGCAACTCCTTCACCCTGCGGCTGGAGTATAACTCCCCGGTCATCCTGACCTTCTCTCTGCTGTGCGTCCTTGTACTGCTGCTGGACAGCTGGACCGATGGATGGACCACCGGCCATCTGTTCTGCGTATACCGCTCCTCCATGAAGGACCCGCTGTTCTATATCCGGCTGGTGGGCCATGTACTGGGCCACGCCGATTGGAACCATTTTATGGGCAACATCCTGCTGCTTTTGGTCATCGGCCCCCCGATGGAAGAAAAGTACGGCAGCAAAGACCTGCTCTGCGCGATCCTGCTCACGGCCCTTGTGTCCGGCGTGCTGCAATGCCTGCTGTTCCCCTACAGTGCCCTGCTGGGGGCCTCCGGCATCGTGTTTATGCTGATCATGCTCTCTTCCCTGTCTGGATTTGACGGCGGCATCCCCCTGACCATGCTGCTGGTGGCAGGGCTTTATCTAGGACAGCAGATCTACGATATCCTGTTTGTGCGGGACAACATCGCCAACTTCATGCATCTTGTAGGCGGTGTATGCGGCACCTGCTTTGGTTTTTACAACGGACAGCGGCACTTCCGCCACAAGCGTTCCTGATTTGATCTGTTCTCCTGCCCCCGCAGCACTTTTGCCGCTGCGGGGGCTTTTTTGTACGAAGAAAAAAGCACCCCTCAAGGCTGCCTCCAAATAAGAAAACATTGGTTCTGGCTGAGAGATTTGCCCCATAG
>OIZR01000022.1_pt1 | contig 159651 bp, 123 predicted proteins | sample 1588591 | NCBI WGS metagenome assembly OIZR01 (sample SAMN03283249) | human gut metagenome | biome: human-associated habitat; material: feces | host: Homo sapiens | place: USA | collected 2013 | reverse complement strand
TTTGCTTTTCTTGTAACCACTATAAGACGTTTCCGGCCGTTTGAAAAGCAAAACAAATCGCAATATTCGACAAAACGGCCCCCCTGCAAAAAGTCCGGAAACACACGGTTAAGTCAAAAAAAATCAGCAGTACCATATGTATCCATTTTCTCCGAAAGGAAGTACCACATATATGAAAAATGATATCATTTACGATTTCGACAAAATTATCCGGATCGATCCAAATCCTCCTGCAAAAAATATACAGCAGGCCTGCTATGGAATGATTCCAAGAGCCTCCTACCGCCCCGGTGCCTTAAAAAACATTCTGGAAAACCGGTTTGAGAACAAACGAATCATACTCCACGCCGCCGGAGATGAACGGGTGATCAAAGAGGCGCTTTGGGTGCTGGGGGCGTGTGGGTATTTTGATGAGATTGTGATTGATGGGGAAGGGGAAGAGTGGTAGAGAGAGGTATGATGTGGTTTTTGGCAGATTAATTGATGTAGATGGTGATATGGTTTCTGATTGACTTTCTGATATGGTTTCTAAGTATACGTTCTGATACATCTCCTGATAAAGTTTCTGAGCATTTTCTGATCGAATTCCTGATATCGTTTCCGATGTATTTTCTGATCGAATTCCTGAAATTATTTTTGATGCATTTAAAGCTATATTTATCCCAAGCATTTGTCCTCCAGCAGAGGACACCCCTGGGAATCATAAAAGGAGGCTTCCTAACTCGGCCGCCCATCTGCTCTGTAACTGACTCAAATTAGATCGTCAATTAAGATTCCTATATTTTGTTTCAACATGTATACATTATATTTCCAAAATAGCTCTCCCTCCTGCCTCCACACCTGTTCCACTGCTTCTCTGCTTATTTTTCATTGAATATCAATTATTTTCTTATTTTATATGGCCTGTCCGGTAATAGAACACAAAAAATATTGTTGTATTCATTACTGTCCCCGTCTCCTGCTCTCAACATGCAGCCTTTCCACAGCATGATCGAAAAATACTCATATAAATTTTCTAAGGCAGCTGCCATCTGTTTTTGTAGCAATGATTATCCGACAGATACGTCCAATCTGGTAATCAGTAAAACGACTGAAATGGCTATTGTTCTGACTATTATTCTAACTATTATTTTGACTATCATTTTGACTATCATTTTGACTATCATTTTGACTATCATTCTCTATCTTTTGCTCACGTTTCTAAACTTCACGCGGTGTGTAATTGTTTGTATTTTTCATTCAATTTTGTCCGTATATAACATACATATGAATGTCCGTCAGTTCCTTGCAATTTACTTTTTATTCAGATATTTTTAAGATGATAATAAAATACTCCCGTGCGGCTGACGTGAAGCCCTCCTTCCTATATTTCCAGAACGTTGTACTTAGCCGGCTTCACAGGAGCCACGGCACTGATACAAATCAGGTGTTCATTATCAATCTCCTCCTGCATCATAGTGTCACGTTCAACATTGTTTCTATAGATCATGAATGTTTTCATCTGCCTTCCAAAGTTGTTTTCATTTTGGTTTAGTTTTTTTATTCTGTTATTGACATAATCCAAAAAGTTTGATATTTTAGAATCAGAACATATGTTCGATATCGAAGGAGGGAGACTTATGAATCATATAATCTATTGTCCGGTATGCCATCAACGCCTGTTTGACATAAAACCGCCGATTGCCGGAACCATTGAGATCAAGTGCCCGCGCTGTAAGAAAGTACAGCACATCCATTTAATCGAACCGGCTACTCTGAAATCAACTACAGAAAAAACTACCTAGCAAAGGAATGATTCATTACCAAATAGCAGGAGAAAACGAAAAGGCCCCAGTGCCGGACTCGTTTTCTCCTGTTTTATTTACACAAATAAGAAAGAAGGGGATCATCATAAACTATTACATCCGAATCGAACAGCAAAATATTCCTGTCAGTGAAGAAATCTATAAAATTTGGCAGCATGGAGAGCGAAAGGAACGTTATTTCAGGGAGGGGGATATTCGGAATGGCGTCTTCTCCTACGATGCTCTGGATGGAGAAGGTTTAAACGGAAGTGAATTATTTGCAGACGAAGACCGAAATCCTGTAGAACATCAGGCTGAACGCGACCTCCTGATAAACGTGTTAAAACAGGCATTAAACACACTAAATAACGAAGACAAAGAACTGCTGGCACTCATTTACTGCCAGGAAGAGTCGCTGCGCAGCATAGCACAGAGTACAGGAGTTCCATTTACCACGCTGCAGTATCGCCATAAAAAAGTTATTAAAAAACTAAGATTATTCTTCCAACATAAATTTTTATTATTGTGATAATACTGTAACCCATCAGCATGTCGAGTTCACCATTTACCGGTTGTTCATGCGAAGGCAAAACCACGCCGAAGAAAGAACAATGTACAATGTCAGCTTCTCGCTCACAGGTTTATTAAAACAGACTGGCCGCTGGCATTCTTGTCATAAAAAGAGACGCAAACATAGCATCAGATGCCTCTCACGTATTCATGGCGACGCGGCTGGCAAGGTCTGTTTTCAGCCTACCTTAGCTGTTGATGTGACAGTGCGGCTTATAAGAGGCTTATAAGTATTAATTAAGCCCTTCTATGCCCATCTGAATAATTATGGTGAATCCCAAGCTTACTATTGGCTTTGGCGATAACGCGCTCCGCAAAGTCAAATCCAGCAAGACAGACGCCATAAAAACCTTCTTCACTGTACTTGATAGCTGCACAGATTTGAAACAATACAATACCATGTTCGAAATACTTAATCAGTTAAAAATCATGAACCCTCAATCCGAATTCTATATGGAACACAAGACTGCAGTGAAGCACAAATGGATTCCTTACGCCTGCATTTATATGTCGTATGCCTCTGATTCCAGTCTCCAGAATTCTTCTGGTTCCAGCTTCATAATTAAAGCAACTACCCGGTCAATAACAGCATACTTCAGCCCCGCGCAGCCATACATATCCGTCAATAGGTTTATCTTACGCAGTATCATCATAGCAGCCGAAGATGGCCGAGTCTTCCACCATATAAACTTATCCTTCTTCCATACTCTGCAGTATGTCATCGAAATCTTTGCCAAAAAAGTAAAGGCATCCTTTCATTTATTTTCTTACATATTTCCTTACACCATTCCAGGCGTAACAAATAAAACAGCCTATGGACTTCCACCACGAAAATCCCATATACCGGTATACCTTAAAAGTCATTTTCGCAGATTTGAATTTGCTCCCCGACTTTCCCTGACTGCTTAAGCGATACTTCAGCAATGGCTCATTGATCGCACAGGCATATTGATATTTTTGCAATATTTTCAGCCAGGTTATATAGTCCTCATGGCTGTCTTCGTGCTCCATTGGAAATTCCTCTGCCACCTCCCGTTTCAATAATACAGAAGAACAATTAATCCAATTCTGTTTTAGCATCATACCATATGTGATCGTCTCCCTCACGGGAATTTCTCTTCCAGTAAGGTTCCCATTTATGTCAACCAATTCTCGTCCCGTTGAACAGAGAACTTTCTTCTCTCTTTTTATCAGAGCCAACTGTTTGCTTAATTTCTCCCTCTCCCACCAGTCATCAGAATCCAGAAATGCCACGTACTCCCCCATTGCCATGCGTACCCCCTCATTTCTCGTCCTGGCTACCCCCATATTTCTATCATTTTTAACATAACGGATCCGCTGATCAGAAAGATATTGTTGTATCACTCTTTCCGTCCCGTCCGTCGCACAATCATTAAGAATAATTAATTCTAACGAAACATTCTGTACAAGAACTGACTCGATCGCCTTTGCTATGAACTTTTCACAATTATAAGCAGGCATAATTACTGAAACAACTGGCTTTTCCATGTTAATACCTTTCTATATTTATTCATGTTAAATTATATCATCCTGGAGGGGATGGGCTCAACTTAAATTTTTGTGGAGAATTTATGAAGGAATGGGTGGGAGATTCCTATAAGCGCGATTATGGGAAGTACCCACGGAAAGGGCTTTAAATGGCTGATAACACGCAAGAAGGCGCCCAGACAGACTGTATTCGGGTTCTGCATTTTGTCTCCACTCTGAGCCGCGGAAGCGGTGTTATGAGTGTGATTATGAATTACTATAGGCATATTGATCGGAATGAGGTCCAGTTTGATTTTCTGCACTTTGTTGCCTGCGAGGATTCATATATAGAGGAAATACGGGCATTAGGCGGTAGAATCTACTGCATTGATAAGCCTGGAAGTTCTTTTCAGTCCGTAAAACAGCTGGATTTATTTTTTCGGTTACATGCTGAAGAATATACCTGGCTGCATAACCATGAAGTATACTTGACATTTTTGCTAAGGCCTATCGCTAAAAGATATGGATTGGAAAAGTTTATTGTTCACTGTCATGCTACGAAATACTCGGATAAGACGCTTCATGCAGTGAGAAATCGGATATTGTGTTTGCCGATCCGGTTTATGAAAGTGGATAGATTTGCATGTTCAGAAGCGGCAGGAAAGTTCTTGTATGGAGAGAAAATGCTGAAGGCTGGGAAGGTATTTATCATGCACAACGCGATCGATTGTGAAAAATTTCGGTTCCGTCCAGAGCTGAGAGAACGGCTTCGGAAAGAGATGGGGCTGGAAGGGAAGTTTGTGATTGGGCATGTGGGGAGATTTGAGAGGCAGAAGAATCATGAATTTTTGATTGAGGTGTTTGCTGAAGTAAAGAAATCAATACCCCAGGCAGTATTATTACTAATCGGAGATGGAAGTCTAAAAGAGCGGATTAAAAGCAAAGTAGTAGAGGCCGACTTGAAAACTTCCGTCATTTTTTTAAGGCAACGAAACGATGTGAATGAAATGCTTCACGTAATGGATGTTTTTGTCCTTCCATCTTACTATGAGGGGCTTCCAGTATCTTGTATTGAGGCCCAGGCTAATGGTTTGCCCTGTGTTATTTCGGGGACTATTACGAAAGAAGTATGTATTAATGAAAATGTTTCTGTCTGTAATTTAGAAAATCCCCCCTGTGTTTGGAGCGAGTTACTTAAGCATTTAACCAATCAAACGATATCTCAAAGAATATTAAGACAAGATTCTATACTAAAAAATGGATATTGTTTAAAAAGCGAATCAGCAATACTTAGAAAAAAATATTTAGGTGGTTATAATGGATAAAATCAAAAATTATTATATGGGTTTTCAACACTATCAAGCACTCCTTTATGAATTGGTTATAAGGGATATTAAGGTTCGATATAAGCGCTCTTTTTTAGGCTTGTTATGGACTGTTATTAATCCTATCCTTACTATGGCTGTCATGACAATCGTATTCTCTAAATTATTCCGGTTTCAAATCGAAAATTATACTACTTATTTTTTAGTTGGAAATATCCTTTTTACCTTTTTTACAGAAGCAACAAATAACAGTATGCATTCTGTGTTGGATAACAGTAATTTGATAAAGAAGGTATATGTTCCCAAATATTTATTTCCAATATCAAAAGTAATGTCTAGTGTAGTCAATTTATTTTTCTCTTTTATAGCGTTAATAATAGTTATGATAGCAACACGTGTTCCATTTCAGGCTACTATGTGGTTAACTCCTATTGTACTCTGCTACATAATTATGTTTGCAGCTGGAATCGGATTGATTTTGGCAACAGTTATGGTGTTTTTCAGGGATATTGCTCAATTATACAGTATCGTCACTCTTTTATGGATGTACCTGACTCCTATATTTTATCCAGTTGATCTTTTGATGGAAAATGCACCATGGGCATTAACCTTTAATCCGATGTATCATTATATTGATTTTATGCGAAAACTGGTTCTTGATGGAACACTCCCTAGCATAAGTGAAAATATGCTTTGTCTTTCAATTTCAGTGATTACACTGCTGATTGGATTAATTGTATTTTACCGTAAACAAGATAAGTATATTCTCTACATCTAATAAGGAGCAGAAATGAGTAATATAGCAATAAAAGTAAATGATATATCAATGATGTTTAATAAAAGTTCAGAAAAAATCGATAGTTTAAAAGAATATATGATCAAACTGGTAAAACGTCAGCTCATGTTTGAAGAATTTTGGGCGCTTCAAAATATTTCGTTTGAAATAAAAAAAGGCGAAGCAGTTGGTATTGTCGGTTTAAATGGATCTGGTAAGAGTACTTTACTAAAAACAATTGCCAAAGTATTAAAGCCAACAAAGGGAGAAGTAGAAGTAGTTGGAACAATAGCTCCATTAATAGAATTGGGGGCTGGATTTGACTCAAACCTTTCTGCACGTGAGAATATTTTTTTAAACGGGGCTGTGCTTGGCTATAACCGTATGCAGATGCGTGAAAAATTTGAATCTATTATGGATTTCGCTGAATTATGGGATTTTGTTGATGTTCCTATTAAAAACTTTTCTTCTGGTATGGTTGCCCGATTAGGGTTTTCGATTGCAACTTCTAATATGCCAGATATATTAATTGTTGATGAGATATTAGGTGTAGGCGATTATAAATTTCAAAGAAAATGCGAAGAGCGTATGAGTAAAATAATTGACAACGGCGCAACTATTGTATTTGTATCTCATTCGATTGAACAAGTTCGTGAAGTGTGTTCCAGAGCAATCTGGTTAGAAAAAGGCCATATGCTTATGGATGGATCTGTAGATGAAGTTTGCGATAAATATTCGGAAAGCTAAAAAAGGTGACAAAATGCAATTTGATTTTTCTAAGCAGCCCGGTTGTATACAGATTAATGATAATATTGCTGAAACTATCCCTGCATTAGTCAGCGTTATAACTCCATACTATAACGCTGCAGAATACTTTGAACAGACTTATTATAGTGTGATAAATCAAACGTTTCCATGGTTTGAGTGGATTATAGTAGATGACGGCAGCAAAGATGGTGCCTTAGTACTTGATAATTTTCAAAGAAAAGATTCCAGAATAAAGGTAATACATCAGACCAACCAGGGGCAGGCAGCAGCTAGAAATGCGGGAATTAATGCATCAAAAACGGATATTATCATTCCTCTTGATGCAGACGATTTAATAATACCAACATTTTTAGAAGTAATGTATTGGGCACTGTTAAAGAACCCTGATGCTTCTTGGTGTTATAGCGACTCAGTTGGATTCCAGGAACAGGAATATATATGGGCTAAAAGCTTTTCTGTTGATAGGCTAACATATAATAATTTTCTTGTCTGTACTGCTGCAATACGAAAAAAGGATTTGGAATTGATCGGAGGTTATGATTCCTCCTGTAAACATTATGATGAAGACTGGAAATTATGGCTGGATCTCCTTTCTCAAGGAAAGTATCCGGTACATATTAATGTTCTGGGATTTTGGTATCGACGAACTTCCAGTGGAATGGGGAGTCAGGTCCGTATGGATAAAAAACTCAAAATCCAGTCGGATGATATAATTCGCCGGTCAGCGCAAAGCGTTAACAAGGGAATTAAAGCAATTGAATATCCTAAAGCTTGTGTTACGAATCGATTTTTGCAGCCTGCGTTAAGTGATTTTTCCTTGCAATTACCACCAAAAGAAAAAAAGCATATTCTAATGATTTTTCCATGGCTCGAAATGGGAGGTGCTGATTTATTTAACCTGGAAATTGTGAAAAAGCTGGATAAAAAGAATTATGATTTAACAATTATTACCACAGTTACCAGTTCAAATACTTGGCGTCAGCGTTTTGACGATTATGTGCCGGAAATATTTTCTCTTCCGGATTTTATGGACGTAGTGGATTACCCGGAATTTATCTCCTATATAATAAAAACCAGACGAACGGATTTAATCTTTTTATCGAATTCGTATTTTGGATATTACCTTCTACCTTGGATTCGCAACAGTTTCCCGAATCTGGCAGTATGTGACTATGTACATATGGAAGAATGGTACTGGCGCCATGGCGGTTATGCCCGGGTCTCAGGGATATTCGGAGATTATATAGACAATACCTATGTATGCAATAAGGGGACTCGCAATGTATTAATTGATTCCTTTGGAAGAAATCCAGAAACTGTAAAGACTTTATATATTGGTGTTGATTCCCAATACTACTCACCAGGGAGTTTTGTTGAAGGAAAAGTATATAAGATGTTTGATATAGATATTGATAGGCCTATAATACTTTTTCCTTGTCGTATACATCCGCAAAAAAGGCCTTTTTTAATGATTGAGATTGCACGGACGATGATAGATCAAGGTAGCAATGCCGCATTTGTCGTTGTTGGTGACGGACCGCAACTAGGAGAGTTAATGGATGCCAGTGCACAGCTTGGACTTAGCAATACGATATATTTTGCCGGACGACAGGAAGATATGCGTCCCTTCTACATTGATGCTGCAATTACTCTTATCTGTTCACTCAAAGAAGGTTTGGCTCTTACTGCATATGAATCGCTAGCTATGGGAACACCGGTTATCACATCAGATGTTGGCGGACAGGCAGAACTGATTGATGATTCTGTCGGGGCAGTTATACCATTACTACAAAAGGAAGCAGATTCACTGGATTGCCGCAAGTTTATGCCAGATGAACTTAATTTATATACGAATGCTATTTTTAAATTACTGAATAAAGGTAATGAAGAGTATTATCAGACCATATGCAAGAATTGCAGAAAACGTATATTAGAAGGGTTTTCTACGGACCTTATGATCCAAAAACTTGAATATGAGTTTAAAGCACTGTGCAGCAAATACCCTTCTACAATTCAAAGTTTTTCTGAAAATCTAAAAATAGCACAAGAGCTTACTACGCTTTATACAGAATATGAACTGCTTGAAGCTTATGCAAAAAATGTATCACAGCCAATGGATACTAAAACTGAGCTGATCAGAATTGCTAATTCAAAGTGGGGAAACAGAATTATTAAAATTGCCTTTAAACTGAAACTAAACAAACTATTTCATTAGATCAGGAGAATTATTGCAATGAGCGGTGAGGAAAATAAAAACATCTTTGAAACATTAAAAAATTATGTTCAGTCACACACAGTAGATGAAATAATATTTCTTGGATTAAAGCATTTCTTCGATATAAACTACGATATATCTCTTGAAACGCTTATCGAAAAATACAGATCTGAAAAGTTCAACGAATTAGGTGAAAATTTACACTATTTTCAAGATAATATAAGAGATTTAAAGGAAAATTTTTGTGAATATGAAAAGATATATAATAGTTTAAAAGAAGAAAAAAGTAGAAATGTTTTTTCAAATATGTTATGTGCAAAGGTATTTATGGATATCTCTTTTATAAGGGAAGCCTACGATTCTGATGATATTTATTTTGATTTATCCATTTGGGTTCAACTATCCAATGAGGTTTATGTCGATTGCGGTGGATATTCCGGGGATACTGCGTTATCTTTTATCTGTCATTGCCCTGATTATAAAAAAATTTTTGTTTTAGAACCAATGGAGGAAGCAGAAATGCTTTGTAAAAACAATTTACAATGGTTCATTCAGGAGGGTAATGTTACGGTAATAAAACGCGCCGCATATGATCAGGATATCCGCTTAACGTTTAACGAAAAACACGGTACTGGAGATAGCTGCATCGATGAAAATGGTAAGACATCTGTTTTTGCAACATCTTTAGACCAAATGATATCGGAACCTGTAAGCTTTATTAAAATGGATATAGAAGGCTCTGAGAGAAAGGCTTTAATGGGTGCTAGAAGACACATTGCTCAAGATGCACCTAAAATGGCCATATGCGTATATCATTTAAAAGACGATTTTTGGAAAATACCACAATTACTTTTAAGTATTAATTCAAACTATGATATTATTTTTAGGCAGCATCGTCCTGATGTTTTTTCTGAGACTGTAATGTATGCTATTCCTAAGAACTCAAATGAGGTGGTTTTGACAAACCATAGAGCTGATTTAATTTATTGTCGCATTAAAAATGCATTAAATCATCTGCTTCTAATTTCTACAGATGAATATACAAACTTAATAACTAATGTCAAGGATAAAGCATGGTATCTCTATCAAATACGTATGCATATTAAAGAAATAGAGCACTTACGTTCCATACAAACAGATTTCAATGGCCAATTTAATACATTACAAAAACAGTATCAGGAACAAAAATTATGGTTAGACGAATTGCAAACTGCGAAGGACTATCTGGACGCACAAAATAAGGCTTACTTACAGGAAATAAAAAATTTAAACAGTTCATTGGTTGAACAAAAAAAATGGACTGAAAGTCTGCAAAAGGGGAAAGACTATCTGGAAAATCAAAATGCTGATTTGATAAAAGAAGTAGAAGCTTTGCAAAATATTTTAAGTGACCAGAAAAGCTGGACTGAAGAACTACAAAAATCAAAAGATTATTTAGAAATATGTGTAAATCAGCAGAAACTAGATATAGAAAAAGCAAAAACCGATATTTTTAATAATGAAAAGCAAATATCAGAATTAAAAAATGATCAAGCAAAATTAAAATATAAATATACTAAACTAATGAATGATCCATTAATTAAAAAAATTATAAAGCTAAAAAAGATTGAGTTATAGGAGAATGGTATGGACTTTGATTTTACAAAAGAACCGGGGCTTATTCAATTAAAGCCTTGTTTAGAAGAAAAAATGATACCTTTAATGTCAATTATCACCCCCTACTATAATGCATTCAAATACTTTGAACAAACATTTAATTGTGTTATTAATCAAACGTTTCCCTGGTTTGAATGGATTATTGTAGATGATGGTAGTACGCAGGATATTTCATTACTATTGGAGTATGCTAATAGTGACAGCCGTATAAGAATCATACACCAATCAAATAAAGGACAGGCATCAGCAAGAAATAAAGGAATAATAGAAGCTGCTTCTGATATAATTGTCCCATTAGATGCAGATGATTTAATTATTCCTACTTATTTAGAATATGTGTATTGGGGGGTGAAGTGCCATCCTGAAGCTTCCTGGTGTTATACCGATTCTCTAGGTTTTCAGGAAGAGTGTTATTTATGGAAAAAGGCTTTCTCCAGTGAAAAAATGAAAAAGGAAAACCTTTTGGTCTGTACAGCTGCAATCCGAAAAAAAGACCTTATGGCTGTTGGAGGTTATGATGAAAGCAATCAACATTACGACGAAGATTGGAAATTATGGTTAGAACTATTGGCCATGGGTAAGTATCCGATACATTTAAGCGTCTTTGGATTTTGGTATAGACGAACGGCTAGCGGGATGGGAAATCAAGTAAGAATAAATCGGGATCTAAAAAATTGTTCGGATAGCCTAGTACAACAATCTGCTCAAAAGATAACCAAAGTTATCGAGGCTATAGAGTATCCCAGACAAAGTAGTGCAAATTTATTTAGTAAGCCTGTTTGCAGTAATTGGACATATAAGATTCCCCAAATAACTGAGAAAAAGCATATTCTTATGCTTTTACCATGGTTAGAAATGGGTGGGGCTGATTTATTTAATTTAGAGTTGGTTAAAAAACTAAATAAATCAATTTATGAGATAACAATAATAACAACAGTAAATAGCTCTAATACCTGGAAACAACGTTTTGAGGAGTATGTTAGCGATATATTCACCCTACCCGATTTTATGGAAATTTCAAATTATCCAGAATTCATAACATATATCATAAATTCACGGCAAATAGATTTGATCTTTTTATCAAATTCTTACTATGGTTATTATCTTATGCCTTGGATTAGAAAAGAATTTTTTAATATTGCAATAGTTGATTACATACATATGGAAGAATGGTATTGGAGAAAAGGAGGATTTGCAAGGACTTCTGGGGTAATGAAAAATATTATTGAAAAAACATATGTTTGTAATGAAAGAACAAGAAAAATATTAATTAAGGACTTTCGAAAAGCCCCAGAAAATGTTGAGACGGTATATATTGGTGTAGATAAAGATTTATATAATTCTGTTAATATAGAATCCGGGTTAGTCAGAAAGCAATTTAATCTAGAAGAAGACAGACCTATTATTTTATTTCCTTGTAGAATGCATCCGCAAAAAAGGCCCTTTATGATGCTTGAGATTGCAAAGGTATTAAAAAAATCAGAAATGCGGGTTGCATTTGTTGCTGTCGGAGATGGTCCTCAATTAGAGGAAATGATCAGTTTTATTCACGAAAATCAATTAGAGGACACAGTTTTTTTCGCAGGCCGGCAGGCAGATATGAGGCCTTATTACAAAGATGCTGCTATAACGCTTATTTGTTCATTAAAAGAAGGACTAGCGCTTACCGCTTACGAATCATTGTCAATGGGTACTCCTGTTATAACATCTGATGTAGGTGGCCAAGCTGAATTAATTGACGAAAAGGTCGGAAGAGTTATTCCTTTGATGCAGGATGAAGCTACTCAACTGGATTCCAGATTGTTTTTGACAGAAGAAATATTGCTTTATACCGATGCTATTAACTCCATTTTGGCAGATCGTGAATATTACAAAATTCTATGCTATGAGTGCCGAATGCGAATTGAGGAGAGCTTTTCTACCGATATTATGATTAAAAAAATGGAACAAGAATTTTTGTCATTAGATTTGCCGGCTGTAAGTGCCTTACGCCATAAAAAGAGTGACGAGTTAAGAAAGTATTCTGATATAATAGATGATTACCTTGAAATATATGTTGAATATGAAATGGCAGAAAGTAAACAAGAAGAAATATGGGCGGCTAGAGAATGGTATCGGAATCTTTATGAAAGTAATATCAGTTGCACTAATAAACTTGAAAGCGCCAATAATCAGCGTATCTGGAAAGTTGTTTTTAAAGAAAATAAATTTTTGCGAAAAGGCTTTGCACATATCTGGAATTCATTAACGAAGAGGTAAGAAGGGTGAAGAATGTAAAGTATTTATGCATCTCAATTTTGATTATTATTATTTCTATCTGCACATTCCTAAAGCCAGTTTTTATGGTTAGCCAACCAGAGGATATGGAGCTTACATTTATCCAGACTGGTCAGAAAAATGAAGAGTCATTTGGTACAGAACTTCGTTTATTAAAAGTAACAGTAAATGGACAAGAAATACCGTGGAATAAGTTTAAAAATGTAGAGGGCTGGTCGTTAGATGGTGATTTACTTGTTTCATACGATCCCGATGCACAGGCATTAGCAAAAATTACACTATCAGATGTAGCAACTATTAAAGTTGACTATATCAAACAACGTGGTTCAGGCTATTTAATAATCCAGTCCAACGGAGAGCAGATTGCTGAATTAGACCTATATTCAGATTCGGATTGGGAAGAATGTACTTGGAATTATCAACCACCAAAACAATTTATCCCTCGTTTTGATATATTTATGGAACTTGTATTACTGGTTTACATATTAATCATATTAATATGTAAATATAAGATTATACCATATAAAAGCGATAATGTTGATCATAGTCATAGATTACCAAAAGAAAAAAACTCAAAAACACTATGGTATAGTTGCTTCTTAATTACATTTTTGTCTATATTAGGAAGTATTACTATTTATACAACCCAGGTTAAGACGATACGGTTTGATGATTTTTCTGAGGGCATAATGATTTCGGATATGTTATATGGTGATCATTATAACTATAATAGTAATTTTTTAATGGCTATTAATGGAGAATTAACTTTTTCTGACGATTCTAAAGGAACTTTGGAGGAGATTGAACAACACTACAAAGGAGGTACTACATATAATCAAGATGATTATTCCATATATAACTCTAATTTAACATTTCATCGATATTTTTATCGCCTTATTAATAAAATAATAAGTAATAAATCACTGGTTTTATATTTGTTAAAGGGTATTAATGCATTCTTAATGGCTATAATGCTCACCGTAATTGTCTATTGGATATATAAAAATAACGGAAAAGCATCTGCAATAATACTCTATACTATTTTAGTGTTTTTTTCGCCTTCATTGTGTATGTATGGAACGAATTTATATTGGGTTGGTTGGAGTCTTTTTTTGCCTATGGTCAGTTCAATCTGCACAGTCGAATTTATAAAACTAAAAAAAACTGTAAATTATCCTAATATGTACTTTATTGCTTTTTCTGCAACATTATTAAAACAGCTATTCTATTTTGAATTTATATCAACAATTATGGTAAGTTTAATGATTCCATATATATATTATGTATTAACAGAGAAAGTTGATATTAAAAAATCTATTAAGATATTTTTAGTTCCAGCTTTAGGGGCCATAAGTTCTTTTATTGCTGCAAGTTTTATAAAATTGTTATTACTTACAAAAGAATATAATAGTTTTTCTAGAGCACTAAATGCTTATTGGGAACCAATAATAAAGCGGTTAATAGGGGATACTAATTCCTCCAATATGTTAGTACGTAGCTCTACAGAAATTGGACAGTTGGATGTTTTAAGAATAATGGGGCAGTATCCTGCAATATCTATAAATAAATTAGGTACAATTTCTGAAGTCTGTGTATGTCTTATTTTTATTTTTACGATTTTATTACTATTTATTTTTCGGCGAGATAAACGATATTTAAAAGAAATGATACCTCTTGGTATTTGCACTGTTATTTCATTAGCAGGACCATTTTCATGGTTTATTCTCGCAAAGCCTCACACGATGGTCCATAGCTACATCTGCACAATTTTATGGTTCATTCCATTTAATATTTTAGCGTTTACATTTATTGGTAAGATAGTAGTTTATATGTGGAATAGACGAAAATATTTTAAATTTAAACAATGTCTACGCCTAGACTTTAGTCTCATAGCTTTGTTTTTAATTCTGCTTTATATAGGAAATATGGGACTCAAATATTATGATGTTACACAAAAACTTAGTGTAATAGATAAAAACGGTATTTTATGTGCACAGAATGATTTCTTTAAAATGTATTTGTATGAAGATTCCTTTTACTACTATATTGATAATAAAAAGATACCTGATAATGGCTTTATTTATATGCATATATATCCAGATAATACACAAAACAAAGACTTTTTAAACAGAGATATTAATTTAGAAGATATACAAGAAAAAACAGTGTTGCCTTTTAAAAAGAAAGCGCTTATACAACGTCCTATTCCTGATTACAAATTTGAGTATATTATGACAGGAATTTCTTCTAAAGTGGCAGATAATCAATACAAAGAATATTCTCAAAATACTATATATTCTAATGATATTTATACTAATAACATTTATTCAATTACCGCATTTAATTTAACTGATGAGAACTGGGTAAATGGTATATCTCAAAATGGTAATTGTATTTTGTTAAACGGTAATCTGTCAGATTATATAAACTTGACGGGGAAAACAATCCAATTACTATCTGGAGAAAAAGTTCAAATTATTGATGTAAAAAAAGTGGATGACAATTGGTTATATATCTTTTTGGATAAGAAAATCAGTAACCAAAATGGTTATCCAGTCCAACTGATTATCTCTCCCTAATTATTAGGTTACTGGAGGTTTTAAATGATTTACGAAAAGATTATCCTCGGCGCAGGTCTATACGGCCTATACGCTGCAAATTTCTTAGCACACCAATCGAAGAGTAGTAAAATCTTAGTCCTGGAACATGATTCAACGCCCTTCCGTCGTGCGACGTATATTAACCAGGCACGTGTCCATATGGGGTATCACTATCCACGTTCCTATTCAACGGCTATAAAATCAGCTCATTATTTTAACCGTTTTATGGAAGACTATTCTTTCTGCGTATTGACAAAATTTGATCAGATTTATGCAACCTCTGCGGATTTTTCATGGACAAATGCGTTGCAATTCAAAAAATTTTGCAACAACGCTGATATTCGGTGTGATGACATAAATCCAAACAAATACTTTAATCCTGGTATGTGCGATGGTGCTTTTCTGACTGAGGAATATACGTACGATGCTGATATTTTAAAAAAGTACCTATTAAATCAATTGTCTCAATATCCAAACGTAGAAATTTGTTATAATGCAAGAATCAATAAAATAACTAAAAAATCAACATACTTTGAGTTAACAATGAACGATGGTACTACATATGAAACAGATTTTTTGTTGAATGCTACCTATGCTTCCACTAACCAAATCAGCAGTATGCTTGGATATGAGCCATTTAAAATCAAATATGAATTGTGTGAAATCATTTTATGTAATGTAACAGAAAAATTAAAAAATGTAGGTATTACCGTGATGGATGGTCCATTCTTCTCCATTATGCCGTTTGGAAAAACAGGGTATCATTCGCTGACTTCTGTAACATTTACTCCTCACATAACCAGTTATGACGCTGTACCTACTTTTGACTGTCAGAAGAAGAGTAATGGAGGGTGTTCACCAAAGCAGTTGGGAAATTGCAATGATTGCCCTGCTAAACCAGAAACGGCTTGGCCTTATATGTCTAATTTGGCAACAAAATATTTAAAGGAAGAGTATGGTTTTGAGTACTCCCATTCCCTTTTTTCCATGAAACCAATTTTAAAGGCTTCCGAAATTGATGATTCAAGACCTACTGTAATAAAACAGTATTCTACAGATCCTACTTTCATCAGTGTATTATCAGGAAAAATTAATACGGTCTACGATTTAGATGAGGTGCTTAACAATGCTACTAAATAAAGAAAAAAATTTTATATCGGCTGTTGTATATGTCTATAATCAAGAAACACAGATATATCGTTTTCTTGAATTAGTTAATGAGACTCTTCGTAATAGTTTTGAGAAGTATGAAATTATATGTGTAAATGATGCTTCTACAGACGGAAGTATAAAAGAAATAAAAAGATATGCTTCTACGGTCAAAGGGAATGTAATCAGCATATTAAATATGAGTTTTTATCAGGGACTTGAACTATCCATGAATGCTGGCGTTGATCTGGCTATTGGGGATTTTGTCTTTGAATTTGATTTACCACATGCATCATATTCTTCTAACCTGATTATAGATGTTTACCAGCGTTCTCTACAAGGCTATGATATCGTCGCAGCCGCACCACTTCATGGGAAACGCACATCTTCAAAAATATTTTATGCTGTGTTTAATCGTTTGTCTCACACTCAGTATCTTCTGCGTACAGAATCTTTCAGAATTTTGTCACGACGCGGAATTAACCGGGTTCATTCTATGAGCAGGACAATTCCATACCGGAAGGCTGTTTATGCAAATTGTGGTTTAAAGACAGATGTAATTACATATGATAATGAGAGCTATTCGTCGTTTCAAGATAAAGATACCCTTCATAAGCAAAAGGATACTGCTTTAGATGCTATGATACTTTATACAGATATTGCATACCGTTTTTCTATGGTCTTTGCTTATATTATGATGTTTATTACTACCCTTACAGGAATTTATACAGTTTGCATTTATATTGGCGGACGTCCTGTAGTTGGTTGGACAACTACTATGCTTTTCCTGTCTTTTGCCTTTTTGGGTCTCTTTGTAATATTAACAATCATCATAAAATATATGTCCTTAATACTAAAAATAAATTTTAATAAACAAAAGTATATTATAGAATCCATAGAAAAAATCACTAATTAAAGAGGATCTGCTATATGAAAACGATGTTAGTTGGTTATACAGGCTTTGTTGGTTCCAATTTATCCTGCCAATATGATTTTACAGAAAGGTATAATTCTAAAAATATTGAAGATGCATATGGGAGTAAACCTGATTTATTAATCTATGCTGGAATTCGTGCTGAAAAATATCTTGCAAATCAAGATCCCAATAAAGATTTGAGAAATATTGAAAATGCTTTTTATAATATTCAGCAAATTCAGCCTAAAAAGCTAGTATTGATTTCTACTATTGATGTTTATAAAAGCCCAATAAACGTTAATGAGGATACTCCCATAATTTCTGAAGATTTGCAACCTTATGGAGCCAATCGTTATTATCTGGAACAGAAAGTTAGAGATGATTTTCCAGAAACTTTAATTATTAGACTGCCAGGCCTCTTTGGTAAAAATATAAAAAAGAATTTTATATATGATTATATACATTATATTCCGTCCATGATCCAAAATGAAAAGTTTGGAAAACTTGCAACTGTCAGACACGAACTTAATAACTATTACAAATTGCAGGATAATGGATTTTATAAATGCAGTGACATATCTTGTGAAGAAAAAGAAGCACTTAAAACTATTTTTAAAGAACTGGGATTTTCTGCACTTAATTTTACGGACAGCCGTGGTGTATTTCAGTTCTACAATTTGAAACATCTGTGGAATCATATTAAGTATGCATTAAAAAATGATCTTTATCTTTTAAATTTAGCCACTGAACCAATCGGCATTGCGGAGTTATATCATTATTTGGAAGGCAAAAAGTTTCAGAATATAATATCAAATAATCCACCTTATTATGATTTCAAGACTAAGCATGATACACTTATGGGCGGTAAAAGAGGTTATATTTTTGATAAGGATAATGTTTTAGCCGAAATCAAAACATTTATACAGGAGCAATCATGTTAAAATTATCAATATCAAATATTAGTTGGGATTCAAAATACGATCAGGAGATTTACAAATACCTTCTTGATAATAATATTCAGGGACTTGAAATAGCACCTACCAGAGTTTTTCCAAATAATCCATACGAATGCGTAAAAGAAGCACATGATTTCAAAGAGTATTTATCAAAATCCTATCATTTGAAGATTTCCTCTATGCAATCTATCTGGTACGGAAAGACAGAGAAAATGTTTCAATCTGTAAAAGAAAGAAAGCAGCTTATGGAATATACGAAAAAGGCCATTGATTTTGCGGCAGCATTAGAATGCCATAATCTTGTTTTTGGGTGCCCTAAAAACAGAAGTATAAATTGTTCTGGTGATTATAATATAGCAGTGGATTTTTTCTCAGCAATAGGAGAATATGCTCATAATAGAAATACGGTTATTGCATTGGAGGCTAATCCGGTTATATATAACACTAATTTCATAACTTCGACTGCAGAAGCCTTTTCAATGGTAAAGGAAGTACAATCTGAAGGATTTCTTGTCAATTTAGATATTGGTACTATAATTTATAATGAAGAGTCTTTAGATATAATTGCTGATAATATAGGTTTAATTAATCATATCCATATTAGCGAACCAGGGTTAGCTGGCATACTAAAAAGAAAACTGCATAGGCAATTGGCTGGTATTTTAGCGGGCCAATACTCTAACTTTATATCTATAGAAATGGGAAAACAGGAGGATCTGCAACGAGTGTTTGATGCATTATCCTATGTGAAAGAGGTATTTTATGATATATAACAGTATACCGGGTGTACCCAATTTTGTTTCCGAGGAATTTGTGCAAAAAAGATCAAGCTATTGTATATGCATCCCTATTATTAATGAAGGCCGAAGAATACATGATGAGTTGAAACGGGCCAGAAAATATAAGATTGATACGATTGCCGATATTATTATCTGTGATGGCGGATCAATTGATGGATCTACAGACAGTACCTTACTGGAAGCATTTGGTGTCAATACTCTGCTCATTAAGAAAGGGCCGGGCAAACAGGGGGCACAACTGCGCATGGGGATCTGGTGGGCACTGGAACGAGGCTATAAAGGCGTTATCACTATAGACGGAAATAACAAAGACAGTATTGAGGATGTACCTAAATTTATAGAAAAATTAGAAGCTGGCTATGATTTTATTCAGGGATCACGTTTTATCAAAGGGGGCAAGGCAATTAATACCCCTTTTCTTCGATATTTATCGGTACGTTTGCTTCATGCTCCGGTTATTTCACTAACAGCCCACCATCACTTTACCGATACTACCAATGCATTTCGCGGACATTCAAGGAATTATTTAACCAATCCCAAGGTACAACCACTACGGGATATTTTCAATACATATGAGTTACTTGCATATTTGTCGACCAGAGCATCTCAGATAGGATTGCGTGTATGTGAAGTGCCAGTGACACGAGCTTACCCTATAAAAGGAAAGGTCCCCACTAAAATTAGTTTTTTAAAAGGAAATTCTGAACTGCTAAAAATACTATTTTCTAATATGCTTGGAAAATATAATCCACAAAAGTGAGAGCCTGCTATGATAGAATCAATTAAAAAAAATAAAACTGGAATACTCCTCATGTGTTGTTCATCAGTCTGCGTTTGTCTAGGGCAACTTTTATGGAAACTTTCTACCGGAGGGCAAATCTCGTTCCTTTTTGTTGGTTTCCTATTGTATGGAGTTGGCGCACTTGTTATGATAGTAGCTTATCGCTTTGGCAGCTTATCTGTTTTACAGCCAATATTAAGCCTAAATTATGTTTTTAGTATCGTTCTTTCAGCCTTTGTCCTGAAAGAAACTATTACTCTGCCCAAATGTATTGGAGTTTTGATTATCATCTCTGGAGTTATATTAATTGCAGGAGGTGATGAGTCATGAAGTATTATATCGTTTTAATTATCATGACTATTTTAGGTGCCTGTGGAAGCTTCTATTTAAAAAAAGCATCAGACGCAAAAAAATTAAAAATATTAGTTATAACGCCAGCATTTTATTTAGGTGGTTTTTTATATCTGATATCTGCAATATTGAATATCTACATTTTGAAGTTCTTGGATTATTCTGTGGTACTTCCTTTAACTTCGATTACATATATTTGGACGTTCGGATTGTCCTATTGCTTTTTGAAAGAAGGTATTACACACAAAAAAATTATAGGGATTGTTTTAATCGTTTTGGGGAGTATTATTATTGCTGTATGATAGAAATAATAGAACGTAAACGTCTATGACGTATCATTAAATAGTGTCAAGAATTTTTTTTAATTTAAGTTTTACCGTCTGGCAGCCAGCAGTCATTCGGCTATGTCATCTGAACCTGCATAGGTCTCCATTCCGCGGATATAATCCTTGTTCATATAGCGTTTTGTTCCCCACTAGGTTCCGGCTACATGACGGAGTCTGGCGCATACAAGTATCAGGGCACTCTGTCCATCAGGGAATGCACCAATTGCTTTCGTATTCAATGTTATCTTCCAGTTTCTTGACAACGGAAGAGCGTTTCATTTCCCGGAGCTTTTCATCAACAAGCGGGCTTTGTCATGGGCTACCTCCTTACTTTCCTGTGAGTGAGTGGCTTTCAATATCATGGCTACCATTTTATCCTGTTCCGTGGTGTAACAGAGAAGATGCTGCGGTTAAAGTGGACGATACACCGCTGATAGAGGGCAGCCGGGAATACCTCCGGTATGGTTTCCAACATGCCGAAGTTTTTATTGCCTATGATGAGTTGCACATCGTTAAGCCCGCCAGGACTCTTTGTCTTCATTCATACCCTCAGCTGCACCGATGATTTCCCAGCATCCATCCTCACTGCCCCAGATGACCACAAAAATGGAAACATTCTGCACCTCGCCGCGCCCAAGTGTAAATGCACCATAATCCGTGGGATGACTTGCAACTGATTTTATACGATAATGATCTCATCAAATCCACTTAGAAAACTCCAGAAACTTTGATTGGAGTTTTCTGGGTTTCGGAAGGGGATCTCAAGTATGAATGAAGCAATGCAGGTTCGTGCGGCAAGCTGGCCTGCAATGGTTAAACAGCGTAACGATAGTGGCCTGACCGTCAAAGAATGGTGTGCTGCCAACGCGATCCAGGAGTCCGTGTATTATTATCGATTAAACCGACTGAGAAAAATAGCACTTGATGTTTGAGAAACACCGAATTCCATCAAAAACAATTCTCCTGTTTCCGGAACCTTTGCTCAGATACCAGTTGCTTCTGCTGTTCCGGCTCCGAATTAGCGATTCGCCTCCGACATGGTGACACAGTTGTGGAAGTAAGCAGCGATGCTCCGGATCACACCCTTTCCTTTCTGAAAGAGGTGATGTTCCGTGCTTTCTGAGACCACCGGCTTTCGGGCCATCTATATCTACTGCGGAAAATGTGATCTTCGCAAAGGAATTGATGGATTGGCGACGTTATTAAAGGAACAGTTCCATCTGGATCCTTTTCAAAAGGAGATCCTGTTTCTTTTCTGCGGATGCCACACTGAACGATTCAAAGGCCTGGTCTGGGAAGGCGATGGGTTCTGCCTGCTTTATAAATGGATCGAAGCTGGACGCCTCCGATGGCCGAGAAGTCAGGAAGAAGCCGCAACAATCTCTCCTGAAGAACTTCATCTTATGTTGACCAGAATGACGATACTGAAACGTTCTTCGTAAGCGCCAAGTGTTGGGATACCTTAACACTTGGCGCTTACAATAAGCCAGGGGAGACGGTTCTGCGGATTTTTCTATTTTCTGAAATAGGTTTTTTCCATTTCTGAAGCAATGGCAACCTCGGCAAGTTCGGCTTCCCTGCGACTTGCAGCACTGACAGATATGTAAAATTTTAATTTAGGTTCTGTACCGGAAGGCCGTATCACTACGGAGGTGTTTCCCTCCAACAAGAATTTCATGACATTTGACTGCGGGAGATTTATGATAGTCTTACTTCCATCGGTATTCGATGTCACGGAAGTTTTGTAGTCACTAATTGCTGTAATAGCCTTTCCTGCGATGGCTGTTGGAGCTGCAGTACGGAAATTTTCCATGATTTTTGTCATGGTATCAAATCCTTCGGCGCCTTCAAATGTATAGCTTCTCAAGGTATTCAGGCAGTAGCCGTACTTTTTGTATAAGGCATCCAGAACTTCCAGCAAAGTCTGTCCATGGGATTTGTAATATGCAAACATTTCACAGATCAGGAGCGAGGCATTGACGCCATCCTTGTCCCTGACAAATCCTCCGGAAAGATAACCATAGCTTTCTTCAAAACCGAAGATGTATCGCTCCGCCTCACCCTTTTCCTCAAGAAGACCGATCTGTTCTCCGATAAATTTAAAACCGGTAAGAACGTCAATGACTTCCACCCCATAGTCAGCAGCAATGAGTTTTGCCAAATCCGTAGTAACAATCGTCTTAACCAGGATTGGATTATGGGGCATTTTCCCCAGTGCAATTCTGCGCCTGCATATATAGTCAAACAGAAGCAGGCCCATTTCATTGCCGCTTAACAATTCATATCCATCTGCTGACTTGACTGCGGTGCCTACACGATCACAGTCGGGATCGGTAGCCAGCAATAATTCGCTGCCGAGCTGTGAGGCGTATTGAATTCCTAATGCCAGAGCTTCCTTCATTTCAGGATTGGGGTAGGGACAGGTGGGGAAATTGCCATCTGGCTGTTCCTGTTCCTTTACAACAGCGATATTGGTAAATCCATTCTCCTTTAATGTTCTCATGACACAATGAAGCCCAGAACCGTTAAGCGGAGTGTAGATAACAGATATATTTTTATTAATCTCATCACCGCACAGCGCCTGTGTGGAAACGGCTTCGATATATGCGGTTACGGTCTTTTCTTCAATGTAAACAATAAGCTTCTGAGATAATGCCGCATCAAAATCCATGTATTTAACATCACTAAATGGATCGATATTATTGATTTCATTTAAAATACTGTTGGCGGTTTCTGTAGTAATCTGGCCGCCGTCACTGCCGTATACCTTATATCCATTGTATTTCGCGGGATTATGGCTGGCAGTTATCACGATTCCGCCTGAACATTCTAAATACCGTACAGCAAAAGAAAGGGAGGGAGTGGGCATCAATTCCTGATATAAATGAACCTTAATGCCATTAGCAGCCAGTATGCACGCTGCGCGCCGGGCAAATACGTCTGATTTAATCCGGCTGTCATAGGCTATGGCAACAGAGGGACATGAACATTTTTGATTGAGGTAATTGGCATAGCCCTGAGTTACCTTCCCGACAGTATAGATATTCATGCGGTTGGTACCGACGCCAATGATACCTCGCAGACCTCCGGTACCGAATTCCAGATCACGGTAAAAATGATCTTCCAGTTCTCTGTCATTCTGTTGAATACTCTTAAGCTCATCTATTAAATCCGGGTCCTCCAGGACCTCCTGGTTCCATTTATTCCATCGTGAAAGTACTTCTGATTCCATTTTTTGATTCTCCATTTTCATGTTTATTTTATTGTCACTGGGATTTGAAGTGGGATTAATCCCAAGTCTTTGAACCAGGCGGTTCCTTCTCTGAGCAGATCTATTTCAATCATATAATCCCTCGGGGTGCTGAGAAGCTCCGCCTGGGGAGTAAATGTTAATTCACCGGTTTGACCGGAAGCCAGATTCTCAGGGAGTTTTACTCGTTCCCCTTCCGCCAGGACGGTTCCTTTCTTGTCTTTTATAAGATAAGACAGCTGTGTGGCCTCGTAACCGCTGCTGCATAAAGCAATTCCGGAGTTGTTCCGGATGGTGACTGTGATTGGTGAATGTATATCTGCAGAAACGGCATCGGTAGCTGAATTAGCATCAGCCGAATTGGCAACAGTTGAATCCATTGTCAATATGATGCCGGAGTAATCCGGAATTACAGTATTCTGCACGGTTAAAGGAATTTTTAGAGTTTCCATCCCCTGAGCTGAAAACCAGGTTACACCTTCCTCTACCAGATCTGCTTCTACGATGTAATCGCCCTCTTCCAATGGAACCAGTACTTCCCAGATTTCATTTTTAATTCCGCGGGCTTTGACAGGGATGAGAGAAGTACGGATTCCATCCTGTACAAGTACCTCCCCAGCTGTGTCCAGCAGATGATATGCCAGAAATATATTGTTGTCTGAGGTCAGGTCCTGATATCTCCGGCTGTCTATCGTGATTTCAAGCTTCGCCAGATTTCCGCCATTCTCGCAGGATAATTCACTTACCTTAGTTTTTAATTTAAGGTCGTATTGGGAAGGTACGGCACGGTATCCGCAGCCGCTTAAGAGCAGCAGTGATATGAGGACAAATATGGAAAGACTTATTGTTTTTAATCGATTCATTGTCTCCTCCAGTAATCCAGTGTTTCAGCTAATGTGCGGGAAAGCGGAATCTCAGGCTTCCAGCCAGTGACAGCCTGAAGCTTGCTTATGTCGGCTTCTATAATCGGGACGTCGACCGGGCGGATTTTTTCCGGATCGACGGATACTTCGATTTCGCAATGTGCCATATGCAGAATGGTATCCAGAATACTTTTAATTGAAACGGCTGTTCCGGAACCAACATTGTAGGTCTCACCCGCAAGTCCGTTTTCCATAAGCATGACATACGCGCGAACAACATCTCGGACATCGGTAAAGTCTCTTCTGGCCGTAAGATTACCGACTCGGATTACAGGTTCATGAATTCCTTTTTCAATTTCCGATGCTTGTTTGCAAAAATCTGAGACCACAAAGAGCGGTGCCTGATTTGGGCCAATATGATTAAAGGCCCTGACGCTCATAATATCCATATGATAAGCATCACAGTATATCTTCCCAATCATGTTCTGGCATGCCTTAGTGGCCGCGTAAATATTACCCGGGCGGGTTAATGTCTCTTCTGTGATTGGTATTTCTTCTTCAAGTACATGGCCGTATTCTTCCCCGGAGCCAATCAGGAGGAGGCGCGGCCTCTTTTGCAGTTCTCTGACGGCATCCAGGAGATTGAGTGTCCCTTTGATGTTGATATCTACCGTCAATCCGGGCTTCTTCCACGACAGAGCCACGGAGCTTTGAGCTGCCAGATGGAAGATATAATCAGGCTGAACCCGATCCAAAATGGTGATTATCTCCTCCGGTTTCATAAGATTCAAATCCAGGATTTCGATTCCCTTTTTTACAATATTTTCCTGCGGAAGCTTCGTGACGGTAATAGACCATATGCAGTTTTTCTGTATATGGTCTATCAGATAGTCGCCTACGAAGCCTGCCGCACCGATAATCAATGCTTTCTTCATAGAGGTTTCCTTATTTATTTTATATTTGAGATTTTGATTTCTTTTTCAACAATGGCAAGGTCATTTTCAACCATGCGCCTGACCAGTTCCTGGAAAGTGATTTCGCGTTTCCAGCCTAATTTCTCCTCTGCTTTTGAAGGATCTCCAAGAAGAACTTCGACCTCAGCAGGGCGGAAAAATTCAGGATTTACAGTTACAATGGTTTTTCCGGTGGCCTTGTCGATACCGTTTTCTGTTATTCCGCTTCCATGCCATTCCACATCGATTCCTGCATAGCGGAAAGCCGTTTCTACAAATTCGCGGACGGTTCTCGTCTCATTGGTTGCTATCACATAGTCATCAGGCGTATCCTGCTGCAGCATCAGCCACATGGCTTTTACATAATCTTTGGAATGTCCCCAGTCTCGTTTGGCGTCAAGGCTTCCAAGCTCTACGTGATCCAAAATACCAAGCTTGATACGGGCTACGGCGTCTGTGATTTTTCTGGTAACAAATTCCAGGCCGCGGCGCTCGCTTTCATGATTGAAGAGAATGCCGCTGCAGGCAAACATATCATAGCTTTCTCGATAGTTCTTTGTAATCCAGTGGCCGTATACTTTTGCCACGCCGTAGGGGCTTCGCGGATAGAATGGCGTCTTTTCTGTCTGCGGCATTTCCTGAACCTTACCGAACATTTCACTGGTAGAAGCCTGGTAGAAATGGGCTTCCGGTTTTACTGTGCGGATTGCCTCCAGCATATTGGTGACACCGATCGCGTCGATGTCGGCCGTAGCGATAGGCTGCTCCCAACTGGTAGCCACGAATGACTGGGCAGCCAGATTATAGACCTCATCTGCCTGAGAAATTCTCATAGCGTTGGTCAAGGAAACAACATCCGTCATGTCCGCATAGATGAAATGAATTCTGTCTTTGATATGTTCTACATTGCCGTAGTCTACGACACTCTTTCTTCTCATGAGGCCATAGACATTGTAGCCTTTTTCTAATAATAATTCTGCGAGATAGGAGCCGTCCTGTCCTGTGATTCCTGTGATTAATACGTTTTTCATGATTGCTGTTTCTCCTTGTGGTTGGTTATGATTGACTATAGTTAGCTGTGATTAGTTATAATTAGATATATTCATTTCTGTTGCATATTTTTAAGTTTTCCGTCACCTTTTTAATGTCTCCAGCGCTGTCTTTCGCGCAGATTAAAGTGGCGTCTTTTGTATCTACGACAATGGTATCTTCCATCCCAACGATGGCAATTAGCTTTTTGTCACCCTGGATAATGCAGTTGTGCGTGTTTACCGTAATGATATTACCGGCAACGGCATTGCCGAATTCATTCGTTTTCTTAATACGCTCCACCGCCAGCCAGGAACCTACATCGTCCCAACCGAATGTTCCGGGAAGTATATAGATATTATCAGCCTTCTCCATAATTCCGTAATCAATAGACTGTGACTGCATGTTGTGAAACTCTTTTTCTAAAATGGAATCCTGCTGTGGAGTACCGATTGCTTCTTTGATTTTTATCAGACTCTCATATGTATCAGGCATAAATTTCTGCATGTTTTTTAATATAGAAGAGACCTTCCAGATAAACATGCCGCTGTTCCAGAGATATTCTTCTGTGGATAAATATTCTTTGGCGACTTCGAGGCTCGGCTTTTCCACAAATCTTTCTACAGCATAGGCCTGTCCCTCTGTTCTGCGCGGGTCGAACTTTATGTAGCCGTATCCTGTCTCCGGATAATCGGGAGTGATGCCGATTGTGACAAGATTCGTATTGTTCTCTGCTACATCAGCTCCGGTCTCAAGTGTTTTTAAGAACATATTCGTAAACTTGATCAGGTGATCGGACGGCAGCACAAACATAATTGCATCATCGTATTTCTGAGCTATATGGATTGCACCCAGACCAATGCATGGGGCTGTATTGCGGCCAATCGGTTCGCAGAGGATGTTCTCTTCCGGAAGTCCGGGAATCTGCTCCAGAACCAGCTCCCGATATGCTTTGTTCGTTGCAATGAAGATATCTTCCAGCTTTACTAACGGTAAAATTCGTTCTACGGTTAACTGAATCATGGTTTTTCCGTCATCAGTTAAAGATAAAAATTGTTTTGGTAAATTCTTGCGGCTCTTGGGCCAGAAACGTTCGCCTCGGCCGCCGGCCATGATTAGGGCTGTTGTTGTCATATTGATTACCTCGCTTTAATCTCTTTTTAAGATATCCCTCGTATAAACTTTTTCTTTTATATCTTCCAATTCATCATTCCATCTATTCGCGATAATTACATCAGATTCACTTTTGAATTTATCCAAATCATGAATTATTTTCGACCTGAAAAATTCCGGTTCAGACATTGACGGTTCATATATAATAACTTCTATTCCCCGGGCCTTTAAGCGTTTCATAACACCTTGAATAGAGGATTGCCTGAAATTATCAGAATCAGTCTTCATGGTCAGACGATATATGCCCACTACATGTGGGGCTTTTTCTATTATCTGTTCGGCGATAAAATCTTTTCTTGTTCTGTTTGCATCTACAATAGCCTTTATGATATTGTTTGGAACATCTGTATAATTAGCCAAAAGCTGTTTGGTATCTTTCGGAAGGCAGTAACCGCCGTAACCAAAAGAAGGGTTATTATAAAAATCGCCAATTCTCGGATCAAGAGATACACCCTGAATAATTTGCTTAGAATTTAATTTTTTTACTTCTGCATAGGTATCAAGTTCGTTAAAAAAGGCAACTCTCATGGCAAGATATGTATTGGAAAAAAGTTTAATTGCTTCGGCTTCGGTAGAATCTGTAAATAATGTAGGAATATTATCTTTCCTAGCGCCTTGTTTTAATAGTTCAGCAAAGGTTTTGGCTTTTTCTGAATGATCACCTACGATAATTCGTGATGGATAGAGGTTATCATATAAAGCTTTTCCTTCACGTAAAAATTCGGGGGAAAATACTATATTTTCTGTATGAAATTTTTCTCTCATTTGAATCGTATATCCTACAGGAACAGTAGATTTTATAACTATTAGGGCATTTGGAACAATTTTAATTGCATCTGCTATTACTTTTTCCACAGAACTTGTATCAAAATGATTTTTTTTAGAATCATAATTAGTCGGAGTAGAAATAATTATGAATTCAGAATTTTTATAAGCCTCATGCATAGTGGTTGTAGCTTTTAAATTCAGTTTTTTATTTGCTAAATAATCTTCCAATTCTTTGTCTGCAAATGGGGAGGTATGACAGTTAATTTTATTTACTTTTTCTTCTATTATGTCTAATGCAAATACTTCATTATATTGTGATAACAGTACTGCAATTGATAAACCTACGTATCCAACCCCTACAATAGTGATTTTCATAGTTATTCTCCCTGCTTAGCTTGTTTAAAAATTATAAACTTACTTAAAATATAATTTGTGACAATAACTATCCCTTGTAAAATATATTTTGCGATTAACTTGTCTGCGTTTAAATAACTGACCGCAATAATCAGACCGAAATAATCTATAAGCCCTGTAAATCCTCTAGCAACAAAGAATCGCAGAATTTCACTTAAAAGAGATTTTAGGTTAACGCAATGGCTTCTAAATACAAAAAGCTTGTTAGTAATATAGGCGTATAATTTTGCTATTACGATTGCAAGCAGATTACTTATACGGTAATCAATATTCTTCGATAACAAAATCTGATAAATCAATATGTTTACAATAGTGGTGCTTATACCAAAGAATAAGTAAAATAAAAATTCACTGGCCTTTTCTTTTTCTATTTTCAATTTTTTCTCCATAAATATTAGATTTAACCTTACTTTACCTTTTTATCACCTCTTTTATAAAATTTCTTTAATATGACTTTCTTCATAATGTTGTCTGTATGTAGCATCGACAATCATATCCCCGATAAAGCCAGTTGAAAATGACTGAACGCCTAAAATAATACATAGCACGCCAAGAACCAACAGTGGACGGCCGCCTATAGAGTTTCCCATTAACCATTGTATTGACAAAATACAACAGATAGCGAAACCCATTACAAAAAGAAACAAACCGATTCTTCCAAAAAAATACATAGGTCTATCATAATATCGTGATAAAAAGGAAGTTGTCATAGAATCAAATAATCCTCTTAAATAACGTTCCCAGCCATATTTAGATTCACCATGCTCTCTCTTATGATGGGTAACCTTAATTTCTGTAATGAGGAATCCTTTTCTATAGGCCAATACTGGAATATATCTATGCATTTCACCATATATATCTATGCATTTCACCACTTCTTTTTTATATGCCTTAAAGCCACAATTAAAGTCATGCAATTTAACACCGGAAAGAGTAGAAGTGACTTTATTAAAAAGCTTAGATGGAAGACGTTTTTCTAGTGGGTCTAACCGATTGTATTTCCAACCGGATATAACATCATACCCTTCATTGATTTTATTTATAAAATTTTCAAATTCTTGGGGATCATCCTGCAAATCAGCATCCATTGTTATAATAATATCGCCTGTTGCATGCCGAAATCCCGCTTGCAGAGCCGCAGCTTTACCAAAATTTTTTCTAAAAGTAATTAAATGAACATTGACATTTTCTTTTATAATGCTTTTTATAACTTGTTCCGAGTTATCAGATGAACCATCGTTTATGAACCATAATTCATATTCACTAATTAAATCTTTTTTAATAAGTTTGTTAACATTTTCTAAAACATTTTCGTATAATTCTTTTAATGAATCTTTTTCGTTAAAAACAGGTATTACCACTGATAATGATTTTCCCATATTATTCTTAAAACCTCCTTGGCAACTCGATTAATGTATATCTATAAGTGTAACGCGTACACCCAGTGCCCTTTGATCTTCAGTTCCGTAAGTCTTTTGTGGCCAGAATTTAGGAACTGCGTCTATCTTAACTGTGTAAAAGTAACGATCTACAATTTCCTTTTTGGAAGTTAGGGGATAATTTATTAGTTGTTTTTCTTTTTGGTCTCCAATAGCTAGTTCTAAACGAATTTCATTTAATTCAGTAGGACTTTCTATATACATTTTTGCAGTTTTATCACCGTATGTCCAAAAAGATAGACCATTTTCAGGCCAATAACAATTTTCCAAATTGATATACTTGTCATCATATTGAATTTTATTATCCCAAATTATTGTACTTTGCAAAGTGCGTTCTAATGGAAATACCTGCATAACTGATCTTTCGCTAATAAAAGTTGGATAATTTAACACCCATGTTTTAGGGGAAACAATTACTGGACCTAAAAATATGCAAGTTCCAATAGACGCTATTAATCCAGTCGTTGTATATTTTCTAATATTTATAGTTGTCAGCAAAAAACAAAATGCAGGCATTATTTGTAAAAAATATCTATTTCCAAAGCTCTGTGCTCCTCCGAAATAATTTCTTGGATTCTCGAAAAAAAAGAAAAAAACAAATCCGATTATGCCCAAAAGTATTTCATAATTCTTTGTCAAACTTGTTCTTATCATAATTAAAATGCACAAAATAAACGGTGCGTAAATAAAAATTCCTGTCTGCCGTCCGATAAAATAATACATAAAATTGTAAATCAGACTTTTGGGATTTCGAATGGTACTGGTTATTCTACTGAATATTGACATTTCGTCAGTGCTCATTTTTTTCAATTTTAAATTATCAATACTTGAGTTAAGACCTCCCAAAATATCGCTGACATAATAGCGTGTTCCTGAATAACAGCTAAAACTACCCGTTTGAGAAAATTGGATAAAAGTAAATATTATAAAAGGTATTAACGATATTAAAAAAAATTGATAGGCCTGTTTATAATTTTTTTTTATAATTAAACTAAAAAAAATCGCTGCTGCAAAAAAAATCAGTGGACTTCTCTGGTAAATGCATAAGCCCTGTAATATTCCCATAATATAAAGCCATCTTTGTGACAATTTTTTATTTTCTCTTTCTGTGTAATACTTAAATTGCTGTAAACTGAACAAAAGCACGCACAACATAAAAGCTAAAAAAATGTCAGCATGTGCAATGAAAAGATATGGTAGCATCAATGAACAGCAAAAGAAAGGAATCGTAAATATAAATGATAACTTAGTAGTATTATATTGTTTCAAATAATAAGCAATTAAGAAAATCATTCCAACAAACATTAATACATTAGCGACTAATATCCCATTAATCCCCAATAATTTTACTAATGGAGAAATTATTATTCCATATAACATTGGTTTTGAATAATAATAGATATTATTATGTTCATTTAAAAATAAACCGCCTGGACCATTGGCAGAAACTGTTTCACAAAAACGTTCTAAATCATTTTGATCAAAAATATTGTCACCGTCAAATGCCCAACTCATGGCTTGTGGTATATAGGTTCCCATATCTCCATACATAGTTGTCAATTGAGTATTGCAATCAAATAGCATGACTAATGAGCCCAGAAAAACAATAAATAAATATGCTCTTAGCCATTTGTGATTTTTAAAAGAAGTAATTACAGTGTTAAAATATTTTATCATTTTTAACCTCATCAAATGAATCATAACTGCATTTGTATGTATTTATAGAGTTCATATACCATCATAATTTTTATATCATAAATGTTGCTTTATTTATCCAACTTATAATCAGGAAAAATTCCCATAAAAAAGACCCACCTAAAACAACTATTTTTTTTGAAAGTGACCAGTACTCGAAATCACTTGTAAACCCCAATAAGGGCACAAAGCTTCCTATCATATATCTAGGAATAGAATCAATTCCAGTAGATAAGGGAATAAGCAGTAATATGATAGATAAACAGCACTCAGGATATAGTTTTTTCTTTAAAAGTTTAAAAGTAGAATAGAACCAAACAAGAGCAAATACTGCCAGGTAAAATTGATTACTGTTAATGTTCGTTATCGCACTTATCAAAATACGGAATGGATTTTGCATATTGCGTCCCCAAGCTCTTTGAATATGCATAAAAGCCAAAGGATCACCCATTAATCTATATAAGTACAACATATATATAAAAATACCAGAAGGTATAAGGGCAACTCCAAACACAAGTCGTGGCTGTTTTAATGCAGTTATAAGCCAATCAATAATATGAAAAGATTTATTTTTAATAATATAATTTTCTGTATAAAAAGTAGCGATTGAAAAAACCAAAAAAACTCCTACATTTCTGGAGGAACTACACAGTGCACCGAAAAATCCCATCAGGATGTAATTCTTTTTTCTCATAAAATAAAAGAAACAAACAATTTCCAAAAAAAAGAGGGATTCTGTATATAATGCCGAGAAATAAATACTATATATTCCAAAGGAATATAATATGATAAAGTATTTAGCATACACCTCATTTTGAGTCGTCTGAAAAACATATATTCCAGCCATAATAAGTGCACAAGTAAAAATCACTGTATTGGCGACTGATCCTATGATATAAGGGGAAAATGGAAATATATAACATATTCCTCTAATAAGCATGGGCATGAGCGGAAAAAAGGCCCAGTTAGCAGCATTACCTTCTGGATGCTCTGTAGGATAGAGCGCATATCCATTTTTTACTATACTATGGTACCAGCCTGCATCCCATGGATTGATATCATTAAAAAAAGTATTTTTAGAACCTATATTAAGCCAAATAAAATACATAAAAATACGTGACAACAATACGGATATTAAAGCCATAGTAATAATGTCTATGTAAATTTTCTTAAGTGATAGCGGCTTATTCATCAATTAGCACCTTCCTGATTTTTACACCTAATTTTCTCGAATCTGTAGGTGTAGACTGTGGTTCATTAATTTGAAAGCGGAGTTCTAATTCTCCATGGGAAAGTACCCTTTCAGGGAGATCGATTAACCAGATATTATCTGATGCTAGGGCTGAACGTGTTATATTTCCCAATAGTTGACCATTTCCATAGGCTGTTATACTTTTCGTGGCTAGTATGTCTGCGATTTCAATATAAACTGTAAGATTTTTATCCGGTAGATCTTTAAACCATAACTTAGCGTTGTATCCATCGGTCCAACAGCCATCAGTTTCCAAGTGACTCCATCCTGCCGACATTCTGGTGTTAATTGTTACATTTGAATCGTTAATGAGAAGTGGGGTGCCCAAGGTATAAGAAAACGAACTATTTCCTCCCCAATTTTTCAATTCCTTTTGTATATAATAAGTTTGATATTCTAATGATACTTGGGGGCGTGTAGACAAAATAAGTAAAAACAAATAAAAAGTAAGCAAAAAAAAACTCAATAAATATAATAGAGCATTTATTATACGGTTAATACTTATGATTTCTAAGAACTTTATTTTTATCATAGCGCATACCTCTTCTAATAAATAATCAGGAGTCTAGCTTTTCATCATTAGTATCATTATGTATAAAGCTTTCAATTATATAACGAGGTCTTTCTTTCGTTTCTAAATATATTTTACCAACATATTCACCAACAATTCCAATACTTAAAATCAAAATACCACCTATTCCCCAGACTGAAACCATAAGACTGGCCCAGCCAGGAACAGTAATACCTTGAAAATATCCAATAATGCTCCATATAAGCATGAGAATGCTAATCATGAAAATAAGACTTCCTAATGCTACAATCATTTTAATGGGTTTTGTACTAAGCGAAGTAATTCCTTCGAAAGCAAACGCTAGCATCCTTTTTAATGGATATTTACTTTCACCAGCAAAGCGTTCATTCCTTACGTAAGAGACTGTTGTTGCTGGATAACCAATCATAGGAACAATGCCACGCAGAAATAAATTAACTTCTTTAAATTCAGCTAGTCCTTCTAATGCTCTTTTACTCATCAAGCGATAATCTGCATGATTATAAATAGTATCAGCCCCCAACTTTGACATCAGTTTATAAAAAGACTCGGCTGTAATCCTTTTAAAAAATGTATCACTGTCTCTCTTGCTACGGACCCCATATACAATATCGTAGCCTTCATAATATTTGTTCACCATCTCGTCAATTGCCTGAATATCATCCTGAAGATCTGCATCCATGGATATAACCATGTCGCAATGATCTTTTACGGTCATAAGTCCCGCCAACAGAGCATTTTGATGTCCGCGATTACGACTAAGGTTAATACCACTATAGATAGAATTATTTTGATGAAGTTCACATATTATTTGCCAGGTTCTATCCTTGGAGCCATCATTTACAAACACTATGCGACTATCTATAGATATTTTTTCTTCCAAATTTTCTAGTTTAGCCAATAATTGTCTTGCTGTTTCGTTTAAAACTTCTTCTTCGTTGTAGCAAGGTATCACAATATATAATACTTTTTTCATATATATCTTCTCCTTGATATATTATCTATTTATAGGCTTTAAATAGTGTTGGACTTGCATAAATTAGAGAGTCAATAATACACTTGATATTTCTTTACTAATGATTTTTTAAATGGAGTGTAGTTTTTTCAACAAAAGCCCACTTATAACACCCCAATCAAAAAACTTCTCAACATATTCCCGTCCCTCAAGAACCATAAGTTCATAATTTAAAATATCAAAATGCTTGATATATTCACTCATTTCATCTATTGTACTCACAATGAAAACTTTTTTATTATCAATTCCACGAGTACCAAAAGAAGTAGTAACAACAGGAATTCCTGCTGATAAATAGTCAAACATTTTTAAATTCGTTCCAGAACCAGACATCATAGGATTTAAAGCAAAGTCTACAGTACTGAATATTCGTTTTTTTGTTTTTTCATCAACGATTCCTAGTAGCCCAACATTAGAGGGGAGTTTTCTTTTTTCAAAATATCCACATTGACTTCCCATTAATAAAAATTTGCAATCTGGACACTCAGAAGCAATTTCCAAAATTTTTTCGCACGCTTCAAGATTAGGACCATGCCAACTTCCCATAAATAATCCGATTTTTTCTGAATTTAATCCTAAAGACTGCTTAATAGCTAAACGATCTCTGACGTTAGTAAAAGCTGTTGATTGAGTATCTACACCATTAGGAACAATAATCATTTTTTTTCGAGAAATATGGTATATTTCTTCTAGTGTATGGCAGTCTTCATCTGAACAAGTCATAATAAACTCGGAGCGTTCACAGCATTCCTTTTCTGTATCAAATACCTGATTTACCAATTCTTTAGAAGAACGTGAATTAGGAAGCATATTTTTTTTCATTACTGATTCTACATTATGGGCTTCATAAATAAACTTTCTACCATTTAAAAACTTTTTAGCTTCTTCATACAAATAAGGATGGGAAATAATAACAAAATCACTTTCATTGATGGCGGTTTTTAAGCAAGCTCCATACCTTGGCGATAGTCCTGATAATGTAATCATTCCAATATCGCTTATAGGTACCCCCACATTTTTTTCTATATTCCATTCTTCATCTTGATGCTTTTGGGACTTTGGAATTCGAGTTTCTTTTAAACCTGGAGAAATTTCTCCAATAAATTCTTTTTGGTCTGTATTAGTAAAGGATACGATTTCAACATCATATTCTTCAGCAATATTTTTGTATAAATTAAAGATTCTTGCCTGGCCACCTCCTAGAGGAGGATATATTGGAAATGTAGACGTAACTGTTATTTTTTTCCTTTTTTGCAACTTTATATTTTCTCCGGTATATTGAAATATATTCTTATTAACGGGTAGCTTAAATAATTCTTCAGTGACTTTCTCCCAGGTGATACTCTTAACACTTTCGAAAGCATTTTCCCCCATTTTTTGAGCAATTGCAGGATTCTGAGCGAGGTAATCAATTTTTTCTGCAATTTCTTTTTCAGAAAAGCGGGTTATAAATCCATTTTTTCCATTTAAAACAAATTCACCAGGGCCTCCGGCATCATTTGTTGTAAGAACTGCCTTTTTATGCAGCATTGCTTCCAATGTAATATATCCATAATCTTCATCATATGGAAAATAAGGAACAAATAAACAGTTTGAATAATAAATATCAACTTCTTCATCATTTATAAAGCCCAAAAAATTTATGCGATGATCCTTTGCAGCTAACTTCTTTAATTTTTTTTCTTCAGGACCGGTTCCTGCAATGAATAATTTAATATCACTTTTTACCCATTTCATCGCTTGTATTAGCATATCTATTCTTTTTGGGGAATCAAGTCGGCTTATTATAAAAATATATTTATAGTCACCAAACGAAATTTTTTTTAATACGGCAGGTGGATAGATCACAGTTACCGGCACTGAAGGTGGGAAGTATTCTGTTCTGTTTTTTATAGTATTCGATATCGCATAAATATTGGTCACATTTTTCGAAGAAAGAGCCCATTGATCCATAAAGTGAATAATTTTGCGTATAAAGGGACCTGGAAATTCAAAATATTTATCTGGTATATTTTTATTTGGTTCCCTTAAAGCAAATACTATTTCGAAAAATTCATCCAGATCTTTTGCCAAGGTGTTTTGTTCCATATAACACAAAATATTTTTAATATATGGGTTAGATGCATCTACCTCAAATGGCTGATTCATTAAATGGTAAGTATCATATAATCCTCGCAATGTATGAACCATATAACAAATACTATTTTGATGTTTCACCATCCAAGATGGATATTTCGTAGAAATAACACAATCATAATAGCTTAAATCAACTTTATAATAGCTGTAATAGGTTTCTATCAGATCCCAAAAATTATTCTCTCTAGATGGAAGCTTTATTAATTCAGCTTGGTGATCTGTATATTGGTTAATGGCATCACATAATCCCCATGCGAGATTTTCCATACCACCTATTTTGAACGGTACAGGGCTTGGGGCAACAACTGCTATTTTCATAAATCAACCTCGTTAACTACTTTCTTGCAATAATTGCATAATCCTGGCTTCCAAAAATAAGATCAGAGAGTAAATTCACTCCATTATTAAACTCTTCCAAATTTTCTATGCCATTTCCATTTATTAAAGGCAATTTATAGTCAATTTTACTTGATTCCGTAAATATTATCTCGATATCCTGGAACCCAGCCTTTTCCAAGAAATATTTTAACATTTTAGGATGCACAGGTTTCACATGTGAAGGATCAATATAAAATGCATTTGTATAAATGGAGAGACTGGTTGGGTTTGGCGTTTCCAAAATCAGACATGAACCAGGTTTTAATTTCAGAAAACTTAAAGTACATAAAGAAATAATATCGTCGATTTTTAAATGTTCTACCAATTGGGCTGCAAAAATTCCACCGATTGTTTCATCTTTTAAAGCTTTTAGATAGTGGAGACCATCATCGTGGACTGCATTTAGTCCTTTAATCGTACAATATTCCACAAACTCTTCATAAAGATCAATACCGATGGCAGGTATATTCTGCTCGGCTAACAGTTCCAGAAATTCGCCACGTCCACATCCTAAATCGACAATTAAACCACTATTTTTAAAATAGGGTACATAAATTCTTTGATTTTTTTTAATCTCTCTCTGGCTTCCTCTAAAGTGATTTTCAAAATCAAAGTAATCAATTGTCTCATATGTATTTGAATCATTTATATAAGACATTTCATTTAAAAGACTGTTATGTTCATGTTTTGATAATATGTTTGTTTTGACTCCGAGATTAATTCCTTCTTCGTGTATCGCTTTTAAAAAATTGATTTCAGTAGAGTGTATTAATCCTTCTAAATAATTTAGATCATTTGAATACTTATTTTGTAGATTATTCAGTAATTGTGCAAAATCCATACGCTGATTTTCAAGTTCATGTAATGTAGTACATTCCATATTTTTGTGTTCAATAGTAATTTCGTTACGCAGAGTATTCTTAAGATTTTCAAGTTCACCAGACAAACCATCTTTTAATTCCTGTGTACTTAAATCCCTATCTATTTCACGTTTTTCTTGCTCTGATATTATTTCTTGAAATTTATTTAATTCTTGAGATAACTGTTCTATTCTAGCTTTAAAAAACTCTATACTATTCATATTGTCAATCTGACTTTTTATAAATGATTGAGTGACAAGCTCATTATTAAACAAAGCATTTATTGAAGCGGTAATTGAAGCATTAAAGTCAGTTTGGTCTTTGCAAATTGGATCGATTAAAAATCGTACTAACTTACGAATGATTTTTTTGACAAAATTAATTAGTTTAATTGATTTTCTTGTATCTGGTGGAAAATTTCTATAATAATTTATTTTATACAAATAATTATTTTGTTCTTTCCATTTTTTGAGTTCAGACATATCAAAAGTATAGTTTTCTCCTGACAGATCACTATTTTTTTCATTAACTAATGAATCATTTTCATTTCCTAGTAAGATATGAACAACTTGTTCAGTAGTTAAGGGGGTAACAGTGGAAAATGGATTAGGAGTACCTTCAATATCGGCTAATATTCTATTTATATTCTCACTTGTTTTGCTCATGGTTGCGTTAACTCCTTTACAACATTTTCCCAGGTTATATTCATATCTCTTAAATGCTTTTTCGATTGTTTTCCCATTTCTTTAGATAAATTCACTGAATTTCCTAATTCATCTATTGCAGCAGCAATACTTGTTGGCGTTTCATCCACGATAAAACCATTCTTACTATTTTCAACAAATTCCAACGGTCCACCACTGTCTTTTGCGGTAATTACTGCCTTTGACGCAGCCATGGCTTCAAGAGTAATATAACCGTAGTCCTCGTCTAATGGAATAAACAAAACTGCTCTGGCATTTGCATATAATTGTATCTTTTCTTCCTGAGTAACATAATCAAAGTATTTCACTCTATTTTGCAATTTATTAGTTTTAATAAACGCTAAAATCCTATTTTTTTCATAGTCATTATCAGCTTTTCCAACAAGATAGAGTTTCATATCGCTTTTTAATAGAAGCATTGCTTCTAATGCAAGCATTTGTCTTTTAGTAATGTTGATACGGCTTGGCATTAAAATATAATCTTCGTATTCAGATGAAAAAAATTTCTCCATATCAGGACATGGATGATATAAAGGCGTTGACAAAATATCATTAAATTTTTTTAACCGTTTGGTCACATTATCCGCAATTGTGTAAATCCTTTTAGCCTCATTCAGATAATTGTTATCCGCATTGTAAATAACGGATCTCATATAATTACCTTCTGGGTTATCTTTTATATTACTGTATTCAGTGTTAAAAAGATCATAGGCGGCCCTATGCTGATGTAAAATCCAATTGACCTTATTTGGATGTGGAATATAATAAGCAGGGAATTTCAAACCAATGCACAAATCCACCTTGCCAGCCCATGAATTACTTAAATCAAATAAGCGAGATGCTACAATATGGTTTTCTATTAATTCGACGGGGCTATCCATAAATGGAATAGTGACTATCTCTGCTTCATGTCCCTGTTTTATAAGGGCAGATTTTAAATTACTGGCTAAAAATTCGGCACCACCAGTTACAAAAGGCGCCTGTACAGTTGATATTATAATTTTCATGACAAGTCTCCCAGCTAAAAATTAAACTTCCATTCATGTCCAATTCTTGTAAGTCCTACATCATCAATGGTTGAGTAGGTTTCAAATTTGCAAGCTTTTGAAAAATAGTCGACCGGTATCCCAATCTCACTTTCTATGGCCATGTCCAACCAATATTCTCCTGGCAATAAAGAGACATCTTTCAATAAAAGTTCGACCTTTCCATTTTCAATTAAATTAAATTTTTTAAATTGTTCTATTCTGGTATTAGTGCCATAACACTGAACGCCATCACTTCTAAAAATTCCAATTCCTAAAACGGCATCTATCACCGCTTCATTGACTGTATAAGAAAATGTTATATTTATACTTTCACCAGTCAAAAATACATTTTTAGTATTGCCTTTTTTATCTGACAGACATATATTAGTAATTCTGGCTTTTCCATTGCCCCATCTTTTTTTTTCCTCAGATATATTTCCCTCATAAGCATCAGAAGGTGTATCTGCTTTTTGAGATTCATTGATGCCTTGTCGCTTTTGTCCCATAAAATCCATATACTGTGGATGGATGTCCCTCGGAATTCCCTCTGCCATGATTTTTCCATCATGAATCCAAACGCTTCTTTCACATATCTGTTCAATTTGTCCCAATGAGTGTGATACAATTACGATTGTTGTTCCCTGCTGCTTAATTTCTCTCAGTTTGTTAAAACACTTCGCTTGAAAATTCGCATCCCCCACCGCCAGTATCTCATCAATCAGCAAAATATCCGCATCGACATTAATTGCCACTGAAAATGCCAATCTCATGTACATTCCTGAGGAGTAAGTTCTGACCGGGTTATCGATGAATTGCTCCAGCTCTGAGAATGCTACAATATCATTAAAACGAGCCTCAATTTCTTTCCTCGTCAAACCAAAGATAGACGCATTAGTATAAATATTCTGACGCCCACTCATATCAGGATGAAACCCCGCGCCCAGTTCGATCAGACTGGACACGCGTCCGCACATCTCAATATTTCCTGAATCCGGATACATGATCCTGGTCAGAAGCTTTAATGTAGTGCTTTTCCCGCACCCGTTTTGACCGATCAATCCGATAGCTTCCCCTTTTTTTACTTCAAAGCTGATATCATCCAGAACAATTCGTTCTTCATATTTTCGCCGCTTGCTGAAAAGCATTTTTTCTTTTAGGGTATGACCTTTATCCATATAAACTTTAAACTTTTTGGATATATGATTAACTTCGATCGCATTTTCTGGCTTCATTACAATTCCTCCGCAAAGTGCCGTTTTAATTTTGAGAATGTCCACCAGCCAATTACAATTAAGAGTACTCCTAAGATTGTGGCTTGAAGCAACGTTTCCATTTTAGGTAGCTGTTTATAATACAAAATATCACGGTATGCAATAATAACGGGAGTCATCGGATTCAAGTTAAAAATTGGCATCAGGCCTGCAGGAACGAGCTCAACTGAATACATGATTGGAGTTAAGAACTGCCATGCCATTGTGATGATGCCGAGCAAATATTCCAGATCGCGTACGTAAACCGTAACTGCCGAGGTAATAAGAGCCATACCTAAAGACAGCGAATACTCGATAATCATAATAATTGGCAGATAGAGCAACGCTTTAAAATTGATACCAAAACCGCTGACTATTAATGTCGCCAGAACAACCAAAAGACTAAGAAGCATATTGATAAACTGGCTTGTTACAAAAGCAATTGGAAGAACTTCCCGTGGAAAGTAAATTTTCTTAACCATATCCTGCTGCTGCCAGATGCAGCTTGAGCCACCGGCAACCGAGGTACTGAAAAAAATCCAGGGTACCAGTGCGACAAATAAGAACAGGTAAAAGTCTTCAATGTTGTTTCTCAAAATAACAGAAAATACAAGGGTATACACAGCCAACTGAAGGAGCGGATTAATAAATGTCCAGAGAAATCCAAGTACGGACCCTTTGTAGCGGCCCTTTAAATCTCTTCTTACCAGGCTGAATATCATTTCTCTGTAAGCGTATAGTTCTCTAAATGTCTGCATTTCCTGTCTCCATTTTTACTTCGTTATAAATATCCAGAAGTCTTTTTGCGGAAGCTCTCCAGCTGAACTGTTCAGCTCGTAGTTTTCCCTTTTCTTTTAGCTCCAGTCTCAATTCCGGGCTGTTAATCAACTTCTGCATGGCGTTTTTTAGTCCCTGAATATCCAGGGGATCTGTTAAGATGGCCGCATCTCCTGTTACCTCGGGAAGTGAAGAACTATTGGAAGTAATCACCGGAGTTCCACACGCCATTGCCTCAAGAGGCGGTATGCCAAAGCCTTCATAGAGGGAAGGAAACACGAACAGAAGTGCTCCGCTAAGCAGAATAGGAGCATCATTTGCAGCAATGTATCCCGGAAAAACAACATTTTCCTGCAATCCGTATTCTTTCACTTTTTCAAAGATAGAATCATATAACCAGCCTTTTTTGCCGGCTAGAACGAGTTTTGGAACAGGTTCCTGTTCCTCCTTTAAGTGCATATATGCCTCCAGAAGACTCCCGAGATTCTTTCGTGGCTCCAATGTACCTAAATAAAGGAGATAAGCTCCGGTAATACCGTATTTTTTCTTTATATTCTCGATATTTTGCGTATTATCTGCTTCGCGATATTGATCCAAATCAACACCATTGTAGACAACATGAATTTTTTCAGACGGAACAGCCAGATATTTCATAATTTCTTTTTTGCTGAACTCCGATACTGTGATAATTATATCTGCTCGCTTGCAGTATTGTTCTAAATGGCTGTCTAACCAATGCTTTGTTTTTTGAGCTACTGTATCAGGATATGCTTTATATGCCATATCATGGACAATTGTTATTTGTTTGCTTTTTACTCCCAGCGGTATTGTATAGTTAAAAAATTGGGTAATATCAGCGTTCTCTCTGAAAATGAAACGATATGGAAAAGGAATCAGCCGTTCTAAATGGTTATAGACAGACGATGGCATCCATTTGCATTCATGCACAATACATCCTTTTTCCCTATATTGCCGGATCAACTGGTCACGTTCTGGATTTTTCCTGAAATTAAAGCAATTTAAATGATATTCATTCCCCGGCAATTGAATTAATTCATCAATCATTTTTTTTGAATTCCAGCCAATGCCGGTTTTTTGTTTTTCGAACAATAATTGTGCATCAAATGCTATCCTCACGGTTATCCTCCAGGCTCAGCATAAAGTTCTTTAATGACTCAGTAAGTATCTGAGGATCATATTTTTTTAATACGTTGGCGTATATTTCGTTTTTGTCAGATTCAAGGGGCTCCAGATATGACATCATGCATTTGCACAAACGGTCAATCTGCTGCGCCTCTGAACCATTAATATCAAAGCATTCTGTTGTTCCACATAAAATTTCCCGAAAAATCGGGAGATTACTGGTGATCACCCTTTTCCCATACTTGATCGCTTCCAGAGGAGGAAGGCCAAACCCCTCTGCCTTAGATGGGAATAGAAAACAGCTGCATCCTGCGATCCATTTTTCTTTTTCTTCCTGAGATAAGTATCCCAGGTGATGAAGCATCGGATATTTGTCGGCTGCTTCGTTCATTAGTGACTGGAGCTTCTTTTCACGTATGCGGCCTCCCAGATAGAGAGGCATTGTACCGCCTTCGCTGCAATATTTTTTATAAGCTTTTATAAGCAGATTACTGCCTTTCCTTTTTTCGATGTTTCCTACATAAAGAAAGTATCCGCCATCATGTGGTTCCACGTTTATGTGGCGATCAATGATCAAATAAGAAATAAAGGAACGCTTACACACAGCTTCTGAAAAATAATGGTGTACAAAACTCCGGGTTTCATCAGAGTCAAAAAGCAGAGCATCTGCGCGATGAATTGACTGCCTGATTCCGCGTCGAAAATATAAGCAATAAAGCAGACTAAAATATTCGGGATTCGTTATCGGGAACAGGTCGTGGACCGTCAATACTATTTTCCCGGAAAATCCATGCAGCTTGATAGGTATAAGATTGTTTGGTTCCCAGAAAATATCAGGCTGTTCTTTGATTAAGTAGTTTTTTATAAATTTAAAATATGCGTAAACGCCTGCGCTTCGGTATACCCTTTTTCCATAGCAGATAACAGGAACTTTTTGCTGCTGCAGATAATGGATCTGCTCACTCTCTGCCACATCAGTGATCAGCTTTATATGAAGCTTTTCTGCATGAACCAGACCTTTTAAAAAGTCATATAAATAAAATCCGATTCCGCTGGGCTGGCTTCCCATAGTCCTCGCATCAACAACTATTTCTATCACAGTATTATCCTCGTTTTGCGCGTAATGTTATGAAAAAATCGGCTGCGACTGCCGTTTTTTATGAGAGATAAATGGGTTCTAATAATCGCGCTTATGCGAACTAAACCTTCGGATAGTATACCACCTTATCTCATATTAATCAACTTTTTAAACAAAATGCGACATTTTCCTTCTTACATTTCTTCCATTAACCACCATTCACTCTTAAATTAATCCTTTAAACTAGCCGCCGCTGCTTCCTCTCTTGCTGATTGTTCAGCCGGGTTTTCCTTTACTCCCTCTGTGCTTTCTTTCAAAAGCATAATCTTAGGTGTCATAAGAATCAATTTAAGATCCAGGAAAACGGAATACTTCCTTATATAAGTAAGATCCAGCTTCAGCTTATCATACGCGGTCGTATTATACTTCCCGTAAACCTGCGCATAACCGGTTAAGCCGGCCTTGACTTTAAGGCGATAGGAAAACTCAGGAATCTCCTTCTCAATCTCAGCTGCAAGTTCCGGACGTTCTGGACGCGGACCTACAACTGACATTTCCCCCTTCAGTATATTGATCAACTGGGGAAGCTCATCTAATCTGGTCATTCTTAAAAAACGTCCCACTGGGAGAATCCTGTGATCAGATTCTGATGCCAGCCTTGCGACTCCATCTTCCTCTGCATTTTGAACCATTGTTCGGAATTTATATATCTCGAAGACCTTTCCATCTTTGGTCAAACGCAGCTGTTTATAAAACACAGGGCCTCTGTCCGAGCATTTGATCATGATCGATATAATTGCCCAAAATGGCGATGTTACAATCAATCCCAGCGATGAAAAAAGTATGTCTATCAGTCTTTTGAAAAACTTCTGTTCAACCTTTAAGTCCTCATTTCTGGAAAGATATAACGGCGAATCAAATATATTAAGCTCCACCGATGAGCTCAAAAGAATATCCGATATTTTAGGGACTGTATAACTTCTTATCGATGCACCAAAACATTCCTTCATCAAACAGTTTCTTTCATGCGATGGAACATCTCCTATAATTACTGCATCGTAATCTCCTGCCATCTCCATAATCCGCCTGATGCCAATCCGGATATGCACAGCCCCACAGATCTGGTACTTGTCTTCCCTTGAATTAATCTTTTCCTGTAAATGAAATGCCGGAATATCTCCGTATACCAACAGCATACGCTTTCTCGGAAACATTTTCTCATATACTGCCTGGAAAATAAATGCCCATAAAACAATTAATACAACGTCAGTCAAAGTCATGAGAAACATTACGCCGACCGGTGGAAATCCCAAGGCAAGTAACGCGATCTGCAGGTAAGTAATAATGTTAACAAAGAGAATCGACAGAATTTGCGAATAAATCACATTACCAGTCTTATAAAACCCGATCTTCAAACCTCCATAGGTTTTTAAGAAGAATAGTAATAAAATTCCGTATACCGCTACCATCAACCAGTTTCCCCGCCTGAAAAAGGGGGCCATGATAAGATTATTATAATAGCGATGCCATACAATCCAATAAGCACTAACTTCCAACAGTACAATCACAGAGGATGAAAATAATTTTATCAGCCTTTTATATTGCTCGTAATTTCTCATTTTCCTTTATCCTTACTTCCAGACTGTCTGTAACGTTCTCTAATGCCCAATTCACCCAGCATCAGAAACATCCACATGACCGGAGTTGCAATTGGTAAATTCAAATTAACAAATGCCTGTGTACTATAACACAGCACTGCAAAAAAAACCGCTACAATATACTGATTTTTTCCAGCTTTACGAATAACTCGAACTACAAAAGAACTTATAAAAACAAGATACGCCATTAATCCTGTAATTCCTACTGTAATAAGATAATGCAGATACTCATTATGGGCATTATCAAAAATTTGGCCATAAATATTTCCCTTTGTCTTATCCAACAAAACAATTCCAAAGGTATCAGGCCCAAAGCCAAATATCTTTTTCATTACTGGAAATTGTTCAAAGCATTCCATAGCATTTCGCCAGATATAGCCTCTGTGAGTCCCCCAGTCATCATTAAACAACAGGTAACCACCAATGGCTCCATATCGTTCCGTATTCCCCTGGATATTCACATCATATAAGGCATATCCAATTCCTAAAATACAGATAACCAATATCGCCAGCCAGATAATTCGCAAAACGCCACACCCGGTTAACTTTTTCCCATTCTCTTCGGAATCTCCGCCACGTATCTCCACATTCCGGCTCTTCTTTTTTGCATATAAATAATCTAACCCATAAACAATGGCACAAATAATCCAAAGAGCTGTTACAATCAATAATAATCCGTCGTATTTAACTATTATATTAAAAGCACTGTCAATTCCCAGTACTTTATCTCCCATTCCAGTATTAATCCAGTCGATGCATTGGATTACCGAAAAAAATGCAGTAAGAATTAATAAATAGGATTTTACTCCTTTCTTATTCTTAAATAAATACAGCGGAAGGAATCCAAACAAAGCTGCTAATGATAAATAGGCGTTATCACTGATGCCCATCACCAGTGCAAAAAAACTGATCACAAGACTGACAAAATAAAAGCTCTGTTTTTTCCATTTATCTTCCACTGCAAATAATACTGCCGATACTGCGGTCACCATCCCTACCAGTGCAGTATATGTATTAATGTTACCGATCGTTGAGGTAAACATAAATTTCTGTTCTTCCAGCATGCCCACCTTAAAATGTAAAAGATCCATCTTAAAGTAATCTGTAATCCCAAATATGCAAACCAGCATATTTGCAATTAAAAAGGCATCTAAATACCATCTTTTTAATTTTCCGAATCTGGTAACACAAAAATATGCCACACCATACAAACAGAGTAAGAAGAGCCCTGAAAACCGCCCTTCATTCCCCCAAAAAGATTCATATACGTAATCGGAACTTATCGTTGAGATACCCGCGATGATTAGAAAGACCAGCAGTGCGACATCCGTAACAGAAAATTTCTTTATAAAGTCGTTCCACTTAAAAGATGTAATATACTTTTCCAGCTTATTGTGTTCTATACAGCCCGCAAAAATAACAGCTATAACTAATAGTATCACTGAACCAATATAAAAATAATATTTTGCCTGTAATATATTATAATATTTATCCATTACAAAAAGTGGAAACAAACATAATATTAAAAACGTAAAAATATCTATTATATGTGATAAAAGTGCCGAATCACTTTTACTATTCTTACTTTTATTAATTTTCACTGACGACATAATTATCCTCTCCAAACTGCATATTACCAGAACACATCAATTTATGGTTTACTGATTTACTTTTATTACACAGTATAACATTTTAACTCAGATACCGCAACCGCTTCCCTCATGAAAAAGCTGGGATATTATTTAAGATTTTATGAATTTTTGCAACTTTTATTCCCAGTATTTCAACGCATTTCCGCCCCTTCCAATACTGCCCATAATTTCCCTTATAGGAAGTATAATTACCTCGTAATGCAATTAGGAATTTCAAAAAGTATTTCAAAAAGAAAAAGGAGAGTGCATTAATTATGAGAAAGCAGACAAAATTAGTTGCAGTATTATCTGCAGCAGCACTGCTTGCCATCGGTGCTTCCATGACTTCTCTTGCAGCTACAGGCTGGCAGGAAGAAAATGGTACATGGGTTTATTATGATAAGAATGGCGATGCAGTAACAGAACAGTGGGCAAAATCCGGTAATAACTGGTTTTGGCTCAATGAAGATGGTGAAATGGCTACGGATTATCTAGTAGATGATGATGGCAATTACTATTATGTGGATGCCAACGGAGCTATGGTAACCAATCAGTGGGTTTCCATTGAAAATGAAGACTATGATGGAGACGATGGTGATGAACCGTTAAACTACTGGTATTATTTTGGAGCTAACGGCAAAGCATACAAGAGCTCTTCCAACAGCAACAGTGCATCATTTAAGACCATCAATGGCAAGAAGTACATCTTTAACGATGAGGCTCAGATGCTTTATGGCTGGATTGATACAGACGGTCAGAAAGTAACTGGTGATGATGACTGGCGTGAAGGCACTTATTACTGTGGTGATGAAAATGATGGTGCTCAGAAGGCTGGAGAATGGGCTTATCTTGATATTACAGACAACAACTGGGACGATGTAGATACAGGGCTTTCCAGCAATAATCTGTTTGACGACGAAGACCAGACCCGCTATTTCTATTTCAAAACTAATGGTAAGAAAATGACCGACGAGAAGGGAAAAACCATCAACGGCAGAAAATACAGTTTTGACGAATATGGCCGAATGAATGCAGAGTGGGTTAACTGGGATGCAACTCCATCCACAGCTAGCGCTGGTTCAGCTTCCTATACAACCGGTTACAGATACTATGGAGATCCTGAGGATGGTGCAAGAGTCACAAAAGGCTGGTTCCAGGTTGTTCCGGATTCTTATTTAAGCCCGGATGATTATGAAGACGATGAAAACAACTGGTATTATTCTGATAAGGATGGAAAATTAGTTGCCTCTGAAGTTAAAACAATCAATGGCAAGAAATATGCATTTGACTCTTATGGCGTAATGAAGAGTGGTCTGAAGGCAATTAAGTTCGTTGGAAGCAGCACAACTGAAATCGACGAAATTAAGGGCGATGATGGTATCGCTAATATGCATTTCGATACAGAAGATAACTTCAAGGATAACGTTTCTGCCTTATATAGTGCTGATTATAAGTTATATTACTTTGGCGCCGGCGATGACGGCGCTATGAAGACAGGTAAGCAGACCGTAACCATTGATGGTGAGGACTATTCCTTCTTATTCAACAAATCGGGCAGCTCCAAGGGTGCTGGTAAATTAGGTATCGATGACGATAAGTATTACTTAGGCGGCATGTTATTAAAGGCATCTAAAGATGACAAATATTCTGTAATCAAGATTACAAAAGATGCAAGTGGTACAATTACTGCACTGGAATGCTTAAGTACAGAAGAGTTCCTTGATGATGTAAATGCAACTTCCTCTATTCCGACAGGAAAAGCTGACGATTACGATGAGTACTATGATGTAAAAGCCGATGCTGCTGATACTGCTACAACACAGTACAGACTTGTAAATACCTCTGGTAGTGTTCAGAAGAATAAGAATAAAGCAAAAGACGGCGATGATCGTTGCTTCAAGGTTGGCAGCAATAAAGAAATTGAGGCTGTTTTTGTAGAAAGCTAATTGTAATTAACAATAAGAAATTCTAATTGCCAAAGAAGTTCTGTTTTGAATGTTGGAAGTGTACTTAACGAGTACATTTCCAACATTTTTTTAATTTGATTGAGCAGTCTTGGGCGAATATAATTTTAACAGCTTATATCCTTGAATACACAAATAAAGAGGATATTCAACAAATTATGGTACGCTTTGTTGAATACCCTCTTTTAGCAATTAGAATTTCTTATCGAAATTTATGGAATTACTAATTATATTATTTTGCCTTTGCAGTACTTCCAAAGTATGTTACCACACCATATTCATCTGTACAATAGTACATACCATCAGCATCTTTTAAGTTGGTCTTCTTCTTCATGATAGAAGCAGATGTATTAACTAAATATCCACCAACCTTACCAGCAACTTCTTTACCATCTTCACCAAAGGACTGATATCTATAGTCTTTGTCAGCTTTGATCTTACGTCCTAAAACTAACAGAGTCTTCTTGGTCTCATTTACACCTTTGTACTTAGTAGCGCCTGTGGTACCAAAGGAATAAGAATAGTTATCGCCATCTACATCAATGGTCTGATTACCAGTCTTAGCTGCGCCATCATCCCCACTACCAAAATAGTATACGGCATAATTTTTGTTTGTACTATATGCTGCATATGCAGTATCGAATTTACCAGCGTCATCAATTTCAATCATTTCGCCAAGAATTTTACCAGTAGAATCAATATTAAGTGCCCATAATCCACTGATCATTTCGCCATTAGCATTAAATGCGTATTTCTTGTTATTGATTGTCTTTAAAGCTGAGTTATATACATTACCACTTCCGTCAGCATAGAACCACTTTGTAGAATCATCATCATAAGCGCTCTTATTAACCTTTTCTGCCGGAACTACTTTAACCCAGCCCTTCTGTAATCTCCAACCTTCATCGCCACCGTTGAAGTACTGATATTCAGTAATAGTAGCTACATCTGCATCTGTTGCCAAAGTATCAGTCCAACCATCCTGCATTACACCAGTCTCATCAAACGCATACTTCTTGCTGTTAATTGTCTTGATTGCAAACTTTGTAGCATCGTCAGCTGCATACTTTTTGCCATTCGATGGGTTGAAGTAGAACCAGTAGCTCTTATCTTCATCATCTTTAATAACATCAAGTTTCATCCAGCCTGAAGCACGAGAACCATCATTTTCGTCGCCACAGTAATAATCACCTGACTGCCATGCATCATCGCCAGTGATTCTGGTAGCATCCTCTTTGTTTACCCAGCCATAAAGCATCTTGCCTTCGCTGTCAAAAGCATATTTCTTGCCGTTGATTGTCTTGAAAGAAGCGGAACCGGAGGACTTATATGCCTTACCATTAGCCTGGAAATAATACCAGTATGCATCTGGCTCGTCAGTATCGCCTGCATTCTCATTCTCAACTGCTACCCATCCATTAGTTACCATAGCACCGTTGGAATCTACATAGTAGTAGTTTGTACCATCATCGATCAGTTCATCGGTAGCCATAACGCCATCACCGTTTAAATAGAACCAAGCGTCTCCTGATTTTGCCCAAGTATCTGTTACCTGATCGCCGTCCTTGTTATAATAAACCCACTCGCCATTCTCTTCCTGCCAGCCAGTTGCTGCAAAAGAGGTCATGGAAGCGCCGACAGCTAACAGAGCTGCTGCAGATAATACTGCAACTAATTTTGTCTGCTTTCTCATAATTAATGCACTCTCCTTTTTCTTTTTGAAATACTTTTTGAAATTCCTAATTGCATTACGAGGTAATTATACTTCCTATAAGGGAAATTATCAATACTTTTTTTCACTTTTTTTGCATATTTTTCAAAAAGTAATAAATATTCACAATTCCACCAGGAAAATATCATTTCCTCCATCACACTGACAGTATAATATAATTTTTTCAAAAATGCTATAACTTTTCTCTGTGCATTTTCTTACGTAATCTTTACGAAAACCGGGCCTCCACGACATATTGTACTCAAATTAGTACAATCCAATCTTATTTCGGATTATCCGCTTAATTCTCTTAATTTTGTGCTATATATTTCGCTGCATGCATGATGTCGCATGCGGCCAAAATTTTAATAGTACAAACCATTATATTGCGAAACTATCATACAGATTTATATTTTAGATAGTAAAAATAGCTTTTATTGCATACTTTAAGTATTCACCATTATCCTAATAATGAATTCGAGAGACTGTAGGCTCATTACTGATAGGATCAAAAATGACTGATCAGCTACGCTCTTTACTCCGGTGCTCTCTGTATTTTTTCGCCCACGCACGCTCCCCTCCTCCCTATTTCCATTCTTCCATTTTTATTCTTACTCCATTTCATTCATTGAATACATTCATTAAATACACTCATTGAATAAATGTTTCTTTCTATGTAATAAATTATAAAAGCATTTGACGGAATAAATTACAAAGCTCTAATTTTTAAGTAAATAGCTTATCCCACTTTTTAATACCACACGTAATCTTAGACCAACGAATTACACTTAATAATAATCCTGTGTATATCTGTGCTTACCTGTAATTATCTAATATTATGTTTAATCAAATTATCTCCACCAATATTATTCTTACCTATTAAATAATGATCTTTACAACAATACTCTTTACAAATAACATTTTTCACAAATAATGCCCTTAACAAACAATCTTCTTTACATACGCTTCCTTCCCCCCGTAAATCCCTTCCCCCTTTACCGAACCACTCCTTCATATCTCTTTTAAAATACACAGTCAGTCTTTTTTATATATACTATAATATTTCTATACCAGGCAGACAAACAGATATAAGACATATTCAATATAATAAATCTCATTAAACCTCCTCCCAAACTCCCCTCTAAAACTGTCTCCCTCCGCCCCTCCCTTCCTATTATCAACAATCCCCTGCCTAATCTCCATCTTCTCAACAACTCCCAACTTTCAACCGCCCACCTCTCTCCCTCTCATCCCCTAACTCCAATCTTGCATTTCCCCATAATTATGCTATAATGTTCACATACATTAATATATCGCATTTTTTGAACATCAAATCTCTACTTTTAAAGTATGCATTTTACTAAAATAATGATTATCAATCACGGAGGTATTCATCATGAATCGTAATATCATCATCTGCCGTTCTATCCTCGAGAATCCTGCTATCACACAGCGGGAACTGGCCCAGGCGCTGGATGTCTCTCTCGGAACAGCCAATAATCTTGTGAAGGAATGTATTTCGCAGCATCTTATCACGCCGGCCGGTACAGGCGGAGCATACGAACTGCTCCCGGCGGGGCTGGAGCTGCTGAAACAGTATAAGGTTGACGGAGCCCTGATTATCGCCGCCGGCTTTGGTTCCCGTTTCGTTCCCCTGACCTTTGAAATGCCAAAGGGTCTCCTGGAGGTTTTCGGAGAACGCATGATTGAACGGCAGATTCGGCAGCTCCATGAGGCCGGCATCAAAGATATAACAATTGTCGTCGGGTATCTGAAAGAAAAATTTGAATACCTGATTGATAAATATGACGTAAAGCTTCTATATAATCCCGAATACTCTACCAAGAATACACTGACCACCATTTATCGCGCAAGAGAGGTCCTGCGGGGCAGAAATATGTATGTTCTCTCTTCCGATAACTGGATGCGGCACAATATGTATCATGCCTATGAGGGCGGCGCCTGGTACTCTTCCGCTTTTATGGAAGGGGAGACTTCAGAATGGTGCCTCGATTATAATAAGAAAGGCAGAATCGGAGGCGTCTCAGTTGGCGGAACCAATCAGTGGGTCATGTATGGCCCCTCCTACTTCTCAAAAGAATTTACTGCTAAATTTCTGCCTGTCCTTGAGGCCTATTATGAGCTTCCGGGGACGGAACAGTTCTATTGGGAAAATGTCTATATGGAAATGCTCTCCGGAGAAGCGGCCAAACGCCTTCCTGACCTTAAGGAAGCAGGCGAAGACATTGACATGTATGTAAACCGCAGACCGGAGGACGAGGTATACGAGTTTGAAAATCTGGAGGAACTCCGGAGATTTGATATCAAGTATCAGCGCCATTCTGACAACGAGGCTATGGAACTGGTCGCCCGGGTTTTCAAAGTTCCTGAGTCGGAAATAACGGAAATCAGATGCTTAAAATCAGGTATGACGAACAAATCATTTCTGTTTAAAGTGAAGGAACGCCACTATATCTGCAGAATTCCCGGTCCGGGTACGGAGCTTCTTATTAACCGAAGGCAGGAAAAGGCGGTATACGACGTGGTAGCCGGTCTCGGTATTACGGAAAAAATCATTTACTTTGACGGAGAGACCGGTTATAAGATCGCGGAGTATTATGACGGGGCCAATAATGCCGATCCCCGGAACTGGGAGCAGATGGAAAAATGCATGGCAATCGTTCGCCGCCTTCATCATTCCGGGCTCACTGTTGAGCACTCTTTTGATATGAGGGAGCGGATTGACTTTTATGAGGATCTTTGCAGGAGACATGGAGAAATCCCATTTGAAGATTACGGAAAAGTACGTGGCTGGATGACGGAACTGATGGACCGGCTGGACTCCATGGGACGCAGGAAAGTCCTTTCTCACCTCGATGACAACGGCGATAATTTCCTGATGCTGGAAGACGGCGGGGTCCGGCTGATCGACTGGGAATACGCCGGTATGTGCGATCCGCTGGTGGATGTGGCCATGTGCGCAATCTATTCCTATTATACAGATGAGGAGACTGAACGGCTGATCCGGATTTATCTGGAACGTGAACCGTCACTGGATGAGCGTTATTCGGTTTACGCCCATATGGCCCTCGGCGGATTTTTATGGAGCCTCTGGGCTGTGTACAAGGCGGCGCTCGGAGAAGAGTTCGGCGAATATACGATCATTATGTACCGGTACGCAAAGCATTTTTATAAAAAATGCAGGGAAATTGGATGAGTTTTGGAAATTTGTCCACAAATCGTAATAATTTTTTTATGCATTATAAGGTCTCCTGTGTTATAATGAATTCATATGTGATGTCGTATCTTGTAAGAATAGGAGGAGATTAGGATGAGATGTGGGAAAACAATGACTGCGTTACTCCTGGCCGGACTCGTGGGAAGTTCCGTTTTCATGTCGGCGGACACTGCCTGGGCAGCAGCAGGATGGAAGCAGGAAGGCTCACAATGGAAATATATCGACACGGATGGGTCTGAACATAAGGGTTGGGCAAAAAGTACTGATGGTACTTATTATTATATGGATCTCTCAACCGGTTACATGGTAACGGGATGGAAGCAGATTAACAATAACTGGTATTATTTCCGTTCAAACGGGGCTATGGCGACGAAATGGGTGGAGGATGGCGGGAAGTATTACTACCTGATGGACGACACCGGCGTTCTCGTTAAAGGCTGGCTGAGAATCGGCGATGATTACTACTATATGAAGGGCGACGGCGCCATGTCCACCGGATGGCGTGAGATGGATGGCGGCTGGTTCTATTTTAAGGAAAACGGGAAGTGTACCCTTGGATGGGGACAGATCGGCAGCGACTGGTTCTATTTCGGGCCCGATGGCAAGATGCTGACCGGATGGCAGCAGATCGGCGGAGACTATTACTACCTGAACTCAGACAGCAAGAGCGTTCTCGGCAAGATGATGACAGGCTGGCTCAGCGACGGCACGAATAAGTACTATATGGACACATCAAGCGGTAAGATGGCTCACGGCTGGAAGGAACTTGACGGTGCCTGGTACTACTTTAATGATGCAGGCCACATGATGACGGGATGGATCCAGCTTTCCGGTGTCTACTATTACCTTGATCCTTCTACCGGTAAGATGGCGGCTAATACGACTTTAACCATTGACGGAGTCAGCTATACATTTGCCTCCAACGGCGCTTACCAGAACAGCAATTCCGGCGCTCCCAGCACAGGCGGCAATGTATCAGCACCGGGCAGCGGAACAAATAATACCAATGCTCCCGGTACCAGCAACAATAACACCAATACTTCCGGAGGCCCCGGCGGATCATCCACGGGGAACGGCAGTTTAAGCAGTGCGCCAGGCAGTAGCAATAACACACCAGGCGGCAGCAGCTCACCGGGGGGCAGCAATGCTCCTGGAGGTTCTTCCTCCAACAACGGTGTTTACCAGCTGGCACCGGGACTGACTAACGGACCGGGCTGATGCCGGCGTGTCCGTTCGGCCCATAGCTCATGGCTCATGGCCGGCGGAAATAAAATACAGATTTTGTGTGGGTATCTGCACTTCGGCGCGGATACCCATTGTAGTTTTAACGGAACAACTGACTGCAAGGATGAGGAGGCTGACACTTTGAAACACAGAAGACTTACTGGAAGAATTACGGCGGCAGCGCTCAGCGCCGTCATGGGCTGTTCAGGAGCATTCCTGTACTCCGCCCCGCCCGCTTATGCCGCGGGCTATGAACGGGTAAACGGGTATTATCAGATGCTGGATGGAACCGTGATCGACGGCGTCGTAGCAAGAGGAATCGACGCATCCCGATGGCAGGGCAATATCGACTGGAATGCCGTGGCCGCTGACGATGTGGAATTCGTCATGCTGGGAACCCGGTCGAAAGGGGCGGTTGACCCCTATTTCCACAAAAACGTGAAGGAGGCCTCCGATGCCGGAGTACGGGTCGGCGCCTACATATATTCACTGGCCACCACACCGCAGATGGCTGTGGAGGAGGCGGATTTCGTCCTCGATCTGGTGAAGGATTATCCAATTTCATTTCCGATCGCATTTGACGCGGAGGACAGTTCCACACTGGGATCGCTGCCGCCGGCACAGGTGACGGAGATCATCAACGCGTTCTGCGAACGTGTGGAGGCAGCCGGCTATTATCCCATGGTCTATGCCAACGACTACTGGCTGGCCAATAAGATTGATATGTCGAACATGCACTATGATGTATGGGTGGCCCGTTATGAGGTAAAACACAATTTTTCTGACCCGATCATGTGGCAGGCCACCAGTACCGGCTCCATCGACGGAATTGCCGGAAATGTTGATATTAATTTCCTTTATAAAGACCTGAATCCCTATCTTCCAGGTAATCTCTGGAGAACCATAGGGGATAAGACGTATTATTACCAGAATTATCAGATGCAGAAGGACGCCTGGATCAATGACGGAACTGGCTGGTTCTATATGAACGGGGACGGACTTGCCTCTGTCGGATGGCTGGAAAAGCTGGGCTTACATTACTACCTTGACGAAACCACCGGACGCATGGTTACCGGGTGGAAACAGCTTTCTAATAGCTGGTATTTCTTTAATTCAAGCGGTGCAATGAGCACTGGATGGCTGGATGACAATGGTTCCCGGTATTTCCTGAACGCCGACGGTACCATGAAGACGGGATGGCTTCAGCAGATGAATCAGTATTACTATCTCGATGAGAATTCCGGAAAGATGGCGACCGGATGGAAACAGCTGTCCGGAAAATGGTATTTCCTTCAGGATACTGGAATCATGGCGACCGGATGGCTGGATCAAAACGGAACGAAGTATTTCTTAAACAACGACGGATCCATGGTAACCGGCTGGCATACGGAGGGCGACAAAAAGTACTTCTTAACAGACAGCGGCGCGGCTGCGGTCGGATGGCTTCAGTTAGACGGTACATGGTACTACTTCAACCAGGGCGGCAATATGGCGCGCGGCTGGATCAATCCGGATGGAAACTGGTATTATCTGAATCAGGACGGAAAGATGCAGACCGGATGGCTGGATAACGGCGGCGCAAAGTACTACTTAAGCACTTCTTCCGGAAAGATGACAGTTGGATGGCGGGAAGTTGACGGCGCGTGGTACTATTTCAACGGCAGCGGTGCCATGGTGACGGGACTTACAGAGATCAACGGACAGCTTTATTACTTAAATCCTTCCGACGGCAGGATGGCGGTTTCTACCACCCTTGATTTTGACGGCGTCGATTATACGGTCGATGCAAATGGTGTCTGCACGAAGGTAGAAGAACCGGCGGACGGCACACAGGATGGACAAAATGGAGCCGAAGGAAACGGTCAAAGTGGACAGAGCAGCCAAAATGAACCGGCAGCAAATGGACAAAATACAGGCAGCGCCACGCAGGAATCTCCTGCGGACAGCGGACAGACAGATTCTAAGAAAGAGATTGGACCCGGAATCAAATAGCAGCATAGATTCTAAAACAGCTTCGGCCGTAATAAAACCGCCTCCTGTCAGACAGGAGGCGGTTTTATTACGGCCGGGGTGTTATTGTTATTGAAACCTTCTCAGGCGATTTTATTTCTTATACTTCAAAAATCAAATCTCCATAGCTTGGCATCGGCCATAATTCCTTATCGACCATCATTTCAAGCTTATCGGCCGGAGCGCGGAGCGCTTCCATGGCCGGGACTACCGTATCGTGGTAGGCATTGGCCTGTTCCTTATTGTTCTCAATGGTTCCGCATTTCTCGGTTGCATCGATCAGCGCTGCCAGCGCCACCTTCATATCGGAAAGATAGGCGGAGGTCTCTGTCAGCAGTTCGGCCTGTACGCTTACGTCCGCATCCGGGCAGGCAGTCTGCACTTTGCTTAAGGAATCAGCCAGCATTGTCGCGTATTTGACGGCTGCCGGGATGATCTGCTTGCCGGCCATATCAATCATGGTTCTGGCCTCGATGTTGATTGCCTTGCTGTATGCCTCGTATTCGATTTCAACACGGGATTCCAGTTCGGCTTTCGTAAATACGTTAAACTCTTCGAACATCCTGACAGACGCTTCCGTAGTGAGGGCCGGGATCGCTTCTACCATGGATTTGATGTTCGGAAGGCCTCTCTTCTCGGCTTCTTCCACCCATGCGTCCGAATAGCCGTTTCCATTAAAGATAATCCTTCTGTGGGCCGCCAGCTGTTCTTTGATCATGTCATGTACCGCGGTATCGAAATCCTCCGCCTTTTCCAGTATGTCAGCCGCTTCCTTAAATGCTTCCGCCGCAATGGTATTTAATACCACGTTCGGCGAGGAAATGGAATCGGAGGAGCCTACCATACGGAACTCGAACTTATTGCCGGTAAAGGCAAACGGTGATGTCCTGTTTCTGTCAGTGGCATCCTTAAAGAGATCCGGGAGCGTTCTGACGCCGGTCTTTAATGTGCCGCCCACCTTGGAATGAGTGGCCTCTCCGGTGCTGCAAAGCTGATCCACCACGTCCTCCAGCTGCTCGCCGATGAACACGGAAATAATCGCGGGCGGTGCCTCGTTGGCCCCCAGTCTATGGTCATTTCCCACGTCTGCCGCGGATTCGCGAAGCAGATCGGCGTGGCGGTCAACCGCCTTCAGGATACAGGAGAGCACCAGAAGGAACTGAATGTTCTCGTGGGGAGTCTCGCCTGGATTTAACAGGTTGATTCCATCCTCCGTAGTCAGGGACCAGTTGTTATGTTTACCGGAACCATTGACTCCGGCAAAGGGCTTCTCATGAAGCAGACAGTTTAACCCGTGACGGCCAGCTACCTTCTTTAAGGTCTCCATAACCATCTGGTTGTGGTCTACGGCCACGTTGACCTGCTCGTAAATCGGTGCCAGTTCGTGCTGGGCCGGCGCCACCTCGTTATGCTGGGTCTTGGCCGGGACGCCTAAGCGCCAGAGCTCTTCGTTAACTTCCTTCATATATGCTGCAACGCGTTCCCGGATAGCGCCGAAGTAGTGGTCTTCCAGCTCCTGTCCTTTGGGAGGCATGGCGCCGAATAAGGTGCGCCCCGCGTAAATTAAGTCTTTTCTCTGTAAATATTTTTCACGGTCAACCAGGAAATACTCCTGCTCCGCCCCTACGGACGGGATCACCCGTTTGGAAGTGGTATTGCCGAATAATCGTAAGATTCTCAGCGCCTGCTCATCAACGGCCTCCATGGATTTTAAAAGAGGAGTCTTCTTATCCAGGGCTTCTCCGGTATAGGAACAGAATGCGGTTGGAATGCAAAGAGTAACGCCGATGGCGTCTTCTCTTAAGAATGCCGGTGAGGTACAATCCCATGCGGTATAGCCTCTCGCCTCGAAGGTTGCTCTCAATCCGCCTGACGGGAAGGAGGAAGCATCCGGCTCGCCTTTGATCAGTTCTTTTCCGGAGAACTCCATGATGACTTTTCCCTCGGAGGTCGGTGCTGAAATAAAGGAATCATGCTTTTCAGCCGTGATGCCGGTTAACGGCTGGAACCAGTGGGTATAGTGGGTTGCGCCTCTCTCAATTGCCCAGTCCTTCATCGCATGTGCAACGACATCAGCAATGGACGGGTCCAGTTCCGCTCCGTCTTCGATCGTTTTCTTTAATTTCTTGAAAACGGATTTCGGCAAACGCTCTCTCATGACAGTTTCGTTAAATACGTTTTTACCAAAGATCTCGGCAACATTTACTACTTCGCTCATAAATTTTCCATCCTCTCGCGCAATTATCTATGATACCAGAAATGGCGCCCTCCTGTTGTCAGGAGAACGCCATCGTTCCTTAATTAAAATAAACCATTTTTCTCAAAAATGCAAGTATTTTTTTTAATAATTACATTTCAAGAGACAGGAATATCAAACTTAAGCTCTTCCCACGGAACCGAATAATTCCATTTTCTCTTTTACGGTTGCCTTGATTGCTTCCGTACCTGGTGCGAGAAGTTTACGCGGGTCAAAGCCCTTGCCTTCTAAATCCTTGCCTGCTTCGATGTATTTACGGGTAGCGTCAGCGAAGGACAGCTGGCACTCTGTGTTAACGTTGATCTTGGCTACGCCGAGGCTGATCGCCTTCTTGATCTGATCCTCCGGAATGCCTGTACCACCGTGAAGTACCAGCGGCATGTCGCCTACTTTATCTTTTACGGCAGCCAGAGTCTCAAAGCTTAATCCAGCCCAGTTCTCCGGGTATTTGCCATGGATGTTGCCGATACCGGCAGCCAGCATGGTTACACCTAAGTCTGCAATCTGCTTGCACTCGTTCGGATCCGCGCACTCGCCCATTCCGACTACGCCGTCTTCCTCACCGCCGATGGAGCCGACCTCTGCCTCTAAGGAGATGCCTTTCTCTACACATACGGCTACGAGTTCTTTCGTCTTCTCTACGTTCTCTGCAATCGGATAGTGAGAGCCATCGAACATGATGGAGGAGAATCCTGCCTCGATACATTTATAGCAGCCTTCGTAGCTGCCGTGATCCAGATGTAAAGCTACCGGAACCGTGATGTTCAGTTCATCGATCATAGCCTTCACCATCGCTGATACTGTCTTGTAACCTGTCATGTATTTACCAGCACCCTCGGATACGCCAAGGATGACCGGGGATTTCAGTTCTTCTGCTGTCAGTAAGACCGCCTTGGTCCACTCAAGGTTGTTGATGTTGAACTGGCCAACAGCATACTTTCCGTCTCTTGCTTTTTCAAGCATTTCTTTTGCTGAAACTAACATATCACAAACCTCCAATTCGATTTATATTTATTTCATTTCTACATTATATACCATTTCGCGGAATTTGCAAAGATAAATATTTTTGAATTGTGATTTTTATAACAATCTTACATATTTTCTTACATATCTCCTTTTTCGACCATCATCTTTTCGATGAACCGGCTTGGCTGCATCTGAAAACACTGTCTTCCACGCGCACGAGGCGAAATGGACTGAAGGCAGATTATACTGAAAGAATCCCGGCTACCGTGGCCTGCATCTGATCGGTATCGCACTGGACGGTATGGCGCACAGGGGCCGTGCGGATCTCCTCCACCGCATGTGGAATCACCGTGCCTGAGAGCTCTGCCAGGCGGTCCACAATGGCAAATTCATCTTCTTCTGGACGAACACCGTCGATGGCTTCCAAAACACTTCCTGAGAACTTATACGGACTGGCTGTGGAGGCAATAACAGTCTTTGCCGCATCCTTTGTCTCTTCTTTATAGCGGTTGTATACAGACGCTGCAACACCTGTGTGGGTATCGATTAAGTATCCGGTATCTTTAAAGATCTTTTGAATCGTGGCGCGGTTCTCTTCTTCTGATGCGAAACCACCGCGGAAATCCTTCATGAACTCACGCATCTCATCTGTGACTGTGTAGCTTCCCTTCTCATTCAGTTCCTTCATCAGAGCCGCATTGGCTGCCGCATCGCTGCCGGCGCTTAAATAGATCAGGCGCTCTAAGTTACTGGAGATGAGGATATCCATGGATGGGGAGGTGGTCAGTATAAAATCGCGGTTCCTGTCGTATGTACCCGTGCGGAAAAAGTCATACAGGACCTTATTCTCATTGGAAGCACAGATCAGAGTCTTCACCGGAACGCCCATCTGCTTCGCTATATAAGCTGCAAGAATATTGCCGAAGTTGCCGGTAGGCACCGTCACATTGATCGGTTCTCCTGCTTCAATCTCCCCCGCCTCCAGAAGCTTTGCATAGGCGTACACATAGTATACCACCTGAGGTACAAGGCGGCCAATATTGATGGAATTGGCGGAGGACAGCTGGCAGCCCTTTTCAGCGAGAGCTTCCGCAAAAGCCTTATCACCGAATATTTTTTTCACGCCGGTCTGGGCATCGTCAAAATTGCCGTGGATAGCCACCACATGAGTGTTATCCCCCTTCTGAGTCACCATCTGGAGCTCCTGAATGCGGCTTACGCCGTCTTTGGGATAGAAGACGATAATAGCTGTGCCTTCGACATCTGCAAAGCCTGCCATGGCCGCCTTACCGGTATCACCGGAGGTTGCAGTCAGAACTACAATTTTGTTCTTTACCTGATTTTTCTTTGCTGCGGTCGTCATGAAATGCGGCAGAATGGAAAGAGCCATATCTTTAAATGCAATGGTACTTCCATGATACAGTTCCAGGTAATACGCACCGGACACTTTCGCTAATGGCGCGATCTCCTCAGTGTCAAATTTGCTGTCATACGCCCGGGCGATACAGTTCTTCAGTTCTTCTTCCGTATAATCGGTGAGAAACAGCTTCATTACCTCATAGGCGGTCTCCTGATACGTCATGCCCGCAAGCTCTTCCATCGTTTTGTCGAGTTTCGGGATAAAGGTCGGCATAAACAGGCCGCCGTCGTCGGCCAGCCCCTTTAAGATTGCCTGGGAGGCCGTCACACCGGTCTCGCCGCCGCGGGTGCTTTGATAGGATAATTCCATGATATGTCTTTCCTTTCTTGCTCTTACAGATTGTCATTCAGCCGTATTTTCAAGCTTTTACTCTAAAACCTTGCCAGAATTGTAGCACACTTTGTTGGAAGGTGCAACCAGAAACAGCAAAAAAGTTTTCACAGTGCGGACATATGTATCTAGTTTAAAGACAGCACATTCCAATTTATTTTTGTTCCGCAATGTGGTATGCTATGAATAGTCTGCATAGAAAGGATACCATTCGGTCATGAGATACGAACATATCATACAGGGAACTTTTATAAGCCGGCCCAACCGCTTTATCGCCCACGCGGCGATCCGGAGAAATGAGGGCGCTGAGGAAGAAATTGTGGTCTGCCACGTCAAAAACACGGGCCGCTGCAGGGAACTGCTCCTGCCGGGTGCTGCGGTGATTCTTCAGTTTCATCCGGAAGCTGCGGCGTCAGGCAGGAAAACGGAATATTCGCTTATTGGTGTTTGGAAGGAGCATCATGGCGAATTTCTGCTTATCAACATGGACTCCCAGGCTCCCAACCAGGTGGCGGCGGAATGGCTTCATTCAATGGAACAGGCGCCCACACTGCCGATTTCCGGTTTTGACGGGAAGAAACTTCCTTCGTCTCTTACACTGGCCGATATCCGCAGGGAAGTTACCTATGGACAGTCCCGGTTTGATCTGGCTTTTCATCTGGTTTTCGGCTCATCCGCCTCTGCGTCCCAGGAACAGAGAAAGCCGGCTTTTATGGAAGTCAAGGGCGTAACCTTAGAAGAGAACGGCATCGCCATGTTCCCCGACGCTCCGACCGAGCGGGGCATCAAGCACATTCTGGAGCTGGCAGAAGCGGTAAAGGCAGGGTATGAGGCCTATATTCTGTTTGTAATCCAGATGAAGGGAATCCGGGAATTCACGCCCAACAAAAAAACGCATCCCCAGTTCGGAGATGCGCTGCGCCAGGCACACGAGTCCGGCGTTCATGTTCTCGCCTATGATTGTATGGTAACTGTGGATTCATTGGCAATCGACCAGCCTGTGCCGGTATTTCCCGCCACATTTTGAACCCATAGATCATTCAGGATGACTCTGCTGCTGGATTCTCTTTTGTTTCAATCCACGCTCGATAATTTCACAGAGTGCGACTACATCATATAGATGCGCGGCTTGACTTCATGTCAGTGGGGGATACCGATCTCTCTCCGCCCGCCACTGCCGTTAAACTTGTTTTTGGCGTTTCATCCCTCCACCTATAGAGGTAGGGGAATTCTCGCTTGTTTTGTTAAAATTTCCTTCCACCGCCGCCGAAGCTGCGGCCTCCGGAGGAATGGGTCGTACTGCGGCCGGAAGAGGAACCGCCGCCACCGCCGGTATGACCGCCGGTATTACTTTTCGGAATCACGATATGGGTAACGGTCTTATTGACCAGATGATCCGTATTGGCAGAAAAGCAGAAACGGCAGTCTGCCCGATAGGCTTTTAAGTAATTACCGGCCTGCCTCCGCTCCTTCCTCATCGCGTAGCGGTTCATGACGCCGAAGCATGGCCCAGCCGCCGTAAACAGCGCCACTGCCAGGGCAACCAGGGCTTCTAACCAGGTTATGCTGCGGTAAATGCTGACCTTTCCGGTGTCACGGTCGTAATTATACTGACCGCCCGGAATCCCGGCTGCGTAATATTGACGGACCCCATCCAGAAATGCTTCCGCACTGGCCGCGTAATCCCCGTTCGATGCACCTTCATAGGCATTGTCTAAAATCTCATTCCACCGTTTATCGGTCAGAAACCGGTTCATCGTCCCTACCGGCGCAATATACAGTTCCCGGTTATCCATATCAATCAGGAATATCACACCGCTGTAGTCTTTCCCTGTTCCAAAGCCTCCATTGATGTAAAAATCTTCACAGTATGTTTCGGCTGATTTTCCCTCTGCGTCGTCCGTGGTGGCTATTACCACGTCCATATTCATCTCTTTCCGCATGGAAGCAATTTCTTCTTCCATGGAACTCTTCTCCGTTTCCCCAAACAGTCCTGCTTCATCGAAAACCCTCTTCTCTCCGGCCGCCAAATCAGATTTCCCGGAGGCATAAGCCGTAAATCCGCTGCCGGCACCGGCCAGGAAAACAGCCATGACAGCTAACAGCAGAAGCCGAAGCAGCAGACTATCCTTTGTTATGTATGCGGATATCCTGTTTCTTTGTCGTCTTATCATATCAGATACCCCATCAGAAGCATGAATATCAGGACCGGGAAGAATATCTCAGCAAACAGAATCAACAATTTTCTCCTGTCGACCGGAAGTTTTCCACAGACTTTTCCCGTTTGTCCATTGACGGTAAAATAGTACATCTCGTTTTTGGCCTGGTCGTGATAGGTAAGCGTCCAGACGGGAAGAAGGGCATATTCCCATCTCTCATCTCTCAGCATTGCATCCGACCGGCGCACGCTGACCCGGTCATACGTTCCAACGCTTTCTTTTAAGGAGTCGAGAGCAAACTGGCGCACCTCGCTGCAGACATCGGCAGAAAAATCCTGTTCTTCCATATCGCGCCGTTCCGCCACGAAGCCTGACAGATAACCGGGCGTAAAGGGTTCCAGCTGCTTCATGTCATAGGGAAGAACTCCCTCCACCAGCTCCCGGTTCGCCTTTTTTAAAGCATTGCGGGTAACGTGGCTCACCTCCATGTCGCCTTCCCGGAGAATATCGTACGTCTGGGTCTCCGTATACTGATACCGCCCGCTCACCCAGACCCGCAGCCGGTCGGCACGGGCCTCCAGCTCGCCTTCCACCCGGCAGCTGTACATCAGATAGGGAAAATACACGCCGGACATCTTCTGGATCTGCTCTTCCGAATAAAAGGCACGGGGGACGTATCTCTTTTTCTTCATCCACTGGGAAAATATGGAGACTGCCTTTTCCCGGTCCAGCTGAAAGGGGATGACGTAATCCGGATTATACTCTCCCGACAGCTTTCCGGAAAGAATTACCGGATTATGGCAGTAATAGCATATGTCAGCCGCTGTGGTCTCATCCGTTACGATCTCCGCGCCACAGCTGGGACACGTATAAAGGACGGAGGTCCCCTCTCTGCTCTGCTCCCCGGTGTTCTCCTCTCCGGCCGCTTCATCGAACGAAAAGTCGGCCTGGTCAGCCGATTCTTCGGGGCTCAGCCGTTCCAGCTCATCCTGCGTAAACTCGGAAAGACAGTATTCACATGCATATTTCTGTTTCTCAGGATCGAACTGCAGACCACCGCCGCAGTTTGGACACTTATATGTTATGGTTGCACTCATGGTCTTGGTTTTCCACACTCCGAACAGAATTTTCCACTGTTGACAGTTCCGCATTCACAGGTCCACGGTCCGGCCGGCCGGGGAGTTCCGCACTCCGGACAGAATTTTCCCGTGTTGACAGCTCCGCATTGGCAGGTCCAGGAGGTGCCTGACTGGGCGGCGGCCATCTGTGGAGTTCCGGTCATCTGTTGGTTCCCGGCCATCTGTGGAGCTCCGGTCATCTGTTGGTTCCCGGCCATCTGCGGGTTCCCGGCCATCTGGTTCATCTGCATCTGCTGTAAATTCGCCTGAGAGGTTGCACCCATAAAGCCGCCTCCCGCATTCATGCCAACGCCCATTCCCATAAAACCGGCCATGGAGCCGTTACGATTGCTTCCGGCGGCCTCCATTCCTCTGGCAACCGCTCCCTGAACGTAGCCTTCCCGCACGCCGGGGTCGCTTAGCATGGCGCCCTGGTTTCTCATATTGATCAGCTTCTTGGATTCTTCATCATAAGAGATACTGGCAATTCCCACAGACTGAATCTCCATCCCCCGGCTGGCCTTCCACTGACTATCCAGAGTGTCAGCCATATAGCTGCCCAGTTCTCTGCCCTTGGATGCTACATAGGAGATGCGGATCCCGTCAGCCGACATCTGGTTGATGGAGGACTGCAGCGCCTCCAGAAATTCCGATAAATACTGTTCATTGATATCTGTGACTTCGACTCTTGTCTTGTTTTTCGGAATCGCCTCGTTGTAAAACAACAGCGGATCTGTCACCTTAATGGAGTACGTACCGTGAGCACGCAGGAACAGCTCCGCGTTATAAAACTGATCAAAATAGTTAATGGGATTCGGAGTTCCAAACTTGATTCCCTTGATCTCCTGCAGATTGATAAAGTAGACCTTCTGGGAGGTAGGCGTCTCACCGCCGTAACGAACACGGTCAAAGGACTCTTTAAGCGCCTCCCCAAACTGTCCGTTAAACAGGGATGGCAGGGAAGAATTCCTGACCGTATAATACCCTTCTTCCGCCGTGTAATCGATCACCTTGCCGCCATCTACCAGAATCATAAACTGGTTGGGGTACACGTGGATGACAGAACCGTCGGATATTGTATACTCCGTTCCCTTCGTATTGGATCCCCTGCGGATTTTCACACCGCTGGTAAAAACTGTCTGATCTCCCATATTGCCTGACTCAATGACCTCAAGCCACTGGTCAGCCAGTGAACCGCTGATCGCGGTCGTAACCGCTTTGATAATTCCCATGCTGCTGCCTCCTGTCACGTTAAATAATAAATATCCCGATATAAAGCTATTATACCATACCGGGATTCCATCTATCTACAAAATTTACGGGATACTGTTTAAAAATCTTTCATCTGCTTCCGGTACTGTTCGATCAGCTGCTTAAATTCCCGGTTATCCTGAAGAAAGCTGCATTTCTCACTGTTCTCAAACTCATATAAAATCGGCGGAATTATCTGCTTTGTATAAGTTTCCGGTGCCCCATAAACCGGGATATGGCAAAACAGCGGGGAGTGATTCACCTCCCACGGCCCTTCGGCGGCCTTCAGTAACTCCTTGATCAGCCGGAGGCTCTGCTCCGTGTCTTCCTGATCGAGAGCGGCCTGCAGCGCAATTACCAGGCCGTTATAGTTCCACAGCCCCATCTGCTCCGCCACCACCTTCCAGCGCTCTCCTATGTCTGTGGCATCACCCGGACGGCCCTCTTTCACTGCGATTTCTGCCAGGCTTAAGAGGACACCCATAAGCTCATTCAGCCGCATCAGCAGCGTCCGCTCCATCAGACGGGCCGCCTCATCAAGCTTTTCCTGTCTGATGTATAGATTCGCCTGGATCTGGCGTTTGTCTGCGTGATTGTTTTCCGGAAGCAGATCCAGCATCCTCTGGGATTTATCATATTCCATCCGGACCATATATTTCGATGCCAGCATAAACCGGGCGCTGGTGGATACTTCCTCATCACCGCACTCTGCCGCGCGCTCATAGAGGGAAAGGATCTCATCCGCATACGCCTCCCGCTCCCCGGAGCACGAGCCCTTTATAAACCATGCGCCATCCAGGATCATTGCAGCCCTGTGAATCAGCGCGCCGCACGCGGGATACTCCTGCACCTTTTCCCGCACCAGCCGGATTCCCGCACTCATCCCGTCTGCCCGGACCGCCTCCGCCACCTCTGTGCAGAAACCGGCAATCTCCTGTTCCGTCAACTCTTCCTTGAAACAGAGCAGCGTGTTTAAATCCGTTTTCAAAAGACGGGCCAGCGCAGGCAGCACCGAAACATCAGGACAGGTGATCCCCCTTTCCCATTTGTTCACAGCCGGCGCCGACACCCCTAAGTACACAGCCACCTTCTCCTGGGTCAGACCCAGTTCTTTTCGTTTTTCACGTATTACCGTATTCATTGCCATCTGTCATCCCTCCTGTTCTCCATGAAGAAGGGCCCTTCATGATTTTATTATAGCAGGACGCAGGCAGGTCTGCAATTGAGCATCTTTTAATTCATAGTTTAATTTTTTAACCAAAAGTTATATTTTTATCCTATAATTTTCACAGTTTTATCTGCAGACCTCTCTCATCATCGCAATCTCCCTCGCATACCCCGGAAGTTCATTCGGCGTTTCCAGGTAAAACGGCAGATCCTTAAAAGCCGGATGAGTTACCACCCGCTTCAGGGCTTCCTCACCGATATATCCTTCTCCGATCTTCGCATGGCGGTCCTTATGGGCTCCCAGCGGATTCATGCTGTCATTTAAATGAATGGCCTTCAGCTTTTCCAGGCCGATGATCCGGTCAAACGTTCCGATGACGCCGTCTAAATCATTCACAATGTCATAACCGCCATCCCACACATGGCACGTATCGAGGCAGACCCCCATACGTTCCCTGCACTCCACACGGTCCAGAATCTCTCTCAGTTCCTCGAACTCGCGGCCTACCTCGCTTCCTTTTCCCGACATGGTTTCAAGAAGTACTGTGGTGCGCTGTTCCGGTTTCAGAATCTGGTTGAGCATATCCGCAATGAATGCGATTCCCGCCTCTGCCCCCTGTCCCACATGGCTTCCCGGATGGAAATTATAGCAGTTTCCTGGCGTATATTCCATACGCCTCAAATCGTCCGCCATCGTATCTCTCGCAAGCTCACGCAGATGTTCATCCGCTGAGCAGGCATTCAGGGTATACGGCGCATGGGCCAGAATCCGTTCGATTCCATTTTCCTTTGCAAATACCAAGAACCGTTCCACATCGTTTTCATCGATCGCTTTCGCCTTCGTTCCCCTCGGGTTCCTGGTAAAAAACTGAAACGTATTCGCATCAATCTTCACAGCCTCTTTCCCCATGGCAAGATAACCTTTCGAAGATGATAAATGACATCCAATTGTAAGCATAATTTTTCTCCTTTACTCTTTGATCACTGCAAACGTGAGGGTCTCCGGCCGGCGTACCACGGCTTCACCATAAAAATAAACGCGACTGTCGGACACAAAGTGCGCGTGTTCGCGGGCCGCGTTCATTATCATGGTGATCGGTAAGACAGTTCCATACTGCACAGTACCGCGCGAAGCGTACACGACTGCCGCCTTACAGCTGGCTGCCTGCCGCAGGGACGCTTACCCCCACCTTTCTCTTTTCTTTTTGCTGTTTTACCGGCTTTTTCTTTACCGGATTGATGGCGCGTATGGCGATCAGCAGGAAGATCGCAGACAGCGCCAGCTGAATGACAATGCTGATAACCACCCAGTAATTCATAATAAAATTATCCGGATGCGGGCCAAACCAGCGGTTTAAACCTCCTGTCACCTGATTATCTCCGGCCTGGCCGTTGATCATCACATAAAAGGTTGCCACCGGATTGAAAAGCAGCAGATATAAAAATCCGCCTGAATTGGCCTGCTCCGTCATGGAACCGACCGAGCTTATGTACGTATTGTTCATGTTCATGCGGGCGATGGAGAGCGCAAATACGTTAATCGCGTACGTTCCCGCCGCTATCAGTATCAGAATGCCGTAGGTCACCACCGTTGCTATGGTAGAACGCTTGAATATGGCCGAGAAACAGATTCCCATGCTTCCGGTAAGCAGCGCTACCGCCACATAGCACAGGAGAAGCAGGCAGACATCATAGAACGTGATGCCTCCGTATACAAAGGACACGGCCAGCAGCGGGAAACTGGATACGATCAGGATAAACATGGTCGAAAAGGAAGCGCTCAGCTTTCCTAAAATAATGTCCGACGGCTTCATCGTCGTCGTCAGCATCAGATCCAGTGTCTGGCGCTCCCGCTCCCCACTGATACTTCCGGCTGTCAGCGCCGGCATGATGAACATCAGCATGACAAACTCTACCACACTCACAAATACATAGAGGTTCAGGAAGGAGGAGTATTGAATCTCCGCCGTAATCTTTACTCTCGCAACCACGGAATACATATTGAGCAGGGCCACCAGGGCAAGAATTCCGTTAAATACCATGATAATCAGCGCCAGCCGGAAGCTTCTGGAGCTGACGGTGGTCTCTCTTTTATATACCGGATTCATTTTCATGTACCAACACCGCCTTTTCTACATCGTGGTCAGTTATCTGCATAAATAAGGACTCCAGGCTTCCGGGCTCACGGGTAAAACCGTGCACCATCACTTCCGCATCCACCAGCTGCTGAAGCAGAACCGCCTCGTCCTCCTCATCCCCGACGAACTGGACCATGATATCGCCTTCCTTTACGGAAATGGTCTGTACGCAGGGCTGGCTCTTCAAAATCGTCAGCGCCTTCTCCTTGTTTCCCAGAATGGAGATGATCAGCGGATTCGAGGTATTGACCCGGCGCAGGATCGCCTCCATACTGCCGCTTAACACCATCTTCCCCTGGTCGATAATTCCGATGTCCGTACAGAGCTCGGAAAGCTCAGAGAGGACGTGGGAACTGATCAGAATCGTCTTTCCCTGCTCCCGCAGTTCTTTTAGGATCTCCTTAAATTCAAACCGGGTTCTCGGATCCAGACCGGAAGTCGGCTCATCCATGACGAGAAGGGCCGGATCGTGGATCAGCGCCCTCGCCAGACACAGTCTCTGCTTCATACCGCGGGATAAGCCGTCCACATAGAAATTCACCTTGTCATCCAGACCAACCTGTTCCAGAAGCGTCATATAACGCGTTCTCGCCTTCAGGCCATAGATTCCATAGCAGGAGGCGAAAAATTCCATATATTCACTGACCTTTAAATTGTCGTATACGCCGAAGAAATCCGGCACATACCCGATCTTAAGCTTCAGCTGGGACAGGCCTCCCGTAACATTCACTCCATTGATCAGTACCTGCCCCTCGTCCGCCTCCAGCAGTCCGGTCATAATCTTGATGGTCGTTGTCTTTCCGGCTCCGTTGGGTCCAACGAAGCCGTAGAGCGCCCCGTCGCCGATATCCATGTCCAGACCATCCAGCGCGTAAAATTTTCCAAATGTTTTTTTTAAGTTTCTGATCTCCAGCATCATTTATCCTTTCCCATAACGGTCAGCATCGGCAGTGTCACCCAGCTGTAATCCGTATTGTTGTCAAAGATATATTTGATTGTCATCGTATTCCCAGGAGACAGATAAGGCTCCAGTTCATCCGCAGTATAAACGTCTTTTCCGGAATCCATCAGGTCGTAAATTCCCGTATCATGATTATAGAAGTAGATGCTTCCGCTGAACAGGGACAATCCGTTGTTCTTCTCACCTTCCAGGAATTCATCCGAAATCTTTTCAAATGTCAGACTCTCCACCTCGATATCATTCCCCAGGGAGTACTCTAAAACCGTCGGATCCATGCCGTAGACGGAATTACTGGGGGCGTAATACTGGCCGCTCACCACGTGGGGCGCCTTCATCAGTGCCGAACGGTAGGTATAGCCGTTCTTCTTCGTACTGATATCCAGGGCCGAGGTGAACATGGTCATACCGTAGGTCTCAAAGTCCCCCTTTGCCAGAAACTTGCTGTCAGACTGTTCCCTGCCAAACGCTACGATCCGCGCCTCGGGACTGTAGACAGAGGCATACGTATCGAGGTAAAAGCTCAGAATCTTGGAACGGGAAAGCGCCAGCATATAGTTCTCATCCTCGATATCCGGCTTCTCATACTGATATCCGCCCGTTACCCGCTCTGCGATTAAGTAAGAGCTGTTTAACGGATAATTGATGATCTTCAGACCGTCCAGCGACACTGTCTCTCCCGGTCCCAGTTCATCGATCACTACCATCTGTCCATACATCATTACACCGACTTTTTCCACCGGGAACGTGTAACGATTCGTCACCGTACCGCTTATCCGGCCGTCAAACAGTGTGACATTCCCCGTCAGTCCCTGATGCTCCGTGTTAGGACTCTTCTTCACAAGGGAGAAGTACTTGGGAGTGAAGGCAACCACACCCTGCGCGGAAATCTTCGTCTCCTGGAGGCCGTGTTCCACCCTCACCTTGCTCTCCTCGGTGCCTGTGAACTTCGGTACCGGCGTCATGTCGTAATAATAGCTTCTGGTAATCGGAAGCAGGTCATAGCCGGGATCCAGGGAAACTGCGTACGGTTTATTATACGGAGTCCTTATGTTGATGTATGTATACTCATCAATGGACTTTTCCGAGGTATCCAGGATCGTGGCATAGGTAAAGAATGTATTTTTAAACCGGGTTCCGACTCCCATAAGATAGATGACAGCCGCAAAGGCAAGAGAAAGAACGACCACTCCTGTCCGGTAAAATCTTCTCCGCTCCTGCTTCTTTAACAGCAGATAAAGCCCCGGGCCCACCAGAATGATATACCCGAGAATCACGATCACATACAGAGGCATGTTCGGCAGCTTATCTACGTTTCCTGTGTTTAAAATACTCTGAACCGACCAGTATTTGCTGGAATTGCCGTAATAGAGATAGGACGATAAGTTATTCAGCTTATCTTCACCCAGAAGGGCGGTCAGAAGTTTATCCACGTAGGAGCGCTGTGTCTCACAGAAGTCCGCGATGTCCACGAAGTCATAAGCTGCAACTCCCACCAGCCCCTTTCCTTTCGGAGTCGATGTGAGAACCGGAAACTCGTCGTTGGCCAGCACTTCGGTACCGCCCTTTAACGAGATGTCTGCACAGGTCAGATTGATAAAGGAATCTCCAGGGCCGTCGGTGGCGTATTCCACGCCCATATCCACAGAGCGCACCTCCGGTGCCGGAAATGCCGTCTCCACGATCTCCTCACGAAACGCTGCCAGGGTATCATTCGCGCGGCCTCCGGTTCCGATTAACAGAGTTCCGCCTCCCCTGACCCATTCCCAGACGGCCCCTGTCTGGCTGTCTGAAAGCTTTCTCGTATCGTAGTCCGTGATCAGAAGCACATCCAGAAGGTCCAGCCCCGCCGCCTTATCCGGCATGGTATCCGCCGTCATATGAAATGTCTTTGTCCTGACTGAACTGTAATTGACCCCCACGCCGTTTAAATAGTTCAGACGGTCCGGGGAATCAGAAAGAATGCCCACGTACAGTTCTGCAACTTCGCGGCTCACATTGATTCTCAGCCGCTTGCGCACAAGCTCCGTGCCATTCCCATCGAACAGCTTTACATACAGAATCTCGCCTCTGCCCGCGGGAATATCCAGGGATTTCTCCAGCTTCTCCTCAGCGCCTAAGGATACCGGATAATCGTAGTCATAAATATCATAGTCGGACTCCATCGCCTGGATTCGAATCGTTCCTTCAAACGCCTTCTGTTCCTGATTGGCCAGAGAGATGCGAACCGGCACATAGCGGCCGCTCTTGGCCGCTCCGTCATATCCGTAAGCCACATCCATCACGACCGGCGACGACGCCAGATAGATATCTGACTCCGTATTTAAGTTATTGGCCGGCTCCGTCATCGTTTGCACAGCATAGGCCGTTACACAGGAGGCAGGCAGTAGAACACTGCCTGCCATACTCAGTATCACTGCCCATACAAGGGTATTTTTTCTGAATCTCATCCTTTTGTCATCCTATCTTTCCAAAGTTTTCCTTGTTAACGTCAAAATTCACTTTCAGTTTCACCGTAAATACCGTACCGGACAAATCGCTGGTCACAGTGATTGTACCGCCGTGCATATCCACGATATTCTTTGAAATGGCCAGACCCAGTCCGGTCCCTCCCGTATTGGTGGAACGAGACTGTTCCACACGGTAAAACTTGTTAAAGATAAGCGGCAGTTCATCCGCAGGGATTACATAGCCGTAGTTGATAACAGAAACTGTGACAATCTCATCATCCGCATGCAGCTTTACCATGATCCTTTTTCCATCCGCACCGTATTTGATGGCATTGTTGATCAGATTGTCGAAAAGCCGGGCCAGAAGATTCCCGTCCGCGGTAATCACCTTGGCGGGAACGTTGCTCTGCAGTTCATACGATAAGTTTTTGTCTACAAAGCTGGGATAAAACTCTTCCAGCAGCTGGCTGAGCAGTTTTACCACATCCACCTGGGCCACATGCATGGTTAGCTTTCCGTAATTCATCTTTGTAAAACCAAATAAGTCCTCGATCAGTTTTTCCAGACGCTTCGTCTTCACATAGGCAATATTTATGTACTTTTTCTGCAGCTCCGGATCCAGCTTCACATCTCCGGAGAGCAGCTCTAAGTAACCGATAATAGAGGTAAGCGGTGTCCGCAGGTCATGTGCCACATTGGTAATCAGTTCATTCTTGGTCCGCTCCGACTCTCTCTCCTTATCCATCAGTTCCTTTAATTCTTCTACCATCTTATTCAAATTGGCGGCCATGGAAGAAAACTCGTCGTCTCCCTCCACCTCCACGGTGACATTCAAATCCCCTTCGGAAATGTTCTGCATGGCGTCGGAAATCTTTGTGATATAGCGGAGCGACTTTTCCTGAAGAATCATAAATGTGACGGTAAAGACAAGGATGCCAAACAGCACATACATCAGAATAACCACCACATCAAAGGTTACGAGAATCGATATAAAGAAATTATCGATTCCCGCATTATCCATATAGGTGGCGATCAGGGATACGTTGGTTACTAGGAAGATCTCGATTAAGACGGTAACGACAGCGCTGTAAAAAATATTTGTTATCACGCGGGTGCGGAAGCGCCGGTTCATGTCATTTTTCAATTTTATATCCTACCCCCCACACTGTGGTGATAATCTTGTTCTGCCTCGTGTCTTCCTTCATCTTGCCCCGCAGACGCCTGATATGTACCATGACCGTGTTGTTGGCCTCATATACCTTTTCGTTCCACACCTTCTCGAATATCTCATCCGTGCTGAACACGCGGCCCGGATTGGACGCCAGAAGATAGAGGATATCGAATTCGATGGGCGTCAGCTTGATCTCTTCCCCGTAAACGGTCACTTTATGGTTGTCTTTGTTGATAATCAGTCCGCGGATGGTAATCTCGTTGCCCGCCTTCTCATTCACTGCACTGTTGGGATTCAGCTGTGTGTAGCGGCGCAGCTGGGACTTCACACGGGCCGTCAGCTCCAGCGGGTTAAACGGTTTGGTCACATAATCGTCGGCTCCCGTTCCCAGTCCCATGATCTTGTCTAAGTCGGTGGACTTGGCGCTCAGCATGATAATCGGAATGTTGTTCGTCTCTCTGATCTTTCTGCACATCTCCATCCCATCCATGCCCGGCATCATGATATCAAGCAGCACCAGATGAATCTCATTTTTATCCAGAATATCCAATCCGTCCATGGCGTTATTGGCCTTAAATACTTTATATCCGTCGCTGACCAGGTAGATCTCTACCAGCTCAGCAATCTCTTTTTCATCATCTACCACCAGAATGTTCGTAGTTTCTGACATGAAAAATACCTCCCTTGTGTTATTTCAGCTTTAGTCTGTTTCCATTCTACCACAAGAAAGGGTTCTTTGCTTTACTATTTTCTTACAAAATTACCATGATATTTCCTACTCCGTTTTTTCTTCTCCCCTCTTTTTCACTGCCATAAACCGTATTGCAAACACGGTCAGGACAATTGTCAAAATAATTAATCCGGCCATGGCAAGGGGCAGTCCCAGGCCGGATCTTCCTGTCTTCGGAAGACTTTCCAGCGTTTTACTGTCTGCAGGCGGGATCAGTTCCGGCGCCGCCTTTGGTTCTAACTTCGGATTCGTCTCGTCCGGACTGCTTAAGTTAATCCAGAAGTCCCTGTGACCGAAATAGTAACCCGAGTACCCCCAGAGATCTCCGCCGGGATCACGATACGTCCGGTCGATAGATATCTCACTCTCCAGTGAATCCAGTTTTCCATAAGAAATATCCGAGCCGGGATATTCCCACAGGCAGATGACTCCCGTATCCGGCATAATTACTCTGGGAGCCGTGCTCTCATCCGTCTCCTGAATCTCCGCCCCGTGCTCTTCGGAAAAGCTGACGCCATCGTATACATTCACCAGCTCTTCCATCTTAATCCAGCCCACGGCGGCCTCTTCTTCCCAGTTACCATCCGTCTCCGGCTTTCCTTCCTCATCCAGAACGTACTGGACCAGTCCCCATGTCCCGGAATTCCCCTTGTCGTAAGTTATGTAAACGAATAAGACAGGGCCGTTGGCTATAAAATCGATCACGTTTCTGCGCAGAGGGCTTTCCACAACTGTGACATATCCGTCTGCGCCATTGGCGTAGTAACGGCGTCCTATATACTTACAGTCTTCATAATGTTTCTCATAAAACGTATCATCCGGTGTCCAGATCACATCGGCTGATGCTCTCCTTCCCGGCACCAGAAGAAAGGACGCCAGGACCAGGATAAATACGGAAGCCGCCAGGATACGTTTTACACTCATTGCCGGGCCTCTGCTGACTCCTTTATGATTCATTTCTTTCATTCTGTTCTCTCCTCCCTGTTTATTTATGATGGCAGATTCAGTCAAACCGTTCACTAGAAACCGCCGCAAGCTTCAAAAGCATTTTGTCACCACCGCCCCCAGCGTAACAGAAAACAGGTTCGCGCCGATCGAAAAAAGCCAGGGGCGGCGTATTTTCCCTGCCGATCTGTAGCATACGGCTTCCACTGCAGCTGCCGCTGCTTCCAGAGCCACAGTAACGATCATGGGATTCCAGCCCAGATACAGATCGTTCACGTAGTAAAGAAATACCACCGCCGGATTCGTCAGAATATTGACCAGTACAATCAGCAGACGATTCCACCAGTCCCGCACACCGGCAAGCCAGCTGAAGGCTTCCTCCAAAGCAATGGTAAGTCCCAGCGACACCAGCAGAACGGGCACCAGCCACAGCCCCATCATTTCACCACCTGCTTAAGTCCCCAGTCCAGCAGCAAAAGGGACAGCACTGCCATCAGAGCCAGGCCGACGGGCGAAGAGGCAGCTCCGGCCAGCTGCCGGATGCCGGACTGAGCCGCGAAACCGACGCTGCTTCCGCCAAGCCAGGCCGGACAGAAGCCCACAAACAGGCCGAAAGTCAGCAGACCGAAGCCAAAGCCCTTCGCCCCCGGAAACGCCTCCGCGACGGCCCAAAGTGTCAGCGGCATGGACATATTCCAGCAAAATACCGCCAGAATACCCGCGGCCGGGTAAACCAGACAGAGAAATCCCACCGCCGCCGCGCACATAGAGCAGAACGCAGTCCTCCAAACTCCCGTCTTATCCGCCAGGACACCACCTGCCATCTTTCCCAGTACTACTGCTCCTGCCAGAATAAAACCGCTTCCCGCCAGCGTCTCTTTCCACGGAAAGTTCTGCACCATACCGGAATACGACCGAAGAATCACCACCGCCAGAAAACAGGCGGCAGTCGGCACCGTTCTGTCCGACTGCACCGCAAAGGAAACCGGTGCATTCCCGGATGAGGTCCACAGCCTCTCTCTTCCCGCCATCAAACGGATCGCAGCCGCAGACAGGATCAGAAGCCCTCCAAGCCAGACCTCCGGCCCCTTTCCTGCCCGGCCAAGCATGGTTCCCAGAAAAATTCCCAGAGCACCGGGAGCCACAAAAATCCCCAGAGGCGCCGCTTTTCCCCCGCTTCGGTTCAGAACGTCGATCCCTCCTCCCACATGAAAGCAGGCGTTCCCAATACCAGCTGCAACGGCAGCAGCAGCCGGAAATCCCACGCTTCCAAGCAGAAGCCCCGCCAGCACGCCGGCACAGCCTCCCGCCGCCACGCAGCTGTTGCGGTCCAACCGGTCCGCAGCTGCACCAATCGGCATCTGCAGGGCAAATGCGCAGAAATTATAAATCAGCAGCCAAAGATACCACCGTTCTCCCCCTGACACATATGCAAAAACCAGAAAAGCACAGGATAAATCCACTGCCATATGAACAAGAGCATATACCGCTGTCACAGCGCCGACACCGCCTTTCCCGTTACTCATTCACCATAAACTTATTCTATCATTTTACCCCCTCAATATCTTTACTTTTTTCCTAATATTTCTCTACATTCAACGCAAATTTCTCCGCCCTCTCCCGGCTCAAAAAAAGACGGCTCACCCCATCAGAGATGAACCGCCCTGTTATCATATTCTCATTTCAAAAAACGTCCTGCGCTACTGCTTTTCTCTCACAGCACATCCCTCTAACTGTTCACCGGAACAAACACCCGGTTGCTCACCGGATCCATCTTTCCCAGTTCCGCTTCCACGTTATTAATCGCCTCCTCACAGAACTGTTCCTGGCTGCTCACCAGCACTTTTCCGCGTTTATCCGGCTTCTCATAGGTTCCATCCGGCTTCAGAATATGAGCCTTCACATTGTCCTCCAGCTGAACCTTTAAGACATGCATCACCTGCTCCTTTAAGGATTCCTCCTCTACCGGAAACATGATCTCTACACGCTTATCTAAGTTTCTCGGCATCCAGTCAGCGCTTCCCATATAAACCTCCGGGCTCCCGTCATTCTCAAAATAGAACACGCGGGCATGCTCCAGGAAGTTACCGACAATGGAGTGTACCTCGATATTCTCACTTAAATTGGGAATACCGGCCTTTAAGCAGCAGATGCCGCGGATTACCATCTCAATCTTTACTCCGGCGCAGGATGCCTCGTATAACGCGGCTATGATCTCCTTGTCGCAGAGGGAGTTCATCTTTGCCATGATATGCGCCGGTTTCTTTTTTAAGGCGTTCTGTGTCTCCCGGCGGATCATCTTTAAGAATCTGTTTCTCAGCCAGATCGGAGCCACCACCAGCTTATTCCAGTGCAGCGGCTCAGAGTAACCGGACAGCATGTTGAACACCGCGGTGGCATCCTCGCCGATCTGCGGGTTACACGTCATGAGTCCCAAGTCCGTATAGAGCTTTGCGGTGGAATCGTTGTAGTTACCGGTTCCCAGATGCACGTAGCGGCGGATTCCGTCTTCCTCCCGGCGCACCACCAGAGTGATCTTGCTGTGAGTCTTTAACCCTACCAGACCGTAAATAACGTGACAGCCTGCTTTCTCCAGCTTCTTCGCCCAGTTGATGTTGTTTTCCTCATCGAATCGCGCCTTTAACTCCACCAGAACAGAGACCTGTTTCCCGTTGTCAGCCGCCTCCGCCAGGGCCGCGATGATCGGGGAATTGCCGCTAACGCGGTAAAGCGTCTGTTTGATGGCCAGTACATCCGGATCCTTGGCCGCGCTCTTTACGAAGTTGACCACAGGGGCAAAGGTCTCATACGGATGGTGAAGCAGGATATCGCCTTTTCGTATATTGGTGAAGATATCGTCCTCATTCATCAGCGCCGGAACCCGCTGCGGAATGTACTTCGGGGCTTTTAAATGCTCGAAGCCTTCAAGCCCGTACATCTTCATTAAGAATGTCAGATCGAGAGGTCCTCCAATCTCATAGATATCGCCGGAGCTGATGGAAAGCTCTCTCTTTAAGATCTTCAGCAGGCTTTTGTCCATCTTTTCATCGATTTCCAGACGGATGGCCTCGCCCCACTGACGCTTCTTTAACTGTTTCTGGATCTCTTCCAGTAAGTCTACCGCTTCTTCCTCATCGATGGTTAAATCCGCGTTTCTCATGATACGGAATGGGCTGTAGGCAATCACATTATAATTTAAGAACATGGAACCGATATTCCGCTCAATAATCTCTTCCAGCAGAATCACGGACCGCCCGGACTTCCTGCCGGCCGGAATCTCCACAATTCTCGGCAGTACGCTGGGAACCTGAACCATTGCAAACTCTAAATCCTCTTCCCCGCTCTTCTTCTGCAGAAGCGCCGCGATGTTTAACGTCTTATTCCGGATTAACGGAAACGGCCGGGAAGAATCCACCGCCATGGGAGTCAGAACGGGATATACATTTTCCCGGAAATACTCATCTACATAAGCGCCCTGCTCTGCATTTAAATCAACATGGCTTGTGACCACGCACAGGCCATTCTGCTTTAGGGCAGGGAGGATGGAGCGGTTGTAGGTGGAATACTGCATGGCCACCATCTCGTGCGTCTTTACGCCAATCTTCTCCAGCTGCTCGGAGGGCTTTAGGCCGGCGATATCCGGCTTCGTATATTTTGCGTGAACCATGTCCTTTAAGGAGGCAACGCGGACCATGAAGAACTCATCCAGGTTTGATGAGGTGATGCTTAAGAATTTCAGCCTTTCAAACAGAGGCAGGTTCTTATCCCTGGCCTCGCTCAGCACCCGGTAGTTGAACTCCAGCCAGCTCAGTTCACGGTTTACATAATTGTCTGGATTGTAAAATCTTTCATCAATATCTGCCATCAGGATAACCTCCTCTTCTGTTTTAATACAGGCCGGATTCCGAAGATCTCCTCAAAGAAATCCGCTTTCTGGGCAAATGCCACCGCCTCGAGGGTCATGTCTCCCCCATACGTTGTGGTCACAAGCAGCTGGCCCTCCTTGACATTTAAGCGGCAGTCGTGGAGTTTCTGCTTATGGCTCCGGTCCATGGCGTTGGCCAGCCTCAGAATCGCCGTCAGCTTGGCAATCAGTATGGTCACGTCATTATGGGTCAGCTCCCCCTTTGTATCACGAAACAGGTCTTCATTAAATATAACCTCGTTGTAATCGAAATCAATGCTGTTATACCGCACCACATTGGCAATGATCTCGCGCTCCATATGGGATAAACCGATGATCTCCGTCGACATAATGATATTGTATCCCGACTCACCCGTATATTTCATCCCGATAAACTTGCCGCAGGAGTGGATAATGGCGGAAATCTGCAGCAGGAGACGCTCTCTCTTTCCCATGCCGTGATACCGCTTCATGCTGTCGAAAATATCGAGTACGTGCTTCTCCATGTCCGCCGTATGGGAGGCGTGGCATTTGTAGCGCTTTGCCATGTTGCGGGATGCGGCAAGGATATCCTCGGTAAAATCGTGGCTGAATTTTACCGCCCTGGTCTCCTCCGCGTACTCCGCCGCAATGCCGTCACAGAGACGGATTCCGGGAATCCAGAACATCTCGGCGCCGGTCAGTTCCAGAACTCTCCGGTAAATGATGGCGGCCGGCATTAAGAGGGCCGCATAGTCGCTGTTGACACCGAACCGCTCCTCGATCTGGTAGAGAGGCATATCCACCAGCTTTTCGTAAAATGCCTTAAAATCTTCGGCTGTCACCCGGTCCACAGGCTTACCCGTTCCGCTTCCCCTGGACAGATAGAGGATGCATTCGCCGATTCCGATTAAATTCTTGATCTCCCGATCCTTCAGATACATCTTTTTAAAGGTCATAAGCTCGTTGTCTACCAGTTCTTCGATCAGGGTATTCTCCATCCGGATGTCTGCCTGCATGTTGGACATCATCTCCCGGATCCTTAAAACCCCCAGGAGAAGGTTCTGGGTGGAAATCAACGCATCCTTGTCAAACAGGGATATCTGCATGCTGCCAAAGCCTACATCCACAATGGCAGTCCCTTTCTGTATCGTCTTATTAAATTCCGCATCCTTGGAGGCAATGGCCTTATAGCTGATAAAACGCTGTTCGGAGTTGCTGATGATCTGTACCTCAATTCCTGTCCGAACCCGGATCTGATCCAGTACGATCTGATTGTTGCGTGCCTCGCGCATGGCGCTGGTGGCATAGGCGCGGTACTCTGAAATCTTATAGGACTCCATAATCTCCGCAAACTGCTGCAAGACGCCGCACATCTCCTCAACCAGTTCGTAGCTTATTTTTCCGTTTTTATAGGTATCCTTTCCAAGGGCGATGACGTGGCGCACATGATCTACCCGGCGGATTCCGTATTTGGGCGAAACCTCATAGATACCGAGTTCCAGTTCAAACGAACCCACGTCGATGGCTGCAAACAGTTTAATTGCCATACTTGTCCTCCTTACCGCCCAGTACGGGCAACATCCTTTCCATTATACTATCTTTTGTAAGGACATGTGTCAAATTTTTGTAAAATCTTCCCGTGTCCCCATCAGGTGAGTGATAAACTGGCTGGCAGTCCTTCCGGACAGTCCTCCGTGGCTCAGTTCCCACTTATTTGCCTCCGCGTAAAGCTCCTCCAAAGGCATATTTACATGATACCGCTCCGCCAGCTCCCGCACAATGTTCTGGAACTGCTTCTTATCCGGAGAACCAAAGTAAATGGTCACGCCAAATCTGGCTACCAGCGACAGCTTCTCCTGCACGGTGTCGTTATTATGTAATTCATCATCCAGTTCTCTCTTATCACTGAACTTCTCACGGATTAAATGGCGCCGGTTGGAGGTGGCATAGATCAGTACGTTGCCCGGCTTCTTTCCGAGTCCGCCTTCGATGATGGCCTTTAAATATTTGTATTCCAGCTCAGAGTCTTCAAAGGACAAATCGTCCATATAGATGATGAACTTGTAATTTCTGTCCTTCACCTGCTCCTGTACTTCAGAGAGACTCTTAAACTGGTGCTTGTATACCTCGATGATGCGCAGCCCCTGGTCGTAGTACTCATTTAAAATGGCCTTGATGCTGGAAGACTTGCCCGTTCCGCTGTCGCCGAACAGCAGCACGTTATTGGCAGCTCTTCCCTGGATAAACGCCTCCGTGTTCTCGATCAGCTTCTTCTTCTGAAGCTCATAGCCAATGATGTCGTCCAGATAGATATGTTCCACGTTGGGAATGGGATTAATGTGGACCTCGTGATCGATCTCCTCGATTCGGAATGCCTTGTTAAGCCCAAACTTACCGACGCCGAACCGGCGGTAAAATTCCGTCACAGCCCTTCCGAAGGCCTCCACGTCCACGGCCTGCTCCAGTTCCACGGCCAGAGCAACGATCTGATCCCGGATTCTCTTATTAAACACGCGGCTGTTTCCGTTGGCCGCATGATAGTCTGAAAGAGCGGACCAGATACCGCCTGTCCGGCCGTCTCCTCCGTCCAGTGTGCGGATATCGTAATCAAACAGTTCCTTGATCACGTTGAAGTCATGGGCGGCCAGTTCATTTAAAGAACCTTCGATATGGCCCACAATCTCACATGAGGTGCTGTATACATTTTCGTTATTGGCAAGGCAGAATGCTAAAAAACAATGCCAGAGATTCCCCTCAAAGCCGTAAGTCACCGCCATGTCGATCAACTGGCTGGCACAGGCATAGGAATCCGGCATTGTTCCCGGCTTGTCGTCCGGCCCGACGGCCAGAAGTGTGGAAACGTGATCAAACAGTTCCCGGTGCTGCAGATTTCGGTAGATAATGAGTTCCTGCGATTTCATATGTTCCTCCCTTATTTTTCGAAATGGCCAGGCAGCCTGCGGCCGCCTGACCGTTCTTCATCCCTTAATAATTGCCTAAAATTCTCATGTTGGACGCTTCTTCTTCAATCCCCTTTAACGCATTCTGAATCTGCGCGTCGCCTAAGTTCCCCTCGATGTCGACGAAGAACCGGTATTCCCAGTTTCTTCCCGGAATGGGCCTCGATTCGATCATGCGCATGTTGACGTTATTGTAGATAAAATTGCTCAGCATATTGTACAGGGAGCCGCTGGTATGAGGAAGTTCAAAGCTGATGCTTACCTTTGACGCGTCCTCCCGGTATATGGGTTCTCTGGACAGTATGATGAACCGGGTGGTATTGTCTTTATTAAAGTTGATGGAAGGTTCCAGCACCTTTAAGCCGTACAGCCGGCCGGCCGTCTCGCTGGCCACCGCCGCCTGATTCTTTTTCCCGTCGTTTAAGACTTTCTTTGCCGATGCCGCGGTGTTCTCCACACTGTACTGCGTCCATTCCCGGTGGGAGTTTAAGTACCGGGAAGACTGCATCAGCGCCTGGGGGTGGGAAAATACGGTGGTGATATCCGAAAGTTCCGCATCCGGAAGTCCCAGCAGTGCGTGGCTGACCGGAATGAAGGTCTCCGCCACAATATAATTATGGTACTTGATCAGCAGATCGTAATTATCGCTGACCGCTCCAGCCGAGGAATTCTCAATGGGAAGAACCGCGTAATCGGCCCGGCCCGCCTCGACTTCCTTCATGGCGTCCTCCCAGAACTGCACGTGGTAAGCATCCACGTCATCTCCAAAGTACTGAAGTGTAGCTTCATGGCTGTACGCCCCTTCCACGCCCTGGTAGACCACGCGTACCCCCTGCATGGGAAGTCCCTTCACGGCCTGAAAATCCATCCTGGCGGTCAGTCCGTGTTCCGCCATCAGCTTATACTGAAACCGACGGCTGATCGTCATCATCTGGCTGAACAGTTCTTCCACGGCCTGCTTCTGGAAGCTGTCGTCCGTCATGGCCTTCACAGACTCCAGCTTCTGTCTCTCCCGATCTCCGTCATAGACCGGTCTGCCGTTTTCAATCTTATATTCCGCCACATCACCGCATAAACGCATGCGTTCTTCAAACAGGGTCACGATTTCCCTGTCGATCTTATCCAGTTGTTTTCTGATTTCCTGTAAATCGAATGTACTCATAAATCCTGTCCTTCTGCCAGCTGAAGCGTAAGCATGGCCTTTATCTGTTCTTCTGTATAGGCGCCCGGGAATTTCTTCACTTCCGGCGGAAGTTCCTTTGTGTGGAACGGTTCTCCAAAGGTGATGGTCACATGGGACGGTTTAATCTTCGGAAAATGCTGTTCAAAAACTTCTGCGGTTCCGGTCAGCGCCACCGGCACCACGTAACAGCCGCTCTTTTCTGCAATCTTTAAGCTGCCCTCTTTAAATGGCAGCAAATCCAGCGGATTGTCATTTTTATTTCTCGTTCCCTCCGGGAAAATCCATACGGAGACGCCGCGTTTCACCTGCTCGATCCCTGCAAGGATGGTCTTTAAGCCTTCCTTTAAATTCACACGGTCAAGAAAAAGGCAGTTGACCAGCTTCATCCAGGATGAAAGCAGCGGAATCTTCTCCATCTCCTTTTTAGCCACAAAACCGGTCAGGGACGGAACCGTCACATAGCCCACCAGGATATCAAAATAGCTGCGGTGGTTCCCTACGTAAAGTACCGCCTGGTCTGTCGGGACATTTTCTCTTCCCTTTACCGTAATCTTCACCCCTGCCATCCTAAGGATCAGCCGGAATACACACTGGATCACGGCCAGACTCTGCACATCGCGCAGATGGCGGTTTTTCTTCCCGATCAGAAACTCCACCAGCATCAGCGGAATACTCAAAATCAAAAACAGAATGACTGTAGCTGCTACAAATATAAAACGTATCATTGGTCTTCCCCTCCATTTTTACTATTATATAAAATGAAGAGTGTAATTACAAGACTTACCCGCCTTTCTTTTTCGTAATTTGTTCAAATAAAAGCCCTGTAGCAAACCACAGCGGAGCAAAATCGAGCCGTATAAGGCCGTCAATATTTGTACTGCGCCCCGTATAGTCCCACGGACACATTCCCCGTGACCGAAGCCACGCTCCTGAGGCGTATTCCGCCACAAAAATCAGAACCATGTAAAGCATCCCGTGGCGCACTGCCAGATCCGATTTTTTTACAGTTAATACTCTGCCCGGATTAAGCCAGTCGTCAATCCATTTACCGATGGGTCCCAGAAGCGCTCCGCAGCCGTAGATAGGGAACATCAAAAGGGACGTCCTCCCCATCAGCCTCCAGTCGTGCCTCATGATCGATTCCGCTGAAGTAAAAAGGACCTCCAGGCACCAGCCTGTGATTCCGCATTTGCAAAAATTGACCGGAAGCTGTTTTAGCTGCAGCGCCGTGCTGCTGATTGTAAATTTTTTGAATGTTGTTGTGTTTAGTGTTGTCGTCTTCATAAGTACCAGTATGTACCCAAAGCGGTAATTTTATGAACGGAAATAAAGAAAAAAGAGGTTCTTTCCCCGCACCCAAAGCCTGGAAAAAACCGAAAAGGGGATTAAACACCCTTTTCGTGTTTTTCCCCTTTTCCTGCCAGCTCCTCCCGAAATCCCTTCGGTGTCGTTCCTGTCAGTTCTTTAAAAACTCTGCTGAAATACTGCGGTGTTTCATATCCTACCATTTGACCGATATCGTAGATACGAAGATTGGGATTACGCAGGTAGTCTTTCGCCATTTCGATGCGGTAATGAGTTAAATACTCCAGAAATGTCTGACCGACCTTTTCTTTAAACAGCCGGCTCAAGTAGACGGGATGGAGGTAAATGTCCTCGGCAAGTGACTGCAGCGTAATGTTTTCCGAATAATGTTCTCTGATATAAACTAACGCACGGTCAATAACCGGACTCCTGCTTTTGGCAGATTCAATCAAAGGCGCCGTAGAAGCCAGATACTCTCTGGCAATATCCTGAATCCGGTGTCTCGACTTCATGGAAATGATCCGGCAGATCAACTCCTGAATACCGTTTCCAGTCTCACGGCAGGATGTATTCTGCTTTAAATACTCTTCCACCACCAGAATCGAATTGATGGCCAGCGCTTTGATCGTATCAATAGAACTTCCGTCGGCTATCAGATTGTCAATATGACTGACCAGAAACTCCGCCAGCAGATCGGAACGTCCCTCCGACAGGCAGTCTAACATGGATTCCTTACTGTTCTGGCTGTAAGCCGCGCCAAAATCAATCTGTCCACTCGCCTTACCATATTCTATGATCCGCTCTTCTGTCTGGAGATGGTGGTATTCCAGAGCCTGACCGGCCTCTTGGTACGCTTCTTTTAATTTTCCTATGCCCTCATAAAAGGATCCCACGCCGGCTATGGCCTCATGGTAATCCAAATATGGTTTCAACAGTTCCAGGAGGCCTGTCGTCTCCCCTTTCGGAATATCATATAGCGCAACTGTAATTTCATGTGCTTCATTTGGAAAAACGTAGCAGCGGTCACCGCCCCCGCTCTCCCCGATCAGCCGGCTGACCGCCTCTCTGCAATCCGGCGGCAGGCCAGGAAGGCAGTTCTCTGCGTCGGGATATCTGATTCTTAAAATCCCATAGCGGCCGAATGGCGGCAGATTGTATTCTCTGCACCGTTGAGCCAGTGTTTCCGGTTCTACCGAATACTTCGTCACATTATGAAAAAAATTATCTTTTTTCAGCCGGTATACCTCCTGTAAATTCCGGTTCTGAGTTTCCAGCTGGCTGAGGGTGTCGTGCAGCTTGAGAAAAATAGCAGTGAGCTGAGAAAAATCCACCGGTTTTGTGAGGAAATCAAAGCTCCCCAGCCTCAGCGCCTTCTGCGCATATTCAAACTCCCCGTAACCGCTTAAAATCACGGATTTTACATCCGGCTGTATGCCGTGGCATTCCTGCAGAAGCTCCAGTCCGGTGCCATCAGGCATTCGGATATCCGTCAGAATGACATCAACCGGATTTTCCTCCAGAAAATGCAGAGCTGTCTCCTTGCAGTCAGCAGTTCCCGCCACCGTATAGCCCAGCGCCTCCCAATCCACATACTGAGAAAGGCCCTGACGCACAAATCTCTCATCATCCACAATGAGAAGCTGATATAATTTTTTCGTTTCCATCTGTCCTTACCTCCCGAATACTAGATCTCCTGCTCCTGACTCTGTCTGGGCAGAAGCATCTCGATTCCTGTCCCTCCCAATGGAGAGCTCTGGTAATGCAGTCCGCAGTCATCGCCAAAATAAAGTTTCAGACGCTCATTGACGTTGAACACTCCGATTCCACCCTGCGTATGAACACGGTCTTTCAGTTCCCGGTTTAATGCCTCCATCTGCTCCTGCGTCATTCCGATTCCGTTGTCCTCCACCAGAATATGAATCAGATTCTGCTCGATAAACCCGCTTATGGCGATCCTCTTATGGGAAATCTCCGCCGGAGTACTGTCAAAGCCATGAATAACGCTGTTTTCCACAAGAGGCTGCAAAGACAGCTTGGCAATCGTTACGCCTCCGGGGTCGAACGGCAGATCAACCGTAAGCTGAATGGGTTCGGAGTAACGCAGATTTATAATCGCAAGATAGGCGTCCACATGGCTCAGCTCTTCTGAAAAAGGAACAATCACGCTGTTCTTCTTAATTCCCAGTCTCAAAAGATCGGAAAACTGTTTGATCATATGGCTTACTTCCCCATCCCCCTGTTCCTCTGCAATGGCTTTCCACCGGATCATATCCAGTGTATTATATAGAAAATGGGGATTGATCTGCATCTGAAAGGCGTTTAATTCCGCCTCTTTTTTCAGCATTTCCAAATGGCGTTTGTTAAGCTCGGATACATAGGTTTCCTGAATCAGGCTTTTTAAATCGGCGATCATCTCATTATATTTTTGTCCCAGTATTCCCACTTCGTCACCTGCCGGATCTTCATATTCCACCTCCAGATTTCCTCTTGAAGCGGTCTGCATGGTATTCTTCAGACGGTTCAGCGGAGATACAATACTGACCGTAATAATATATGCGATGAAGACGGCGATTATCAGACTGACTGCCAGCACCAGAAAGCTGAACCTGCGCAGCATCAGAGGCCGCTCAAACAGCCGATCACGGTAAGCCAGATTGATCAGGTACATATCGGTCCCTGTGATGCGAAGGAAGGTGAGTTCACACGCTTCCCCGCGAATCACCGCCTCTATGTCCCCTTCTTCCCTGCCTTTCACCTGTTCCATAACCGGATCGTCAGATGCCAGGGTAGGACCTTCGATATTGACATTGAAAGACCACAGGGGCTGGCTGCCCATAAGCAGAAGATTACTGTCCGATGTCAGGGTGGAGGCATCCACATTTTTTAGCAGAGATTTCATGTCCAGATTGATTACAATGATACCGAGGCTGGAATTAACCTGATAGCTGGGAATCGACCGCGCAAGCACAAACGTGTCCACCAGAGGTGTATTGAACATGGTCTGATGGTAAAAGGTGTTGTAAAACTGAGGCGGATCGAACCAGACCGGCGTTCCGGAAGCCCTGATTGTTTTCTGATAGATATCACTGTCCCGAAAGGCGGATATGTCAGGAATCCAGGCCCCCGCCATATTCCCGTATGTACTGACCGGAGAAAACTGGTCGTATTCCGTTATGATCTGTATACTGCGGATCAGACTGTCTCCGTCCGTATAGTAATGGTACAGACGGCTGTTGATCTGATCTCTCAGAATCTCCTTTTTATCGGACAGATCCTCCTCCGGATTATTTTCCAGACGGTACAGCTCGATCAACGCACCAGTCAGCTCCTCGTCGGAATAGATTTCATAAAGGAACTGTTCATTTTGTTTCAGGACATGGGATATGGAACTCCCGATAAGGAGGTTGTTGTTCTTAAACAGCTGAAGCGTCGTCTTAAACAAATCACTGGTATACACATGAAAGGTGAGAAAAATAAGAAGACAGCTGGGTATCATCAAAAGAGTACAGGAAAGAATGATGAGGCGCACAAAAATAGAGGTTTTTCGGCATATACCCAAAAGCCGTCCTACAAGATCATTCCGTTTTTCCAGAGTTTCCATCGTGACTGAGCCTCCTGCTGATTTTCCTGACGATACACCAAAAAGAAGGCGAGCATGCAGCCTTCTTTCTGGAAATATCTATCATTATTTTTCTGCCTTTTCCAATACCTCTTTGTTATACTGGTCTACGACCTCTTTTTGAGCCTGTTCGGAAGCCGCTGCAAATTCCTTTTCCGGATCTGCATTTAAATCAGCCAGGATTTTCTGAACGGTACGGTCTACATATGGAGAAATTATGTCTTTTCCTTCATACTCAAGCCTGCCTGTTCCTTCAATCTTCTTAAGTACCTCCTGATATTCCGGGTTCATATCTGTTAATTCACTTACATTAACATCTGTACGCGGATAATGAATGGGATCTACCGCTCCTTTGTCTGCAGAAGCTTCAATCGTACGTTCCATGGATTCCTTAGAACTCATAAAAGCAATGTATCGCCATGCTGCATCCTGCTTTTCCGGAGAACTCTTCGCGTTAATTACCCAGTTGTATCCAAGGCTTGTGGTAACACTCTTTCCTGAAGGACCCGCCGGGAACGGACAGAGTCCTATGTCATCCACTTTTGCTCCCAGGCTTGCCGCCGTGCTCACCCAATCCGTAGCGAACGGCATCATGGCAATCTTGCCCTGAGCAAATTTTTCAATCAGTTCGTTGAATTTCAGGGTCAGATCCGGCTGGCTGACACCGTCCCGGCGCAGCTTCTGATAATAATTTGCCGCCTCAATCACTGCGGGATCTGTAAAGGTGAGTTCCAGAGTGCCGTCTGCATTTCTCTTCGTTAAATCGCCTCCGGCCTGCCATACATAATACTGGAAGAACCAGTCGGTCCACTCCGAACCGAGGACACCATAGCCATACGTCTGAGTATCCGGATTCGTGATCTTTTTTGCCGTCTCATAAGCCTCCTCCCATGTTGCCGGAGGATTTTCAATTCCTGCTTCCCTGAATACCGCCTTGTTGTAAGCCAGCAGGAAATTCGCATCGATTGAAGTAATTCCATAGAGATTCCCGTTCTTTGTAAACATATCCACATAGGACTGGGAAAATCCGTCTTTCTCATCCCACTGATCGAAATATTGATTCAGCGGAGCCAGTATACCGGCATTGGCGTATTTGTCCATTAAAGTGAAGGAAACCGTTACACAGTCCGGCGCGTTGCCGGCAGCAACCCCCTGATAAAAATCGTTTCCCGGGTCTCCCTCTTTCATTACCTTATTAAGAATAATGTCAGGGTTTTCTTCCATGAATTCTTCATCCAGTTCCTGCTTTATATCGGTCTCATTCTTACTTTCCACCCACATGGTCAGTGTAACAGCCTCTCCGTTTCCCTTGTCCTCCGCTGCCTTCCCATTTTCAGCCGCTGTTTTTTCCTCTTCTGTTTTTTTCACCTCGGCTGCCGTACTCTGCGTTTCCGACGGCTTAGATCCACAGGCGGTTAGCCCTGCCGCCACAGCTGCGGTTAACAGGATAGCTGCCGCTTTTTTCATAACCTGTCTACGTCTCATATAAAATCCTCCTTTATTATGTCATTCCGGCAGGTGCCTTCTCCATGCCGGAACCTGTTATATTTTTATTCTACAGGATATTTTTACCATGACATAGAGACAAACGCAGCGTATATATGTAACAATTTTAACATGTTCCCCTTAATTTTTCAGCCATTTGCAGACATTTTAAATAAAATATATTAATTATGTCTCCTGTTTGGTTAATTTTGTTTATCAGAAAAGGCAGTTAAAGTTCGATATAATAAGAACAGTTAAAGCTCAAAAGGAGGAGTCACTATGGAAAATAACAGGTTTCACTCTGCTTCCTTCCGCAAAGCCCTGTCTCCATGGCTGTTCATGCTGCCTGGAATCATATTTACGGTATGGCTGCGGTATTATCCGATCATAAAATCGTTTTACATGTCGCTGTTCAGTTATGATGCAGTCAATCCACCGGGACATTTTGCGGGATTTCAGAATTATATCAATCTGTTTACCGCAGCCTACTATTGGGATGCGTGGAAAAATACGTTTATTTTCCTGATCCTGCAGCTGTTCCTCGTATTCTGGGTTCCGCTGGTCCAGGCAATCTTTTTAAATGAGCTGAAGCGTTTTCAGAAGACATTCAGCACCATCTATTTGATTACTGCCCTGATTCCCATTTCCGTAAGCGTTATCCTGTGGAAATGGATCTGGAATCCCGATTTCGGTCTTGCCAACCAGATTGTAAAAGCATTTGGCCTGCCGCAGCAGATGTGGCTCAGTAATCCAGCACTGACTAAATTCTGTATTATTTTTCCCGGATTTGTGGGCGGAGGCGTGGGAGTTCTGTTGTTTTTATCCGCAATTAACGGTATTTCGGAAGATGTACTGGAGGCCAGCCAGTTAGATGGCTGTTCCGGCTGGCAGCGAATCCGCCATATCATTCTGCCGAATATCCGGTTCATCATTATCATTCAGTTAGTATTGGCAGTTATCAGTTCCATGCAGATTCTGGATGCACCTTACCAATTTGCAGCCGGAGGGCCCAGCGGCGCCTCCACCTCCATGGGGGTCTATATCTACTCTACCTTTTATACAGACCTGGATTACGGAAAAGCAACGGCGGCATCCTGTATCCTGTTTCTCGTCATTGCAGTCCTGACGTTTCTTCAACTGCGAATGGACCAGTCCGAAGCAGAATAAAGGGGGGAAAATAACATGAAAAGAAAAAAACAGACAGGAATCAAAGCCGGTGGCAGTACGATAAGCCTGAAAATCGCAGCTTATGCCGTATCAATCTTCTTCGCAGTCGTCATTCTTTATCCTCTGCTTTACATAGCGGCCACTTCCATGAAAGACAGCAAAAAACTGTATGAGCTGCCGCCCAGGCTGCTTCCCTATGCGGCTAACAGCGTTACATTTGAACTGGATTACAGCCGGGTACCGGAGGACCAGCTTCTGGAGGCTATGCGCCAGGATCAGATTCTGACCGGATTCCTGACGATCTATGAAATGGATGAGGACTCTGTGTTTGAAGTCAGACTCGTCGGCACAAGGGATGGCATTCCGGTCTTTCAGTCCAGGGCACACCGCGGAGCCCTGGAGCTGCAAAGAGATGCAGGGATTTACTCCCATGCCACCATGGAACCCAAAGTTCTGCTAAATCCAAAGCGTTGGGAAAAAGCTTCTGATTTTCTGGGATATCAGTATGATCCGGCCGGGATTCCGAAAGGGGATCAATTCCGGATAAAAAATTCCGGGGAGGAACTGGCCTCCAGGATACAGGCTGTATTTCAGGAAAAATACGAGCTCCATGGGGCACTCACTGCGATAACGAGTCATAAAAATAACCTTCTGCTCCTGGAAAGTTTCTCCTACTATTTCCAGCTTCCTTCTGTGATGTACAGCAAAAACGAACTGGTAAGCCGCTACAGCTTTTTAATTTTTATCATGAATACTGCTCTCGTGATTACATGGGCCATAGTCACTCAGGTAGTGCTGTGCGGAATCACCGCATTCCCCATCTCACGCCTTCTTCCGAAAAAGTTATCCGGAATTATGTTGTTTTTTTTCCTTGGAAGTACTATGATCCCTTTTATATCGATCATGATTCCCCAGTTTACCATGTTTCAGAGACTGGGCTTTTATAATAACTACCGTGCGCTGCTGATGCCGTTTTTGCTGCCCTACGGTTTCTATATCTATTTATACAAGGGCTTTTTCGATCAGCTTCCCCAGAGTCTCTTCGATGCGGCCAGAATCGACGGCGCCGGCAACTGGTACAGCTTTGTAAAAATCTGTATGCCGCTGTCGAAGCCTATTATTTCCTTAATTGCGCTTCAGACCTTTCTGGCAAACTGGAATGACTTTTTCTGGGCTTGGCTTGTCACTGAAAAGCAAAGCCTGTGGACCTTAAATGTGGCGCTCTATAACATTTCAAAAAACCAGTTTATTAAAATGAATTTTATTATGGGATTATCCCTGCTTTCCATTCTTCCTGTCATGCTTCTCACAATCATATTTTCAAGCCAGATCAAGAAAAGCATCATATCTTCAGGAATTAAGGGGTAAGAAAAGGAGTATCGATATGAAAAAGAAAATAACAGCAGTACTGCTTGGTGCAGGCGCCAGAGGCGGCGTATACGCCCGGTATGCGCTGGACCATCCGGACGAATTTCAGATTGTTGCCATTGCGGAGCCGGATACTGCAAAACGGGAAGCCATGAAAAAAGCTCACAAAATACCGGAAGACTCCGTATATGAAACGTGGGAACCACTTCTCGAACGGCCGCGTTTCGCTGACGCAGCGCTTATCTGCACAATGGATCAGATGCATACCGGGCCCGCGGTAAAAGCGCTGGAGCTCGGTTACCATGTGCTGCTTGAAAAGCCCATGGCGGTACGCGAAGAGGACTGCCGCCGGATCGGGGCGGCCGCTGAAAAAAACAAACGGCTTTTAAGCATCTGCCACGTACTCCGCTACACTCCGTTTTACAGCGAGATCAAGCGAATCATAGACAGCGGACGTCTCGGAAAGATTCTGGCAGTGCAGCAAATAGAGCACGTGGGCTACTGGCACCAGGCTCACAGTTTTGTCCGCGGCAACTGGGCAGACGATACCACCTCCAGTCCCATGATTCTTCAGAAAAGCTGTCACGACATGGACATTCTTTCCTGGCTGACAGGCGGTACCTGTACAAAGGTCTCCTCTTTCGGATCCCTTACACATTTCAAACCGGAAAACGCACCGGCTGGCGCGCCCTCCCGCTGCCTCGACGGCTGTCCGTCCTCCGGTTCCTGCCCCTACTACGCTCCCCGCTTCTATCTGGAGCATCCAAAGGCAGTTTCAGACGGTTTCGTGTCAATGGTGACAACGGAACCGGGAAGGGAAAAACTGATGGAAGCCCTGCGCCATGGACCTTACGGCCGCTGTGTCTATCACTGTGATAATCATGTGGTAGATCATCAGGCCGTCAATCTGGAATTTGACAATTCCGCCGTGGTCAGCTTTATCATGACTGCCTTCACTGAAGACTGCAACCGTACCCTGACACTGATGGGTACAAAAGGCCAGCTAACCGGTGACATGAACCGCAGCGAAATTCGTTTTCACCTGTTTGGCAGTGCTGATGAAGAGGTCTGCTGTCCGCAGCTTCCTGACGTATCCGCAGCCTACCATCATGGAGGCGGTGATTACCGCCTTATTGAAAACTTTGTCGCCATGGTGAGGGAAGGTGATTTTACCAAAAATAAATCGTCCGCGCAGCAGAGTCTTCAGAGTCATCTGATCTGTTTTGCGGCAGAAAAGTCGAGGTTAACGGGCAAAACCATTGAATTATCATTTGAACAGGAGTAATGCTTATGACTGATATCCCCTTTGATTTTCCGGAACTGACTGCGCAGGCCCGTGAAGCGGCAGCCTGCGCTGCTAATCTGGCTCCCTGGTCCATTTTAGAGGCATGGAGGCTTTTTCATACGGATCTGCCCCGTTTTTTCCGCACTTTGAATGCAGAACCGGATTCCAGCCTTTTATATCTCTTCTATTACCTTCAATTTACCCGCTTCGCCTATCGGAAATACCAGGAACGGAAAATTCCGGAGGACGTGTTTTATCATACGTTTTCTGACATCGGGCGTTGGGAAAAGGTATGTTTTGAACATACCGGAGCTCACGGTCTGGAAGAGTACGAGTGGCTGTCGCTTCATCTTCGTCTGCAGCTTTTTGCCCTGGGCCGGCTGCAGTTCCAGCCGGTCTGCTGCCCCTGGGATTTACCGGCAGTATACGGGATCCAAAAGGGAGATCCTGTGTTAAACGTCCATATCCCTTCCGGCTCCAGACTGACCCCTTCTGCATGCGAGGCTTCTTATCAGCAGGCCGCCCGTTTTTTCAGCATGCAGCCGGCCGTCTTTATCTGCCATTCCTGGCTTCTCTGTCCGGCTCTTAAAAATCTTCTGCCATCCGGTTCCAACATTCTTCAGTTTCAAAATGAATACACAATAACAGGCGTTGATGCAGAATCCCGTCAGGCAGAAGAGCGAATATTTGGTTGTTTGAAATCCTGTCCCACGGAATATCCGGAGAACAGTTATCTGCAAAAAAGTACAAAAACCTGGCTGCTCTCGGGAAAGCCGCTCCCGGCCGGCTATGGCGTCAGGCGCCTGTTTTCATAACCGGCCTGCACCAACCGGCCTGCCGCAAAGGAGAAGGAGACTGCATTCCGTCCGCCGTTTCACACCGGCGCATAAGAATGCAGTCTCCTCCCTGACTCTACAGAAGCGGCGACAAAAGTCTGCTGCACTGCTCCTTCACCCGAATCCACAAATCTCTCGACGCATATCCCTCTCTGGTTATCTCCTTGCAGAGCTTTAGGTCCTCCAGAAAGATATTTTCCAGTTCCTTCGTCGTCTCCTCGTCGTAAATGACCGCGTTGACTTCAAAATTCAGTTCGAAGCTTCTGATGTCCATATTGGCGGTTCCATAGGAGCATACGCGGCTGTCCGTCATTACGCCCTTGGCATGGAGAAAGCCGTTCTCATACGTATAGCATCTGGCTCCCGCCGACAGCAAATCGCCCACATAGGAGTAGGTCGCCCAGTAGACGAAGGGGTGGTCCGGCTTACACGGAATCATCAGGCGAACGTCCACACCGGACCTGGCCGCCATGGAAAGTGCGGATAGAACGGCATCGTCCGGAACAAAATACGGCGTCTGGATATAGATGTGGTCGCGCGCCTTTGCAAAGAGCCGGATATAATTGTCTCTGATCTGCCTGCAGCTGGCGTCCGGGCCGCTGGCTATGATCTGAATTCCCAGCGGATGAATCTCCGGACTGATCTGATCCAGTCGGAATAAATCCGTACCGGTCTCAAAATATTTCATATCTTTAAACAGGTTTTCTCCTGCTGCATAGTTCCAGTCCAATGCAAAACGGATCTGAAGGCTCAGCACGGAACCGCCTGTCAGCTTTAAGTGAGTGTCTCTCCAATATCCGAACCTGGGATCTCTGGAAATATACTCGCGGCCAATGTTAAATCCGCCCACATAGCCGACTTTATTGTCAATAACCACGATTTTCCTGTGGTTGCGGTAATTCATTCTCAGCTGAAGCCGTCCCAGCACAGGCGGAAAGAAGATTCCTACCTTCACACCGCACTGTTTAAGCTCCTCCCATTTCTTTTTCGGCATAAAACGGCCGCCCATACCGTCACAGAGAATACGGACCTCCACACCGGCTCTGGCCCGCTCGGCCAGAATGGGACTGATGGAATCAAAAAGCTCGTCATCCTTGATGATATAATACTGCATATGGATAAAACGGGAGGCTTTTCTTAACTCGCTCCGGAGATCCGTATACTTCGCCTCCCCGTCCGTAAAAATACGAACCGTATTATCGACGGTCAAAACTGCTCCCGACGTCTCTAAATTGTACAGCACCAGATCCTCATAGTCCCGTGACAGATGGGCTTCCAGGCTGCTATCGTGTGTCTTTAAAAACTCCTCCTGGCCGCGCACGGTAAAATAGACCCGGTCCTCCACCTCCTTGACCCGGAACATCTTGCTCTTCCCCAAATCCTGTCCCAGAAGAAGGTAAAACAGAAATCCAAATACCGGAATGAAATACAGAACCATCAGCCAGGTCCAGACAGATTTCGGATCGCGCCTTTGAAAAAATACAATTATGATTGAAAAAATCAGATTGATGTAAATTAAATGCTCCATGATCCACGACCAGACGGCTGTGACCGCCATCCATGCTGTCTCCATATGAAGTCCTCCTTTTTTACTGTTCCCCTGCCGGCCTTTTCCCCTTCCTTATTCTTCTTCATTCTTCCCCGAAATAATCCATATCAATCGTATAGATCAGTCGTTCCATCTCTTCCAATGTGGTTATTCCCGCCAGAACCATTTTAACGGCCTCTTCTTTCAGAGTCGTCATCCCGTGACGGTGGACTGCATACGCTTTCAGCTCCTCCTCGTTTCTGCCCTCTGAGATCATGCGCTTCATCTCTGTGTCCACACTTAAAATCTCATGAATGGCAATGCGGCCCTTGTATCCCGTTTCATTGCAGAGATAACAGCCCTTTCCACGGCGCAGGCGCACATGTTCCCCAGGGTCTGCAGGCCTTCCATACAGAATCTTCACCTCTTCGGGCCTCGCCTCATATTCTTCCTGGCAGTAGGGACAAACCTTTCTCATAAGCCGCTGGGATATAATTCCGGCAATGGATGCCGCTGCCAGATATGCGGGAATCCCCATATCCATCAGTCTCGTAACCGATGACGCAGCATCGTTTGTATGGAGCGTGGAAAATACCAGATGGCCTGTAATGGCGGCACGTGCTGAAATCTCGGCAGTCTCCGGATCTCTCGTCTCTCCGATCATGATAATATCGGGATCCTGCCGAAGAATGGAACGAAGCCCTGTCTGAAAGTTTAATCCTGCCCTCTCATTTACCTGTATCTGGTTGACCTTCGGCAGATTACGCTCCACCGGGTCTTCTATTGTAACAATATTCACGAGGCGTCCGCTTAAATACTGAAGAACAGAATATAATGTGGTTGTCTTTCCGCTTCCGGTCGGCCCGGTAAAGTAAATGATCCCGTGTGGGACCCGCAGCAGCTGTTTCATTCTCCGGTAGTTATCACCGGACATGCCAAATGCGGCGCTGCGGTCAATCGGCGTATTCGTCGTCAAAAAGCGAAGCACGCCTTTTTCACCATAGACGGTAGGAACGAAGGATACTCTGACGTTCATCTCCCTGCCGTCCAGTGTGATTTTGAAATGACCATCCTGGGCTTTCCGTTTCTCAGCAATGTCCATGTTCGCCAGAATCTTGGTGCGTGCCACGATACCCTGATGAATTGCCGGAGAAAGCGTCATGTAGGGAATCAGCATTCCGTCGCGCCTCATACGGACAACCGTTTCATTTTCGTAGGGCTCGATGTGAATATCGCTGGCGTTTGTATTATAGCCCTTCAAAAGCAGGCTGTTTAACAGGCGGACGATGGGCGCCTGGTCCTCATCGGAATTCACCATCAGATTTTCCGCAAAGGTTCTGGAAAATACGGCGTGCTCGCTGGCCAGTCTCGCCGCTGCTCTGGCGTCAATTCCTGAATAATTCAACTCGATTGCATGACGAATCTGAGTCCGTTCCGCAAGAATCAGCTGAATTCTCATATTGGTCACCAGACGGATATCTTCCAGCGCATATAAATCCAGCGGGTCCGCCGTCGCCACGGTTAAGCCGCTTCCCTCCATAGATACGGCCATAACCGTATATTTTAAGGCCAGCTGCTTGGGAATTTTCTCCACGGCACGCTCATCGATATGATAAAACTCCAGATCAATGACTTCGAGTCCCATGCCGCGTCCCAGCACGTCTAAAAGCTCCCGCTCCGTGATATATCCAAGATCTGTCAGGACCTCCGCCAGACGCCGGTCGTTCGTCCCGGCTTTCAAAAGCTTCAGCCCTTCGTTCAGCTGTTCCTTCGTGATGGCTCCCTGTTCCACCAGCACTTCTCCAATGTGTATGCCTTTCATTCTCTCAACCTCAAACCGTATTTTCAATCAAATACTATGCCATGGGAATAATCCGGATCTTTGTAGTAAATATAAAGGGATTTCCCGGACATTCCTGCCCCGGTCTCCAGATCACGGCGGATTATCTCCCTGCCGTTCAGCTCTAAATTAACTAATTTTACCACAGAGTCTGCGGAATATAAAGTCGTATTCTTTTGATTCTTCCACGTAATCCTGTACTTTAAGGCCGGTGTGTTATCTTCTGAGAAGGCGGAAAGAATCTGGCAGAAGACCGTTCTCTTCCGGTAAAATTCTTCTTCGCATACCGGCTCCCCGTCACAGAAAATCCGGCCATCCTCTGAAAACAGGATTTCATGGCCGAATTCCTCTCCAGACAGCTCCTCTCTGCTGATCACCAGACTGTCTGCACAGGCAATCCGGTCCTCCAGATAGTCGATGACCACCTGTGTCGTTCTCCTCAAATCGTCGGTGGAGGCGCTCGTTTCAAACATGTTTCCCGTATAGGTATACATCCGGATCAAAAAACTCATGAGAATGAATGCAATTGCCAGGGATACCATCAGCTCTGTCAGCGTCATTCCCCGTTCATCTCTCATACGCTCATTCCATTTACCGCCCACGTTATCCCTCATTCCCCGGCTCCCGAAACCGGACCAATCACTTTCAGTGTGACCGGCTGTGTTTCTCCCTTGCCGGACTGCGGCAGACCATATTCCATCATTACCGCATCCATGGAAAATGTCGTTTTATCTATGATAAATTTCAATTTTGTTTCCTTCGTTCTAAGCGGTTCCCCTCCCAGCTCCACACGTTCCAGGGCAGTCATATACTGGTTTCTCATCACAGTCCCTTTACCCATGGAGGCATGGGCCATTCCCAGACACTTTAAAAATATGGTAACGGCGATCAACAGAATCGTCCACGCGGCCAGGGACTCCACCAGAGTAAAACCATTATCTGCGCTTCCGGACCCTATGCCCCTAACGCGTCCTGTCAGATTCCAATGCTTTTTGAAAACATCACGTTTCATAATTTTCCTCCCTTCTGCGTTTCTCCCCGCTCATATCCCAGGACAGCCCATGGCTCCTCCTCCGACTCCGGACTGTGTTGAAGATAAACCGTCATAATTTCGGTACTGCCGCCCTTCTTTGCCTCGGCAGTCAATATCAGAAGATCTTCGTCCGGCATATAATAGCCGGTCATGGTACAGCTTCCCATCGTGGAATCCAGCTGGAACTTGATCTTGGAGATCGGATACCCGGTATCCGGTTTATCTGTCGGTTTATCCGTCGGTTTATCGGCTGGTTTATCGGCCACTTCATCGGGCGGGGCAGCTTGGGACTCTGAATCCGGTTCGTCTTTCAGATATACCGAAATTTCATCCAATAGCACATCCCGCAATTCCCCTGATCCGCTTCCTGTAAAATCCGCTGCCGCCGTCTGCACGATGGATCGCGCTGTTAAATATGCCTGTCTGTCATTATATTCTCTGAAACTCTGCCTGTAATACGCCGTAGAGGCAAACAGTATGGCGGTCACCAGAATCATCAGAACCAGAACCATGATTACGACCCAGCCAAGCACATATCCCTCTTTTCCATTTTTCTGCCCTGCCATTTATCTACCTCACTTCAGAGTCTCGGTTCCTCAGCGTTCTTTGTTTCATCGGCGTTTTTCAGTTCCAGCATAAAGCAGGTAAACGTCATGGACAGCGTTTCATTATCTCCCGTTTCATCTGCCGCCCCGTTCATCCCGGCGTCCTTATCCTCCATGGCTTCCCCGGAATATGTGGTCACGGAAATCCAGTCCCTGTCGTATGCCCAGTCCAGCAGGCGGTATAACTCCTCCATCGTTCCCAATGCCTCCACATGAATGTCCGCCCTGTGGATATGGTATCCGGCTTCCGTCGTCTCCTGTTCTTCCAGAACCGAAACAGATTCAACCTTCATCGTCTCGGGAACTATCCCAAAGGAAGTCAGATACTCTGCCAGCTCTGAAATCAGCACGGAATTCGTGCGGTATGGCAGATAGTCCTCCGTATTTTCACCAGCCATGTCCTGTTCCCTGCCAATCTCTTCCTCCAGAGTTGATTTTCCCGTAAGGCTGTCCTCGCTTTCACGTTCCTGAAGCTGCAGGATTTTAAGTTCCGTCTCTGTCCTTACCCGCCTCATTTCGGCCGGCTGCTCTACCAGATAGTAGCCTCCCGTTAACAACAGAAGAACTGCCGCTATATAAACCAGGATCTTTTCTCTCTGCGTCAGCTTTCTCATGGTTTCCTCCTCATTCCGGTGTTTTCAGCATGCATGCGAGCTGAACATAATACCAGTCATCCTTTTCCTTTGTAACCGGATTGACATTGGTAAATCCGGAATATTCCACCGTTGAAAACAGTCCGCTCTCTTCCAGTTCCCGCACATAATCAGATATTTCCTCATACTTCCGCGACTTCCCGTCAAACCGCAGCACACCCTGGGTATATTCCGGTTCGGAGAGTTCCAGCTTCCCCGCTGCTGTGCCGAAGATATACGATCTCACAGCGCTGTTCATCTCCGGCATCTTTGCCGCCTCTTTCTTCACCGCACTCTGCCCGGCCGTCAGGATTCTCAATGAGGCCTGTTTTTCCTTTAACTGTTTTTCCTCCGCCAGCGCCTCTTTTCTTTCCTTTACCGAAAGGCGTTCTTCCAGAACCTGTATTTCTTCCCTCATATTCCTCACGGCAATCTCATTTCTGACTGCATTTCCCAGAAAGACCGTGATCACTGCCGCAGGCAAAAGGCATGCTGCAAGAAAATGGGACTTCTCTTCCTCCCCGCGTCCTGCCTTCTGTTTCGCCGCTCCAATCAGGTCCAGAGACTTTCGGCCTCCCAGCAGACTGCCTGTGACATACATATACTGGTCCATGGAGTAGTTTAGGCCTTCCTTCACCGTAATCCAAGATTCCGGTCCGGGTACTGTCACCGCAATATCCTCATTGTTCACAATCTCCGGGATCAGGCTGTCCACTTCCTCTTTCCCCAGTCCGCAGAGACAGACAAAATCCAGTTCAAATTCGTCTCTCTGCATCTTACAGAAATGGATTACCGACCGTATCACCTTCACCATCTCTTCCAGACTCTCCGAAGTCCCTCTCTCATCGACCAGGCGCATCCGGTTCGTATACGCATAGACGCCGTCGATGTAGAGCGATGTCATCATATTTCGTCCATCTGCTACTGCCATAATAAACGTTTTATTCCGAAACGACGGCAGAAAATCAACCAGGCTGTTCAGCCCATCCACTGCGACGTCGATCGCTTTCAGCTTCATCCCGCACTCGGAAAACAGAGTCTGGTACTCGTGAATCACGCTTCGTTTCATCGCCACACAGAGGATGGTCCGTCCTTTGTGATCCCTGTTTTTCTTTCTGACTATGCTGTAATCGTAGACGTAACCATCCTTCTCTGACGGCAGAATCAAATCGGAAAGCTCCCTTCGGACCAGTTCCATCATCTGGCAGCGAGGCAGCCGCGGAGCGCTCAGCACTTTGGTGATAATCTGGTTCCCTCCCATAGTTAAATACACGTGTCTGCGGTATTTCCCATACCGCTTCCTGATTCCGTTCAGTACCTCTTTTACCGCAGCCTCTTCAGTCACAACGTCGTTAATTAAAGCGCCTTCTTTTAAACGGACGCTCAGGCAATCCATAATCTCTATCGTTTTCCCCGACCTTCCAAGCACAGTTCGTATCTCATTTTCCCCTAAATAGACTGATAATCTCATATGTGCCCTCCTGTTTAAGGCATTATCCGATGCTCTGATAGTACTGGTATATGGGAACCATCACAGACAGCATCAGATAACCTATGATAACTGCCATGATAATAATCATCGTCGGCTCTAAAAGCGACAGTAGCCGCTTGATTGCTGTCTCTGATCTCATTTCAAAGGAATCCGCAGTGCGCTTCAGCATGGCCTCCAGATTACCTGACTCCTCCCCTATGTAAACGCTGTGTATGAATTCCGGGCATAGTTCACGAATCTGAGCCAGGGAATCCGAAAGAAGCATGCCGTTTTTCACATCCTCCATCACCTGGCAGAGCCGCTTCTTCATATAACGGCTGCCCAGCGCATCGGCTGTGAGTTCCAGGGCGTTAATAAACGGAACGCCTCCGCCGTACAGGAAACTGAAGGTCCTTGCAAATCTGCCTGCCATAACCATCTTGAGGAGTGTCCCGATACAGGGAATATGAAGGATCATTTTGTCCCTCCACACCGCTGCCCCAGGGCGTGTAAAGATTCCGGCCAGAATCGCAGCGGCACAGCCGACAGCCGCAGCAATCTCCGTAAAATGATTTTGAAGCCCAATACTTACCGCCATTAGTACCTGTGTGGAAACCGGTATTTTCTCCATCGATTCGAACAGTTCGAAAAAGCTGGGCAGTACCGTTGTGAATAAAAGGATCACCACCACAGCAACCGTCAAGAAGAGAAAGGCCGGATAAATCATGGCAGTTCCCACCTTTTTTCTCGTCTCATCTTCCTTTTCAAAGTACTCTGCCATCTTGCCGAAGGCGTCTGCCAGGCTGCCTCCCGCCTCTCCGGCGCGTACCATGCCAATCAGGACAGGCGGAAATACTCCGTCCTGCATCTCCATCGCCTGGGATAAATCCATGCCGTGCAGGATCATATGATAGAGTTTTCCATAAATCTCCTTTAAATCTTTTCTGGATTCCCTGACACTGATTAAATTCAGAGCCTGTGCCAGCGGAATCCCTGAATTCAGCATGACCGCCATTTCACTCATAAACCGTGCAAGCAGGCCACAGCTGAGCGGGCGCTTTCTGACTCTTCCACGTTCTTCTTTCAGTTTCACCGGATACAGTCCCATACCACGGATCTTGATCCATGCCTGATCACAGTCCTGAGCCTGAATCTTCCCTTTCATGCGCCTGCCATTGATGCTTTTCGCAGTATACTCATAATCCGCCACAGGGTCCTCCTTTCTCTCACCGTAAAAATCCCAGATACCAGGCCAGCAGCTGATCCCCATACAGCAGGGAAAGCACTACACCCACCGCCAGAAACGGACCGAAAGCAAAATGGTCGCTGCGTCCGGCTCTGCGTGTTGCCAGCAGCCAGATTGCATAACAGCCGCCGGTTACAACAGAGAGAAACCCTGCTGCGGCAATCCGCGGCCAACCAAGTATCAGACCGCAGACTGCCATCAGCTTGATATCACCGCCGCCAAAGCTTCCCGGAACAGCAAGCGTCATGAGAAACATGGGAAAACTGACTGCCGCACCTCCCAGCGCCCTGCTAAAAAGAGAAATTCCGGACTCCGCGCCGAGAGACAGAACCGCAGGTATGAGAAGTGCGGCCGTCATACGGTCAGGAATATGCATGGTCTTGAAATCCGTATATGAAATTGCAGTCAAAATCAGGCATACCAGCCATATCATGACCGCGCGGAGGCTGAGTCCGCCGCAGTGATGCCAGGATAGACCCGCCAGAAAAAGGGCCACCGCAGCTGCGACGACCCTCCCGGGAATAATTCTGCCCATATGCTCCTCATTCTTCATACGTAACGCCCTCTCCTCCGGTGATCGTAATCTTCTTCCCATTTTCCGGAGTATACTCTACTTCCTCAACCTTGTTTCCATCCAGTGTTATCGTAAAGTGGCTTCCGTTTTCCACATCATTTCCAAGAAATGCCTCCACTCTGTCCATGTATTTCGATCCGTCTTTTCTGGTATAAACGGTGACCGAGGCGGCCGCAGTCCCATCCTTTGACGTCTCCAGCTCCAGTGCTGCGGCCTGTGCCGCCACATAGACATTCCTGGCCTGGGAAGTATACGACTTCTTTCTGGCATCACTGATAAAACCGCTCATGGTCGGAATGGCAACCGCCGCCAAAATCGCAATAATTACCAGAACTGCAAGAACTTCTACCAGTGTAAATCCTTCTCTGTTTTCTCTCACGTATCTCCAATTTCTCATCCCTGGTATTCCTTTTCATTTTCTGTCACGGACTTCAACTTCGGTATCATTTTTTATCTCAATTTCGTAATTTTTCACATCATAGATGATACCGCTTACTTTACTTGTCGTCCTGTCATAATTGATCAGCCGGATCTTCCCGCCTTTCGTGACGCTTCCTTTCAGCATCTCGTACAGTGCATTCTCCTCACTTCCTACCTCCGGGTAAAAGATCTCTTCATACATCACGAAATCATCGATGGTTCCGTCGGCAATCCGTTCAATGACGTATGACTGCATGGCAGCTTTAACCATATATGCCTCTGCCACATACGACTTTTTCTTAGCATCATCGATAAACCCGTTCAGCACCGGAATATTGGTCGCTGCAAGAATCGCAACGATAGCCAGCACCGTAAGCGTTTCTATTAAGGTAAATCCCATATCATCTTTTTGCATACGTTTTCGTGTTCGATTCTTCCAATTAAATAAACTGATTTTTTTCTTCATTATAGTAATAGCCGATCAAGGCCAGTCCGCCGGTTATCTCTTCCATATTAATACCAAGTGACAAGCAGCAGTCCTCCAGGGACGGGTAATAGTCGCGAAGCTGGGTATTGAGAAAACTCAGCAGCATGACCGGATCTTTGGGTATATTTGCCATTTCTGATTCTCCTGTTCTGTATCAATGCAATTCATTCTAGCATATATTATCAGTATTTTCAAGAAAGGCCTGTACGAATGAAAAAAGTCGTGATACAATCGTTTTCAGCATCATAACAGGAGGATATCCAATGAAAAAAATATTAATGCTCGGTACCGGCGGAACCATCGCCTGCAAACGCGGAGAATACGGCTTAAAGCCCCTCATATCCTCTGACGAACTTCTCTCATACGTTCCGGATGCAGCACAGTTCTGTCAGGCGGACAGCCTTCAGATTCTCAATATAGACAGCACCAATATGCAGCCAAAACACTGGCTTGCCATGGCGGAAGCCATCGAGACACATTATGAGGAATACGACGGCTTTGTAATCTGTCACGGAACGGATACCATGGCTTATACGGCGGCCGCCCTCTCCTATCTGATCCAGTCTTCTGCAAAGCCCGTTGTCATAACCGGTGCCCAGAAGCCCATCGATATGGAAAACACGGATGCCAGGATCAACTTGTATGACAGCCTTCGTTTTGCCAGCGACGACCGCGCATGCGGCGTCACCATCGTCTTTGACGGTAAGGTGATTGCCGGAACCCGTGGGAAAAAGGAGCGGACGAAGAGCTACAATGCATTTTCCAGTATCAATTTTCCTTATATTGCCATGATTCAGGATGGCCATGTCATCTTTTACCTGGATGAAAAGGAGCATTTAACGGATCACGTGCATTTTTACCACACGCTGAATCCCAACGTTGCCCTGCTGAAACTGATTCCTTCCATGGGGGCCGATGTTCTGGATTATATGGCGGAGCATTACGACGCCGTCATCATTGAATCCTTCGGCGTAGGCGGCCTTCCGTCCTATGACAGCGGGGATTTTTACAAAGCCATCGAAAAATGGATCTCTCTCGGCAAGACCGTCGTCATGACTACCCAGGTGACCAACGAGGGCAGCAATATGTCCGTTTACGAGGTCGGTCGCACCATCAAAAAGGAATTCGGCCTGCTGGAGGCTTACGACATGACACTGGAAGCCACCGTGACAAAGCTGATGTGGATACTGGGACAGACGCAGGACGCACATGCTATCCATGATATGTTCTATACAACAGTAAATAAAGATATTTTATGGCGGGGTTAAGATCACCCCGCCATTCTTTTGCTGTGACTTTCTGTTATAATTTTTAATTATTCGGGATATGCAATCAGCTGGTTTCCGTTTTCCGCCACATCGATCACAATTGTATTCCCCGCTCTCACTTCATCTCCCAGGATGATCTTAGCGGCCAGTGTCTCCACATGCTTCTGGAGATACCGTTTCAGCGGACGGGCTCCGTAAACCGGATCATACCCCCGGTCCACCACAAACTGCTTCGCAGAATCCGTCAGTTCAATCTTCAGTTCCTTATCCCCAATCCGTTTGTTCAAATCCTGGATCATGAGATCGATGATGCCTGCAATGTTCTCTTTCGTAAGAGGCTTAAACAGGATAATCTCATCCAGTCTGTTCAAAAATTCCGGACGGAAATGGCTTCTTAAATCATTCATGACCATGGCCTCGGCCTCCGGCGTTATGCTTCCCGTCTCATCGATCCCATCTAAAAGGTACTGGGAACCAATGTTTGAAGTCATGATAATAATTGTATTTTTAAAGTCTACGGTTTTACCGGTTGAATCGGTGATTCGTCCATCATCCAATACCTGAAGCAGGACATTGAACACATCCGGATGGGCCTTTTCCACCTCATCAAATAATACGACCGAATACGGTTTTCTGCGGACAGCCTCTGTCAGCTGACCGCCCTCATCGTAGCCTACATATCCTGGCGGTGCCCCGATCAGACGGGATACGGAGTGCTTCTCCATGTATTCGCTCATATCGATTCTGACGATGTTATTCTCATCATCAAACAACCTCTCGGCCAGGGCTTTCGCCAGCTCCGTCTTACCCACACCGGTAGGTCCCAAAAACAGGAAGGAGCCGATCGGCTTCGTGGGATCCTTGATCCCGGCCTTGGACCGGATGATGGCCTCGGTCACTTTTTCAACCGCCTCATTCTGTCCAATGACTCTCTTATGCAGTTCTTCATCGAGATGAAGCGTCTTATTTCTCTCGCTCTCCGTCAGCTTTGCAACCGGAATTCCTGTCCATTTGGAAACGATCTTTGCGATCTCATCCTCCGTCACATTCTCATGTACCAGACTCAAATCCTGGCTCATGACACGTGCTTCCTCTTCCTCCAGTTCTTTCTGAAGCTGAGGCAGTTTTCCGTACTGCAGTTCAGCCGCACGGTTTAAATCGTATTTCTGCTTGGCATCCTGAATCTCCCTGTTTAAATTCTCAATCTCTTCCCTCAGCGCCGATAAATGTTCCACTGAGGATTTCTCATTTTCCCACTGGGCCTTAGAAACGGCAAATTCATCATGCAGCTCCGCCAGTTCTCTCTGAAGTTCAGCCAGACGGTCCTTGCTTAAATGATCCGTCTCCTTTTTAAGAGCTGCTTCCTCAATCTCCATCTGCATAATCTTTCTGGAAAGCTCATCGAGTTCGGCAGGCATGGAATCCAGCTCTGTCTTAATCATGGCACAGGCCTCATCGACCAGATCGATCGCCTTATCCGGAAGGAACCTGTCGCTGATATAGCGGTCTGAAAGGGTTGCCGCCGATACCAGAGCCGAGTCCGTGATTTTAACACCGTGATAAACCTCGTACCGTTCCTTTAAACCACGAAGGATTGAGATGGTGTCCTCCACCGTTGGTTCAGCTACCATAACCGGTTGGAACCGGCGTTCCAGCGCCTGGTCCTTCTCAATGTACTGACGGTATTCATCCAGCGTCGTAGCACCGATGCAATGAAGCTCACCCCTGGCCAGCATAGGCTTCAGCATATTGCCGGCATCCATGGATCCTTCCGTCTTGCCTGCTCCTACAATGGTATGGAGCTCATCGATAAACAGAATAATCTGTCCGTCGCTCTTCTTCACCTCATCCAGAACGGCCTTCAGTCTTTCCTCAAATTCACCGCGGTACTTGGCTCCCGCCAGGAGAGCCCCCATATCCAGGGCAAACAGCTTCTTATCTTTTAAGCCCTCAGGCACATCTCCGCGCACGATACGCTGCGCAAGGCCTTCCACAACTGCGGTTTTACCGACACCGGGTTCACCGATTAAAACCGGATTATTCTTCGTCTTTCTGGAAAGTATTCTAACCACGTTACGAATCTCACTGTCACGGCCGATCACCGGGTCCAGCTTCTGGTCTCTCGCACGTTCCACCATGTCATACCCATACTTCTCCAGTGTGTCGTACGTAGCCTCCGGGTTGTCGCTCACCACCCGCTGATTACCGCGGACCGTCGACAGTGCCTGAAGGAAATTCTCTCTCGTAACTGCATAGGAACGAAACAGCTCCTTTACCATTCTGGAAGGCTGTTTTAACATGGCGAGAAACAGATGTTCTACAGAAACGTATTCGTCCCCCATGGCTTTCGCCTCATCCTCGGCGCTGATTAAAACCTTATTCAAATCATTGCTGATATAGAGCTGGCCTCCGCTCACCTTCGGCAGCTTCTCGATCGCCTGAGCAGTCTCATTGATAAACTGCTCCTTCTGAACGTTCATCTTTGTTATGAGTTTTAAAATCAGGCTGTCTTCCACGGTTAAAAGGCTGTACAGCAAATGTTCCTGCTCAATCTGCTGGTTCCCGTATTCATAGGCCAGCTTTTCGCATTTCTGCACCGCCTCAAGTGACTTCTGTGTAAATTTATTAATGTTCATAATATCCTCCTTCTCATCCTATCCGGAGATACAAAGCATTTGTTTTAATTGTTCTATATGTACTATAACAGATGTTTTATGTGATGTCAAGAAATATTTTCCCTGTTACTGCTCTTACATTAATCTTACGTTTTTTTCCGTTATGTTGTCTTTTGAATCCCTATCCTTTATAATTTACTTAGCAGTTTATGAAATATCTGTTGCCTCACAGGAAAGGAGACGGAACGAATGAAATCCTGTTCTCATAAAAGAAAAATAAAAAGCATTGCCGCTCTCGCCGCCTGCTGCCTGTTTGTCAGCGCGGGGACCGGAGTATTCCCAAGTTTTGCCCATACCCCCGACGAATCCCGCTTTTTAAATGGGACCTGGGAAAAAGACGATCACGGCTGGTGGTTTGCCAATAAGGGAAATCCCGCCTATTTTACCTCCACCTGGGCAGAATATCAGGGCTATTCTTATTATTTTGGTGCCGATGGCTATTTGGTTACCGGCTGGAATTATATTAATAACCACTGGTACCGCTTCAATCCGGAAAAAGGAAGCCATGAAGGAGCCATGATGACAGGGTGGATCTTCGATTCTGATTATAACGGCTGGTTTTATACCAACCCCTCCGGCATCCTGGTCACCGGCTGGAATAAAATCGGCGGAGAGTGGTACTACTTTAACCCGGATTCCGACGGAACGATGGGACTCATGGCCGTCAATCAGGTGATCGACGGCTATTACGTAAATTCTGATGGAAAAATGAATGAACCGTAGACTGTAACATGTATAGGAGCATTCGAGATTATAAAACGGGATTGGAATCAAACTGCATGACATATTTTCCCTGATGTCCTGAGTGATAATTCCAATCCCGTTTTGTTATGCTTCCAACTGTTATACATACAGAGACACGCTTCCACTGCACTCTTATGAAACAGAGACAGCACGTCTTTCGAGCCCGTGGAAACGCAGAGAAAAGACTGCAGCCCGGAATATCCAGTCAATAAACATTCCGTACCATACCCCCATTACTCCCAGCTGAAACACCCGCACAAAAAGATATGCAAATGCAATCCGGAACACCCACATGGAGAAAACCGAAACTGCCATGGTAAACTTTGCATCGAGAGATGCCCTGAGTGTGTACGGTATGGTAAATGCAAGCGGCCAGACGACCATGGCAATGCTGTGGGCTGTAATCATCTGCTTTGATATCGCAGATGCCTCCGGCGACAGCTGGTAAATCCCCACCAGCTGCCCTCCAAACACAATCATCACCGTGCACAGAACAAGGAGGATCGCATAGTTGATGCCTGTCAGCTGACGCGTATACTGCTTGGCCTGTCCCTTCTCGCCGGCGCCTATACACTGCCCTACAATCGTGATCAGCCCAAGCCCAATTGCATTTCCCGGCAGGTACAGCAGGGTAACCAGATTTGATGCAACTGCATAGCTTGCAATGGCCGCGGTACCCAATGATGAAACGAGACTCTGTAAAGCGATTTTTCCAAACTGGAACATTCCGCTCTCCAGACCATTGGGAATACCGATAGATAAAATATTCCTGATCATATGAAGGTTTGGCCGCAGTTCACTCAGCCGGTTAATTCTAATGATGTTATCCGGCTTCTGAATCAGACAGACCATCAGCACAGCCGCCACCATCCTGCCTGCCAGCGTGGGATATGCCACACCGGCAACGCCCATGTGAAGTCCAAAGATACAGACTGCATTTCCTACTACATTGATTGTATTCATCACAATAGAGATCACCATGGATATCCTGGAATTCCCCATGGAGCGAAACAATGCCGCGCAGGAATTATAAACGGCGATAAACGGATAAGAAAGAGCTGTAATCCCAAAGTATATCACCGCGTCATTCATAACTGCTGTTTCCACTTTTCCAAACACAGCCCCAAGTAAATGGCGGTTACCGATTAAGGCCGCCGTGGTCACGACCAGAGACAGTACGGTTGTAACACCAACCAGCTGACCCGCTGCCCGGCAGGCATTTTCCGATTGCTTTTTTCCCAGATACTGAGCTGACACCACTGCTCCCCCAGTGGCAAGCGCCGCCAGAATCTGAATAATCAGCACGCTGATGGAATCTACCAGGGAAACTCCTGACACGGCCGCCTCACCGACTGCCGCAACCATCATGACATCGACCATGCCCACCAGTACGGCCAGTATCTGCTCCACGATCAGCGGAGCCAGTAATTTCGTTAAATCCTTCCTTGTAAACATGTTTCTGCCTCTTTCAACTGTCCTTCTGCTCTGAATTAATCCGCAGGAATCACCTGCATCGAATTCCGCGCTTACCGTTACTCAAACGGATACCGGATTCCCCACTGTTCTCTCAAAGCATCCATGGTCTCCATCATACGAATCGTCACATGATGGGGCATCTCTGGACATTCCAGGCGATTCTCCCGGATAGCCTTCCGGCTGGCTTCTATCTGGTACTCATACCCGGATATCTGCTCCGGTCTCGTATAGGCTTCCTTCAGCCTGCGGTTTTCATCAAACACCCTGATGGATTCAAAATTGTTGATATTCTCTACTTCGATGTACCCTTTTGTCCCGTAGATAATTCCTCTTCTGTCTGACAGCACGTGAATGGAGCTGTTTAATACCGCCATCTTCCCGCCCGGATAGCAGAATGTCATGCTGTTCTGTGAGTCTACACCGGTCTCTGTCTTGATTACAGTCGAAGTGATGGATGTGATCTCATCCCCAAACACCAGAGACGCAAACGCAATCGTATAAATTCCTACATCGAGCAGCGCACCTCCCGCCAGATTCGGATCTACCAGTCTCTGAATCCCGTCAATCAGATAGCACAGGCTTGCGGTCAGAGTCATTGGTTCCCCAATAATCTCGGAATCCAGTACCTCTCTTAACGTCTTTGCCATCGGCATGTAACGGACCCACATCGCCTCAGTAATAAGCAGCTTTTTCTCCTCCGCCAGAGCGATCATCTCTTTTGCCTGGGCCGCATTCACTGCAAACGCCTTTTCACACAAAACATGTTTTCCATGTTCCAGGCAAAGTACCGCATTCTTATAATGCTCCGAATGAGGGGTTGCGATATACACCAGTTCTATCTCCGGATCCGCAGCAAGCTCCTCATAAGAACCGTACGCATGGTCAATACTGAACCGTTCCGCAAAAGCTTTCGCCTTCTCCAGACTTCTCGACGCCGCACCGTAAAGCTTAACGCCGGACATCCGGTTCATCGTATCAGCCAGAGTAGCCGCTATCGCACCGGTTCCCAATATTCCTATCTTAAGATCCTCCATCCCTTCTCCTCCTGCGCAATTATGATTTTGTCATTCAGTATATCACAACAAAACTGCCTGCACAATCACTCTTTTCCCTTTTCCCATGCATGTGGACAGCGTAATGATGGAATCTGTTATCTCCGGCTGCTTCCCCGTCAAATAGAGGGATTTTCTTTCTATATTATTTAAATATGTCCTTTTTTCCTCCTCACTGTTAAAATAACTCTGATATACTCCCACCTCCTCTTCCCGGATAATATAGCAGGAAAATATCATATACCTCTGCCAGTCTCCCTGACAATAAATCATTATGTACCTGTGTTCCCGGAAGTAATCCTCGTTGATATACTGCTTCAAATCTCCAAACATGCTTCCATCTTTCATGTTATGTCCATAAATAATCAGATTTTCGGCTCCCTCCCCGCAAAAAATACTTCCGCATGGATTCTCCTTTCCGCTGAATGTATGGTTTAAATAATAACCAGGAATCGTATTTTTCACCACCGGATAGCTGATATTTGTTCCCGGAATCCAAAGCCAGAATACATAGTCCGGATTCCGGGAAATCATCAGGCGGGTCCATTCATCTTCCTCTTCTTCCTCTTCTCTGTTCCAGTTCCATTCCTCTGTTTGATTGCTCAGGCTGTCTGCGAACGCTTCTAACTGCTCCTGCAGCTGTCTGTATTCCTTCCGTCCCGACGCATAGTCTGCAAACCGGATTACCAGACAGAACACAGACAGCAGAAAACCGGCCAGGAGCAGAATGGTTATATTGAACCGTTTTACTTTGTTCCTCCGTCTTATTCTCCGCATTATTTCCGTGCACCCGCCCGTCTCATCCGGTATAGAAATCCTCCCAGACAGAAGAGCGCAGCTGCCATAATAGCCATAAGCGGATATTCATCGCCTGTCCGCGCACCGGGCTGACGGCTGGCTTCCTCTGCAGCGCTGACTCTGCCTTGGAATCCGGGTTTATAACTGGCCGTTATTCTTCCAATGCGGTGGGTATCATCAGACGGAGTTTCCGGAGGCAGCGGCTGGTCTGCCACCAGAATGATACTGTTCCCGGTAACTCTTCCATGAGAAATGATAAAGCGATAAGTCTCTTCAGATATGAGATACCCTGACTGCCCGCTTGTCTCACGGTATGTATAGGTTCCATCCGGCGGCATGGTAAATTCTGCTTTACCGTCCCTTCCGGTAACAACGGTAAATGTATTTCTCCCTGGCCCTGTAACCGTAAATTCAAAGCCTTCCAGCCCTTTTCCCGTCGCTGCATCCGTCTTCATCAGATACATGGTATTGCTCTCGGAATCGTGCTGCTTTAAGTCCGTCATGGTAACTTCAATCAGTCGGTTCTTTCGCGGAACCGTAAACGAAATATCGGCTGCCGGAAGATATCCGGGCGGGGCCTGTTTTTCATGAAGATAATACGTCTCCCCGGCTGTCAGTATTCCGGTTACATCCACTGGTTCTCCAGTGGTTTCAAATTCCAATATAACAATTTCCTTTTTTGCTTCCAGAATCTGCAGGATCGCTCCTTTTATGGCATTACCAGACTGATCCTGTTTATGAATCCGCACTCTGGTCACATCGTTTCTCATTTCCACCAGATCCACGCTTCCGTCTTCGCTCACGGTAAAAGGGACCTCCTCCGCATAAGCGTACCCTGATTCAGGAGTTTCTTCACACAGATAATACGTTTTTCCGGCAGTAAGCTTTGCTGTAATTTCATGGGGCTTCTCACCTGAAATCCAGCGTTCCAGGACCTTCCCCCCTTCATCACGGACAGCCATATGGTTTCCCGGAAGTTCCTGGCTCCCGGTAAGAGCTTTTTTTGACAGCACCACATGAGTCGGACGGTCAGCCATCACCACGATTTGCCGGTTTCCGTCCCTGTCCACGGTAAACGGTACATCTTCCGCCAGCGCATAGCCATCGCGCGGTTTCACTTCATGCAGCCAGTATTCACCACCCGCTGTCAGCTGACCGGTTATGCTCTTAAACTCCTGTGACGTGGTAAAGATCAGTTCTTCCCCTTCTTTAAATCCCGAAAAGTCTCTTACCGCTTTTGCAGGACTTTTATCTTTGTTCAGAATTTGCAGGATAAATCCCGGCTTTTGTTTATCTGCTTCCGACGGACTGGCATTCTCGGCGGAAGACAGTGTAAGCTTCTCCACAACCACTTCTGTTTTTTTGTCCTTCATTCTTATGGTAATTGCTTCCGGTCTTAACGGCACTGAAAAAGCAATGTTTCTGCAGGATCCATAACCAGCCGGAGGCCGTTCTTCCACCAGTTCATACTTCCTTCCTGCCACCAGGACTCCCTCTGCCAGAACCGGCTTTCCTGTTGCCGTATAGCAAAAAACAGCTTCACCGCTTTCCATATCTCTTACACAGTAATATCCACCGGTCACAGATTCCCCTGTATCGGCATCCACTTTTTCCAAGTAAATTCTGGTCTTTCTATCCTGCATGACTATGGTTTCTGCAACGCCTTCCTTATTGACGGCAAACCGTATATCTTCCTCTTTCGCATAACCGTCAGGAGGCATATCTTCATGAAGTATATATTCGTTTCCAGGTATGAGTACGTCCGACGGAATCAGGACCGGCAAGGACTCTTCTTTCGTAAATCGATAGATTTCCGCCTTTGTCACTGCGTCTATCAGCACATAGGAACCTCCCGAAATTTCTTCACCGGTCGTAATATCGATCTTGGAAAAATACAGCCTGACCGGCTTATCTTCCATATCTACATTATCGATTCTTCCAGATTCATTTAACGTAAACCGGTAAATTCCTGTGATCTGCTCCGCTCCATCCGTGTAGTCTGTTGTCTCAGCCAGACAGTAACCGCCGCTTGCTGTCAGTACTTCCCTGACGGACTCATCGTTTCTGTTATTTACATATACGGCGCCCTGTACCTCTTTTGATATCAGCCCGGAGATTTCCCTGCTGACCGGCTCATAGTCTCTGTTTACCTCCTGTATTATTTCATACTTTGTACCATAGGGCAGACCGGAGAAAATCATGTACTCCTCCCCCTTTAGGGAAATCTGCCCCTCCCCTTTTATCCGGCCTTCTTTAGAACCCGTATAATTCTGATAACCGGACAGCAGCCTCCCTGATGAATCCAGAAAGCGAATCCGGTACGCAAACACATCATCCGGGTTCTTTCCCAGTCCTGATATATGATTTCTGATTGTCAGACTGCCTTTGGGAGCAATTGGATTTTCCAGGATCGATTCCATAAGATTCGTCTGGTTTCCGGCGGTAAACACTGATCTTATAAATTCTCCCGTCTGGCCGCTTACCAGGGTAACAAGTTCTATCTGACCAACAGAATAAGGGGCTGCATCACGGATCTGCCAGGTCAGTGTTCCTTCCTTTTTTTCCGGTTCCAGGGACGATCTCATAAATTCCAGTCCTTTCTCCAATTCAGCAGTTACAGTGAGATCCGCGCTTTCCGCATTGGAATTTTTATATGTTATCACATACTTTACCACATCACCGTTTTTGACCGGCATATAACCGTTTCCTGCTGTTCCTGCAATTTTTGCAACCGCACTCTCCTTCTTAACAGGATTATTTATTTTATGCTCGACACTGCCCATCTCCACTGTCCAGGAATCAAGTTCTGTCCTATCCTGTTTTTCCAATCGGAGTCTCGTTTTTAAATATGTCCTCGAAGGTAAAAGGAAAGATCCATTTTCATCAAACCAGATTCTTCTTGTCCCTTTTTTGCTCATCTCAGTATTGCCATCTGAATAACGGGTATACTCAGTTATTTCATACAAATGCCCTTCCTCGATTCCATCCTCAGCCGTCAGGGTGACGTCTGTACTGCTGATGATATCGGGCAGTACCTTTCCGGTATCCAGATCTTTTAAAACCGTATAGGTCTTATCTGCCGCACGTCCGAAAACCAGAAGTGAATCAATAGCTCCGCCAGAAGAAGCGCACTCCAGTACACTGAAATTGTTTTTTATCTTACTGATCCCGGTTCCAGCCCGATTTACTGTAAAGATAACCGGAGGTGACAGATGGGCGCCTGCCGGCGCTTCCAGTTCCTCCATAATATAGACATGCCCCGCTGACAGTTTCTTTTTAATCGTAAAGCCCTGAGGTCCGGATATGTTAACTTCTATGGCTTCGCCGCTTTTTACGTATTTCCCGTCTATAGCCACGGCATGATAGACAGCGATCTTAGCCCCCTCCAATGCCATACCGGTTTCGAAATCTGTTTTTTTAAATCGTATTTGAGTCGGTTTATTCTCAACTACACATGTATATGTAACAACCTGGCTCTCTGCTTTCCCATCGAAAGTAAAAAACTTTTTGCCACCGGAAAGCTGGTAATAATCAGGCGGAGATACTTCCTCGATAGTGTACGTATAGGGATCAATCGTTCCATCGGCCCGAACTTTTCCTACTGCCAGATTCTGAAGTTTCGCACGGCCATCACGGCCGGTTGTTATGTACCATTCCTCCTTCGTATCTCTGTTTGTAATTAGAAATCTGGCATTCTCCAGCATTTCCCCCGTATCATCCGCTTTTTTAACCAGTTCCAGACGTCCTTTCAACGGCAGATTCACCATACGGATTATCCTGGCTGTATCTCTTCCAATCTCTACCTTCATTGGTTCCCGTTTTACCATATATGCGGGAACCTCCTCTTCCACAATATAATACGGGCCGTCTGGTATTCTGCTGATCCGGTGGGGTTTTAAATCGCCCACGCCAAAACCTTCCGGGATCCTGTCCTGGTACCGGTCTTCTTCTGTAAATCTGCCGTCAGCGCCTGAAATCCAGCGTTCAATCAGATTATTCTCATCACCGTTAAAGTTTCCATCCGTATCCGACCGATAGAGAGCCATCTTAACGCCTTCAGCCGCGTATTCCTTATCCCCGTCAGAAATTAATTTCAGTATGGAGACAGACTTTTCTGTATTTTCCAGACTGAATCTCTGTACACTCCCGTTCTCCTCAATCACAAGGGCTTTGGGCTTTGCAGGTTCATAGCCTTCCGGAACCTCGTTCTCAACCAGGACATAATTTCCTACTCTTCTTCCATCTTTTATCCCTGTAAACGGCAGATAATCAATTCTGTGCATCCCTTCCAGGGTATCATAGCTTTTTATCCCGTCCGCCAGCTCCCGGTAATTGAACTGATACTCAAAGTTCAGCGGAAGCTGTCCATCTTCTTCCAGGGAACCATTCCGCGCATTTCGGTAAATGGTAATTCTGATTATCTTATCGTCATCTGTTCTCCACAATTGTACCGTGCTGCCCGTCACACCGGTCTTTCCAGAAGAAATTCGCTCTGCCGATCTCTCTCCTGCTTTTGTATGCCATGTCAGCCATACAAATTCATCGCCCTGCTTCCGATATGTATTCTCGAAATCCAAAATAAAACCGGATTGATTTACAGCCAATCCCAAAAAGGCTTTGATACGGTCCGTCAGTTTTCGGCTTAACTCGTAATTCTCCGTGTACGCTTTTAGATCATCTGTTTTCCATTCATCGATCAGCCGGTCTTTTGCAAACTGCGGCTCTCCCCCGTTCATCTGTATGTTTCCCTGTTCATCAGTCACAGCATTGTAGAGCGCCAGGCCTGCAGCATGCTCCCCCGGCAGCGGCACCATACTCCCATACTCGTCCTTACAGTATTTAAAAACTTCCAGCTTAGTATGATCGTTTTTCATATGAAACGTCTGTACTTCGCCTGTCTTTTTAACCTCTATATTCATGGAGTTACGGACATAGCCGCCTGCAGCTTCTATTTCTTCCAGGATATAATCACCTGCCGGAATCCCTTCAAAGTATTTTGGTTTTCCATCCGTAATCCACTCGGCCGTCACAACTACCGGAGTATTATCTTCCGGATTTTCCACCGTCCACGATGCAGGGGTATTTTCTGTTTTCTCCAGGTAATAGCCGTCCGGATAAGCTTCTGTATCAGTCGTATAGTTCCTCCTGGCCTTATAAAGAACCAGATGAGCTCCCGATATCTGACCGTAGCTGTAGGCTCCCTTAGGCTCTGTCGTCTTTAATATCTCCTGATAATCACTGGCGATATCTATTCGATACTGATCTGCAGCATCTGTCTTTACAATTTCAACCTTTATTTTTTCATCTTCCAGTTCGGCATTCTGGACCTGTCTTGTTTCTCTGACCGTAAGACCGGAGGGGAATCCCTTAACATATCCGGCCGGCGCTTCCGCCTCCTCCATAATGTAGGTCCCCGGAATAATGCGTTTCAGCATATCCGCCTGCCCTGTCCCAGAGGCATAGTGAAAGGGATCATCAGGATACCGGTCGCCTGTCGTCCACGCATTTTCCATAATCCATGCCTCGCCCTGACGATGGTACAATTTTTTATCGTCCGCAGGATCTTCCTCTTCTCCGATATCTCGCAGTTCCCCACAGTTATTAATTTTATAGGCATTCCGGTTAAACGCAGGCAGAAGATCATTGTAGCGATATCTTACGTAATCATGATCAATATCATAAACAGGTTCTCCTTTTTTATATACCTGGTCAGATCTCTGATAATATTCGGGAAGTCCATGACTGCCCACGATCGGATTCAAAGACTTATTAAACACCGTTCCATCGAAGCTTCCAATCGTATATTCCCCTTCGGTATCCGCATTTATTGATGCAATCCGGTATGTTTTTATTTTTTCCTGCGCGATCACAGCGCCATTTGCCGACTTTGACACATTGACCGGCCAGACCAGAATCCTCTCGTACTGCTTCCCCTTTCGGTCCGTTCCCAGTTCTGTAGTGTATGCCATTCCCGTTGTTGGATGGACTTTTGCATCTCGGTTCCCGTCAGAATCTACATGGTAAAGTTCGGTTCCTGACTGCAGCGTAAAACATTTGTCCAGAGCTGAGTATTCTGCATCCATCAGATCACCGCCGGTAAGTTCAAAGACGGGACGGCCATTTTTTAATGCATATATGGATTCCTGGTTTCGTACCTGAATGCGTTTTCCATCGCGGTCATAACCGTATATGCGCCCGTCACTTCCCCGTTCCGTGACTTTCAAGCCTCCCAAAGAATAATAAAGAATATCCGTGTCCTTCCGTTCCATGGTCCGGTACGTCCAGGTACCGGATCCCGTTCCCCCTTTCAGACTTCCTTCTATATCATCTGAATTTACAAATTCTACAGCATTACCTGCATATCCTTCCAAAACCTTTATGCTCTTCACATTGTTATTGCGGTCCCGGACCACCTCTACACCGTCAAAACCGTAATCACCGCTGTCGCCATTAGATTGGATCTCGATGCCGTCATACAGGATCATCTTTGCCCCTGAAACATAACGGTTCTTATCACCTGCGGTATCCAGCGGCCGTGTTATCCGGCCGTACCCTGCAAACACACCATCCTCGCAGACAGGAACGACCTCATCTCCCGCCTGCTTCCGGCTTTCTAAGTATTCCGCAGTTCCCTTATACCAGGCATAGTTTAAATAGGTTCCTCCTTTATACGCAAACTCAAGATTGTCCTTACCATATTTTGCTGTCAGCTCTGTTTCGCTGCCCTCGACCCGTGTTCGGGTGCAGTAAGTAACAGTCCGGCCTTTCTCTTTTATCTTGGATACTTCGAGACGTATCGGCGTATTTCCCACATAAATTCGCCCAGTATCCGCTGCCCCCTCGGGTCCCTGTCCGATCCCGTCCTCATAGACGGCCGCGGTTACCCGGCTGTCCCGGCTTCCATTCAGATAATAAGAAATCTTATCGGAATAGATTTCTATGGCGATTGGTTTCGTCCTGGCATATCCGGAAGGCGGCCTCATCTCACATAAAACATAGGTACCTGCTCCCAGTGGCTGCGGAGTCATCAGATAACCGGTATTCTGATCCTGCCAGGATAACTCTGCCGGATTCTCCTCCTCCGCCTGAACACCGTCCCGTGTTGTCGTATACGCCTCAAATTCCCCTGTTCTGCGGCCTTTGGCATCCACCATGACAATCTGCTCGCGCTCACTGCATATGGGAGTTCCAGCCGCCACAATTCCTGTCCACAGACCGCCCGGTTCTGGAAGCCCCCTGGCAGCTCTTGTAATCTCAGATGCTCCCATAGCCTCTAAAAATTCTCTGGATCCTTTTATTTGAGTATCCGTCTCATAGAACCTGGCAAGGCCATCTGTATTTTCGCCATCTTCACGGTCTGCGGCATATATCGTAAAAACAGCCCCGTCGTGAAGAATATTTTCACCGGTCTCCGAATCCAGCTTTTCTATACGCAGACGACTCCTGTAAAAGGTATTCCTGAATTTTCGGTATCCATATCCCATGCCGTCAGAGGATCCATCCGGATTCTGTATGGTATCGTGCTCTTCATTTACCGGTTCCGTCACTGACCACGGCACAAGCATGGAAGCATATTTTCCATCATAGGCTGTCTGCATTCCATCCATGGAAGACAACGTCTGTCTATGCTCTGAAACAGAGCCGTAGCGGTAGATTCGCTCTATGGCGTCACTTTCGTATTCCTTTCCACCAGGTGCAGTAATCCCATGATTGACATCATCAGCCAGATAGTGACTCTCCGGATTTCCTCCTTCCTCTTCCGGGCAGACGATCGTATTATAATAATCTTTCATCGGATCGTATTCACTCTGAGTAATCTCAAAGTGCGGGGTGCCGCTGGGATCTCCCAAAGCGTTTCCAGCCAGTTTAGCGAGATCGAGACCATACTTATAAATCTCGTAATCTCCCAAATATCCATGTGCCTTAATAACATGCTCTCTTACGCTTTCATCTGCCTTTCCCGCCCATTCTTCGTTAAAGCGAATAAAATATTTTGCTGCCAGGTCTGCTGCCGGCAGATTCGCATTATAATGATAATATCGGCTCAACCGTTCCGGCGTTTCGCTGGCCCCTGCCTTCCCGTCTTCGTATACAGCCGGTAATTCAATTTCCTTTGGCACATCAACTGCATAATGTTTATTGGGAAAATCCTCCAGTTCTTTGTCCATTGGCTGCTGTTCCACTGCCACATACGTACCATAGGGAAGATATTCCGAGATAGCATAACAGTATCCTGCTGCTGCCTCCTTATCCGCACTCAAAGTCGTCCTGTCTTTATCCTTGCCGCCGTCTGATTCACTGTCCCACTCAATAGCATAAATCTCATCCAGGTCATAGCGGAAAAATGGTTTTAAATAGTTTTCTGCCTTGATCAATGCGGCATTTAATGCGGTATCATACACTTCGTCCTGATAGTTTTCACTGCCTGCTGCAATTTCTGTTTCACCCGTGCCGTTCTCTTTCACCAGTTTTTCTACTTCTCTGTCCAGATACCAGGAGATCGCAAACTGTCTTACCGCGTCTGACCAGTTTCTATTTTCTTTTGCTGTCTCCGATGTATTTGCTTCATTTTGAATTTCCGTATTATTATGCTGTGCAGGATAAATACGCTCCGATCCGGCAGTTCCAAAGAGTAGCTGTCTGATAAATGCCAGAGGCTTAAAAGAAGTATATTCCGGTTTTGCTTTGTCCCATTTATCCTGATTTGCAACCCCAACTGCGTCAAAGAACTTCTGATAATTATATCTGCTGATCTCCTTATCATCTCCATCTGCATCCACTTCATGAGACAGAATGGTTTCCAGAACTGCCGTATACCCGGTCTCCGGATATTCATTGATCCATCCATCCGTAAAACTGTAAAGCTCCTGATTGGCGATTGCATCTCTATTGGATCTTCTGGAACGAAAATCGGTCCTGTGCAGAACTTTCGTATAGATCTTTTGCACCAGATTCGGATATGCTGCCCGATACGCTGCAATATCGACGGTATTTCCATTTCTGTCAAGCCATTCAACCTCTCCATCTTCCGTTCGGTATAATTGTTCCAGATTGGACCTTAAATAAATCTTGAAACGGAAATTAGGCCGGTACGACGCGGTATCCTCTATTCCACCCCCATTTTGCGTAAAATAATCTTCATGACCGGAATCAGCAAATGTATTGTCCCCATACTTACCATCCTCTTCGACAAGGATGTCTTTTACAATCTTAATCTTCTGCATAACAGGACGTTCCATCACATTTGCAGGTTCTCTTCTCATATTTCCATCCTGCCACGGCTGATCATACGACGGCGGTGTAAGCGTTATATTCTGAATATAGGAATCTGCCTCCCGCTGAACTGGCCGGCTGACAAAGTAACTCTGATTGATATACGCCTGTTTGATTGAATATTTCCCACTCCCGTTATCAGATACTTTAAGCCTGACAGTATCCGTATCTTTAAATGCTTCTGCTGGAAGTGTAACTTCATACATCTTATGATCAGCATCATACACGGATGTCAGCCTGATATTCTTTTCGACCGTCTTAAACCCATCCTGTTCCACATAGTCAATAACTGTTTCTTCCGCATATTTTAAATCTCCTGCATCATCAATCTGCTGCTCGCCAGCTGCATAGATCCAGTATGATGGTGTCCGAACCGTCACTGCTGAAAAGGAATCCGGGAGTTGGGCCGGATATGATACCTTCAGCCCTTCTATTTTCTGTTGTTTTAATGTCGCTCTCTCCAGAAAACCATTTTTCATACGCCAGGACAGCACTGCCGGATTGGATTCCGGGTCTTCGTATGCGATGTAGACAAAATATCCGTTCCCGCTGTCTTTTTTCAAATAGAGACGGTTTTTATCCGGTATATAAACTGCATCATCCCGGCTGTCCTCGTAAAGCTTCCATTCATACCGTATAATTGCATAAATATCTCTCCCTGACTGCTCGATGTCTGAAATACGCAGACTATTAAAATACTGCAGATCATGCGCTTTCATACCAGCTGCAATGGAAAGAATCCATTCCGTATCCGTAGTTCCGTTTAATTTCACACGCACCCACGGCGCATCATTCCCCGGTTCCATATATCCGAGGCCGCCCAGTTCCCTGTTATAGAGATTCTGAAATGCCTCCGCTTCCCCTTCTGAATGGAGTTCTGTTACTGCCGGTATACCCATAGTATGGTAATTCATGGGCTTAACGCCGATTGTCTGATCTTTTTCATCTGACACGGCATTGACACTATAGCTCTGTCCCCCGGGAAAGAATACCGCCTCCCCCTGTGTTGCCGCCACTTTCTCTCCTGCCCGATAGACAAAAGTACCTGCTGCCGCCATAACCGGTTTTATCACTGTTCGATAAACAGGTACCGTAATCTTTTCCGGAACCTTTTGGCTGGCTGACAGTTCAAACACCGCTCCTTCCGGAAACTGAATACCCTGCAGTGTCAGATCGTGATCCGCCTGATGAGCGGTTATATCAAAATAGTTTCCGTTTCCCACCGTATCGAGAGTAATTTTACCAATAGCGACATCCGCCGTGTGATACTCCCCTTCATAGTTATCTCTGCCGTTTGTGATGACATTGGTTCTGCCATTGACAGAGAGCTCATATCCTTCTGATCTGGCCAGTTCTTTTACATAATAGTCCGTTCCATGTTCTTCTACAATTAAGGGCCGCCCAATCCAACCGTTTCCATTGTTTTTATCATTATCCGATACCGGATATACTGCATGGCTCCCTTTCAATCCTTCAATACCCGACTGGTTGGAAGAGTATTTCCAGTATCCGGCCTCACCGCCGGCCAGGGAATCCTTCAGATGAACGGGATTTCCTTCAGAATCAAAGCCAATATAGTTTTCAATGTCCATGACTGTATCTGCATCCGTTCTGTTCCGATAAAGATTCTCAGGTCCAGAAAAGCCTCCCGGTCTTTTTTCAATCTTTCCGGTCTTATAATTCCATGTCATTCCAGGTGCTTCCGTAAAAGCCATAAATGAGGCATCGCCATTTCGGTCTGTAGACGCTACGGCAACTAAATCATCCTTTTGGTAAACAGTGCCGGTGCAGCCGTCCGGATGATTTATATCCTGAAGGGCAAATAAGCCATATACTGCCCCCTCCATGGTACCATCCCCCATAGAATCTCCGTATGCATGATAAGTATTGTTTTCGCCTGCCTGTAAATACAGGTCACGTTTGTTGATATGTATTTCACCTTCCGTTCGATGATTGTATACAATAAACGTATGATCTGTAATGGCTTGGTTTCCCGGTACTACCGGGTCCGCCTCGGATGGTTCAAAGTATCCGCTTTCCACGGACTCACTCTTATTATTAAGCAGAGACTTATCACTCTTATTTCGCTCGACCAGACTCCGGGGCAGCTCAAACAATGCCTTCAGCCTGGCCAGGAGACCGTTCTTTTTCTTTGCGTTGGAGTCGGTTGCATGAGAGACAGGTGCATTGGAGGCTGATGCATTGGAGGCCGATGCCTTGGAGGCTGATGCATTGGAGGCCGATGCCTTGGAGGCTGATGCATTGGAGATAGTAGCTTTGGAAGCTATTGTATTGGAAGCTGTGGCCTCCGAAGGGACAGCCGTATTGCCAGCCCTGTCTTCGTCCATATAATCCCTGTTTTTCCCGGCTGCCCGCTTATTTAGATAATATTTTTCTGTTTTCCCTGCCTTGAATTCCGGACGGTCTTTGTACTCGGAAGACGTGACAGTTTTTACCTCTATCGTAATATCGTCTGTATGACTTCCATGATTTGTATAACCCGGGCGCGGAGTCAGTTCTACTGCTGAGTAATCGTATTTCAGTGATATAAACTGACCGTAGAGCTTATCCCGGTCTGCCTCCAGCTGTTCTTTTGCTTCTCCTGCATCAATGGAATGAAAAAAGCCTCCCTGTTCTGCAAGACGCTCGCAGTAGTCCATCTCCTCCTGCCACGCTTCCTTCGCAGCTGTTTCATTCTCAGTATCAATCTCCGGATCTCCGCTTTCTTCGATTTCCGGTTCCGGATGGCCGCCGCAATAACCTTTTGTGTAGGTATAGGTCTTAGTATCGGTATGTGCTCTCCGTTCTGATGCGTTTTCCTCATTATCCCCCAGCATAAGGACACCATCTTCATTTGTCACATTAATATCCCAGGTACAGGGATCATTTGCTGCATCTCCTTCAGGATTACCCTCCCCATAATCCCAGCCTTCCCATCTTAAGAACTGGCTTCCACTCCTGTTTGCCCAGTTATCGAAGTCTTCCAGTTCTGTATCATTCAGCTGCGTATCATCAAAGGCTTCCAGAATATCCCACTTAGAACCGGCAAGAGGTTGTCCTGTCTCAGAATCATATTTCTGCAGCTGGATATTATAGTGGGCGTCCCAGGTTTCCGTATGTTCATAGCGGTGAACCTCCATATTCCATTCTGCACCCGGGTTCAAAGGAATCCGGCCTCCTACAAGAATCTCCAGCGGTTCAGATACTGCCGAAAAATATATCTGAGTATTTCCCCAGCCAAACTCTCCATTCCTTCCTCTTTTCGCACAACCGCGAAAGCCGGCCAGACCGCCCACGCCGAAACCGCAATTATAAAAACGATCTTCCTCCGAATTTTCCTGAAGCTTTAACGTGGCAATTGCATTGCCGTCTGATCCGCCATCCGCCGACTTAAAATCAATGGAACTTCCATCATTGGTATATTCCCAGCCTGAAGCAAGATTTTCCGCCGTCATACGCCGGTATACTTCTTTTTCATAATCCGAAAGATCTCCATAGGTGAATGTTATATGATACATACCATCCTCACCCAGCACAGGCGCCGAGACAGGCAGTGAGCTTCCCATATCGACCGTATAGTCAAATGTCGACAGAAACTTTGCAGCTTTCCAGCAATGGAAGAAATACTTCTGTGCCGGGCCTCCGTCTTTAAATGCATCATAAATGGCTGTGCTCCCATACGGATCCGGATTCAGCTTCGAGTTCAGCATTGTTCTTACAAAGTACTGTACAAAGTCCCAGTCTCCCTCCGGCGACTCTCCTTTAAACATGCCCTGATCCACATATTTATCATTACTCCAGATTGACGCCCAGAGAAGGTAATAATACATGGACATCCGATCAGAGTCCCTTAAGTCCTCCATGGCCGGAGTTTCATAGGCAGCACTAATCATAGCGATCAGAAGAAGGGCAAACTTTTTTGTCTTCATATCCATGGGGGCATTCTTTAAAAAATCCGGATAATCTCCCAGGCTGTTGGTGGGATAATACATCTTCTGGAAGGCAATCTGCGCCCCCACAGGCGCAAAAAATCCGGTATTATGACTGTCCGCACAGGCAAAGTAACGGTGATGAAATTTAGAAAAATCAAGTTCTGCCGAGGTTCCGGGAATTGTGATTGTCTTAGCCTTTTCCGCCTGAAACCAGAACTTGCTTGTATAGCCTCCCATCAAGGCCGTTTCCTGCTGTGATAATCCTGTAGGAACAAGTCCCACAGAAGGGTTTCGTGCCGCCTCTTCTCCTTCTGCCGTCCAGGTCCAGTTCTTTATTGCCATTGCATCTGCAGTAACAGCATCCGGCCAGTAGTAAGTATGAACTGCAGAAACCGGTGTAACCACGGTCGCTGCCAGAATCATACCGGCCAGAAAAATCGAAGCCAGCCTTTTTGCCGTTTCCTTCCACATTCCTTTTCTCATAGTTCCTCCTTTGGGTAAAATGAACGGGCCCCTGATTCCGGGCTTGATCTCATACCGGCAAAAGATTTGTACGTTATGGTATCCACTGCCCTTTTTCATTCACGAGGAAACTTCCGTCAATAACCGTATTGGTTAAAAGCTTTCCCATTACTTCCTTTGAAGATGAATTGAAATAATACCAGCTCCCATCAATCTGCTGCCACCCCGTAAGCATCTGCCCCTGTGTCCCGTCTATTGCCGGATTCAGATAATAAAGATTTCCATTCTGATCCGTAAACCAGCCCGTAACCATAAATCCTTCCTCATCAAATCGAAACCAGGCTGCCTCCGGCTGGTTCCCGGCTGCATATGGATTGTTAATATAGGCCCATTCATTTGCATATGTCCTGTCAGATGCAAAGATCCATTTTCCATTTGCAGTCTGAGTCCAGGTACCGGTGACTGCACCATTCGCGCCCGCTTGCCCGGTTGTTTTTCCGGAAGGCGTCACACCGGTAGTGGTGCCCATTCCCCCGGTACCGCCGCCTCCTGATCCCCCAGACGGGTAGGTACGATCAATCACCTTGAGATTTAATTCAATCAATACGGAATCCTTCATTTTTCCGTCGGCCGTTGACGCATTAACCAATACCGTTTTCGTACCGCTGTATGCCCCGGATCTTAACAGATCTCTAATCCACAGAGCCTTCTGTTCATTATTTTCGTCCAGCAATACCGGAGCTACTGTCCCGTTCCGTGTAACTGTCACCAGATCCGGATCCTCAGAGGACCACACAATTTGGCTTACATCAGGATGACTGGAATAGATGACCGCACTCAGCTCCCTGGCTTCCTGTCCGCTGAAGGTCAATACCGGAGCCGAACGTCTTCCTGTCAGTGTAAGGGTGATAGGAAATACCTCCTTTTCCTGGTCCGCCTCGATACAGTTCGCCTGGAAATTCAGTGTTACCCTGCATCTGTCTGTCCGCAGTCCGTCATTTGCCGCAGCTGTAATATCCACCGTTTTTACAGCCTGATACGGCTGCCTCGACAATGCTTCCAAAATCCACGGCGCTCCGTCATTTACCGTAAGTGTTCCATCTGCGTCTACCGACAACGCCTCTGAATCAGATGAGCTCCACACTATGCTTCGGTCAAATGGTCTGTGACTTTCGCTGTCTTCAATATCAGGGCTGACTGTGGCAGTCAGCGTTCTCCGCTCAAACCCGCCTTTTCCCACAGTTTCTGAATGAATATCTCCGGCCTTATCATAGGTTAGACGGTATTCCATGGCCGTTTGATTTAATTTAACCGCATCAGGGACAATCCTGGTTTTGTCTTCTGTCACAAAACGGACCGTAACCATGCATTCCGCCGTTGCCCGGTTCCCGAGCTTATCCGTCCCTTCTACTGAAACGCGGACACTCCGTTCCCCATTTCCAGTAAGCAGCGTATAGTTGTCATTCTCCTTTTTTCCATTATCTGCCGCTATGATATCCCTGATCCATTTTGCATCCTTATAGGCAGATACCGAAACTTCTTTATAAGATGCCTCTTCTTCATTTATCCTGATTACGGCCGGATCACTGGCCTTCCACGATACTTCGTCCCTCGAAAAATAATCCGGTTCGAATTCAGCAGTTAACGATTGCGGAGCCGTTACCAGAATACTCTCTTCCGGTTCTATCCGGTTCCCTGTCAACCGTCTCGTAACCGTATACTCCAGTGTCTGTTTATCCAGCACTGCCCCCTCTGCAGCGACGAGTGTATTGTCGAGAATCTGGAATGTTACATTAATCCGGCAGTTAGCAGTACAGGGCTTCCCTTCGAACGAGGCCGACGGCCTCGTTTCTGCAGTCAGAATTGCAACAGCCCCATTCTGGTGACCAGCCCCATAAATCGTATTAGGTATTCTGTACCGGTAATTCTCCTCCTGCTGCTTTCGCTCCTGCTCACGGATGATTTCATTAAAAAATCCGGCATTTAAATTTACCGTGATACTGGCCGATTTTGCAGTATATCCATCTGAGTCTTCATCATCGTTTTTTGCCAGTCTGATTAAATCCGCATCGTCTATACTCCATCTCACCCGTTCATCACTCACATCATTATTTGCATCAATAACCGCCTGTATCGTGACCGGCTGCACTTCGGTTCCCTGTTCCAGTAGTCCGTTGATGTACCGGGCAATCAGCTTTCCTGCTTTATTTCGGATTTCTGTCGTCTTTACGGGATTCTTCCGATTACCGGTCCTGGTCTGTGTCACAGTAAAATGACAGACATCCGGCTGTACATCGACTGCTGCCGCTACTTTTTTATAGACTGCGTCTACCACGATATCTTCTTCCGGCATACGAAAGGTATAACAGTGACTGTCAGCAGAATACGCGATGTTTTTTTTGATTCCGTCTCCATCTATGTAATATGGAGTTCCGTTCATTTGAAATTTCTCTGTTTCTGTATTGTTTGGTGATGTATTCACATAGACAACCGATCCGGCCGCGACAGCTCCCCGGTGATTCTTATTAAGAACACCGGAATACTGGGATACTCCCCTTGCTTCCAGCACTGCCACATCGTAAAAATTCCGGCCATTTGCTGTCGTGTCAATCTGATTTACATTAATTAAGTATCCCCGTACGGGACGTCCTGTCGAATCAGGAGCAAAATGATCGATGGTATAACGGTTATCATCTGTCTCATCCATTACCGACAAAATACCGTCTTCCAGTTCCTCATAGAAATACCGGTCAGTTATATTTTTGCTGGTTCCTCCCTGAACCAGCGTGTAATGCAAATCACCGCTGTGCCAGTATCCGATATGGGCTGCATAGGTATAGTCATTATCATCCGCGATCTCTGATCCACATACATTGGCGCTGATCTTACTCTCACGATCGGTGAACAGATACGCCACATCGTCAATATAGTTAAAGTTTGTGGCTGCCCCTTGCCTTGTTCCGATAAACGCCCCTTCTCTTGCCATAGCTCCCAGCTGCGAATTCCCGATGGTGCCTTCAAACCGTGCTACTTTTAACTTTCCTGATGCATACTTTCCTGTCACTCCGCCAATTGCAGTGGAATGATAACCTCCGATCGTTCCATTCACGTGGACATTGTAGATATCTGCAGAATTCTGCAGCCCGGCTATTCCCCCTGTATATCCGGTTCCCTGGATTCGTGCCGTATTACCTGTGCCGGTTGCAACAGTGCAGTCTGCGATGAGGGAATTGGATGCGATACCCGCTATTCCTCCAATATAAATAACCTCCTTACCGGCACGGGCATCAATAAGAACGTTATCGCACACGGCGTTCTCAATTATGGTTCCGCTTATCTCTCCTGCTATTCCTCCGACAATTCCAGAAGTGTTCAGCGCTGCATTTTTGACTGTCACATTCCGGATTTCTGAATCAACTGCATAGCCGGCTACCGTTCCTATTCTGTCATTTCCTTTTATCTCCGTATCCGGGATCATACAAAAATCGTGAATCTTTGAATTAACGATTGCACCAAACAAACCAATGTGATCGTAATTCCCCAGTTTATTTAGCCGCAGGTTCCTGATCGTATATCCATTCCCGTCAAAATTCCCCTGAAACGCATACTCCACCTCACCCGGCATCTCTGAAGAGTCCCGGTAAAAACCGATGGGAATCCAGTCCACCCCCTGCATGTCAATATTTCCGCCAAGGGCAAAGAAACATCCCGTATAATCCCCCGCATAGTCTGCACCTTCCGCATCCGGAACTGTCATCCCCATCGCTGTCAGTTCCGAAAGCCCCATAAGCTGTTCCCGGTTCTTAATCAAAAATGGCCGGCTCTCAGAACCATCCCCCTGAGTTCCATTCAGAAATTCAAAACTTGTCTTTCCACTCCATGAATCCCAGATATTCCCCAGTGAGTTTATCGCTCTCACCGCATTGGAAAGCGAAGCCTTTGTCTCCTGACGCGATGCATCGGAGGCTGTCGCAGTCTGTGATTCGCCATTCTCCTCCGCTTCCCCAAACGCTTCCAACGCACTGGAACTCGCGGCCTGCTTCCTGCCGCCTTCCAGATCCAGCGCCGAAACCGGATAGGAACAGAAGGCCGGGAATACCAAAATACCGCATAAGTGACAGGCCAGCAGTTTTTTCCACCATCTTCTCCTGCCCTGTGCTATCATGTCTTTCCTCTCTTTCATCGTCTTCTTCCTCCCTTTTCTCAGTATTTATCTTTGCTGCTCCCAGAGTATGTTTAAAATCGCTTTCAGTCAGCTGACAGGAATACATTTTTAAACACGCTTTAACGCCGGGCGATGACATAAGCCGGCCGGATGCCTATACTCGTATCGGAGACCTCGACCGGATGCAGACTGCCATTCGCCAGATCGACCACATATATTCCTTTCCCATATTGAAAGTTATCTTCTCCTTCATATTGAGGTGTTCTCAAATAATATCCTTTGGAATAAGGAGAATACTGAGACTGCGGATTATTCTGGCTGCTTCCATCAAATTTCCACAGAACATCCCGGTATTTTACCGCTTCCTCCAGAGAAAATATAAACATTTGATCTTCCATCATCTGGAATGGTTTCTCATATCCTTCCAAATCATCAAATGTAAACTGCTCATATGCTCCCGCCCTGGTCCTTCCCTGGTATGCCGTATTCACGCCGGTATAGACAAAAGATACCTCTCTCATCGAGGCGTCCGTATTTTTCTGAAGCCAGGTTCGGATATCGGATGTTTTATAGTTGTTATCCATGCCAAACTTACATTTTCTCACAGACTGCTGATCGCTTACAATGTCGGAGCGTATCACCGTCTCACACAGAAAAAGTGCTCCATATCCCAGATTCTCTCTGTCATCACTGTAATCTTCATCAATGCATCGGAATCGGTATTGCCTTCCGCCAATATTTCGTATCTGTATATCCCCTTCCCGGTAAATCCCCGTTTGAGGAACAGCCGCATCATCGATTTCCTGACAGCAGATATCGCAAATTCCGTCTGAGTCCTCATCACAGTGCCCGGAGGCCGGAAACTGAACGGTCTCTTCGTAACCGCACAATGCGCACCGCCGCCGTTCATGACCACCGGATATACAGTCCGGCACTACAGGCTCCAGTGCCTCCATCTTATGAACACAGGATTCCGGTCTCCAGATTCTCTGAAATCCGATTCGCAAAACGCTGTAGCGGTTATCCGAACTCACAAATTCATCCATAAGCAGTCCTGAAATATTCGATATATCCGGAAATTCCTGGCCGATTACCACGGTAGAAGGATTATGATTCCGCGCAATCAGATAGATTTCATGCCGCTTTTTGTCATGTACCATAGAAACCAGATTACGAAGCCGTTCCCGGCTCTCCTCCTGATTCTCTGTTATCACGCTCCAGCCTTCCGTTCTGCCTCCCGTGATTTCAAGATCTGCATGTTCAGCCAGCCTGATCCAGCTTTCCAGCCTCCGCTCCCCTTCCTCCTGCCCGGATTCATCTGAGATTCGATCGGTTTTACGAAACAATACCGTATATTTCTGAATACCGGTGCCGGACACCATGATTTGTTTGGGGCTTTTTTCCAGTGCCTGATACTGCCAGCCGTCACTGCCCGGAACGATCTCCGGAAAATCCACAGTCACCTCTGTTCCTTCCTCACTTTTTCCTCTTTGCGTGCGAATTATCTTTCTATTCGGATCTTTCTCCTCAACAAAACGCACTTCCCATGAAACCAGCGCCGCATCAGACGGTGTTGCCGGGGCCGTGGTGCTGTCATCTGTCTCCGGAAAGCTTTCACGTTCCGAATCGTTCTTCTCCTCGGGCTGATCCTTATCTGTATTACTTTCTTTATTTCCACCTTCCGGCAGGCGGCTTCCGCCTCCCTCCGTACTTCCTCCTCCGCCGCCGCTTCCGTACTTTCTTTTTCTGCCTGCATCAAGTTCCGGGAGATGATTTCCATCATCTGTTTTCAGCGCCGACAGACCTCTGCCAGCGATATACCACTCGTCTCCGTGCTCATCCAGCCAGGCTCCGCCTGTACCTACCAGGTACCCATCCGGTGTTTTACAAGCCGCATACATGGCTCCCTGTGGATAGAAATCGGAAGAAGTTTCTGCAAAATAGTAGCATCTTCCATCAATCCACTGCCACCCGGTCATCATACGGCCTTTCTGCATTCCGTCTCCCGGATCCAGAAAATACCAGAAGCCGTCCGTGAAGATCCAGCCAGTATCCACTTCATCCGCTGCATTCAAACGGTACCAGGCTCCTCCCTGCTCCATACTGTTTTGGTTTTCCTCCGCAGCGCCATAATCTGTTCTATAAACCCAGCGGCCGGTATCTGCTCGATTCTTCTCTGCGCATTCCGCATGGGAAGGGACCGCAAATGCAGCGGTCAGCAGCAATCCCAGCCAGAATGCAAACCAACGGCTTTTCTTTCTTATTGTCCACATCATTCGCTTCTCTCCTCTCTCTTTTCCACAACCCGCTTTATCAGCCATGCCCCCAGCATCACGACGAACAGAACCAGTACTAAGGACACTGTAATCATCATGGCCTCCCTTCTGATGGTCCAGTCAGAATCCCGTTCTTCTTCCGCTGTGTTCACCGCACCATTCCTGACAATACGCTTCTCTTCAGCCGGTGTTCGTTCAAACTCCTTCAGAGTATATACAGCCCTGCACCGATGCCCTTCCAGTTCAGGAAACCTGACCGTTCCTCCATAGGTAACCAGATAATCCCTCACCTTCCGCTTGCCAAAAGCGGTTGCATTTCTGCATAGAATATCGTCTTCATCCATGTACGGAGCACCATCCCACACAGTACTGGTAATTCTGTAATTTTCAGTCGTTACTCCAATTTCCGAAAGAAGGGCTTCCTCATACAGCTCCAAACGCAGTGCGTCTCCGTCAACCGGCACATTTTCTACGCCCAGGAAATATTCTTCCGCCCCATAGGAATGAAATACAACTGGAAACGTGAAATCATCACGCCATTCTTCCTTCACCTTCTTTCTTTTAATTACCGGATAATCGGCGCTCACCTTCAATCCCGAAAAATCCTCTTCTGAGGTAATATTCCGCCGTTCAGGAACACCCTCTATCCCTTCTACGCTTTCATAGAAAATCTCCTGTTCCACATACTTCTCTCTGGGGTTCACAATGACCGGCTCCAGTTCCCAGCTCTTCAATCGATATAACTGCCCTTCCTCCTCATGAATGATTTCCGGCACATATTCTTCTGACGTTCCAAACATAATCTCTGAGAGCACCGTGATCTCCTGCTTCGGCCGGGCATAAACCGGATCTGCCGGAATAACCATCAAAGCGGTCAATACAGCCAGAGAAAAAAACAGCCATTTTCTGCACATCTCTTCTCACTCCTTATACCGTGTATGTAGTTAAGTTGTTAAAAAAGGAACCCCCTGCATTCCTCAGCCCCTTCCGAATCAATAATTTTTTACTAAACTCCTGGATTATTCCGGCAGAATTTTAATTCCGGATACAGAAAAACAGAAATAATGAACTGATAAAAGACATAAAACCTGCTGCCGCGTCATGTCGGCCGATGTATCAACCGATTTCCCGATCACTCGCCATCACCTGAGTATTTCTTAAATAAAATTATCTTTATAAAACCAGTATATAAAACAAAATTGGGGAATAAAAAAGAGAGTAACAGATCAATAAAGTACTTTAGATTATTAGAAAATAATGATACGGAGCGCGCTAAATATTACGTATTTTTCACTTCGTTTAGTTGTAAATTAAGTATAACCGATAATTATAAAAGAATCAAGGACTTTTTCAAAATCTCTCAAATTATTTTCACCGATAAAAAATCCGGTAAGCCAATCCCCGCTTTTCCCCCCATAAAAATTGCCGCCTCTGTGCGAATCGAGCAGATCGGCCTTCCGATTTTCATTCTGCTCAATCCGCCCAGGGCGGCGCCGCAGCTTCGCGCCTGAATAATCAATGGAAATCCCCGGCTGTATCAATCCAGTCTACGTCTGCCACCGGCCGCTTCACCGAACTTCCTTTCCCCAAATACTCCAACTGATCCAGTACATGGGTGTCGGTCACATAATTATCCGCGACATCCAGTTCTCTCAGATTTTTAAGTCCGGCGGCAAACTGGAGATCAGTAAGCTGGTTTTCCCGAAGACTCAAGTATTCCAGAGAGGGATAATGAGCTAAAAACTCCGTATTCTCATCGAGAAGTACATTATCGTAGTTGATTGAACGAACCATGCCATCGGACCACATTTCTATATTCTTATACAATTTCACGCGGTTTAAAGAGAGGGCCTTTAAGGCTGGATTATCCTGAAGCCGGTCGAATTTTATTTCAAAGCTGCTGCTATCGAGAATCAGTGTTTCCAGTGCAGGAAGATTAAATGCATAGGACACATCACCATAAAATTCCGAATGATTCATGTCTAAGTAAGTAAGTCCCTGACAGCCCGCAAGGAAGCTTAAGTCATCGCTGTTTCCCCAGTTTTTCCGGTATACCAGCTTCTTCAGCAAAGGCAGGGAAGCAATTACAGACGGCTGATCCACATTACAGCCCTGAACCTTCAGTTCTTCCAGCCCTGTCAGACTTCCGAGAAAGCGAATTCCCATCATCCCATGGAATTCTCCATGCTTCAAACCAGCAAGAGCCGTAAGGTCCGGATCGTCCTGAGAAGTATATTTGTTTAGTACCAATGTCTCCAGACCTGCAAGAGTCCCGACAGGACCATAATCACGCACCTCACTGTTATCCACAAGTGCAAGCTCTTTCAGACTCTCTTTCCCCAAAAGCGGATCCAGCAGGAGAATCCTGGAATCCGTAATTTCAAGATGCGCAAGCTCCGGCATATGATTAATAAAACTGATATCTTTTAAGTTTTCTGCATCAATCGTCAGGCTCTTAAGCTTCTTAAGCACATTTAAGACAGTGAAATCATTCACCTCGTCCATGTCGCAGAGCTTTAATCGTTCCAGATCCTTAACCTGAGCCAGTGCAGATATGTCTGCAATATCCCGGCAGTCTTCCATTTCCAGCGCTTTCAGGCCTGGAAAACCGGACAGCTCTTCCAGACTCTTTAAATGAGAAGCGTTCAACCGCTCCAGATTTTGGGCTCTGCTTCCCAGTGCAAGGCGCAGCATGTCCAGCTGTATGTAGTCACAGGTAATCATTTTTAAGGATTCCAGTGTCTCCAGACTGCCCTCGGGCAGTTCCGTATGATCCAGATTTAAATACTCCAGCTTCTGCAAAGCGGCAATATCCTGAACCTTTAACGCCTCCTGGCAGACAACCACATGGATATCCGCATCCTGCCCCTGTTCCGCAGCCTCTGCCGGATTTTCAAAGCTGTAGGTGATCAGCCAGCCGGCCTCCCCTTTTCTTATGGCCAGATACTTAAACCGCCCCAATTCCTCCTCTGTAACGGAAGAAATGCTCATTCCCAGAGCCTCTTTTATCAACACCTCAAAGGATGAGGAATAGGTGACCGGCACCTTACTCTCCTCCCTGGACTGTTCCCCTGATGCAGCGGCCGCGGCTGTCATGTCCCTGTCGGGATACCGGTTGGCATTCTTTGATGTCCCCGAAAGAGGCACCAGGATCAATGCCAGGATGCCAATTACCCCAATCACCGCTCCGGCTGCGGCTGCCGCTTTGCTTCCCGACTCCTTCTTCGTGGCCATACTGTTGCGAAAGGCTTCCGGCTTATACTCAATAAACACTTTCGGCTGTTCCGATTCCAGATAATATTTCGTATGACAGTACTGGCAGTACCCTACATTCTCGTCCTTCTCATCCAACTCGATAGGACCACCGCATGAAGGACACTTTAATGCTGTTAATTTCATCTCTCCTCTACATTCCTTTCACTTCGTTCAGGAGTAAAATGCGATGAATCAGCTTGCCTGAACAGTCTTTTAGATAAAATATTTTCGTAAGAAATCACCGACTTCTTATGGCATTATACCACATGTTACAGATCCTGGAAAACTATAAATGGAACTTCATTGGAAATCTTACTCTCTCATAATCCATTTTTCATCATTCCATCCTTCATGGCAGCGTAAAAGGCCGGTAACAGTGGTATTCCCCACCATTACAAGCCTTTCATGAATTACTTTTATGAGTTATTTCCACAGCTTACCACAGTTATTTCCTGAAAATCCCCGCCTATCTCACCTGAATCCGATACGCCGTGGTCTGAGGCGGTATACTCGCCGTCTGGAAACTGGCATGAGTGATTTCTACCAGCTGTCCCGGCCGAAGATCGCATAAACGAATCGGCAGTCCATTCCGATTCAGAATGATCGTTGAATTTGTAATATTATATCTCGTCATTCTGCTGATATTATTGGGCATACCGGCCAGAAGCTGACTATTGCTGCAGTCGATCCAGACAACTCGCTGGGTTGTGGTACTGACAGAAGGTCTGGAGGGCTGTCTTGTGACGATTGTAAATGCGGCAGACTGTGGGGGAATGCTCCGGGTCATGTTCGGTGAGAATGTAGCATCCACCCGCATGCCTCTGCGAATATCGCTCAAACGGATAGGCATTCCGAGAGAATTCATAACTGCAGTATTCTGATTAATATTCAGCCGCAGCTGCTGAATCGTAGTGATTCCGCTTTGCCACGGAACTGAATAGGAAATTATGATAAATCCGGTATTTCTGCCGGATGAAGAAACTTCTTCGACAAGTGCCCGATCGATGCGAAGAAAATTCCCCTGTGTGATGATGGAACCTAAGGAGTCATTGGCCATATTAACCTCTTAAGGGATGTTACTGTCTTTTTTATCATTATATGATTTAGAACATAAATGTTTCGATATGCAGCCAAACACAAAAAACGCCCTGTTTATCAAAACAGGGCGGCACTCTCAACCTCTTATCTGCACCGGCTTCGCGCCGTTGAACCTGCGCCAAACCGTTACACAGTCTGCTTATACGTTCTCATTCACCTTCGCCAGCTTTGCCGCCTGGTCGGCCGCAATCAGGCTGTCTAACAGTTCCGTGATATCTCCGTTCATTATCGAATCAATCTTATAGAGCGTAAGTTTGATTCTGTGATCCGTCACACGTCCCTGCGGGAAATTGTACGTGCGGATCTTCTCGGAACGGTCACCCGTACCGATCTGGCTCCGGCGCTCTTCCGCTTCGGAATTCTGCCTTTTCTCCAGCTCCATATCATACAGCTTGGAACGAAGCAGACGGAACGCCTTCTCCTTGTTCTGAAGCTGGGATTTCTCGGTCTGGCTGTAAATAACAATACCGGTCGGAATATGAGTCAGACGAACCGCGGAGTCCGTCGTATTGACGCACTGGCCGCCGTTTCCGGAAGCACGCATAACGTCAATCCGGCAGTCCTTATCCTCGATCACCACATCCACGTCCTCCGCCTCGGGCATAACCGCCACGGTAGCAGTGGAAGTATGGATACGTCCGCCGCTCTCCGTCTCCGGAACACGCTGGACGCGGTGAACACCGCTCTCGTATTTTAACTTGGAGTAAGCGCCTTTTCCGGTGACCATGGCCACCACTTCCTTAAAGCCACCGATTCCGTTCTCATTGACACTGATCAGCTCCACTTTCCAGTGCTGGCTCTCAGAATAATTGACGTACATGCGGTACAGTTCAGCTGCAAACAGGGCAGCCTCGTCTCCTCCCGCACCGGCACGGATTTCCAGAATGATATTTTTGTCATCATTCGGATCTTTGGGAAGAAGAAGGATCTTCAGTTCCTGCTCCAGCGCTTCGATCTGCTTCTTCGCATCAGATAATTCTTCCTTTGCCAGTTCACGCATCTCTTCGTCATTTTCTTCGTCCAGAATGGCAAGACTGTCTTCCACAGCCGTCTTCGCCTTCTTATACTCTGTGTAAGTCTCTACCAGCGGCGCTAAATCTGCCTGCTCCTTCATCAGCCTGCGGAAACGGTTCTGATCTTCCGTTACAGAAGGATTGCCTAATTCCAGCATCAGCTCTTCATAGTGAATCAATATATCGTCTAATTTATCAAACATGGGAAATTAACCTCCAAACTCTTACATTACAGTAACTTTGCATAGGAACCTTATGAAGCTGCGGTACCTTTAACCACCCGGTCAAGCCCCGGCGCGTCCTGATACACCAGCACATCCTGAAAGCCAGCTTCCCGAAGGAGCCCGCTCACCGCCTGACCCTGATCGTATCCGATTTCAAAATAAACGGTCCCTCCCGGCTTTAAATAACTGCCGCATTCTGCCGCCAGCCGTCTGTAAAAATACAGGCCGTCTTCCATACCGTCCAGCGCCAGCCTCGGCTCGTGATCCCTGACCTCCGGTTCCAGTTCCTCGATCACATTCGTAGGAATGTACGGCGGATTCGAGACGATTACGTCAAACTTCTGCTTACCGTCACCGGAGAGAGAGGAGAACAGATCGCTTTCCACAAGCGTAATATTCTGTACGCCCGCCGTTTTGTCTTCCATGCCCGGCAATTCGGAGGTAAGCCCCCATCTCCAGGGACTTTCCTCCTGACCTTCCGACGAAAGCCTGATGGGATGAAGCTTCGCAGTCATCAAATCTTCCGCATTCTTTTTCGCCACCAAAAGCGCTTTCAAAGAAATATCGGCCAGCGTCACCTCCTGCCAGCCTCCAAGGATTGACAGGCTTATGCCAATACAGCCGCTTCCGGTGCAAAGGTCCAGAACTTCCGGGTTCTTTCCCTGAAAATCCTTTAAAACCTGCTCCACCAGAGTCTCCGTATCCTGACGCGGAATCAGCACGTGTTCATTGACCGAAAACTCCAGTCCCATAAACTCACGGCTGCCCGTAATCTGCTGAAGCGGAATCCGCTCCGACCGCTTTTCTATCATCCTGCGGTAATCCGCTACGGCTCTTTTAACCGAATCCTCATCCTTCACCTCTTCGTTTCTGTGCATGAGGAAATGCACCATATCTGTCTGAAACGCTTCAAAAAGCAGATACTTCGCATCAAGCTCCGCCTCACCGATTCCGGACCGCCTAAGGCTCTCCGCGCCTTCCTCCCATAATGTCTGTAATGTCAGTTTCATCCCTGCTTCTCCGGAAAATTCTTATTTAAAAACTCCCTCCAGTCAAAAACCGCCTCCACAGACGCGATGCCGACCTCGATCATACTGTCATCCGGTTCTGTCGTGGTAAGTCCCTGCATCCACATGCCGGGACGGCTTAAAATATCCATGATCTTCGAATTACTCCTGCCCGCCAGACGCAGGAATTCATAGGATACCCCCGCGATAACCGGAATCAGAACGATTCTGCTGACTACACGCAGCCAGACTGTGTCCACCCGCACCACCATGAAGAACAGAATACTGATTACCATCACGATAAGCAGAAAGCTGGTACCGCAGCGCTTGTGCTCTTTGGAACTTTTTCTGACATTCTCTACCGTCAGATCCAGACCGTGTTCCAGACAGTTAATACACTTATGCTCCGCTCCATGATACATAAACGTTCTGCGTATGTCCTCCATGTGGGAAATAATCTTGATATACGCAATAAAAATAGCAATTCTGATTACCCCTTCCACCACCGCCATCACGGTCTGCGATGCGATAAAACGGTGGAAAATATTCGCCAGAAATAATGGAAGAACCATGAAAATACCAATCGCCATGATCACCGAAAATACCATCACCACAGCCATCAAAGCCTTTTCCAGCTTCTCACCGAAGACACGGTCCAAAAACTGTTCAAATTTCCCGGGTTCCCCCGCATCCTCATCATCCTCAAAAAAACTGGCTGAAAACGTCAGAGACCTCATCCCCAGCACCATGGAATCGATAAAGCTGAATACTCCCCGCACAAACGGCAGAGAAAAGAACTTTACCTTCTCTCCCATACTGACGTACGTATCCTTTTTCACTTCAATCTCTCCGTCCGGCTTGCGGACTGCGGTGGCATACTCATCCCCGTTTTTCATCATAACGCCTTCAATCACGGCCTGTCCGCCGATCCCTGAATACTTCATATGTTACCACCTCTCTATAAATCCCAAAAAAGGTTGAGCTAAAGTGTTTCCACCAAACTCAACCTTTTCTTTGCTCTAACTTATTCAGCGGCCTTAACGCCATATTTACGATTGAATTTATCAATACGTCCACGTGCAGCAGCAGCTTTCTGCTGGCCGGTATAGAATGAATGGCACTTAGAACAAACTTCTACGTGGATATCTTCCTTTGTAGAACCGGTTACAAATTCATTACCGCAGTTGCATACAACTTTGGCCTGGTAGTAATTTGGATGGATTCCTTCTTTCATGATTTTCACCTCACCTAATCTGATTTCTATTATTTTATTTCAATCTGCACCCTGAGTTTTTATAAACTCAAAATGACACAGCAAGCAAACTGCTGTTTGATCCGATTATATCAATCCGCACTCTGGATAGGAAATCCAAAATGATATAGCAGCTTTGCTGTTGCATCCGAATATTCGGATGGTATTGACCGCCAGTTTGTTTAGACGATTCATCTTTTATCTGTCAAGACTCCTCGTTGCTTTCATAATATCCATTTTCTCTAATAAACAGCTTATACAGTATATCATAGAATATTTTTTAATGCAAGCATATTTTTTACAAAGACCGACAAAACATTAATATCGGAAAATCTTCTTCGACATATCCACAAACTCCCGATTTGTCCGCGTTCTGGTGAACAGATCCAGGATCTTCTCCACTGCGTCCTCGGCCTTCAGGGTATTGGTCGCCTTGCGTATGAGATCCACGGCCTCGGCCTCTTCCCTCGTAAGGAGCAGATCGTCTCTTCGCGTACCGGACTTTAAGATATCGATGGCCGGGAAAATCCGCTTCTCAGACAGCTTCCGGTCAAGCACCAGCTCCATGTTGCCGGTTCCCTTAAATTCCTCATAGATAACGTCGTCCATACGGCTTCCCGTATCTACCAGGGCTGTCGCAAGAATCGTCAGGCTTCCGCCCTCCCTCATGTTTCTGGCTGCACCGAAGAAACGTTTCGGCATGTGTAAGGCCGCCGGATCGAGACCGCCGGACAGCGTACGGCCGCTGGGTGCTACCGTTAAGTTATAGGCTCTGGCCAGCCGCGTGATGCTGTCCAAAAGAATGATAACGTCGCGTCCATGCTCCACCAGGCGCTTTGCGCGCTCGATGACCATCTCGGAAACTCTCTTATGACGCTCCGGAAGCTCGTCGAAAGTAGAATAGAGAACTTCCACGTTATTGCCGGTTATCGACTCCTTTATGTCCGTAACCTCCTCAGGACGCTCGTCGATCAGCAAAATGATGACGTGCATATCGGGATGGTTGACGGTAACCGCCTTGGCCACCTGCTTTAACAGCGTGGTTTTACCTGCCTTTGGCGGAGATACTATCATACCTCTCTGTCCCTTACCGATCGGGGACAGGAGATCGAGTACTCTCATGGCCGTGGTATTGCGGCCCCCCGTCGTCTCCATATGAAGCCTCTCATTGGGGAAAATAGGGGTCATATTTTCAAAATTCGGTCTGTGTTCCGCGGCGCTTGCCGGATAACCGTTAATGTATTTTACAAACAGCAGGGCTGCAAACTTCTCCGCAGCAGTCTTCACCCGGCGGCTGCCCTGTATAATATCACCTGTCTTCATATTAAACCGGCGGATCTGAGACGGAGCCACATAGACATCGTTCTCACCCGGCAGGTAATTCTCACACCGGATAAAACCAAATCCATCCGGCATCACCTCTAGAATGCCGTACGCATCGACGCCGCTGTCCAGTTCCTGAAGTTCCGGACTTGGCTGGAATTCCGGGCGTGCCTCCTCGGCCGTCTCCCTGATGGATTCCATCCGGTTCATGTCCTGACGCTGTTCCTGTCTCTCCTGACGGTCGTTTCTCTCCTGACGGTCGTTTCTCTCCGCGGCATCGCTCTGGCCCTGCCTGTAATTACCGGTTCTCTGCGTTCCTTCCTGGCGGTAGGAACGAACCACGGTTCTCTTCTTTTCATTCGGATTCACTCTGTTTGCAGGGGCTGCCTGTGTCTGAGCGGGCGCAGGGGCCTTCTCCTCCTTAGCCGGTTCTGCTTCTCTCTTCACCGGTTCGCCGGCTTTTTTCGACGGTTCGCCGTCATTCGCAGAAGGCTCGTCATTCCCGGTTGAAACAACTGCCGGAGCACTTATTCCTTCCTTTTCTTCCGCCTTTGCACAGAGAATATCAATCAGTTCCGCCTTTCTCATGGAACCGTAGCCCTTGATCTCCTGTTCTTTGGCAAACTCCTTTAATTTAGCCAATGATAATGTCTCTAATTTTTCACGCATAACGTTCTCCTTATTTTAACTACTCCATATGACAGTTCTTTCATATTCATGGGAATTATCTACGATAGAATATCGTAAACAGATGTAAATAAAATCTGACGTCAGGTCGTACGATAGCTTTATTATATACCCTGATTGCCAAAAAGGAAAGTTTTTTTTAACGGACGGTTAACGAATCAGTTCGTTCACCGTCCGTCCATCCACCTGGCCCAGATCCAGGCCCAGAATTCCGGCCAGCGTCGGCCCTTCATCGACCAGTGACATTTTCTCCACCCGGGCCCCCTTTAAAAAATGAGGACCTGCTGCCATAAAAAATGTCCGGTATCCATCCCGGTCAGGAAGATATCCATGAGTCGCCGCCTGGATATGAAAATCCGTATGATGGTCGGAAGCGCCTGCCTTTCTCCTGTATTCTTCCCAGCCGTTCTGGAAGTAATACCCATCTGCCGCTTCCAGCACAAACGCACATTCCGGATCCGCCCCCAGTGCGGCCGCTTCTTCCCGGGTGAACATACGGGCGATCCCGCTGTTTTTCCGTTCCATCATGCGAGTCACCAGGGTTTCCGTCCGTCTGAAGCATTCCGGGTCCTTTACATAGATATAACAGCAACCGTCACAGTCCCTGGCGATTGCTCTCCAATTACGGATTCTGCCTTTTTTTACTTCGGCCAGTCCGGCCTTTACAAAATAGTAGTTGGGATAAATCGCTTCCTTTACATCCAGCTGGCAGTGATCTCCCAGTATTACGACATCCGTCTCTTCCTCCAGCCCCATTTTGCGGAGCAGTCCAAGAAGCTCTCCAAGCCTTTCGTCATGGCGTCTGAGGGCCGCCATCGCTTCCGGGCTGTCCAGTCCGTACAAATGGCGGTTCGTGTCAACATCGGTCAGATGAACCAGCATCAGATCGGGCCTGTATTTCTCCATCGTATGCAGCATGGAGGCGTGGACGAAGTGATCCAGCTGCGGCTGTCTGATGCCGTCCCGCAGGGAGCCGAACTTCATCTGGAGCTCCAGCTCGTAAAGAGGCGTCCCATTCATCACGCACACTCCCAGCTGATTCTGCCACGGCCGGTTCGGAAGCACCTCAGGCAGATTGTAATGAACCTTTGCCTTTCCCATGACCGGCCACAGAAGGGAGGCGACACGGTAACCGCGCTTCACCGCCTCGTCATACAGGGTCGTCCCCCGCACGTATTTCCGCTGCCAGAACCAGTCCGACGGTTCCCGCTCCGGCTGAACCTGTAAGTTGTTGACGATCCCGTGATTCTTGGGGTACCGGCCCGTTACGATGCTCACATGGGCCGGATACGTCAGGCTTGGATATACGCTCACCACCTCCCCGCAGCCGGCCGCCCGTTTAAAGAACGAACCGAAATTGGGCAGCGTCTCCATATATGCCAGATCCCTTCCTCCCACGGCATCGAGGGACAGAATGATCATGCGGCGTTTATTTCTGTCTGGTATGCTCATTTCACAAATTCCGCCTTTCTCACGATTCCTCCGCCTCGCTTCGGATAAACTCCATGTGTTCCTTTATTTTTTTCTCATACCCGTTCTCCGTCGGCCGGTAGAACACACTTCCCTCCATGCCGTCAGGCAGATACTGCTGTTTCACATAGTGATTAGGGAAATCATGGGCATATAAGTACCCCTGGCCGTGTCCCAGCTTCGCCGCCCCCTTGTAATGGGCATCCTGCAGATGAACCGGAACCGGCATGGTCTTACTCGAACGCACCGCCTCCAGAGCCTCAAAGACCGCGTTGCAGGCCGCATTGCTCTTGGGTGCCGAAGCCACATAGGTAACAGCCTGGGAGAGAATAATCTGAGCCTCCGGAAGACCGATCCGTTCTGCTGCCTGAGCCGCCGCCACGGCTACCACCAGCGCCTGCGGATCTGCATTTCCCACATCCTCGGCCGCACAGATCATGATTCGTCTGGCTATAAATTTCATATCTTCGCCTGCATACAGCATTCTGGCCAGATAATAGACAGCCGCATCCGGATCGGACCCCCGCATGCTCTTAATAAATGCGGAGATCGTGTCGTAATGGTTGTCCCCATCCTTGTCGTAACGCACTACCCGCTTCTGAATACACTCCTGGGCCACGTCGATGTCGATATGAATCTTTCCATCAGCCGCATCCCGCTCTGTCGTCATGATCCCCAGCTCCACGGCGTTTAACGCGGCTCTGGCATCTCCATTAGCCACATCCGCCAGAAAGTTCATGGCCTCCTCATCAATCACCGCATTGTAGGCACCCATGCCCTTATCCCTGTCATAAACGGCCCTGCGGATCAGTTCCCTGATATCCTCCCGCTCCAGCGGTTTCAGTTCGAACACGCGGGAACGGGAAAGAAGCGCTCCATTCACCTCAAAGTACGGATTCTCTGTGGTGGCTCCGATCAGAGTCAGCGTCCCGTCCTCCACAAACGGAAGCAGATAATCCTGCTGTCCCTTATTAAAACGATGGATCTCGTCCACGAACAGGATCGTCTTCCTCCCGAACATCCCAAGGGAATCCCTGGCTTCCTTCACGATCTCCTCCATATCCTTTTTGCCGGCAACCGTGGCGTTGATCTGTTTAAAATCCGCGCTGGTGGTATTGGCGATCACCTTCGCCAGCGTCGTCTTTCCCGTCCCGGGCGGCCCGTAAAAGATGACGGAACCCAGCTTGTCCGCCTTGATCGCCCGGTACAGCAGCTTATCCTTCCCGATAATGTGCTGCTGCCCCACCACCTCGTCAAGAGTCGCCGGCCGCAGCCGGGATGCCAGCGGAGATTCCTTATCCATGGTGTTCTCTCTCATAAAATCAAATAAATCCATTGTCCTTCTCCTGCATTGTATACAATATCACTCCCGGCAGACTCACGTGGTAAAGCTGCCGGAAACCCATCAGTCGTAACAAAAGTATAGCCCCGGTTTCCCAAAGTGTCAATGGTTAGTCCACCAACAATTCATCCACCGTGACAAACGTATATCCCTGTTTCTTTAAAGTATCGACCACCTCCAGCGCCGCCTGCACCGACGTGGGAAAAACATCATGTAAAAGTATAATATCTCCCGGCTCTGCACTCTTCACGATCTTTTTCACCACTTTATTCGTATTCTGCAGCTTCCAGTCAAGAGGGTCCACCGACCACAGCACCACCGTCATGTCGGTCGCACACTCCAGTTCCTCATTCCACGATCCGTAAGGGGGCCGAAGATATTCCGGTTTCTGTCCTGTAATCTCTTCGATTTTCCGGTTGGTCTCCCCGATCTGTCCGCAGGCGCTTTCCAGCGTCTCCTTACTCATCTGCACATGGGTATATCCGTGATTTCCAATCAGATGGCCATCCTCCTTCATCTGGCGGATCACCCCTTCTTTTCCGTCGATATTTTCCCCCAGGAGAAAAAACGTGGCATGTACGCCCCGCTCTCTGAGTCCGTCTAACAGCTGGCTGGTATAGACGGAATGAGGACCGTCGTCGAAGGTAAGCGCAATCTGTTTTTCCCCGGAAAACTGGCGCCGCACCTCGCTCTGCGCCGAATCCCCGGCGTCAGCCGGAAGAAACAGCGTACTCTTAGCTTCCTGATAAAAGCCATACATGCTTCTTCCCAGCGCAATATCCAGCGCAAGGACGGCAAACAGACATATTATTTTCCATCTCAGTTTCATTTCCATCTCCGGCTTTCTCACTATTATGATTCATTCTATGAACAGACGATAAAAAATAAAACCGGATTATTTTCATATTTTTCTATCTTTTTTACCTTGAATACGATATAATAAAGATATAAAATCATTATTATTGCACAATTGCATACGCACATGAGATTCTTTTGAAAGGAGTGGATGTTATGGGACATAAAATAATCACCATCGGCCGTCAGTTCGGCAGCGGTGGCCACGAGATCGGTGAGAGGCTGTCAAAAGCACTGGACATTCCGCTTTACGACCGGGATCTGGTGGAGATGGCAGCCGAGAAGATGGGACTGTCGGAGATCAGCGTGGAAGAGGTGGACGAATCCGTTTTAAATACCTTTCTGTCTGCCTACCGCTACCCGGACCATGTGAATTCTTTCACCGGCTACGGACTGCCCTTAAATGACAGCACCTACTTAGCACAGTCTTCCATCATTGAGAGCCTGGCCAAACGGGGTCCCTGTATTATCGTAGGGCGGTGCGCTGATTTCGTTCTTCGTCAGAATCCCGACTGTCTGAATATCTTCATCTGCGCCGATATGAAAGACCGCATCGAACGAATCATGGACCGCTATCATTTAACGGAAAAGGAAGCAGCCACCGCAATCAAGAGAACAGACCGCAGAAGGAAGAATTACTATGAGACGTATACCGATCAGAACTGGGGCAGCCCGGATTCCCATCAGCTTCTGATCAATGTAAGCAAGCTCGGTCTGGAGAGATCCCTAGACCTGATCGAATACCTGTATAAGCAGCCGTGACAGGTCCATTCACCGGCATTTCCATTTTCCGGCACCTATTAATAAAAGCACCGGATAACCAAGTATACCGGAACCGTATATTTCCCCTGTCAAATGGGGGAACAACGCGGTTCCGGTATTTTGTATTTTATATTATATAATGTTTTAAATTCTATATTTATATCGACGTTCTATTTCCGCCTACATCGTTCCCACAAGGTGGTAGAACAGCCATATCAGGCCTCCGCCTGCCAGGGCGATTCCTCCTACTGCGGCGATTAAAAACAGAGCCACTGCTATCTGGAATACCAGCATGCTCAATACCGGATGCTTCTGTTCCAGTCTGTCTGCCATTCTCTTTACAGGAGCCAGGTTTGTTAAAAATGCTTCCAACATTGCGATCCCCTCCTTTTCTGTCTTTATTATATCGCACGACAGAATAAAGATTCTACGGTTGAGACCGCGGCTCTCATAAACATTCTATAAATATCCGTGTATCATCTGGGCTTTCAGTACGACAGCCGTCTCATCCAGAATTACGTGGAGCACATTCTTATCATTCGGTTTGATCGGCGCACCTTCCTTTAAATCGATTCCAATTACCCCGAATACCCGTCCATCCTTTTGAATCGGAATGTATAAACCGGCCGCTCCCGGAAGAGTATTGGTGGTGCAGCCGGCCTTGTGGCAATTCTTGCAGACCCAGCCGGCCACGGCCGTCTCATCTTCGTTAAGCAGAATGCCGCCGGCCATTTCCTCAGCATCATTGGATAAATAGACCCTGGGCTGTTTTACTTCTCCTCCCACGGCATGATAGATAATCACATTTTTTTCCAGTAATTTCATTACCTGTTTCGCACAGATATCCAGTATCTCATCGCTGTCCGCAGCCAGCTTCAGTTTATTGCTGATGGCAATCAGTATCTGCATCTTTTCCGATTCTTCTTTCGACAGACGCACCTGGCGCTTCAGCCTGGCTGCCAGAGAACTGACCGTCAGGGCGCAGAGCAGCATGGTCAGAAATGTAAATGGATAGACTGAGGCCACCGCCTGAAACGTAAATCTGGGAACTGTAAAAAAGAAGTTAAACAGCAGCACCGAGGCTGCGGAGGCCATCACGCCGGTCACCCTGTATCTGGAAAATCCTGATATCAGAATCACTGCCATGATATAAATCATGATCTGATTCATCTCTCCCAGACCACAGGCCTCAATTCCCTGTCCGAGAATGGTGGCTAACGCCAGCAGAAGGACGGCCGCAGCCGCATCCACAGCCACCCGCACCGGCTCCACTGCAGCAGGATTCTTCCCTGTAAGATGGCGGTGCTTCTGTACTGCTGCCCGCACATCCGGTATCACATAGATATCCATCCCCGGAACCAGGGCAATCAGTCTGTCAATTAAGTTCCGCCTCCGCCTTCCAACTGCAGATAACCCGGTGGGTCTCACCGTTCTTCCAATTACAATTTTTGATACGCCGTTGTTCTTCGCATATCCGGCAATCTGTTCTGCTATGTCATCGCCGTAAAGCGTCACGACATTGGCTCCGAACTGTTTTGCCAGAGTGATATTATTCTCCATCGTCTTACGGACTTTGTCTTCTCTCTCCGCCGCTTCCAGCGTCTCCACAACGACGGCGGAGAGCTCCGCTCGGAAGGCTCCCGCCATCCTTGCGGCCGTCCGGATCACCTTCTCATTGGTTGGAGACGGGGACAGGCATACCAGAACGTGCTCTCCCGTATAATAATCGCGGCCCGCCGCCTGCCGTTCCTTCATCACGGCCTTATTGACCTGGTCTGCCGTACGCCTCAGCGCGATCTCACGCAGAGCCGTTAAATTCTCTTTGGTAAAAAAATTGCTCATAGCCCGGCCAGCCTGATTTTTTCCGTAGATTTTTCCGGCCGCCAGCCTGGTAAGCAGCTCCTCCGGTTCGATATCCACCAGTTCAATCTTATCCGCCTCATCAAAGATACGGTCAGGCACCCGTTCGTTCACCCGTATATGGGTAATAGAAGCCACGATATCATGAAGGCTCTCTAAGTGCTGGACGTTCACTGTCGTATATACGTCAATCCCTGCGTCTAAAAGCTCCTGAATATCCTGAAAACGCTTCCTGTGACGGCAGCCCTCCGCATTGGTATGAGCAAGCTCATCCACCAGGAGAATCTCCGGCTTTCGCCAAAGAGCGGCATCCAGATCAAACTCCCGAAGCTTAATCCCCTTGTGGTCAATTAACTTCGGGGGCAGCACCTCCAGACCTTCTAAAAGCGCTATGGTATCCGGTCTGGCATGCGGCTCTATATAGCCGGCCACAACATCCGCTCCCGCCGCTTTTGCCTCTCCGGCGGTATCCAGCATGGCGTACGTCTTTCCCACACCGGCGGCGTAACCGAAAAATATCTTCAGTTTTCCCCGTCTTTTTATGCCCGTTTCTTCCTGCTCTTCTTCCTGTTCCTTTATCTCCTGAAGAATCTTCTCCGGGTCACGTTTTTTATCCATTTCGTCAATATCATTTTTTTTCATTTTTCCCCCCTCACGATTGCCAGCTGCCTCTGGGAGTTTTTCGTCTATTCCTTCCACGTGATGCCGTCGAGTGCCAGATTTACCTTCAGCACATTGACGGCCGGTTCTCCGAATACGCCCAGTACACGGCCATCCGTATACGTTTCAATGATGGCTCTCACATCGTCCTCCGTGATCCCGCGCTCCCTGGCGATTCTCGACACCTGGAATTCGGCTGCCGCCGGTGATATGGCCGGATCCAGGCCGCTCCCTGAGCAGGTAACCAGGTCCTGCGGGACGGGCTGGCCTTCTTTCTCCGGCTGAGCCTCTCTGATCTTCTCAACCCGCTCTGCAATCAGTTCCTCCAGTTCTTCCCCGGCCGGTGTCTTATTCGAAGCCCAGGAATACATGAGCGGCTCTCCATTCTCACCGGTAAAGGTGGATGTATCCACATTCATGATACGTCCCCATAAATACTTGTTTTCTGTGAACTGCTGGCCCAGCAGCTCACTTCCGTATTTCGTTCCATCCTCCCCGACCAGAATGGATCCCGTGGCCTGTTTCGGGAAAAATACTTTCGCTATTCCGGTGACCACCAGCGGAAACACAACTCCGCAGATCACGGTCAGTATCAGGAAGAATCCTAACATCTTCGGTATTACTGATTTTATCGTCTTCATAATCCTTTTCTCCTCTTTATATCCATTCACAAACCACTGTCTCTACGATTCCCGACGCAATCAGGCTTCCGAGCGCGAGCAGAATCACGGTGATCACAGCATTGCGAAATAATATATACACCTTGTTGCTAAAGATGTCATCATACATATCCGGCCACTTCCATTCTATAATGCGAATCCAAGCGCTACAATCATTACATCGATGACTTTAATCGCAATAAACGGGATTATGATGCCGCCCAGTCCATATACCAGCAGATTTCCGGTCAGCATCTTTGCCGCCGGCACTTCCCTGTACTTCACGCCCTTTAATGCCAGCGGAATCAGGGCCACGATAATCAGCGCATTATAGATCAGTGCCGAAAATATTGCGCTGTACGGGCTCGATAAATTCATAATATTGAGAGCTGCCAGCCCCGGATAAAGCCCCATAAACAGCGCCGGAATGATAGCAAAGTACTTCGCCACATCATTGGCAACGCTGAAGGTCGTCAGCGCTCCGCGGGTCATCAGGAGCTGTTTTCCTATTTTTACAATGTCAATCAGCTTGGTCGGCGAGGAATCCAGATCCACCATGTTGCCCGCTTCCTTTGCCGCCTGGGTGCCCGTATTCATGGCCACAGCCACATCGGCCTGGGCCAGGGCCGGGGCGTCGTTCGTTCCGTCGCCCGTCATGGCTACCAGATGGCCCTGAGACTGGAAATCACGGATCATCTTCAGCTTTCCTTCTGGCGTCGCCTCGGCCAGGAAATCGTCAACACCGGCCTCCGCCGCAATGGATGCCGCGGTAAGCGGGTTATCGCCGGTAATCATGATGGTCTTGATCCCCATCTTACGAAGGTCCGCAAATTTCTCCTTTACGCCTTCCTTCACAATATCCTTTAACTCGATGACACCGAGAATCCTGTGATTTTTTGCAACGACCAGGGGAGTGCCGCCCTGGTTTGCGATCTTTGTTACCACCTGATCACATTCCGCGCTGTAAACGCCGCCGTTAGCCAGTACGTAGGCCTTCACGGCATCCGCGGCACCCTTTCTGATCTCGTTGCCCTGATAATTGATTCCGCTCATACGGGTTCTGGCAGTAAATTCGACAAATTCCGCATGGAGCTCTTCCATGTTGCGTCCTCTCAAACCGAACTGTTCCTTGGCGAGTACCACAATACTTCGTCCTTCCGGCGTCTCGTCCGCCAGAGAGGAAAGCTGGGCCGCATCCGCCAGTTCCGTCCGGTCAGCACCGTCCACAGGAATCAATGCATCCGCCTGTCTATTTCCAAGGGTAATCGTACCTGTCTTATCCAGCATCAGGATGTCAACGTCGCCCGCGGCTTCTATTGCTCTGCCGCTCATAGCCAGAACGTTGGCCTGGTTAAGCCTGCTCATACCCGCTATACCGATCGCGGAAAGCAGCGCGCCGATCGTTGTCGGCGCCAGACAGATTAAGAGTGCAACCAGTGAGGTGACTGCCGTAGGATTCTCGATTCCCTTCTGACCTGCCGAAAACAGGGAGTAGGCGTAAAGGGAAAGCGTCACCAGCACAAAGATTATGGATAAAGCAACCAGAAAGATCTGTAATGCAAGTTCATTTGGCGTCTTCTTTCTGGATGCACCTTCCACCATTGCAATCATTTTATCCATGAAGCTCTCACCGGGATTGTTGCTGACTTTAATAACCAGCCAGTCACTGGTTACCGTAGTACCGCCGGTCACAGCGCTTCTGTCACCGCCGCTCTCCCGGATTACCGGGGCGGACTCACCTGTGATGGCGCTCTCATCCACACTGGCCGCGCCATCTACGACATCTCCGTCGGCAGGGATCTGTTCCCCTGCCGCCACATAAACCAAATCACCTTTTCTCAGCTCCGTGGAGGTGACCCGTGTTCCCTTCTCCTTCTGTGACGGAGACGGAATCTTAAGCGCCATAACGTCTTTTCTGTTGGCCCTTAAGGCATCTGCCTGTGCCTTGCCTCTGCCTTCGGCAATCGCTTCCGCGAAGTTGCCAAACAAATCCGTAAACCACAGAATAACGGACACTGCCAGAATAAACCACGGTTTTGCATCCCGGATGCCGGCCAGGGAAAATACAAACATTACCAGTGTGAGAATTGCCGAAACGTATACCATGAACATAACCGGGTTCTTAATCTGTTCCCTGGGATCCAATTTGATCAGTGAATCCTTCAGGGCCCGGGTCATGATCCTCTTATCGGCAAAAATACTCGTCTTTTTCTTTTCACTCATGCCTTTTTCCTCCATCAACCTATCATCTCAAAGAACTCTGCAATTGGTCCCAGCGCCAGTGCCGGGAAGAAACTCAGCGCACCGATCAGCAAAACCACCACAATCAGTAAGAAGATAAACATTGCATTGTGGGTCGGCAGCGTTCCTGCGCTGACTGCAACCTTCTTTTTCTGCGCCATACTGCCCGCAATGGCCAGTGCTCCGAACATCGGCAGGAACCGTACAAAGAGCATGACAAGGCCAATACTTGTGTTCAGGAATGGAGTGTTGGCGTTAAATCCTGCAAACGCCGACCCGTTGTTGCCGCCTGCAGAGGCGTATGTATAAAGTACTTCGGATAATCCGTGGGCGCCCGGGTTATTCAGGCTGTCCGCCGTAGCCGGAAGCACCGCTGCGATACCGCTGCCCACCAGAATACCGATGGGAGTTGCCAGACAGATCAGGACCGCCATCTTCATTTCATAAGGCTCAATCTTCTTACCCAGATATTCCGGTGTACGCCCAACCATCAGTCCGGCTATGAATACGGTCAGAATCGCAAATGCCAGCATACCGTAGAGACCGCAGCCAACACCGCCGTACACCACCTCGCCCAGCATCATAAGAAGCATCGGTATCATACCACCCAGCGGTGTATAACTGTCATGCATGGAGTTAACCGAGCCATTGGAGGCTGCCGTTGTAAATGCCGCCCAGGTTCCTGAAGTTGCAATACCGAACCTCGTCTCTTTTCCTTCCATGTTGCCGCCCGCCTGACCGGCCGTGCTGATATCTACGGCGCCGCCCTGCGCAATCTGGGGTGTGCTTACCTGTTCTGTATATCCCACCACGGCCAGGGCCAGCGCCAGCATGATAAACATCGCCAGGAATACCGCAACTCCCTGCTTTTTATCCTTAATATTCCTTCCGAAGGTAAAGCAGAGTGCGGCAGGAATCAGAAGCAGTGAAATCATTTCAAATAAGTTGCTCCATGGATCCGGATTTTCCAGGGGATGGGCGGAGTTTACTCCGTAAAAGCCGCCGCCGTTGGTTCCCAGCTGTTTAATTGAGATCTGGCTGGCTGCCGGTCCAAGGGGAACAATCTGTTTGTCAACAACGGTTGCAGTGCCGTCTTCATTCTCAACCGTAACCGGTTCAAGCAGCTGTACCTCCTCGTGTCCCCGGAAGGTCTGCGGAACGCCTCTGGATACAATGAAAACGGATACAATCAGGGAAAGGGGAATCAGAACGTATACCGTGGACTTCGTCACATCCGTATAGAAGTTTCCGATACCTTTCTTTTTCACACGGATAAAGCCGCGGATCAGGGCGAACAGGACTGCCATACCAACGGCCGGAGTAACGAAGTTCTGAACTCCCAGACCAATCATCTGTGAAAAATAGCTGAGAGCCGACTCACCGGAGTAAGCCTGCCAGTTCGTATTTGTCACAAAGCTGGCTGCCGTATTGAAGCCCAGATGCCAGGAGGTTCCCGCCTGCCCTTCCGGATTCAGCGGAAGTATGTTCTGAAGCATTAAGATCAGCCACAGAACCGCCAGGCTGATGACGCTGAATACGCCTGCGCATACCGCATATTTCTTCCAGTCCATCTCTTCTTCTCTGTTAATTTTCAAAACCTTATAAATTCCATTTTCCACGGGAGAAAGAAGCCTGGTCAGAACCGTCTTCTCTCCATTCATAACCTTTCCTATGTACCTGCCCAGCGGTATGGCCAGTACAATGAGAACGGCACAATACAATATCATCTGGATCGCTGTATTCGTCATTGTTTGTCACCTCTCAGTAAAATGATAATCAGGTAAACCAGGATAAAAAGTGCTGTAAGTCCGATTATACCTAACATAAATCCCATTTCCATAATGTAGCCTCCTCTTCTTGAACTGAGGGTATGATAGCATGGCGGGTCGTTAAGATTCTATGGAGGAATACGTGACGGATATAAAAAGACTGTAAAGACGGATCAGGAATTTTGATTGACTACTTCGCATTCTTTAAGATATGATTGATACAAATACAGAATCCAGCGGAGGAATACAGTGCTTAAGACAAAATATATCCTGATGATTTTCATACTTCTTATCGTTTTGCATGCCCATTACCGGCGTTTAAAACAGGCAGGTTCTTTTTCCTGCTATATCCGCAGCATGCTTTGGGACCCCAGTTATGACAGGAACCGGATTAAAGCCTATGACTATATCCGGGTGCTTGCAGTTGTTTTTGTGATCGCCGCACATGTGGTTCAGTCAGATTCTGCGCCGGCAGCCGGAACGTCTGCTTTCATGGCTCTGCGGATTATGGCTGTTCTGTTTTTAAACTGCAATCTGTTGTTTGTCATGCTCAGCGGAGCGCTGCTGCTGAATCAAAAGGAAGAGCCAGTCTCCGTTTTCTACCGGAAACGGGTTTTTAAAGTAGGCATCCCCATGGCTGTATATTATTTATTCTATCTGTATATGGGGCTGTACCAGTCCGGACTGACCGATCCCAAAAACCTTTTGGATGCCTGCAGACGGTTTCTTTCCGGTCCTTCCCAGTGGAATCCCCACTTCTGGCTGATGTACGTGATTCTGGCTTTCTATCTGGCGGCGCCATTTTTCAAGGTTATGGTACAGAATATGTCTGACCGACTTTTGCTTTCTTTTGTCGTGCTCACCTTTTTCATGAACGGAGCGCTGTCCTGGCTTCCGCTTTTGGGCATTGAGTTCCATTTTGTCACACTTTTATGCGGCTGGGAATCGGTATTCGTGTTTGGTTATTTCTGGACAAGGCCGTTCTCCTCCCGTTACCGAAAACCGTTTATGATTCTCGGGGCAGCCTCATTTCTTATCACAGCGGCCATATCCTGTATTCTGCCGGATTATACCGATGCATTTTTAAATAAGGCGCCAACCATGCTGTTTATGTCGGGAGCCATCTTCTCCTGGTTTACCGGAATGGAAGAAAAGCTAAAAAAACCGGGGCCGGCAGTCAGAATCATCAGTAAATACGGGTTTTCCATCCTTCTGATCCACTGGTATATCCTTCATCATACAGCAGAAGAACAGCTGGGGCTTTACGCCTCTTCCTGGGGCATTTTAGGCGGCACTGCGGTCACAGTGGCCGTTACCCTGGTCCTCTCCTTCCTGTTTGCCTTTGTGTTTGATCAAACGGCGGTTCTCTGTGTGAATACCCTGTGCAGCGCCCTGTCCCAGGGACTCGGACAGCTCAAACGGCTCCGCAGATAACAAAAGGCATTCCAGGCGGCTGATCATACTTTCAGCAGCCTGGAATGCCTCTTATTTTTCTGTCTACGACTCCACGAACCGGTAACCGACGCCGACTTCCGTCAAGATGAACCGGGGTTTTGTGGAATCCTCTTCTATTTTGCGGCGTATGTTTGCCATAAATACGCGAAGGGACTGGTAGTCGTCAGTAGTATCGTACCCCCATACCTCCTGCTGAATGTAGTGATGCGTCAGGACCTTACCGGAATTATTGACAAGAAGCGACAGCATCTTATATTCAATCGGGGTCAAGTGGACTTCTTCTCCCCTGACACTGACCTTCCGCTTTTCAAAATCCAGTTTCAGGGTATCCAGTTCAAAGACCGGCTCCTGTCTGGGCGCGGAACTGCGGTGACGCAGCGCAACCCGGATTCTGGCCAGCAGCTCTCCGGCATTAAACGGCTTGGTAATGTAATCGTCCGCTCCTGCATCCAGCGCCCCCACCTTCTCCTGCTCCATCCCTCTGGCAGATACCACGATAACCGGCACCTCCGACTCCTGGCGGATCTGGCCTAATACCTCCATACCATCTATATCGGGCAGTCCTAAATCCAGCAGGATCAGATCCGGATTATTGGCGTAAAAATACGAGATGCCCGTCAGGCCGTCGTCTGCGAGTACACACCTGTATCCCTTGGTTTTCAGCGTTATTTTTATAAAATTCTGTATGGTCTTGTCATCTTCGATGACCAGGATATCTGCATCATTCATTCTGTCTTACCTCCATTGGCATATCAACCTGAAATGTAGTTCCTCCCCCCTCATTATTGACAGCCTTTATATGGCCTCCGTGGGCTTCCACAATAGCCTTGCAGATCGTAAGCCCCAGTCCGACCCCCCGCTGCTTATCGCCGTTTTCATAGGCTGTCGTAAAAAAGTTATCGAAAATCTTGTCTAACCGTTCTTCCGGGATACCGCTGCCATTATCCGATACCTTAAAGGTGATAAAGTTCCCCATCACCCGGGCGGAAACCGTAATGGTCGTATCGTTTCCCGAATGCCGGATCGCGTTGTCAATTAAGTTTACCAGAACCTGGGTAAACAGTCTGGCGTCAACCGGAAGCAGAACGATATCATGGGGAGTGACGGTCTTTAAGCGGTGATCTCCCAGCCGCTTGGAGACCAGGGTGACAGCACCTGAAATCAGGTCATCCACGACTTCTTTCTTCTTCTGTATATCCAGCCGCCCTTCCTGTATGCGAGTCATATTCAGCAGATTCTCTACCATGGAATTCAGCCACTCTGCATCCGTACAGATATCATTCAGCATACTCTTTGCAGTTTCTTCATCCAGGCTCCCATAGTTGTCATAGAGAAAATTAGAGCTTCCGGCAATGCCGGTCAGCGGCGTGCGCAGGTCATGTGAAATACTTCTCAGAAGAGTACTCTTCAGCCGTTCCTTCTCGATCTGTATTTTCGTCTCTTCCTTCTCCTCATTCAGCCGTTCCCGCTCAAGCACCAGGGTAATCTGGGAGATTACCGTGTCCACGTAAACCCTCTCTTCTTCCTCTAAATCACCGTCACAGCAGTCAAATATAATGACTCCATACGTCTTGTTGCTGTTCTTAATCGGAACGTAAAGAGAAGTATTTTCACCAAACTGAGCCTCTCCGTGGCCGCAGATCATGGAATTGCGGTAGCACCACTCTGCTATGCTGTCGGAGAATTCTTCATTGTCGCTGCTGCGGATCAGGATATCCACCCGTTTCTCCGTCAATTTTTTCAAACTGTCACAGCTGTATCTGGCGATGGCCGGCCGGCCTGCCAGATTTAAAAATCCGCTGCCGATCGCATTGAGCTTGGTTGTAATCTCCGTCCTCCTGTTGGCAATATCCATCTGCCTCTGCAGCTTAACAGTCAGCGAGGCCACAATAAACGCCACAATGATGAAAATCATCAGTGAAATGACGTAATTCGGATCGTCCACCTGGAAGGTAAACTTCGGTGCAGTAAACAGAAAATTAAAAGTGAAGACGAAAACGACCGATGAACCAATTCCCCAGCACATGCTGCTGGTCTCCACGCTGCAGATAACGACGCCGACCACATAGATAAGAAGCAGATTCTCAATGCGGACTCCCATATGGTTGAGCACAATGGCAAACATCGTAGAGAGCACCCAGATTACAGCCACCTTTGATGCATTTTTCAGTATTTTAACGATATGTTCCGCAGACGCGATATCATTTCTCATAATGATCCCTTTTCCTGTTTCGATTTCTGTGCCGGTTCCGTTTCATCTGTTTCTCGTGCAGATAATTCTTTCCGTCGGACGCCATCCTGGCCGCTGCAATCAGTACGACATAAATCTCCAGACGCCCCAGAAGCATGCCTGCAATGGCCGTCCAGTGAATCACCGGGCTGGCTCCGTACGACGTGATTCCGACAGACAGTCCCACCGTACTTATGGCGGAGGCAAACTCAAACATGGAGTCCTGAATCGAATAGCCATAGCAGCAGAATACAAAGCTTCCAACTGCAAACAAAAGAAGGTAGAAGAAGACAAATGCGTTGATCCGGTTCTTCTCCCTGTCTGTTATGACTTCCTTCTTACCGCCGCGGTTAATCTGTTCGGTAAATACAACCCGGTCGGGGTGCGCATCACGAACCAGCTTCCACCAGATTTCCTTCAGCATAACATAAACACGGTAAATCTTCAAGC